>Ga0265297_10001170_pt1 | contig 64091 bp, 66 predicted proteins | sample Munlanlwell13791_FD_192502 | JGI IMG/M metagenome (GOLD analysis project Ga0265297, IMG submission 192502) | Leachate microbial communities from a municipal landfill in Southern Ontario, Canada - Leachate well 137-91 | ecosystem: Engineered > Solid waste > Landfill > Unclassified | place... | reverse complement strand
GCTATAGAATTTGCCGATCTTAGGCAAGGTTGACTTTAATTTATAGAGATGGCGGTATTTGGCATGCTCAATTGTCTTGGGGACTTTTAAGAATGCGGAAGTTTTATATCGCGCTCCCAGTAGACGGACAAAACCGCCGTGGCGCAAATCAACAATTAAATCAAACTTTTGTTTCATAAGATAAATCAAAAAGCCGATTTTGCTCTTCAAGGGCATTCTTTTATCAAAAATAATTGGATTCAGGCGGAAATCATTGTTGATAAGCTCTGTGGCTTTTGGCCCCACGACAACATTGATGCGGGCGTTGGGGAAATTCTCCTTTAGTGTATCAATAACCGGCAGAGTCAAGACCACATCGCCGATGTTGCTTAGGCTTATGACTAATATATTATTAATAGCTAAGCTTCTTTTTTTGTAAAACATAATTTTCTTAACGCAGATTTAGATGGATTTATTTTAAATATCTAAATAACCAATAACCAAGATACAATCACCAAACAAATTTCAATATTCAATAACCAAAATACTTCGTTGTCTTTCGTTTGGTTATTTGAGTTTGGTTATTGATTATTATTTGGTTATTGTAACTTGGAGCTTGGTTATTATGCATTGTTTATTTCGATTTTATGTCTATCTTAATCGCTTAACTTCTTGAAAAACATAATCTGGGCTAATTGCCTCCATACAACGGTTTCGCGGGCAGTTTTCTTTGTAACAGGGGATTTCGCATCCGACTTCCGGCTGGATTATTGCTATTTTTCCTTTTCCTAGGGGCCCGGTCAAAGTTGCTTTTGTCGGGCCGAACAATGCGATTAAATCCGTCCCCATGGCCGCGGCAATATGCATCGGCCCGGAATCGGCGGAGATAACTAAATCCGCTGACTCCATAAGAGCGCCGAGCTGTTTTAGATTGGTTTTTCCGGCTAAGATAAGTGGTTTGGTAAGCATCATCGCAGAAATCTCATTGGCAAGCTCGACGTCTTTGTCGGCGCCTGAGATTATTATTTTGGCGCCGAGCTCGTTGATTAGTCTATCGGATAATGCGGCAAAATTTCCTTTGGGCCAGCGCTTAGGAGCCCAGTTTCCGCCGGGATTAATCACTACAACAAAATCATTTTTCTTTACGCCCAATTCTTTAAGCTTGATATCGATAAATTCGCGGTCATCATCGCTAATAAAAAATTCATAATATCTTCCATCTGATTTTACGCCATAGGACTCGGGAATATTTAAATAATAATCCAGCCGGTGTATATCGTCTTGGGGCAAAGCGATCTTCCTGGTAAGAAGCATCCCTCTTTTTTTAGTGCAATAACCTATCCTCTGTGGTATGCCCGCCAAGAAAGGGATTAATGCCCTGGTGAAAGAACGATGGAACAAAAACGCAATATCAAACTTCTTCTTTTTTAATTCAAGGATAAATCTTATCTGGGCGAATAGCCATTTGTGCGTATCTTTCTCATCAAAGACGATAATCTCATCAAGATTGGGATTGCCGGATAATACTTCCACGCAGCGCTTAGGCACCATGCAGGCAAGGTAACTTTCAGGATACGCCTTTTTTATCGCCCGGATTGAGGCGGTAGACATAAGCACGTCCCCCAGCCAGTTAACATTTACAATTAAGATCCTTTTTCCCATACTTTTAAAGACAATTTTAACGCAGATTCTCGCAAATCAAACGCGGATTTACGCAGATATTTTATCTGCGACCATCTGCGTTACATATGCGTATATCTGCGTTCAAAATGAACCTCCCAAAAATATCTATGTTATGACCGATTCGTAGACCTTTTCTGTTTTGGTAATCATATTCTCAAGTGTAAAATTCTCCCGAATATTTTTTTGGGCGTTCACGCCTAATTGCCTTGCCGATTGCCTGTCTTCCAATAAAGAGATTATCGCTTTGGCAATACTGGCGGAATCTTGCGGCCCGACAAGAATCCCGGTCTGGTTATCTTTGACTAACTCCGGGATTCCGCCGACGCGAGTGGCGATTACCGGAACTCCCATGCCTTGAGCTTCCATTATCGAAAGCCCGAGGCCTTCGGCGAGAGAACACATGACAAAAACATCCATCAGGGCCAACACCGATGAAGTATCCTGGATGGAAGGAATAAAAATAACGTTTTTACTTAACCCCAGCTCACTGACTTTAGCAAGAAGCTCTTCTTTGATTTTCCCGTCGCCGACAAACAAAAGCTGGGCATCGGGAAAACGTTTTGTAACTTCGCTGAACGCCTCAATCAGGTAGCTCTGCCCTTTAACGTCGGAAAGCCTGGCAATGTTTCCAATGACCGCACCCGGCTTTAAACCAATCCATTTCTTAGACTCTGTTATCTGTTCAGTGTTATACTGAGGATACTTTCCGATATCTAAGCCGTTATAGATAAGTTCTATCTTTTCCGGCTTGACCTTCAAATCTGTCTGGAGATGGTTTTTTACAGCATCGCTTATGGCGATCACTTTTCTTCCCCAGCAAGGAAATTTTATCCGGCTTAAACGCGGTTTAAAAAAACCGTGGCAGGTGGAAACCTGGGGGATGCCGTATATCTTATCAATCCAAAAAGATAAAACCTGCGTAACACGTGTCTGGGCATGGACTATCTGAATATCATTATCCCTAAGGGGATTAAAAAGTTTTACCATGGAAAATAAAACCTTGGGGCTTAATTCGGATTTTGTAGTTATGTCTATCTTTTCATGCGCAATCTCATATTTCTTCAAGACTTCTACCAATGTCCCGCCGCTTGAGGCAACAATGACATTATGCTTGCGCTCTTTCAGGCCTTTGGCCAGGGAAACTACATAGCTTGCTATCCCGCCGTGATTAAGATGGGTGGTAATTAATAATATCCTCATTGTTTTTATTTCGCAACAAGCAGACTTTTTACGGTCCGATAAACTTCTTCCACGCTAATCTGACGCATGCATTCCATGCTCTTGCAATTAGGTTTGTAGCAAGGGCTGCAGGCAACATCCTTCTTTATCGCAACAGCGATTTTTGCCGGGGGCATGTGCCTGTCGGGAGAAGTCGGGCCGAACAAAGCCACCATAGGCGTTCCCACACTTGCGGCAACATGTAACGGAGCTGAATCCGCCGAGACAAAAACGCTGCATCGTTTAATTAAAGCGGCCAGTTGCATAATCGTGGTCTTGCCGGCAAAATTCAAAAGCTTGGATGAAGCCAGCTTCTGGATTTTCGCGGCGGAATTCAAATCCTCCTGCGTGCCGGTGATAATCACTCTTATGCTGTCTTTGGAAAGCTTATCGCAAAGCTGGGCAAAGTTCTCTAGCGGCCAGCATTTGGAAAGCCATCTTTTGCTTGCCCCTAGATTTATCCCCACGATCTTCTCTTTTTGGCCAATCCACTCCGACTCTAAAAGGATCCTTATGTATTCATCGTCTTCCTCTGAAGGCCAGAGTTCCAGATTGAGATTTTCTTTATCTATGTCCAATAGCTTCAAAGTCCTGAATTGGTGCTCAACAGCAGGTGTGTCTGTCTGCGCCGGCTCTACCTTATGGTTCAGGAGAAAACTGAGTTTGCGGTTATTGTATCCGTACCTATCGGCGGACATGCTAAAATATGAAATCAGATGGCTCTTGCGGTTATTCTGCAAATCAATAACCATATCAAAATAATATTTTCTTACTTCTTTCAAGATATTAAATAACCCGAATATCCCCCTATCTTTTTCTTTGTGATCAAAGACGATAATACCGTTTAGATAAGGGCAGCGCTGCAAAATTGACCTCGATTCCTTGCCAACCAGACAATAAATCCTGGCTTCGGGGAATTTCTTTCTCAGCGCTCTTATTGACGGTATAGCTAGTATCACATCTCCGATGGCGCCAATTTTAATTACAAGGATATTTTTTATACTTGCTGCCTCTTCATAAGCAGCCAGGGTCTGGGTTGACATCTTCTCGATGATAAAGTTTTCTTCAACGTTTTTTCTAGCGTTGAGAGTAAGTTTTTCTACCAGCGCCTTGTCCTTCAATAATTTTAGTATGGCAGCGGCCATGGCATCCGGATCTTTAGGGGCAACCAAAAGCCCGGTTACTCCGTCCTCTACGACATCAACGACTCCTCCAACGCGCGTTGCTACTACAGGCGTTCCGCAGGCCTGGGACTCAATGATCACCCGGCCAAATGCCTCCTCGGTCACCGTAGAAAGAACGACTATATTCAATTTGGAAATAATCTGCGGGATGTCTTTGCGGTTGCCTAAGAATTGCACGCAGTGTGATATTCCAAGTCTTCTTGCCAGAGTCTGGACTTCTTCGCGGTATATCTGCTTACTTTCCGGGGCATCGCCGACTATCCAGACTTTTAAATAAGGCATGGAGCGGATAATCTTAGCGATAGCTTTTAAGAAATAGGCATGGCCCTTTAGCGGAGTGATCCTTCCGATCATGCCGACAATGAATCCTGTCTTTGGCCTGTTTTCATAAGGCGAAAAAACAAATTTATCCAGATCTACGCTTCTGGCAATAAGCCTTATGCGCTTGGGGTGGACTCCGAAATCATCTATCATATGCCTTCCGATTACGTTGCTGGGAACTATGACCAACTTTCCGTAAGCCATCACTTTGGATAACAAATGCTTTGAATAGTACCCGTGGCAGGTGGTCAAAAAAACCGTACCGGTATTCCTGCAGGCAAAGAATGCGATCAAGCCCGGGACGCGGGAACGCGCATGGACAATATCTATATTTTCTTTCCTGATTATCAATGACAACTCTTTAACCATCTTGATAATGGTAAAGATTGATTTTTCGTGGACGGGCAATTTATAATGGATGACCCCGGCCTCTTCCAAATCGTTGACCAGATCTCCGCCGTATGAAACCACAACGGCCTTGTGGCCATTTTTAACCAGGTACCTTGCAAAATCTACGGTCCCGGTCTCAACTCCGCCGACTTTTAATTCTGGCAAAACCTGGAGTATATTCACCCCGCCCTTCCTTTCGTTTCTATTCCGAGCCGGGATTTCAATTTTGTCAAACCGCTGCCGTAAGCTTTAAGATTTTTCTCTCGTTTATATGCATGGTCTTTAGACTTGTATCCCTCGAAATATATTAGTTCTATAGGTAGCATCTTTTTAGTTGTAAAAACCTTTCCTTCGTTATGTTCTTTCAATCTATTTTTTAAATCATTGGTACAGCCTATATAAATCCAGCTCCTGCGCGCAGGGGCTGGATAAATCCAAGATGTCTTGCCGCTAGCAAGTAGATACACATAATACCATTCTTTAGGAAGAGCGGGGTTCACCTCGCCCTTCCTTTCGCAGAACTAAGTAACTTACCCCACCATTCCTTTTTTAACAATTTATTTTTAGGAAGGGCGGGGTTCACCCAGCCCTTCCCTATTTCTTTAGGAAGAGCGGGGTTCATAGTATCTTCTCTATCGCGCCGGAAACAGTATCGCTATCATCCAGCTTTTTTATCTTAGGTTTATTATTAAGAATCTGCCCGATGGTACCTGATATATTCTCTGGCTTTACTAACAAGATATATTCTTCTTTAGCTAAAGTGTTTAGAAATCTCCTGTGTTTATCCCTGGAGCGCGAATCCTTGGCGGTTTCAACGACAACAACATGCTTGCCGGAAGTCGCAGCCTCGGAAACCATGGAGATGCTATCGTCGGTAGCGATAATTATATCGGATAATCCCAAGATGCCTCCGACCGCCTGGGGGATATTGTTTTGGTTGGCTATTATCAACATCCCGCATTTCGGAAAACCTTTGAGTTCTTCCCTGACAAGATTCTCCACATTGTCCGGTGTCCTTCTTGAGGTGGAAAACAAAATCTGCAAATCCGAAAATTGAGCGATATTTTTCAATTCAGTAATTAGGACCTTAACCGCATCGAAAGAGATTTTATAATTTCTTGTATCTCCTCCCAAAAGAACACCGACAGCCCTTAGCCTGTTTTGGGCAAGCGCGGGATAACGCGAAATAAGCTTTGCGGATTGATCCCTTAAATAATCTTGGTTAATTAAATTTAAAGAGCCGTACGTCTTCACTACATTTTCCCTTTCGGGAGGACAGTCATGCCTGGGCATGATAACCAGATTAAATCTATTAGTGCTTAACAAATTTGGTTTTAAAATTGATACGCTTTTAGCAAGGCTGTCGTTGGATAAGATATAATTTACGTTGGATAGGCTTGAGCCTGCGGAAATAATAAAATCGGCTTTTATTTTCGATAGTTTTTCGTAAGAAGACTTCTCCAAGAGTTTCTTAAGACACCACAAACATCCCTGGCAATGGCGCTGTTTTGCCGGGACAGAACATAAAGCAACCAGTCCTTTGGAAAATCTATTCTTGAATCTTATATCTACGGTTTCAACCGCGGGTTTTAAATTACGCCTGCCCAATCCATCGGCTAAAATATCCGCGACTGCCTGGCTCTGCCTCAATTGGCCGGTTTTCCCGTCGTTTAGGACAACGACCTTTCTTTCATCGGAATATTTCCACACCTTATAAAACCACATGTACTGCTCCGGGTATTGCCTTATTATTTCTTCGGATAGCCTCATGACCTTTTTAAGATTAGTTTCAATATCTTTTTCAGTATCCCCTGTCTTTTCTAACACTAATCTTCTTAAAATAATTTTATGGAACGGCCCATTTTCTCGCACAATAAATGTTGCTACGATCGGCACATCAAATTTCAACGCTAGCCTCAAAGCGCCCGTAGGCATTGAAGCGCTCTTGCCGAAAAATTCTGTCAATTGCCCTTGCCTTCCGCCCTGGTCTAAAACCAATCCTAATATTTCCTTGTTCTGAATGACCTTAATCATTTCCCGGGGGCTCTCGCCTCTATACAAAACGCTTTCCGGCCGCAATTGACGATAAGAATTAAGCAGGCTATCGGTTCGAGCATACTTTTCATGCTCCCTGGCGATAATCCTAAACGGCGGGCCTAATCTATCGCATAAAATAAACGATAACTCCCAGCTGCCAAAATGCATGCTGGAAACTATTAGGCCTTTATCCTCCTTGATGGCATCAGTGATTATGCTTTTATCTTCGAACCGAACATATTTCTCAATATAGCCGTGAGTGATTTTAGGTAAACACAGCACTTCAACAATATGCTGGCAGAAATTCTGAAAAGTCTTCTTAACTATTGCATTTATTTCTTCTATGCTTTTGCTCTCTCCAAAAGCAGTCTTAATATTGGCGTAGACTGTTCTTTTATGCTTAAAGTCAAGATAGTAACCGACTGTCCCGATGGCTTTTGCCAAATACAAAGCTACGCCTACCGGCAACAACATAAAAAACCAACCGAGCAGCTTAGCGGCTACAAACAGACAATAATCTTTCAAAAAATATTTTCTCATTTTTTGTAAATTTGATCCCTATGCGCAGCGCAAGGACAGAAAATCCATTCAAGAAATCAAGACTCAATGACTTTAGCCTTGGGAGGTCTTTTTCGGTAGTGATGATTGTATTTATTTTCTGGGCTTTGCAGGAATCAACCACTTTCTTTAAATCTGAATCTTTATATTGATAATGGTCTAAAAAGTAGAATTTCAACAAAGGATTGAGCCCTTGCTTAGAAATCATAGCTTCAAAAGTAGCCGGGTCCCCTATGCTGGCCAAAAGACAAACATTTTTGTCGCGCATTAAAGAGGCATCTATAACTTTATTGTTTTCTATGCTGTATAAAAATATCGGGCTGTGCGTTGATTGCGCTACGACTGCATTAGGTTTTATTGGTTTTATCAAAGATTCTATTCTATCAAGATTGGCTCCTCCAAAATCTGCCTTGGTAATAATAAAAATATCTGCCCTTTTTAAAGATGAGAGCGGCTCTCTTAATATGCCTCTAGGAAGCATGTTTCTATTGCCGAACGGATTTGTGGCATCAATGGAGACGATATCTAAATCCCTATGCAATCTCCAATGCTGAAAACCGTCATCAAGCAAAATCAGATCCGACTTATAATCTTTCATTGCTTTCCTGGCGCTTTCTATACGGTTACGGCCGACCAAAATAGGAACCTGCGGCAATTTAGCGGCTAACATAGTGGCCTCATCGGGCTTTTTATCTTGAGCTTGCTCGCTTTTGTATCCGCGAGTCAAGATTGCTATTTTTAATCCTTTATTAACCAGAAATTCGGCTATTAATTCAATCAGGGGAGTCTTGCCGGTGCCCCCAAGCGTAATGTTGCCGACGCTAATGACTTTGCAATCTAAACGAGTTGTTTTTAGGATATTGGATCTATAACCAAACAAAACAATCCTGATTATCAACCCATACAACAGGGATAATAACAGCAAAAAGAATTTAAGGATGCCGGCGAATATCCCGCTTTTTTTGTCGGTGGCTAGATTATAAAGATATTCTTGCATAAGAAAACCCGGTTTCTTTTATCAGGTCGGCCGTTCTTTCTGTCGCGCCTTTATTCTCATCTACAATTCTTCTGGAATCTTGCCCAAGCTGCTGCCTTTTTGTTCTGTTCTCAAGCAACATCTTGATTGCGCTTGCTAATTCTTTCTCGTTTTTAACTTGGATAACGGAATTCTTCTTCAAAAACAAATCGGCCATATCCTGGAAGTTAGACATATGCGGCCCGAAAATAATTGGCTTGGAAAAATAGGCCGGTTCAATTATATTGTGCCCGCCTTTATTTACGAGGCTGCCTCCCACAAAGACTATGGTCGCTAGATTATATAAGCTCTTGAGGTCTCCGATCGTATCAACGAGAAAAACATAATTTGCGTAGGCAGCCAGATTAATTTTCTCGTTCTTAATGCTTGAAAATCTTATTACTTTAAAATTATTAGAGCTTATTAAATCGGCGATAGCGTCTGCCCTCTCCGGGTGCCTGGGGGCTATCATCAGTTTAAGACGCGGGAAATTCTTAACGGCATCCCGATAAACCCTAAAGGTGATTTCTTCTTCGTTATGGTGGGTGCTGCCGGCGATAATAAGCATATCGTCTTCCTTAAGCCCCAGGCATGAAGGGTCGTAGCTATGCTCTGAGAATTTCTCGTCGAATTTCAAGTTTCCCACGACTTTTACCTTATTTTTCTGCGCGCCTAAATAGATGATCCTTTCTGCGTCTTCAGAAGTCTGCATACAAAAAAGAGCGATTTTCCTCAACGTCCTCCTTAAAAGAAACCTGATTTTTTTATACCCGGAGAAAGAACGCTTGGAAATCCTGCCATTTATTACGATTACAGGGACCTTCTTTGCGTAAAGATAACTAATGATATTAGGCCAGATTTCTGTTTCTGCGGTTATGAAAACTATCGGCTTTATCAAATCAATAACATGTTTTACTATGAAGCTGAAGTCCAGGGGGAAATATATAACCGAATCATTCTCTTTAGCTAAAGAGCAGGCTATCTTATTTCCCGTAGGCGTGACTGTTGAAATTACTATTCTCTGGTCAGGCCAACGTTGCCTGAGGACATCGATTAATTTTGACGCAACCAGCACCTCCCCTACGCTGACTGCGTGAACCCATATATGTTTATTACCTTTTAACTTAGATATTAGATCTTTGGGCAGGAATCCTAAACGAGACAAAAAACCTTTATGGAATTTGCGTCTGAAGATAAAAAACGGCAAATACAATAAATGCAATAAAATGAAAATTATATCGTAGATTATAGTCATATCGTCTTAAATCGATTAAGCCCGGGGATGAGTCTTGTCGTAAATATTCTTAAGCCGCTCGGTGGATAAATGCGTATAAATTTGCGTCGTGGAAAGATTGACATGGCCAAGCAGCTCCTGAACCGACCGTAAATCCGCTCCGTGATTCAACAAGTGCGTCGCAAAAGTATGGCGAAGAGTATGCGGAGAAATATTTTCTTTTAAACTGGTGAGCTTGATATATTTCTCCAGGATATCTCTTACTCCGCGATCAGTTATCCTTGTGCCGCTCTTGTTTAAGAATATTTCCTTAGTCTTCTCTTTTCTCTTATCCAAATAATGCCGTAAAGCAGTCAGCGCTTTCTCTCCGATAGGCAAGAGTCTTTCCTTCTTGCCCTTTCCTCTTACCTTTACCACCCCGGAAATAAAATCTACATCCTCAAGGTTCAAGCCCACAAGTTCGCTTATTCTCATCCCGGTGCTATAAAAAGTCTCCATTATCGCCCTATCTCTTAAACCAGAGATATCATCTTTGGACGGCGAATCTAAAAGTTTGTTTATCTCATCTTCGGTGAGAAACTGGGGAAGGCGTTTATCTAATTTTGGCGTCAATAAGAGCGTTGCCGGGTTGGTTTTGATGTAGCCTTCTCGAGATAAAAATTTGAAGAATGTCCTCAGGCACGAAACTTTTCTTGCCAGGGTGCGGGATTTCAGGTTTTTTTCTTTTAGATGAGCCAAATACTTTCTTAAACTGAGGTAATCAATTTTATCTATAGCTGTATCTTTTAAGAAATTACCAAATTCCGTAAGGTCAAGTTTGTAATTTAATATCGTATGGGACGACGCATTTTTCTCGATCTCCAAATAAGAAGTAAATTTATCAATGTAGCGCTGCATCAGGGCTTGGTCTCCTCTTGTTCTGGTTGCGGCTCGGCTGTCGGCTGCTTTAACCTTGAAGTAGTGTGCCTGCATTTGGGGTAATTGCTGCAGCCGTAGAATCTCTTGCCTCGTCCTGAACGCCTTTCCACTAATTCTCCGCCGCAGCCCTCTTCCGGACATTTGACCCCGGTTGAAAATGCCTTGGAGAACCGGCATTCAGGGAAAGCGGAACAACTCACGAATCTTCCGTGCCTGCCCCATTTGACCATAAGCTGTTTTCCACAGGTAGGGCATTTCTCATCAATAAAAATCTGGGTCTTCTTTACCGTATCCTGGGCAAAATCTAAAGATTTCTTGAATGGTTTATAAAAATCATTGATGACGCTTAGCCTTCTTAATTTTCCTTCTTCAACCTGATCCAGGTGCTCTTCTATTTTTGCGGTAAAACCTATATCCATAATTTTCGGGAAGTATTTCACCAAAAGTTCAACAATAATAATTCCCAAATCCGAAGGAATAAAATATCCGCTCTCGCGATGGACATAATTTCTGTAGACCAGCGTCTGGATTATGGGCGCGTAGGTACTGGGCCTGCCGATACCGTCTTCTTCCAATGCCTTGACCAGGCTTGCGTCGGAATATCTTGGCGGCGGCTTGGTGAAATGCTGATCAGGCGTAAGCTTGATTAAATCTAAGACTTCTTTTACGCTTAGATCAGGAAAATATTTCTGGCTTTCTTCTTCGTCATCTGCGCGATAGGCTTTAAGAAAACCATCAAATAACAACTTAGAGCCGCTTGCCCTGAAAGTATATATGCCGGCGGCGATTTGCACAGAAGTAACTAAAAACTCTGCCGGTTTCATTTGACTGGCGACGAATCTTTTCCAAATGAGGCTATAGAGCTTAAATTGATCTTCGGTTAAATATTCTTTTATGTCCTCTGGCTCGTGCTTAAGACTCGTCGGCCGTATCGCCTCATGCGCTTCTTGCGCAGATTTCTTGGATTTATAAACATTGGGTTTCTCGGGTAGATATTTATCCCCGAAACTCTTGGAAATATAACTGCGGACTTGAGTGATCGCCGTCTTTGCTACTACAACGGAATCGGTACGCATGTAAGTGATTAAACCTACCGGACCCTCTTTACCCAGCTCAATACCTTCATATAACTGCTGGGCGGAAATCATGGTCCTGTTAGCGGTAAAGCCCAATTTATTGAATGCGTCCTGTTGGAGCGTGCTGGTCGTAAAGGGCGCGTAAGGATTTCTTTTTTTCTTGGTCTTATTTATATCGGATACGACAAAAGGCTCTTTTTGAAGCTCGCTAACTATTGACTGCGCATCTTTTTCATTATGGATCTCTATCTTTTTGTTATCTTTCTTATCTAACTGCGCGGTAAAAGTCTTATCGGCGTGGCCTGTTTTCTTTTTTAATTCCGCCTCTATGCTCCAATATTCTTGGGGCAGGAAATTCTTTATCTCCTGTTCCCTGTCAACGATCAAGCGCAGTGCAACCGACTGGACTCTTCCTGCGCTCAAGCCCGACCCAACTTTTTTCCATAAAAGCGGACTTAGTAAATACCCTACGATCCTGTCCAATACTCTGCGCGTGGCCTGCGCATTAACTTTATGGATATCAATACGGCTAGGGTGCTTAAAAGCATCAGCAACCGCCTCTTTAGTTATCTCATGAAAAACTACTCTTAAGAAATGCTGTTTTTTACCCAAATTATTCTTTATGTGCCAGCCGATTGCCTCGCCTTCCCTGTCAGGATCGGTAGCAATGTAAATCTTCTCTTTATCTTTAGAAAGTTTTTTTAAATTGCTTAAGACTTTTTTCTTACCCGGGATAACCACAAAGGTAGGCTTGAAATTCGCCTTGACGTCAACCCCCATTTTCTTGGCGGGCAGATCCACGATATGGCCCATTGAAGACTCAACTACAAAATCATCGCCAAGAATCTTATTTATTGTCTTTGCTTTTGCCGGTGATTCTACTATAACTAATTTTTTAGCCATTTTCCCTCACAAATAATTTTCCCGGTAATTGTCTTATAATGTGCCTGAGCTCCATATTTATCAACATCGATAAGGTAGAATCAATATTTAACCCGGCTTCTGCCACTATCTCATCAATGTGTTTTGGGCTATTTGAAATCACGCCATAAAGTTTTGATTCATTGTTTGATAAACCCAAATCTATTATTAACCCAGATTGATTTTCTCTAGGTTTTTTATCCTCTATCTCTTTAATACGATTCTGAAAGCAAGGCTTTAATTCATCGATGATGTCCTCGACGTTGCTTACAAGCTTGGCCCCTTGCTTAATGAGCGAATTCGTCCCGAAAGAATTCGCAGAATCTACTTTGCCCGGAACCGCAAAAACTTCTCTTGATTGCTCTATGGCGCTATCAACGGTAATAAGCGCACCGCTATTGCGCGAGGCCTCAACCACCAAAACTCCTAACGATAATCCGCTGATGATCCTATTTCTGCGGGGGAAATTATAAGCCAGGGGTTTTGTATTCATGGGGAATTCGGAAACTACTGCGCCGTTCTCAGAGATTTCTTCAAAAAGTTTTTTGTTTTCAGGCGGATAAATATTTGCCAGGCCGCTTCCCAAAACCGCGATTGTTCTTGCCTTTGCTTTTAAGGCGCCACGGTGCGCTGCAGTATCAATACCTCTAGCCATACCGGAAACTATACTTATTCCTGCGCCTCCTAATTTTTGCGCGAAGTCTTCGGCTGTAGATAATCCGTAAAAAGATGCCCTGCGGCTGCCTACAATAGCGATAGCAAAATCATCCTGTGGCAGAAATTCTCCTTTTACATAAAGAACCGGCGGCGGATCGGGAATATTCCTTAAGTTTGCAGGATAATCATCATCCTGGGTGCTTAAAATCTGAACATTGTGTTTTTTGATTAAAGCCTCTTCTTCTTTTAAGCCTTTGCCGGCTGAAGCCTTGATAATATCAACGGCGATTTTATCTGAAATTCCGGAAACTTTTATCAATTCTTCTTTGGAAGCCAGAAAAATCTTCCTCGCCTGTCCGAAATACTCAAGCAATCTTTTTAACTTGATACTTCCTATACCGGAAACTGTATTTATGGCGATAAGCGCTTCTTTTTCGGTCATTTTCTTAGAATCTCTAGAATTTTATTTACTACTTCGTCAATTGTTAGTTTTGAAGTGTCTATTGTATATTCGGCTTGACTATAGAATGGGGCTCTTGTCTTTAATGTGTCTTCTATTTGTTTCTTGGGGTTTTCCACGTTTAAAAGTGGCCTGTGGTTATAATTCTTGGTTCGTTCAAATATTACATCCGTAGAAGTTTGAAGATAGATAACTACGCCATTTCTATGCAGGTTTGACATATTGTCTTTATCTAAGACAACTCCGCCTCCACAGGCAATAACTAAACCGTCGCGCTGCGAGATCTCTTTAATTACCTCTTTTTCTACTTTGCGAAAATAAGGCTCGCCGTCTTTGGCGAAAATGTCATTTATGGACCTACGCTCTTTTTCTACTATAGACTCGTCAGAATCGACAAAAATCATACCCAGATGCCTGGCCAAAGCCTTTCCTACCACGGTCTTGCCGGCGCCCATAAAACCAACCAAAGCTATATTCTTCTTCATTTGCATAACTTTAATCAAATCAAGGGGTTTTTAACGTAAAATGAATTCTACCATAATAAACCAAGCCTGTCAAACCTTTACGAAATTGACTGATATTCCTCTTGTAGGCTTACAAATAGGCAGCCCGGCCAGAAAACTGGCCGGGCTGCCCTCAATATCCTACCTGTCTTAAAGACTCTTTACATAGCCCTCATAGCTTCGTCTTATCTGGATCAAGCTATCAGAGCCGAATTTTTCCAAAAAGGCATCAGATAATACAAAAGCTACCACGCCTTCGGCAATAACTCCTGCTGCCAGAACCGCACAAATATCCGCCCTCTGTATAGCTGCCTTTGTCGGCTTCCTGGTAATTATGTTTACAGATTCCAGCGGCTGTGCCAGGCTTGAAATCGGCTTCATATAGGCACGCAAGACTATGGCCTCTCCATTACTGACGCCGCCTTCAATGCCACCGGCATTGTTGGTTTTGCGATAAAAGCCTTTATTTTTAGAATAGAAGATTTCGTCGTGAACCTCAGAACCCATTTTATTGGCGGATTCAGCTCCTAATCCAAATTCTACTGCTTTTATTCCCGGAATAGCCATAACCGCGGCTGCTAATTTTGCATCTAGTCTTTTATCATACTGCGCGTAGCTACCCAATCCTACAGGAACACCTTTGGCAATAACTTCAAATGAACCACCAAGAGTATCCTGCTTTCGCTTGGCTTCATCAATTTTATGCCTGATTTTTGCCTGGGATGTCTCTTTTCCTACCATTAAAAGTTTGCTTGAGACGGCAATCTTAAATTCTTTCAAGAAAGCCTTACACAAGGCTCCGGCTGCCACCCTTACAGCAGTTTCTCTAGCCGAAGCTCTTTCCAATACAAATCGGATATCCTTAAAATCGTATTTTAATGCGCCGGCTAAATCGGCATGGCCCGGCCGAGGAGCTAAAACTGAAGGCAATCTATCAATACTAAAATCGCGATTATCGATTTTTAAGGCGATAGGGCTGCCTATAGTCTTTCCCTTGGCAATGCCGGAGAGAATATCAACTTTGTCCTTTTCTATTTTCATTCGCGGCCCGCGGCCGTAACCCGATTGCCTGCGCTTCAGTTCTTGATCGATTATCTTTTTATCCACTTTTAAACCCGCAGGCATCCCTTCCAATATCGCTAAGAGAGCCTGGCCATGTGATTCTCCCGCAGATAATAAACGTAACATTCTGATATCCTCCTTTAATGACGACATAATTTACGGAGTCGCCAGACGACGTAAATTATACGTCGGAATTGAACCCCGCCCTCTATGCTCGCAATTAAAACTTATTTGCCTAGAGTACGGGTTGTTATCTTATTTTAAGTCTGCCGCCCAATGCCTAAAGCTTAGAGGGCGGGGTAAATTCAGCCAACAGACTTATGTTCACTCTGTTCCATAAGTCTGGGCTTCATTTAAAAATAATAAAGCGAATAAAACTTAGCAATCAGCTGATGACTGAAAAACAAACTTATTACCGCTGCAACAGCAATGAAAGGCCCAAAAGGAATCAGGCTTCCTTTGGTTTTTATCTTTACTATTATACCCACTAGGCCGCCAAGTATGCAGGCTAAAAATAAAGTTAAAAGCGCCTGCTGCCATCCTAAAAAAGCACCGATCATGGCAAGAAGCTTTATATCTCCCCCGCCCATAGTTGAAGGCTCCTCGCCCTCCTCAAATTCTTTCTTTAGATAAATTTCTCTTTTGAATAATTTCCGGCTTATCCAATCGCCTAATTTAAAAAATAAGAAATCGCCCACTATCGCAAATAAATAAAGTATCCCACCCGCGATAAGAACTCCTAAAAATGAACGTAAAATCGATATTTTAAAAACGGTTGTATTGTGCATAAACGGAAAAATCGCGCTCAAAATCAATCCTGCAGCCAATCCCCCTACGCTTATCTCGTCGGGAATAATCCTAAAATCCAAATCCGTAAAAATCGCGACGATCAAACATGATACAAATATTGCGTAAACAAATAATTTCCAGTTCAACCCAAAATAATTTAATAAAATTAAAAAAGACAACGCTGTTATCAACTCAATAAGCGGATATCTCCAGGAAATCTTAGCCTGACAGAAACGGCAGCGCCTTTTTAGGAATATAAAACTTAAAATAGGTATATTATCGTACCAGTGAATAGTCTTCTTGCAGCTCGGGCAAAAAGACCTTGAAGGCTTTCTGATAGAGATCTCCCGCGGCATGCGATAAATACAAACATTCAAAAAACTACCAATAAAAGCACCGAAAACAAAAACAAAGATTTTTATAAATACCTGCTGCATCTATTTGCCTTTCTTAGGGTTTTGGAAGATTTTATCACGTTTTGGAGAGTTTCTCAAGGAAAAAATGGATAAAGGTCACCGGAAGGCTTTATTTTAATTTTCCTGTTAATAAATCCTTAAAGGCATCCATGCCGCCCCTTATCGCTTCTGCAGATGTCTTAACCTCAGCATTGGGCGCGGGCTTGTAGTCAAATACTGTATCGGGTATTTCCTTAAAAACAATGCTTTTGCATTCCAGATGGTCAACCGAATATGGCTCATCAACCATGTCAGAAATATATAGCGCGGTTTTTGCCTTTTTAACAACGTAATCTTTTTTATCTACATAAATAGAGATATCTGTGTTTCCTCCCCTGAAAGCTCCTCCTGCCTTATAAACATAATATTGGTTTTCCTCCGTGGGTTTTGAAAAATGCATCTGTGGCAACTTCCAAAAATGTAATGCTCTGGATTGACCGGTAGACATAGGTTGGTAAACTACTATGTCTTTAAACCTACCGCCCATAGACTTAGTAACAAGCCATAGGGTTTTCCCATCGTAAATTACCTCTTCTGCTAAATTATCGCTACTTAAAAAATTTCTATAAACTTGAAAGTAAAATTTGTCTCCTTTGACCTTGGCTTTTATTATCTGGCGGTCGGTCTCTGTCTCGCGAAAAGTTACTGTGCTGCTTGTCCAAGTTGCATACTCGGCTTCAAATTGCTTAGAAGAATTAATTTTTGCCGCCGTGGGATCTATCGAACCACATCCTATTAATAGAAACAATACCGTTAGGGTAATGCCCTTATTCACGCTTACCTCCTATAAATTATCTAACTTCTATAAATTCGTAAACCCTGTTTCCTAAACCAATTTTTTCTGCGTGTTCAAGCTGTTTATGCCAGTCTCTATCAGGGTGCTGTTGTCTAAAAATATCTCCGCCGCTTACTCCATTAATTTTATCTACGCAGGCCTGATCAATCGCCACGGGATCAAAAGAGGCAAATATACCTATATCGGAGCAAATCTTAGGATCATCCTTGGCAAGACAATCGCATTCTTTAGTAATCTTGACGGCAAAATTAAAATATATCTGATTGTCTTCTTTGCCTCTAACTGTCGCCTTGGCGTACTCGGCTATTTTCTGCTGGATAGTATCTGCGCCCTTGGCCCATGCTACATCAATTGCCCCGACAGGACAAATGGCAATACAACTTGCGCAACCAATACAAATTTTAGGATTTATCTTGGCTTTTTTATCGACATATTGAATGGCATCAACCGGACAATTCTCGATACAAGCCCCGCAGGCTACGCATTTTTGTTCCCATACAACAGGCGCTATTCCCCCATGCTGGGCAAGCTTACCTCTGCGGGAAGCGCAGCCCATGCCTAAATTTTTAATCGCTCCGCCAAATCCCGTCATGATATGGCCTTTAAAATGCGAAATCGCGACGATAGCATCGGACTTAGATATGGCGGTAGCTACATAAGCTGTCTTAATCAAATCGCCGTTAATTTTTACCTCTTGGTCCTCATCGCTTTTAACTCCGTCGGCAATAATAACCGGGGCTCCTACTTTATCCGGAATAAATCCGTGGCGATAGGCAAGCCCTAAATGGTCAATGGTATTGGTACGGCTTCCTTTATAAAGAGCGTTGGTGTCGGTAAGAAAAACCCGGGCGCTTTGTTTTCTAATCTCGCCGACAATGGTCTTAACAAAATCCGGGTTGACGAAACCGGTGTTTTCCTCTTCTCCAAAATGTAATTTTATAGCGACTAATTTATCTTTTTTGATTTTCTGGAAGGGCTTAAAACTAGCGATCAATTTGGCAAGCTTATTATTTATTTGATTTGCGTTTTCTCCATCTTTTGTAGAAACAAAAAATACTTTACTTTGTTGCATAATTTTTTATTTTTTAAATAATCCGATTAATTCTGCGCTATCAAGTATATGGCCTTGCATCGCGTCTTCTATAGTCTGCTTATTAGGTATTAACTCGCCCGAAATCATTATTGCCGAATCCAATGCGTAGATCTTAAAGAAGTAACGATGCGTTCCCGAAGGCGGACAGGGTCCCCCGTAATTTCGCTTTCCGAAATCATTGATTCCCTCATGTCCTGGAACTGAGCTCTCAACAATCTTGGAAATAAGCGGGATATTATATACCACCCAATGGACCCATGTGCCCATAGGCGCATCGGGATCGTCGACAATCAAAACCAGACTCTTGGCCCCTTTTGGAATTGATTCTATAATCAAGGCTGGATTGATATCCTCGCCTAAGCAGGTGAATTTCTTCGGTATAAACTCGTTATTAGCAAAATCGGGGCTTGAGAGTTTCATTTTTTCCACCCCCTCTTGAGCCAAAACCAAAGAAGCAAACAAAAAAATAGAAATAGCTAAAATTAAAAAGATATTTCTTTTCATCTGTGGCTCCTTTAATTATATCTTTTTATAATATTCGATGCATTTAGGGCAGGCGCCGTCTTTTTCTACCCAATTCGGATGCTTCTTCTTTATATTATCAATGACATATTGATGCGCTGATTCACAGGTATCTACCAGATTTTCACTAACCATTTTCTTGCAGATCGGGCAGAATTTTGCTTTTTCCATTTATTCATCTCCTTTTCTAGTCTTTGTTTTCCCTTAAAAGATAAACAACTAAGCCGGCAATGGCCAGACACAAAAGGCTTGCCCAGAATTTGTATTTATAATACTCGCCTTTGAATTTAAAGAATAATATGCTTGTTGCAGGGTAGTCTTGACCGTATGGGTATTGGAATTCGGCTTCGGCCCTGAATTCATAATCTTTGTATTTTGGCATCTGCTGGTACTTGTATTGGTCCAACCTCTCCTGCACGTAATCTTGCCTTGATTTGTCGATTTTTTCTTTGTCATAATCTCTGATAACATCTTTGGCCATAAGAAAAAAAACATAAATCAAGGCCAGAGCGACAGAAATAATTATTATCTGCTTTTTATTAAAATCCATATTAAAAATCCTTCCTCAAGATTTTATCCGCTGGGTATTGTTTCGCCTTTGATAATTTCCGGCAAAGGCGCGGCATCAATGCGTATGCCGCCGTCGTGTTCTATTTTTATCGTATAAAGAGTCCCGGGAATAAACATTGTGCCTGGAGCCTCAATCTGGGCGTTTTTTATGCCAATTTTCTTTGACTCTTTGGGATCTAAGGCATAAGACCAGAATTTCTCCCAGAGCTTTTTTTCAAAAGGATCGTCTTTGCCTTGAATTTTATAACCGGCGGGAATTTGATTTAGCTTGGTTATCTCGTATTCCATTGTATTTCTCCCATCGAGCATAAAAACCTTCCAGAAAAGATAGGCGCTTTTGCCCTTAAGGGCATCTTTATTTCTAACAAAGATATCGTCAAAACGAATCACTAAAGACTGAAATTGAATAATATTCCCCGGGAATGTAAAATACATGGGAATGAGCGGCTTGCCTTTAGAATCATACTCTAAGAATTTAATTGTGGTGTGGGTCTTTTTGGAGGTTTCGTCAAAGTAAACGTTGGTGACTAGTGCTTCTGCTATACGCGAATCAGCTTCTAGGCGCGAGATAACCTCTTTTAATATCTTGTTCTCCCTGGCATAGCGAACTACTGTCTGAAGAATAGAAAACGCCCCTAATGCACAAACTAAAATTAGACCTATAGCGATAATTTTTCTCATTTATTTTAATTTCTCGGAAATCTTATACATTACCCCTCCGGCAACTTGTGCCTGGGGAAGCATGAATTTCCTGGCAGAGACTGTTACCTGGGTAACTTTATTCTTCTTTTCAATTTTGATAGTAATATCGTTTTTATCTATCTTGCCCTTAATAACCCCTGCTGTTTTGTCTTCGCTTTTAATCGTACCCATCTGCTTTAGAACATCTAAACTTACATTATAAGCCTTGTCCACACTTGTATTGAAGTCAAACTGAGAATAGTCCTTGGCGGTTAGAACTCCGGCTACTCCTGCCGGCAAGAATGCTACTCCCAATATAGTGGCTGCTCCATATATTCCGGCGCTTCTTATCGCCGTCGGCTTCATTGCCTCTGTCAAAACCAATATCATAAATTGTTGAACGCTGGTTATATTTTTATAGGTTTTATCTTTAATCCCCACTTCGTAAGCCTCAATACTTGGCTCTGCGCCCTTGCTGTAATCTTTGACAAGTACGCTACCGATGCTTAAAGTAAGCGTATCAATTTGCAAGGGCATGACTTTAGCAGGTTTGGCTTCTTTTGTTTTTTCTGTCTTATCCGGACCTTTCTCCTGCTGAGTAACCTTTAAGGCGTCAACGTTAAGTATGCCATCCTGATTTGTGACAATATCTACCTCTTTCAAATCCACCACCGCATTCCGAACATGCAATTTACCCTTAAGCATAGATAAAAGGTCAAGGTCAACGCTGATTTTGGGCATGTCTAAAAGTATGCCTTGAGGAAATCCTTTCGGGTTATATATTCTAAAATCCCTGATTTTTGCTGACTGCGTCATCACGCCTAAAGAGAACCCTCCGACTTCCACTCGCGCGCCCAGAACGCTAGAACCGATAAAAGATATGCCGGCCTTAATAAGCTGATCCCTAACAACAGAAAAACCAACCAAGACAACAATAATCAAACCTATGATTATTAAGACTTTCTTCATGGCTATGCCTCCTCTTTAATTAAGCCTAATTATTCTACCTCTATTGAACCTGTTTTGGCAAGATTTAATTGAAATGAAAATATGCGGGGTTGAATAAGCAATAAGGCCAGGCATAGAATGTTAATATGGCCTGACCTTACTCAGAAATTATTTACGGTTGAGCAGTTTAGAAATTAAATATTTTATTGCCCAAATAGCGACAATAGCAATAACAACCCAGAAGCCGATAACCAGCACAATGGGAATAAGCGCAGCAACAAACTTAACCGCATTGATTCCTGTTGATAATATTGTTTCTTTGATGATTTGCTTGCTTTCTTTGAATACCTTTGCCGATACGCGAGGTTCAAAGAAATTAAGCGTGATCGTATTATAAGACACCTGATTGTTAAGATATTCAATCTTATTCTTTAGGTCCTCTATACGATTCAATATCGGGGTCAATTCCGACTCTAATTTTACTGCCTCCGTCGGTTGCACCTTTCTCTGCTTAAGCGCCTCAAGCATCTTCTCATAAACAATCATGGCTGTATCTAGGCGAGACTTTAGATTGGTATACTCTTGGTTTACATCCTGGCTGACTACATTGATATTCTCAATTTTTCCCAAGGAGCCTAATTTATCCAATGCGGTATCAAATTTTTCCTTGGGAATACGCATTGTGACGGAACCAGCTTCTCTGCCTTCATTATCCCTGTAGAATCTAGAATCAGAAATATATCCTCCTAATTCTCGACAAATCTTGATGACCTGCTGGTAAGTCTCCTTGCCGTTTTCAATCTCAAGGCTGACATTGCCTGTGCGTATGACCATTTCCGCTTCCGCAGTTCCGGGCAATACCGGCTGGACAATAATAACCGGGCTGTCGGGAGTCGGGGTTATCAAATTTGGTTCGTATTTCGCGAATTCCGACCTGGTAATAATTCTACCGTCGTCTACACGAGCACCTGCCATACCGAAACTTTTGAAGGTATCATATTCATAAGCATTGACTCCAGATGTAGCACGAGATAAATCATTTAATTTTATACTGTCAGTCGGTGCATAATTTAATGACGTTCCCTTATCCGAACCTGCCCTAAGCAAAAAACCATTCTTCGTGGTCTGTCTTGACTTATATTCCTCACCCATTTTCTTTGCAGAAACTAATTGCCTGCCTTGAATCCCTCTGTGGAAATAAGCCTGTAAACCAACAAATGAAATCACCAAAAATAAAATCCCTGCTATTGCTCCGGCAGGAACTAAAATTAATCTAGTTTTCTTTTCCATTTTAACGCGCCCCCTTTCAAGCTCTTGACGTATAATCTGGGTTGTTACAGCGCTATCGAACGAATCTTCGAGGTCAGGGACATGCCAGGCCTTAAGTTTTTCGGATACCAGCTTAAGCCTTGCCAATTCTTCGCTACAGACTTTACAAACCTTAAGATGCTCATCAATTTTCTTTTTCTTGCTATCAGAAAGCTGATTATCTAAATAGCTGCTTAATTGGTTTATTACATGCCTATCAAACATTATAACCTCCAAGCTCACCTATATAAGGGAGCATTTTGTCTTTTAGATTCATTCGCGCCCTGTGGATCAATGTTTTGACTGTGCCAAGAGACTTCTTTAAGATTCTAGCTATTTCTTCATAATCCAAATTTTCAAACTCTCGCAAAATCAAGGCTTCTCTTTGGAGAAAGGGAAGGGCCTGAATGCATTTCGTTACAATATTAGAAAGCTCATCTTTACATACTTCCTGTACCGGAGAAGGATCGGGACTTTGAACATCCATTAACTCATCGGTTTTATCCTGTTTTCTTGCCCATGGGACAAACCGCCTGTCTTTACGCCACCTACTAACATAGACATTATGGGCAATGCTGAATATCCAAGTAGAAAATTTACGCTCAGGATTGTAATTATTTCTATATTGATGCAACCTCAAGAACACGTCCTGTGTTATGTCTTGGGCCTGAGCTGCATTTAGACTTAGACGCAGCGCAAAATGATACACGGCATTTCTGTATCGCCTCAAAAGTTCCTCCATGGCCTGCATCTCTCCTTGCTGATACTTCAGCATTACCTCGTTATCAGTTAAACCTTGCATCTTAAAGCCCTCTTTCCTTTCTCCACTCTATTATACGCATACAGGCATAAAAAGTTTCATCTTTTTTTCCTGTTACTATCATCTATTTTACATATCTTTTACCTATTTTGGCAAGGGATAACTTAGACAATAAAAATTTATATCCAGACCATGCAAGCTGTGTTATAATATTAAACACTTATGAATATATTAGGAATGTTACTTAAGATTTCTTTCAAGGACTGGCTGATTTTTACGACTTTGATTATTCTTGTTATTGCTCTGCTACAAATCCGCAAGCTAAAGAAATCACTCATCCAAGAAGTCCATAAACGCTTGGTGCCTGAGTTAATGCTGGAATTGGATTTAAAAGCAATAGGCTTGTTCATCAAAAATGAAAGCACTATGATCGCTAAAGAAATCAGCATTGAAGATGTTGATGTAGATATAGAAGATTTTGGTTTTATGATGAGTTTTACTCTGAAATTTGATCCGGTGGATATTTTAAGACCGAATGAAAGAATAAAATTAAATTTCTCGGCAATTCACCGCGGCCAGGAAGATTCTGTGCGTACCCCCGAAGGAATCCTACCGCACTTATCCAGCGCTTCTTTTAGAGTTATTATCGATTTCTACAATATCGAAAACCTCAAATTCCACGCAGAGTTTATCAGGAAACCGAATAAATTTGTCCTAGATAAATTAGATTCCGCTCAATAATTTTATACCAATCAAAATATTTTTAACGGGAATAACTTTTTGGTGGGATACTACGGAGAAATCATTTCCTGATAACTATAATCTGCGATAATTTAGAGAAATTGGAACTCATCATCTTGCTCTTGCGCAAGAGTTCTTTATTTTTCATGATGGTTTCTCTGGAGAATATCTGGTCTGTTATGGAATAGTTCTTGATTCCTACACTTTCTAATATTTTATTTAATTCTTCCGGGACATATGCCGCGCGCACAGAATTAATAAAACCTTTCGCCTGGGCTGGCGGTAGACTTTGCTCAATCTCTCTTACTATCTCATCCGGGGCGTCCCTTCTTAAATCCGATAAATAAGCTAATGCGGTTGGTTTCATTATGCGATAAATTTCAGAAAAGGCGCGCGAGACATCCTTCCAATGATGAATTCCGCCGTGGCTTACCACTAAATCAACAGAATTATCTTCCTGGGAAAGCTTATGTACATCGCCAATCTCAAAATCTAAATTATCCAATTTTTCTTTTTTTGCTCTCTCGCGCGCCTTTTCGACTGCTTTTTCAGAAATATCAATCCCAGTGATCCTTAATTTCGGGTATCTTTTGGCAACCTCAATAGCTAAATCTCCAAGGCCACATGCCAAATCAATAGCCGCTCCGACCTCAAAATCCCCTAACTTTGCTAATTCATCGGCCATTAAAGAATAATTAACCGCGATAAAAGAAGTTATATAATCGTATTCTTCAAAGGCCTGCGATTCATCCTTTAATTCAAATTCCTCTTCTAATCTTTCTCTTTTTTCCATTGTTATTTTTTGAATGCTTCCAATAAAGCCTTTTGCATTACCTCTTTTGGCGCGGGCTTTCCCGTCCAGATTTCAAATGACTGCATACCCTGATATAGAAGCATGCCAAGGCCATTAGAAGTCTTAGCACCGACTTTTTTGGCGAGTTTTAACAATTTTGTCTCAGCGGGATTGTAAACAAGGTCATAGACAAATAAATCTTTATGCAATTTCCTTTCTTCTATTGGGCATGGATCTTTAGGCTTCATGCCAAGCGGCGTTGCATTAATCAACAGGTCTTTATTTCGGATTTGCAAATCGTCAATATTATTAACGACGAAAATTGGAAAATCAACAAATAAACTTTTTATCATTTTGCTTATATTTTCGGCTTTGTTCTTATCGATATCAAAAATAGATATCTCTTTTACTGCCGATTTTGCCAAAGCAAAACTAATCGCTCTTGCTGCCCCACCGGCTCCGATAATCGCAACTTTTTTATTTGCTGGGTCAACATTCTCTTTAAGGTGTCTAGAAAAACCGGATATGTCAGTATTGTAACCCAGCAATTGCCTATTCTTATTTACAACGGTGTTTATGGCACCGATTTGTCTTAAGTGAGAATTCTCTGGCTCAAGCGAAACAAATCCAAATACTTTCTCTTTATGAGGAATGGTAACGTTTAACCCGAGGATATTACTTTTGTCCAGATTATTAAAAAATGATTTTAATTCCTCTGGCTTTACCTCAAAAAGCTTATACTCCGCATCAATACCTAACGCGCCAAATGCAGCATTGTGCATCGCCGGCGAAAGACTATGCTTAACCGGATATCCAATTATTCCGTAAATCTTTTTCATTAGAGAGTTAAACCTGCGGATTGTTGATTTTTTGAAAGGACTCTGTTTATTGCATTAAGATATGCCTTGGCTGAGGCTTCAAGTATATCTGTACTTGCTCCGCGTCCGGCGACTTCTTGGTTTTTGGCGCGGATTTTAATACTGACTTCTCCCAAAGCGTCTTTTCCCCGAGTAACCGCCTGAATAGAATAATCCAAAAGCTCGCCTTTTACCTTGGTAATCTTATCTATGGCCTTGTAGCAGGCATCAACCGGGCCGTCTCCGGATGAAGAAGAAACAAATAATTTACCCTTAGATTTTAATTTCACGCTGGCTTGAGGAGTTATGTTGGTGCCGCTTGTAATCTGCAAAGAATTAAGCTGCCAGATCTCCGTTACTTTGCTAAATTCATCTTCGACTATAGCTATAAGATCTTCGTCGTAAACAGTCTTTTTCTTGTCTGCCAATACTTTAAAACGGCCGAATGCCTTATCCAATTCTTTATCATTCAGTTTAATGCCCAGTGATTCCAACCTTTCCTTAAAAGCGTGACGGCCGGAATGCTTACCCAGAACCAGGCCTTCGCCGGTAAAACCCACATCATCCGGATTTATTATCTCATAAGTAGTTCTTTTCTTCAGGACTCCATCCTGATGAATCCCTGATTCATGCCGGAAGGCATTTCCTCCGACTATGGCTTTGTTAGGAGCCACTACAAAACCGGTAAGCTTACTGACCATACGGCTGGTTTTATAAATCTCTTTGGTATTTATGGCGGTGGTGACATTGTTAAACAAATCTTTGCGCGTTTTTATCGCCATGACGATTTCTTCCATGGAGGCATTGCCCGCGCGCTCGCCGATTCCGTTGATGGTACATTCCACTTGTCTGGCGCCGTTTCTTATCGCGGAAAGTGAATTGGCAACTGCCAGGCCCAAATCATTATGACAATGCACGGCAATTACCGCCTTATTGACATTAGGAACATTATTCATTATGTCGTTAATCAATATCCCAAATTCCTCCGGCTCGGCATAGCCAACCGTATCGGGGATATTGATTGTCGTAGCCCCCGATTTGATAGCTGTTTCTACAACCTTATAGAGAAAATCTTTTTCCGTGCGAGAGGCATCCTCGGGAGAAAATTGTATATCGCCGATTCTTTTTCTGGCATATTTGACCATCTCCTCGGTCAGACGCAAGATTTCATCCTCGGCTTTTTTAAGCTTATACTTCATATGGATCTTTGAGGTGGCGAGAAATACATGAATACGGCCTGCCTTTGCGGGCTTTACCGCCATGTAAGCAGCATCTATATCTTTCTTAATCGCCCGAGCCAAACCACAGATAGTCGCGCCTTTTATTTTAGTTGCGATTTCTTTAACCGAAGCAAAATCTCCGGGTGATGAAATTGGAAATCCCGCCTCAATGACATCGGCGCCTACCCTGACCAGCTGCTGGGCGATCTCCATTTTTTCCTTGGCGTTGAGGCTCGCGCCCGGCGCCTGCTCCCCGTCTCTTAATGTAGTATCAAAAATGATTATTTTATCCATTGCTCATTCACTTATCTCTTTTAACAAATCTTTTGCTAAATCAACCTGATCTTTTTTAACCATGAAAGTCATCGTACCACTTACGCTGCCAAAGGCAACACTTGCGGCATTTTCGTTGGTCACATAATAAAAAATGCCTTCGCTGTCAAACAAAGACTTCACCAACGCTAATCTTCCTTGATCAAAGGTCGTATAAACCGACTCAAATCCTACTTCTTCATCCACGGCATCATCTCGCGAAGCTGTTTGCCTACCTGCTCTATTTTATGCTCGTCGCCTTGTTTTAGCAAGCTATCAAAATTTGGCCTGCCAGCTTCGTTCTCTTTAATCCATTCCCTGGCGAATTTACCCGATTTAATGTCTTTGAGCATTTTTTGCATAGCCTTGCGTGTTTTTTCAGTGATGATTTTTGGACCGCGGGTCAAATCGCCATAGCAGGCGGTATTGGATACGCGTCTGCGCATTCCGGAAATTCCGGTCTCCTGGATTAAATCCGTGATGAGTTTTAATTCATGTAACACTTCAAAATAGGCAATCTCCGGCTGATACCCGGCTTCAATCAAAGTATCAAATCCGGCCTTGATTAACTCAGTCACTCCGCCGCAAAGCACAGCCTGTTCGCCAAAAAGATCGGTTTCGGTTTCTTCATCAAAAGTCGTCTCAATTACGCCTGCTTTTGTGGCTCCGATTCCCTTGGCGTAAGCTAAAGCTAATTTTAATGCATTACCTGATGCATCCTGGAATATTGCCACTAGCGACGGAACGCCTTTGCCTTCTTCATACATTCTTCTTACTAAAGCGCCTGGGCCTTTAGGCGCAATCATAAATACATCCACCTTTGACGGCGGTTTTATCTGTTTGAAACGAATATTAAATCCATGCGAAAAGCAAAGCGCTTTTCCTTTCTTTAAGTAAGGTTTAATCGATTCTTTATAAACTTTTGCCTGGACATGATCCTGAGTTAGAATCTGGATTATATCGGCCTTCTCGGCTGCTTCTTTTGCCGAAACCGGATTAAATCCGTCCCTCTTGGCCTGTTCGAAATTGGGCGTGCCTTCGATTTCGGAAACAATTACATTTACGCCGCTATCCCTTAAACATAGGCTCTGTCCGCGACCCTGAATTCCGTAGCCGATTATTGCCACGGTTTTATCCTTCAATAGTCCTAAATCAGCATCCTTTTCATAATAAATCTTTGGCATATTCGCTCCTTTTTCAATGACGACATAATTTACGGAGTCGCAAGACGACGTAAATTATACGTCGGAATTGACCCCGCACCTTTTTAGTATTCCCGTTTTTTTATCTTCCGCACATTTTACCTTAATATATAAAAGGTGCGGGGTAAGTTCGGACTTATAACTTATGTTCGCTTTCGCTCCATAAGTTATGTCCTCACTTATTTTGTTATAGCAATTCTTCCGGTTCTAATTAATTCCTTTATTCCGAATTTATCCAGATCATCTAACAGCTGCTTGATCTGAGGCTGTTCGCCGACCGCCTCGATAATGGCTGTGTCTGCTTTATGCTGTATCAGCTTGGCTACATATTTACTCAATATACCTTCCAATTTAGCCTTATCTTTGGAAGCATAATCAACCTTAACTAAAACAAGCTCCCTGTCGATATGATCTTTCTTGGTAAAATCGGTTATAGTGACAACATCGATTAGCTTATTTAGCTGTTTCTTTATTTGCTCCAAAATCTTCTCGTCTTTTGCCTCAACCACGATCGTCATATAAGAAATAGCCGGATCCATGGTCTCGCTTACCGCCAAAGACGCTATGTTGTAGCCGCGCGCGCTAAATAACCCTGCGATACGCGCCAGGACTCCGAATTTATTTTCTACCAATACCGATATCGTATGTCTCATGCCAGCCCCTCTATTATCTTGTTTATCGCCTCTCCTGCCGGAACCATAGGATAGACATTTTCCTCGGGCTCGACTTGAACATCAACAAACACCGTGTTATCTATTGAGAGCGCCTTTTCTATTGCCGGGCGCACTTCTTCTTTTTTAGTTACCTTAATACCAACTGCTCCGTAGCTATCTGCTAACTTTACAAAATCAGGAGATGTTATGCTTACCTGAGAATAACGCTTCTTATAAAACAATTCCTGCCACTGACGCACCATTCCTAAATATCCGTTATTAAGGATAACTACTTTTGCGTTTATTTTATTGGCAACACAGGTTCCTATTTCCTGGATATTCATCTGGATTGAACCATCGCCGGCAATATCAATAACTTGCTTTTCCGGACGACCAACTTTAGCTCCCATTGCCGCAGGAAAACCAAATCCCATGGTGCCTAAGCCGCCGCTTGAAATAAATGTGCGCGGATAATCATATTTATACCACTGCGCTGCCCACATCTGGTTCTGCCCTACTTCAGTAGTAATAATAGCGTCTCCTTTTGTCACTTCGTAAATCTGCTCTACCACATATTGAGGCTTGATTTTTCCGTCATCCTTATATTTTAAAGGATATTTTTTTCTTAAAGCCTCTATCTCCTTATGCCACTCTGCGATATCGGGAGCTTTATCAATTTGCTCCGATAATTCGCCGAGAATATTCTTAGCATCCCCGACTATCGGAATATCGACCCTTATATTCTTGCTTATAGAAGACGGGTCAATATCAATATGGATTACCTTTGCACCGGGGGCAAAAGAATCTATCCTGCCCGTAACGCGATCATCAAAACGCGCCCCTACTGCGATAATTATATCGGCATTCATTATCGCATGATTCGCATATCCTGTACCGTGCATGCCAAGCATCCCAAGAGAGAGTTTATTCGTTGCCGGAAAACCACCAATACCCATCAGCGTCCAGGTCACCGGCGCCTGAATCTTCTCTGCCAATTCTCTTAGGGCCAAATGTGCGCCGCTAGTAATGACTCCGCCTCCGATATAAAGCAATGGTTTCTTCGCCTGTGAAATAAGTTTTGCTGCTTTTTTAATCTGCCCGGGGTGGCCAAAATATGTCGGTTTATAGCTTCGCATTTCTACCTTATCCGGCCATATAAATTCCGTTTCCTGCATTTGAATATCCGAGGGAATATCAATTACTACTGGCCCGGGCCTACCGCTTGAAGCGATATAAAATGCTTCACGAATGATGCGCGCCAAGTCATTGATATCCTTGACCAAAAAATTATGCTTGGTTATCGGACGCGTAATCCCGGTAACATCTGCTTCCTGAAAAGCATCATTTCCGATTAAAAATGTCTTCACCTGTCCGGTTATGGCCACAATAGGGATAGAGTCCATATAAGCATTAGCAATCCCGGTGGTTAAATTAGTGGCTCCGGGACCGGAAGTCGCCATACAAACTCCGACCTTGCCAGTTGCCCGAGCATATCCATCTGCAGCATGCGCCGCTCCCTGTTCGTGGCGCGTAAGAATAAACTTCAAGAAATCAGCGTCGTAAAGTTTATCGCAAATAGGCAGAACCTGGCCTCCGGGATAGCCGAAGATAACCTCAACGCCTTCACGCTTTAGGCCCTCAATTAATATTTGTGCACCATTCATTTTCATCTAAGTATCGCTCCTTGGCTAGCTGACTGAACCATCCTTGCGTATCTGACTAGATAGCCGCCTTTCACTTTTGGTTGCGGCCTTCGCCAAGATTTAAGGCGACTTTTTATCTGATTATCAGATAATTTAATATTTATCTTTCTTTCGGGGATATCTATTTCGATTATATCACCATTTTTTACAATTGCAATTGGCCCGCCAACAGCTGCTTCGGGCGCAACATGGCCGATGCAGGGGCCGCGCGTGCCTCCGGAGAATCTTCCATCGGTAATAAGCGCTACGTCATTGGCTAATCCCATTCCAGTGATTGCTGAAGTCGGGGATAACATCTCGCGCATGCCAGGACCACCGGAAGGACCCTCATAACGCACAACTACCACTTGGCCTTTTTTAATTGCGCCTTTCATAATTTCCCTCATCGCCTCTTCTTCAGAATTGAATACAACTGCCCTGCCAGAAAAACGCATCATCTGAGGAGAAACCGCAGCCTGCTTTACCACAGCTCCGTCTGGAGCGAGGTTTCCAAATAAAATTGCGATTCCGCCTTCTTTGCGGTAAGCTTTATCAAAAGGACGAATGACATCTTCATCTTTAATCTTGGCGCTATCGGCAATCTGATACAATGTTTTTCCGCTTGCCGTCGCAGTATTATGCAACTTTGATTTTAATCTCTTCAAAACCGCGGGGATTCCTCCGGCTCGGTCAAGATCTTCCATATAATAATCGCCAGCTGGTTCAAGAGAAACAATATCAGGAGTAATTCTGCTAAGTTTATCAAACGTCTTTAACGACAAATCTACTCCCGCCTCGTTAGCAATTGCCATAAGATGCAAAACCGTATTGCTAGAACCGCCCAAAGCCATATCTACGCGGACAGCGTTTTCCAATGAGGCCCGAGTGAAAAATTTTCTAAACTTAATATTCTTCTTGACGAGCTCCACTATTTTTTTGCCGCTTTCATAAGCAATCTCTTTTTTCTTTTTTGATAAAGCTAACGCGGTTGCGCAACCAGGCAAAGATAAACCCATAGTCTCAGTTAAACAAGACATAGTATTTGCCGTATATAAGCCCTGGCAAGATCCTGCCCCGGGGCAAGCACATTGTTCAATATTGCAGGCGTCTTGAAGCGAAATCTTTCCTGCTTTAAGTTGGCCTACAAGCTCAAAAGTATCCCTTACTAAAGAAAGTTTCTTTCCTTTATATATACCGGAATGCATCGGGCCGGCTGTCACCACGATAGTCGGCACGTTTACTCTGGAAGCGCCCATAATCATGCCCGGGGTTATCTTATCGCAATTCGTAAGAAGCACCAGGCCGTCTAAGCAATGCGCCTGGGCAACCGATTCAATTTCATCGGCGATTAATTCCCGAGAAGCCAAAGAATACTTCATCCCGGAGTGGCCCATGGCAATTCCGTCGCAAATCGCTGGGACTCCGAATATAAACGGCACGCCGCCTGCTTTGCGGATACCATCTTTAATAAAAACTTCCAGCTCGCGCATATTGATATGGCCTGGAACCAAATCTGTGAAACCGGAGGCGATACCAATAAACGGCTTGTTTAAATCCTTCTTTTTTACGCCGGTAGCATAAAGCAAAGCTCGATGCGGAAAACGCTGGTTTCCCTTCTTTATTTCATCTGAACGCATCTTCATCCTTAATCTGCTCCTTCGCTATCTCGCTCTTTATTCTCAACATCATCTTTGTGATGAATCACTACACGTTTTAAAGTGACGAATTTATCGGTTAACTCTCTGTTATTGACATTCTTAAGCTGCTTGAATAGGAAATCAAATTTTTCCTCTATCTCCTTTGCAATCGCAGTCCGCACATCAAGCGATAAACCCATTATATCTTTCTTAAACGGACCCAAGGCCTTCTTTCTTGCGCTATAAATAAACTGTTCGTCAGTCTGGTCGGATTTTCTCTCGGAGGTCAAATTGGCTTTTATCCAAGAATACATTTTATCTCTTAATTCCGCAGGAAAATTCTTGCTTTCATAAATCATATTCTGGAATTCCGTAGCCAAATGCACTTCAGCGGTTTCAACCTCAGGAAATTTATGGAATGCTTCAGCCGGCAAAGTAGATGCGCCATGTTGGACCGCGCCTGCCATGCCATACTCATTTCTGGCGATCTCGGAAAGCGTCCTTAAAGTTTCAAAATCCAATTTTACCTGCGCGATTGAACCGTCGGGCAAAACCACACCGCCGTGGGAAGTCCCGGTCTGCACGCTGATTTTGCTTAATCCCTGATAATTCTTTCTTAAAGACTTCCTGTAGCCTTTCATATAAGCATGGAGTTCCTCGGGGTTGCTGTTTTCATGGCCTACTTCTCCGATTTCTCCGCCTACGGAAACCATAATTCCGCGAGGCTGTAATTTTCTGATAAATGCAGTCAATTCTGCGGCAACCTTGAAATTATCTTCTTGCTGTTGAAGCCTAGTCTTTCTTGATAAATCTACCAAGGTTGAGCTGTCGATATCAATATTGTAAAAACCGCTTTCAACCGCTTCTTGTATTAATTCTTTCAAGCTATCAATCTCTTTCTGGGGATTTTCTTTATATTTCTTGGCATTAGCCTGAAAATGATCGCCCTGAACAAAGACCGGTCCTGTATATCCTTCTTTAATCGCCGCTGCCAGAATAACGCCTGTATATTCTATCGGCGGCTGGTCAGTATAACCCATTTCTGATTTAGCAATTTCAAAAATAAAACTTCCCGTATTATTATTCTTGGCAACTCTAAATATGGCTTTGGCTAAATCGTAAGTTAAAGCCCTTAAATTTATCGCCGGCACGGTAAATCCGGAGAATTCCTTTCGGCCACGAGCCATATAGAAATCATTTATAGAGGACGGATAAATTCCGTTTTTATAGGCGATGGTAAAAATCTTCTTGGCGATTATATGCTTGCTTTTTAAATCGCTACTTAAAATCAAATCTAGAACTACTTTGTCCATATCAAGCTTGCTGCGTCCCATGATAATCTTGCTGCTCCTTTCTACAAATTAAGTTAATATTTTAATCAAATTATATAAACTTTCTACTTTTAATTCTTTCTTCTTTATTGCGGTGGCAAAATCAACAGCAACAATTTTACCACCAGCTAAACCCACTGCTTTATTAGCTTCACCTTTTAATAAACAATCCACTGCCGCCTGCCCGAAACGTAAAGCCAAATTACGGCTAAAAGCCGTAGGCCTGCCTCCTCTTTGAATATGGCCCACAATTACCGCCCGGGTTTCAAGGCTGGTAATCTCAGTAATCTCCTCGGCAATATCAACTGCTTTTCCAGCGCCTTCAGCAACCACAACTATCCAACTTATCTTGCCTATTAAGTTTCCCTCGACGATCTCACTACAGACTTTCTCTAGATCGCTTTTGAACTCCGGGATAATTACCTCTTCGCAACCACCGGCTAAAGCCACTTGCAAAGCAATATATCCCGATTCCCTGCCCATTACTTCAACCACAAAGATTCTTTCCATGGAAGTCGCAGTATCGCGAATATTATCAATGGCATAAAGTGCTGTGTTAATCGCGGTATCGGCACCTATGGTCTCTTCTATGCCGTTTACGTCGTTATCTATTGAAGCGGCAATACCTACGCAAGGAATCTTATATTTGCTACTAAATACATGGGCGGCTTCAAATGTCCCGTTTCCGCCGATGACAATTAATCCGTCAATTGAATATTTCTTCAGCGTTTCAATTGCCCTTTTCTGACCTTCCTCAGTGCGAAATTCAGGACAACGCGCAGTCTTTAAGATTGTCCCGCCTGCATTAATAATATTGGAGACAGAACGATGGTCTAGAGGTTTTATCTCTTCGTTAATCAATCCCCACCATCCCCGCAAAACCCCCATTACTTCCAGTTTATTGCTGATTGCATAGCGCACGACGCTGCGTATTGCGGCATTCATTCCCGGGGCATCTCCGCCGGCAGTTAAAACTGCGATCTTTTTTATCGCCATTATAACCCTTCCACGTTCATATTGCGCGGATGCTCAATTGAGTAGGATAAAGTTATCTCTTTAATCTTCTTAGGATCAAGCTCAAATTCCCAGCGCATAACGCCTTTTCTGTCCAAATAATCTTTTACCGTTGGCTCCTCGCTAAATTTAACATTTTTAACCAAAATCTGATCATTCTCTGATACCGGTATCTGGTCGTATAAATTTACTTTGATCTTCTTTGATTTGTAATTTTCCACGATTAATTTGTATTGGTAGCTTATGGTTTTGGTGCGCGAAGGAATGCCTGCGATTAATGTATCGTCTGTCTTTTCTGTTATTTTCTTACGCTTTACGGTGATACCTTCATCTATACCTAGATACAAATCAAATTCTTCTTCAGCGCCAATTGCCTTGGCTATAGAAGAAGTTCCGATAAAATCTCCTTCTAAAAATATATTCACTACTCCGGGAAGAAGCTGACCTTCCTTAGAATTCTTTACTTTTGACATAAGATACGCGTAATTTGAAAGCTTCGGCGTTGCCGCATACTCAAATTTTGCCTCCAAAAGCTGGGACGAAATCGGAACCTTATGTTCTGTTCCATCTGATTTAATTGTTGATTTACGCGTAACTTTATAAGCTACCGCTGTGCCCTTTTCTTCTGCCGTAGCAAAAACCATTGCTATTTCTGTAGGGATAGCTTCCTCTTTGGCTGACTCAATACCCCTAACATCTGAAACCATAGCTTGCATACCTAAGAAGTCTGCTCCGCCTTTCATGCGGACTTTGCTCTCGCGGTAAACCGGCGGCTGATAAGGCTTAAGATACCATGGAGCTAGTTCCTGCATCTTTCCTCCGACGGATGGTTTAGCAGTGGAAAGAATTAAAGATACACCCTCCCAAGGCTCCCCGGTTGTCTGTTTAATTGAACCATAGAAAACTAATTCCACGTTATTTTTCTCAAAAGATGCCCTGGCATCATAAATCGGCCTCCAGCTTACTCCTCTTACCAAGTAAGAGATATTTAAATCTAAGTTTCCAGCTTTAGCTGCTTCTAACTCAACTATAATAGAACGCTGCATCTTTCTTGTGCCGCTTGAAATATCGCGGAGCTGTTCCTCTAATGCCCTTTTTTGCTCAGCTAGGTCTCTGATCTTTACATCTGTTTGTTCTTGCTTATTTTGATTTTCCTGAAGGCTACCAGCCAGGAATTTCGCAAGATTGTCAAGTTCTCCAACCGAAGGAAATTTCGTGATTAAATCTTTAGGGATTTGCGTTCCGGCTGACAACTTAATCGAATCCAAGAACTCCCTTTCTTCACGGAGTACCTGCTTTCGGTTATTTTCACTCTTTATTTGGTCGTCTACCAACCGAATCTTATCCTGCAAATCTTTTACTTGTTCTGAAGGAGGCTTTTCTAGGAATTCCTTTTTTATCTGCGCTCCGTAAATCTTCACCTGAGCCGTTCCTTTGCCTGAAACAGTCAAAGAATTTTCATCGACATCCGGGATTATGTCGGAAAATACAATCTGATGCTCGCCTTCCGATAATTTTAAATTGGCTTGGCGCATTATAAGAGCTGAGTCTGTATAAACAATAACTTGCGCAATTTTTGAATCGGTCTTCACAACATCGGCAAAAGAAAATGAAACACTTAAAAATACTGATGTAAAAATGAATAATTTGGCCAGCGTTTTCATTCCTGCCTCCTTTTAAATTATGTGCCCATCTGCCAGCTAGAGAGATATTCCTTCTGCTGGGCAGTCAAAGTATCAATTGCAATCCCTAAAGCTTTTAGTTTCAGGGCTGCGATTTTTTCATCAATATCCAGGGGCACGGTATAAACCTTGCTCTTAAGCTTTTTATGGTGTTTTACCAGATATTCCGCTGATAAAGCCTGATTAGCAAAGCTCATATCCATGACAGAAGCCGGGTGTCCTTCAGCCGAGGCCAGATTAATCAGCCGTCCGTCAGCTAAAAGAAATATTCTTCTGCCACTTCTTAAAACATATTCTTCCACAAAATCACGGATAAACCTGTGCGATTTTGATAATTTCTTTAAAGCCGGAATATCAATTTCCACATTAAAATGGCCGGAGTTACAGACGATTGAGCCGTCTTTCATCTTTTTGAAATGCTCTCCCCTGATGACATTAATGTCACCGGTAACTGTTACAAAAATATCGCCTGTTGCCGCGCACTTCGATAAAGGCATAACCTGGAATCCATCGCAGACAGCCTCAATTGCCTTTAGGGGATCGACTTCCGTAACAATCACATTTGCGCCCATGCCTTTGGCGCGCATGGCTACACCTCTACCGCACCATCCATAACCGCAGACTACAAAATTTGTCCCGGCGATTAATTTGTTCGTGGCGCGGATTATGCCGTCGAGAGTTGACTGGCCTGTGCCGTAACGATTGTCAAAAAAATGTTTAGTCATGGCATCATTTACCGCGATAATCGGGTATTTTAGTTTTCCCTGTTTTTCCAAAGAGCGCAGCCTTATAACTCCGGTTGTAGTTTCCTCTGTGCCACCGATAATGTTTGCGCCCTGTGCCTTGCTTCTGGCGCTTGGAGTATGCAAAGTAGAAACCAAATCAGCTCCGTCATCCATGGTAATATTCGGCCTGGCATCTAAAACCGCATTGACGTGATTATAATATTTTTTGGTATCTTCGCCTTTAATTGCAAACACGGGGATATTATAATCCTTTACCAAAGAGGCTGCCACATCATCCTGGGTTGATAAAGGATTTGAAGCGCAGATAAAGGTTTCTGCTCCACCGGCTTTAAGCGCAAATGCCAAATTTGCAGTTTCAGTTGTCACGTGAAGGCAACAACCGATTTTTACGCCCTTTAAAGGCTTTTCCTTATTGAATCTCTGGGCAATAAGTTTTAAAACCGGCATATCCTTGGAAGCCCATTCTATACGTAGTTTCCCTTTTTTTGCTAATGCCTTATCCTTAATATCGTATTTCATTAAACTTCCTTTTTTAAAGCTTCTATTCTATCGGTCTTCTCCCAGGTAAAATCTTTTTCCTTTCTGCCGAAATGCCCGTAACAAGCAGTCTGTCGATATATAGGCCTTCGCAAATCCAAGGACTCAATGATCCCCTTAGGAGTAAGAGGAAAAACCTTCCTTACCGCTTTTTCCAGTTTCTCATCGGAAACCTTACCTGTACCATATGTTTCAATCATGACGCTTACCGGATCGGGCTGCCCGATAACGTAGCTAAGCTGAATCCAACATTTCTTGGCTAATCCAGCTGCCACGATATTCTTGGCGACATATCTTGCCATGTAGGTTGCCGAGCGGTCTACCTTGGTCGGGTCCTTTCCTGAGAATGCTCCGCCACCGTGCGATACGACTCCGCCATAAGTATCAACAACTATTTTTCTTCCGGTCATACCGGTATCTGACTGAGGTCCGCCGATGACAAATTTTCCCGTTTCATTGACAAAATATTTCGTATCCTTATCCGTAAGATGTCCCAAAACCGGTTTGGCAATCTTGGCAATTAATTCATTGCGGGCCTCTTTGGTTATTTTCTCTCCTGAAGAATCCAGAATTGACTCTGTATGCTGACAGGCCAAAACAACCGCATCAACCCTTTTAGGTTGCCCATCAATATATTCAATGGTAACCTGGCTTTTTCCGTCAGGCCCTAAATAATCCAGAATATTTTTTCTTCTTACTTCTGACATACGCCGCACTAATTCATGCGCCAACATAATAGGAAGCGGCATAAATTCTTTAGTCTCATCGCAGGCATAGCCAATCATAACGCCCTGGTCTCCGGCGCCTCCTCTATCAACGCCTTGAGCAATATCAGGCGATTGGCTATTGATTGTATTTATTATTGCACAGGTCTCAGCGCAAAATCCGTATTTGTGATGAGTGTAGCCGATATCTTCAACCACTTTTCTGACTAAATTATTAGTATCTACATATCCAGCCGTGGTTATTTCTCCGCCGACGATAAGTAACCCCATCGTAACGTAAGTTTCGCAGGCCACCCTGCCTTTTTTATCTTGCCTTAAAACATCATCTAAAACCGCATCCGAAACTTGATCGCAGACCTTATCGGGATGGCCTTCGGCAACCGACTCCGATGTCATAAAATACCTACGCTTCATGCTTTAACCTCCTTTATAAATTGGCAATAATGCTCATCTAATTTACACAATGAATGAATATTACCGATATCTTCCCACTTACCTTTAAAAACAAAACCATAAACCGGTTTTTTCTTACAAAGCCAACTGATATAACCGCCGGTAGTATCGCTTTTACCGGTTTCCTTTATATATTCGCTTATCAGGCCGACTGTCTCTCTGGGGAAATAATAAAGACACATCGCAATTAAGCTCGATTTGACAACCTTTGGCTTCTCCTGGAACGAGATGACTCTTTTATCTCTGTTGATCCCTACGACGCCATATTTCGTAGCGTGCTTTTTATCTTTTATATCAAAAAGCCCTACCGTGACATTAGGCGATTTCTTCCTGGCGAAACTGATAAATTCATTTAATTCAGCATCAAACAAATTATCACCGCCTATAACCACAAGGTCTCTTTTCTCTAAGGCATCATTTTTTATAACAAACTCTATATCGCCTATTGCGCCTAATCGGTCATGAGCTGATTTTGTCCCGTCGTTAAACACTTTTAGTTTAATGTTCTTAAAATCCTTTTGGGAATCATGAGCCCACTTAGTAAGAACATCGTAAAATTTACTATTTGTTACCACCGCTGCCTCATCCATTCCTTCTATCGGCCTAAGCTTATCAACGATATAGCTTAATATGGGCTTATTCTTGATTTTAATCAGCGGCTTGGGGAAATTCTCGGTTAGAGGATACAGTCTCGTGGCATAACCAGCAGCTAAGATTAATGCTTTCATTTTTGATTTAAGTTTTTGTTACAAACGCCTCACTGAAATCAAACTCATTAGGGTAGTTTAAGAATCTTAGTTTATCAGGGTCATTTATCAACGGATATATCGGCTTATTTTTCTCTAAGCCAAATTTATTGATTTTAGCACTTGGGAGCATCTCTCTTATGCTTTTTGGCAATTGTGTAAATATTTTATTTGCTTCTACATTAAGCTTGCCGTTTTTTTCAGAAAAAAAGTAGGCTGCGCCTTCAGCTTCTTTGTAAAGAGAGTAATCCGAACTAAACTGCGTTCCTACCCAGTTTGAAGTCACCAATGGTTCATTTTTAGACGGGTTAATCAATATGTGTCCGTATCCGGGAAGACAAACAATTTTATCCCCGGTCTGCGCCTTTACCAGTATTACATCCTCAATAATTTTATAATCTTTTTTAGATGGTTTCTGCAAAAGACACCAGGCGTTCCCATTGACCACTTCGTAAAGTTCGGGAAAATCTCCGGGATGATAGTGGCCCGCTGTCTTCATCAATTCTTTGCCTAATTTGTCTGGTTTTATGACCGTTATGTCGTATCTTAAGGCGTATTTTTTTTCTGTCGCCCTGTCTTTATCAAAAGCAACATCTCGGTACATATAATAAAGTTCTTTAGGCGCATTAATCGTCTTATCTACAAGCACCTCTCTCATTTCATCGATGGTTCTCACCGCCGGTGTAACCTGAGACAACCCTCCTTCAAAAACCAATTGATAATCTTCTCCCAGCTTAACAGGCAATCCTATATTATTTTTTAAATCTTTCATTTATTGTTATCACTCTCCCCTAAAAGTTCCGGCGCTAATCTAAGAAGTTGCTGATTACTGTATTCCTCGACTTCTTTTCCCGTAGATAAAGAAAGCGCATGTTCTGCTATCTTCTTGGCATCTTTGTAACTTACCGAACGGACTAATTGCTTTATCAATGGGACCGACGACGGTGGCATGCTGAATTCATCTAACCCTAGGCCTAAAAGCACAAGGACTAGTTCTGGATCGCCGGACATTTCACCGCACATTCCTACCCATATTTCAGATTTATGCCCCGCATCGATTATATTCTTAACTAGCTTCAGAACCGCTGGATGCGCAGGTTCATATAGATAAGCTATTTTTTCGTTGGTTCTATCTACAGCTAAAGAATACTGGATCAAATCATTAGTTCCGATACTAAAAAAATCGGCTTCTTTTGCGATTATATCTGCGGTAATCGCAGCAGAAGGAACCTCTATCATGGCTCCAACTTCTAAATTCTCATCAAATTTTATATTGTCTTTCCTTAATTCGTTTCTACATTCTTCCAGCAAACTATTTGCCTGACGTAATTCTTCAACTCCGGAAATCATCGGATACATAAGTTTTAATTGCCCGTGCACCGAAGCGCGTAAAATTGCCCTGAGTTGAATCTTAAATATATCCGGCCTGGCAAGACAGAAACGGATAGCTCTCCATCCCAAAAACGGATGCATATCCCGAGGAACATGCAGTTGTGACAGGAACTTGTCTCCGCCTAAATCAAGGGTCCTTATTACCACATGATGCGGCGATACGGCCTGGGCAACGTGACGATAAGCCTGATAATGCTCTTCTTCCGAAGGCAAATCAGTCCTATTCATATAAAAATACTCTGTTCTATAAAGGCCTATGCCCCTTGCTCCATGCTCAATTACCGAAGGAATCTCTTCGGGTAATTCTATATTTGCTGCGATCAAAACTTCTCTTTTGTCTTTTGTTTCGGCCGGCAATTCTTTTAAATTTACGTACCTCTCTCTTTGAACATTTATTTTCAGTTTTGCTGTCTCGTATCTATCTAAGGTCTCTTGCTCGGGATTTATTATTACAGTCCCTGTTTTCCCATCCACAATAAGGATATCACCGTTAATAATCTTCTGGGTGGCGACCTCTACGCCGACAACTGCTGGAATCTCCAGGGATTTAGCCATGATCGCCGTGTGGGAAGTGCGGGAACCTATATCAGTCACAAATGCGACAATATTTTTCTTATACATGGATGCCGTATCTGAAGGAGCAAGGTCATTCGCAACTAAGATCAAGTTCTCAGCATCGACATCAACGACCATGCTCTTTGTTTCGCCCAACAAGTTCCTGAGTATTCTTTTCCCTACGTCATTGATATCGGAAACTCTCTCTCTTAGATATTCGTCTTCTATCCTTGAGAACACGGAAATATATTTCTTCAGTACTTCCGAAAATATATATTCAACACAGAATTTTTCCTTCTTTATCCTGGCAACAACATCTTCAATAAGAGTCCTGTCTTCTAAGACTAAAAGGTGGGCATCAAAAATTTCCGCATGCTCTGTGCCCATCTCTTCGGCTATGCGCTTCTGGATCTCCAGTATTTCGTGCCTAGTTTTTATTAGCGCCTCTTCGAAACGAGCTATCTCTAAAGCAATACTTGTTTCGGAAATCTTGCGCGGAGAAATACGGAATTCTTCCTTGCCGAATAAGAAAGCCGGACCGATCGCAACGCCGGATGCAGCACCTATACCTTTTAAAATTATCTCACTCATCTTCTTTGGATAACAAAGCCTCTAGTTCTAAAATAGCCTCTTGGGCGTCAGCTCCTGTCGCCTCAATTATAATTTTACTTCCCTTATTTGCCGCAAGCATTAATATTCCCATTATAGACTTTCCGTTTACCGTCTCTTTGCCTTTCTTGACAGTAATATCAGAATCATATTTACTGGCTATCTGCACAAATAAAGCCGCGGGCCTTGCATGCAAACCCTGTTTATTTTTTATCGTTATGTTCTTTTTTGCTGAGACCATATTCATCAAAATTAATTTACTGTTTTTTTCTGCCGCTTGCTTAAAATAAGATTTATTATAAGTTTCGAAAGCTTGTTAGAATCGTGCCTCAAAAAATCGGCCGCGCTAATTAATTCTCCTTCTACTACCGAATACCCCATTTCTTTTATTTTCTGGCTATCGGCGATTACGGGAAAAGACTGCTCTCTTTTGTATCTCTCGAGTAATTCTCTTGGCGCTTCCGTATTAATATTAACAACGCAATGATTCATAATATCCTTCGAAGAATGCCTAATCAAGGCTTCGATATGATCGGACGCTTTATATCCGTCTGTCTCACCTGGCTGGGTCATAACATTGCATATATAAATTTTCAGGACTTTTGAGTTGCTGATTGCTTCGGTTATACCTTTAATCAATAAATTAGGAACCACGCTGGTGTATAAACTCCCCGGGCCTAAAATGATAACCTCGGCTTCATTAATCGCCCTTACCGCCTCTTCGGTGGCCGGAGAATCTCCAGGATTTAGAGATACTCTCTTTATAGGCAAATTCTTTTCTGGAATTTTATGCTCTCCTTGGATAACCGAACCGTCTTTATACTCAGCGACCAAAGAAACATTTTGTAAAGTTGCGGGGATTACTTCTCCGCGTATCGCCAGAACTTTACTAGAAGCCTTGATTGCAGCTTCAAAATCCCCAGTTACTTTAGTTAAGACTGTAATAAAAAGATTGCCGAAATTATGGCCCTTAAGGTCTCCGCCTTCTTCAAATCTAAACTGAAAAAGTTTCTGCATCAACGTTTCCGAATCGGCCAAAGCCACCAAACAGTTTCTTATATCTCCAGGAGGTAAAACATCAAATTGCTCTCTAATTCTACCGGAACTCCCACCGCTATCGGCTACGGTAACAATAGCAGTGATGTTACTGGTGTACTCTTTAATGCCGTGTAAAAGCATTGATAATCCATGCCCGCCGCCCACTACGACAATCCTTGGGCCGCGCTCGAGGTGGCGCTTAGCAAAAAAAATCGTGGCTAGATCGCTATCTTTCGGCAATAAAGCACTTATAAAAGAGCTTAATATTTTATACATACTTATAATAATAAGGATAATACCTAAAGAAATCGTAACGGCATCGACAATTTTACCAAAAACAAAAACCTCGGCCAAGAAATTAGCGGAACCAAAGCCAACCATGATCACGCCTAAAATGGCAAGACCAACCCACCTTTTGATGCCCATGCCCGGATAAAACCATTTTAAAAACTTCAGTTTCATGTTTTTATACTTTTCTTTCGTCCTCTTGAACAATAATCTTTATGACTGACTTATCGTCTTTTGACTGCCTTAAACTGTCTCTAAAATATTTGTCTTTTAATAACCTTGAAATTCTTGCTAATGCTTTAAGATGAGGGCCGGCTGAATCCTGCGGGGCGACTAAAAGAAAGAATAAATAAACCAATTCTCCGTCTAAAGAATCAAAGTTAACGCCTTTCTGAGAAATACCAAAGGCGGCTATGAGCTTGCTTACGCAATCGCTCTTGCCGTGAGGGATACCTACTCCCTGGCCGATTGCGGTAGAACCTAAGGCCTCGCGGGCCATAAGAATCTCTATCAATTTATTTCTGTCCCGTTTGTCCACCTCTTCTGCAGTGACCAAAAGTTCTACTAGCTCTTTTATGACTCCCTCTTTATCTGTTGCTTTGATATCAGTTGAGATAGCCTTTTTGCATAAAAAATCCGTTATCTTCATTTCCCTTCTCCTCCTTAGAATGTTTTAAAGAAAATATATACTAGCTCTGAATGGAGCGGGAGACGGGGGTCGAACCCGCGACATCAACGTTGGCAACGTTGCACTCTACCAACTGAGTTACTCCCGCATAAAATCCAAATAAATCCAAAATGAGTTTTTTATGGGCGGAAGAGGAGTTGAACCTCCAAGCCTTTCGGCACATGGTCCTAAGCCATGCGCGTATGCCATTCCGCCATCCGCCCGAATGCGAATTTTATGGTGAGCCACCCGCGACTCGAACGCGGCACAACCGCCTTAAAAGGGCGGTGCTCTACCTGATGAGCTAGTGGCTCACTTCTAATTGTAAGAGAACATTATTATATTGATATTAAAAGGCGGCTTTGATGAAAATTAGCGCGCTAAAATTCTGTCAGTTCTTTTTCTTTGTCTTTTAGAATCTGATCTATATTCTGGATGTACTTGTCTATAAGTTTTTGGATTTCGTCTTGGCCCTTGAAACGCTCATCTTCAGGAATGACTTTATCATCTTCTAATTTTTTTATTGATTCATTTGCATCGCGGCGGATAGTCCGAAGGGAAATCCTGCCTTCCTCAGCCATAGTCTTTACTAATTTGGCGAGCTCATCGCGCCTTTCCTTAGATAAAGGCGGAATTGAAAGACGTATAACTTTCCCGTCATTCATAGGAGTAACACCTAAATTAGACTTTAAGATGGTCTTTTCAATTTCTTTTACAGCACTTGGGTCCCACGGCTGGATAACGATTAGTCGCGCATCAGGAATAGAAATGGATGCGATTTGTTTTAACAAAGTCGGCGTTCCGTAATAATCGACTCTTAAGCCTTCGATCAAAGAGGGGTTTGCTCTTCCTGTGCGGATTTCCGCAAATTCTCTTTTCGTAGACTCAATAGTCTTTTTCATCTTCTCTTCTGTATCATGCACTACTTGCTTAACTGTCATATCCACCACCTCTAATGAGCAGATGGTTTACGGAGTCCGAAGGACTGCGTAAATCATAGGCCTTTAGGCCGTCTGCGAATTTGACCCCGCCCTCTATGCTCGTAATTTAAAAACTTACGCTTAAAAGAACGGGATAGCCTTGTTTACATTCTCCGCCCAATGTATCAGCTTAGAGGGCGGGGTAAGTTCGTGCATACAATTTACGTCGCTTTCGCTTCGGTAAATTGTGCACTCACTCACCTTACAACTGTACCGATTTTTTCACCCAATATAACTCTTTTTATATTTCCGGGTTTGGTAAAATTAAAGATTACGATTGGTAAATTATTATCCATGCAGAGACTAATCGCAGTGGCATCCATAACCTTCAGTCTTTTTTGGAGCACATCCAGATATTCTAGCTTGGTAAATCTCTTGGCGTTCTTGACCTTGACTGGATCGGCGGAATAAACGCCGTCTACTTTAGTAGCTTTTAAAATGATATCGGCGTTGATTTCTTTTGCGCGCAATGCCGCTGTGGTATCGGTAGTAAAATAAGGGTTGCCTGTTCCGGCCACAAAAATAATTACTCTTCCCTTTTCCAAATGCCGTATGGCCCTGCGACGGATATATGGTTCGGCGAGCGCATGCATCTCTATAGCCGTCAAGACTCGCGTGGGCACGCCTATCTTTTCAAGTGCATCCTGAAGCGCTAAGCCATTTATGACCGTAGCCAACATGCCCATATAATCCGCTACGGAACGGTCAATACCGAAAGCTGTTGACTCGGCCTCGCCGCGGAATATATTTCCTCCGCCGACAACCAAAACAACCTGGACATTCAAAGATCTTACTTCTTTAATTTCTTTAGCAAGAGAATGGCAAAATTTTAAATCGATCCCATGCTTTTGAGCACCCTGGAGAGCCTCGCCGCTTAATTTCAAGACGACTCTTTTATATACCGGTCGACGCACTATTCTCCCAATTTATACCTTGCAAATCTACGGACAACTATATTTTCTCCGATTTTTGCCACAAGAGATGCGAGATAATCTTTTATTGTTAAATTAGAGTCCTTGATAAAAACTTGTTCCATAAGGCAATTTTGCTTATAAAAACCTTCTTTATCTTTAACTTCCTTTAAATCTTCTTTGGAGACCTCTTCTTTCTTGAGATATCTTGGCTCGGCTGCGGCTATCTGCATAGCCACATCTTTTACGAAACGGCAGAAATCTTCGTTTCTTGCGACGAAATCGGTTTCGCAGTTGACTTCCAGCAAAACCCCGATCTTGTTGCCTAAATGAACGTAAGATTCGATTCTTCCCTGCTTGGCTACTCGGTCTGCTTTCTTGGCGGCTATCTCCAAGCCTCTTTTAATCAACACTTCTTTAGCCTTCTTAAAGTCGCCCTTAGATTCTATAAGTGCCTTTCGGCAATCCATTACTCCACAGGAAGTCTCCTGCCTCAACTGCTGTATTAGTTCTTTGGATATTTCCATGATTTATTTACCTTTCCTTGTTGTGCGCGGCTTCTTAGATTTGTCACCGATATCTGCCTTTGGCTTAACGGGTTTTTTGTCTTCACCTTCTTCTTCTATAACTTCCTCCAAAACCTCTAGGTCTTCGACCTTTATTTTCTCGCCCGTTTGCTCGTCTATTTTTTCTTCTACCTGTTCTTTAGGAACCTCAATGGGTTTCTTGATTACTTCCAAGAATCTTTTTCTTCCTTCAATAATGCTATCTGCCACATAGCCAGCAATAAAACTTATTGAGCGCATAGCGTCATCATTGCCTGGTATAGAAAAATCGATTAGATCTGGGTCGCAGTTAGTGTCTATAAAACCCACGATAGGTATCTGGAGTATCCTGGCTTCATTAACTGCCGTTTCTTCTTTGTGAGAATCAATTAAAAACATTACACTCGGCAGATTCTCCATCTCCTTAACGCCCGAAAGATTCTTTTCCAGCTTCTCCATCTCTTTAGTAAGCTTAGAGACTTCTTTCTTTGATAATTTGTGGAATGTTCCGTCGTCTCTCATCTTCTCAAGCTTCTTAAGATGGGCCACGGATTTTCTCACTGTCTGGAAATTAGTAAGAAGCCCCCCTAGCCAGCGCCTGTCGACGAAAAACATACCGCAGCGCTTAGCCTCATCTTTTATTGCTGCCTGGGCTTGCTTCTTTGTACCTACAAAAAGAAAGGTCCCGCCCTTGGAAGCGATATTGATAATAAAATCTCGCGCTTCTTTCAATGCCTTAGCGGTCTTCTCCAGATCAATAATATAGATGCCGCTTCTTTCCCCGAAAATAAACTTGGCCATTTTGGGATTCCAGCGCTTAGCCTGATGCCCAAAATGCACCCCTGCCTCTAAAAGTTGCCTAACTAAATCATCTACCATAGTGTTATGTTCACTCCTCCTTAAATAAAATACTTTTAATGAACCTGTTTTACTCAGAAATTAAACTTCTGATGGGTTAGAGATTTGAAGCTTATTATAGCCAAAAATATATATATTTCAACAATTTTTATTAAAATTACATATGGAATTGGGTATCGTAAAGCCGCTTGTATAAACCGCCCTTGGAAAGCAATTCTTCATGTGTGCCGACTTCAACAATCCTGCCCTGCTCTACCACCACGATTCTATTGGCTTTTCTTACCGTTGATAACCTATGTGCGATGCAGAAAACCGTACGGTTGGTGATTAACTTATTAATCGCCTCCTGGACCAGGCGTTCAGATTCGGAATCAAGCTGTGAAGTTGCCTCATCCAAAATAAGAATCGGCGGGTTTTTCAAAATTGCCCGGGCGATGGAAAGCCTCTGCTTCTCGCCGCCCGATAATTTAAAACCCCTATCTCCGACTATAGTGTTATAACCCTCGGGCATCTTCATTACAAAATCATGCGCAAAAGCCTGCCTGGCGGCATTTTCAATCTGGGACTGGGCAGCTCCCGGCTTTCCATATGCGATGTTGGCAGAAACGGTATCGTTAAATAATATCGTCTCTTGCGTTACCAATCCAACCTGCTCCCGTAAAGACTTAATAGTCGCGTCTCTTATATCAATACCATCTATAGAAATTTTACCCTTTTGAGGATCGTAAAACCGGGGTATCATATTTATTATGGATGTTTTCCCTGCGCCCGTCGGGCCAACGATAGCAATCATCTCGCCGTATTTTACCTCAAGATTGATATCCTTTAGAACATCTTGAGTATCCGATTCATATCTGAACCAAACATTTTCGAAAACTATATTTGTCTTCAAATTTGGAAGCGTTATTGCACCTTCTTTATCTTCCAAGGCAGGCTTCAAGTCCAGGATTTCTTCTATTCTCGCATTGGCAGCCAATGCCCGCTGATTTAAGGCATGGACCTGGCTCAATTTTTTAAAAGGCCTGATTAAAGATAGCAATGACCCGAGGAACAAGCCAAAGACACCAAAGGAAAGCTTGCCGGCAATAACATCCTTGCCGCCGAGAAAGAAAACAAAGATTCCGCAAAAGGCCCCCACAAACTCCGTGATAGGATTAAGCAACAGATTACGCTTTATGGCTTTCATTTCAAGCTTGTAGTTATCTTGGTTTTGATGGGAAAATTTATTAATTTCATAATTTTCCATATTGAAAGCCTTGACAATTCTCACGCCCGATATAGTTTCGGAAAGCAAAGAATTGATATCTGCCATGCGCTCCTGTTGTCTCTTGGTAAGCTTACGTAGTTTTCTGCCGATATTTACAGTCGGCCCAACCACTAAAGGAAACAATATCAGCGCAAACAAAGCCATCTTCCAATGAATAACAAAAATAAGGGAAGTAAAAAGTATCAACTGAAAAGTCTGGTAGATAAGATCGGTGAACCCGTAGGAAACTGCGTTCTCAAGCGTTTTTACGTCGTTGGTTATACGGGAAATCAATTCTCCCACGCGCTTCTGGCTGTAGAAATCTAAAGATAATTCCTGCATTTTCTTATATAAAAGCAGGCGTGCGTCTCTTATAACTTTTTGCCCGATGTCCGACATAAGGTAGCCTTGGAAGAAAGCGAAAATTCCTTTTAACACAAATAAGGCCAAAACCACCCAAACCATTATGGTCAAAAGCGTCATAGACGGCATACTGTTTATTTTGTCGATAAAAGACGCGATAAAATCAGGCATTTTCGTAGCCACCACTATCTTTTTGTCGGTCAATACCTTGTCTGCCAAAGGCACAATCATAGACAAAGATACCCCATCAAAAATAGTGGAGAAAAACATGCAAATTCCCGCCCAAACCAATATAGATTTGTGCGGTTTTAAATATTTTATAAGTCTAAGGTAGTCTTTCATTTGGGAGTGTATAATAGCATATATGTTGACATTTGTCGAGGTATTTGTTAATATATGAAAACCATGAATAAGATTAATGTAGCGGTAATCGGAATTGGCCATTTAGGCTCAAAACACGCTAAAATTTATGCCTCTATTGATAATGTCAATTTAAAAGCGGTATGCGATACCGAGGAAAACGGGCTTCAAAAAATAGCTTCTGAGCTAAACACCAAGGCCTACCTCGACTATAAAAAACTGATATCCGAAGAAAACATAAATGCGGTAAGTATCTGCGTCCCCACTGAATTGCATCATCGGATTGCCAAGGATTGCCTCCAGAAAAACATCCATGTTTTGGTCGAGAAACCCGTTACCAATACGGTAAAACAGGCAGACGAGCTGCTTAAACTGGCAAAAAAGAGAAAATTAATCTTTCAAGTCGGCCATGTGGAAAGATTTAACTCCGCATTCCAGGCGGTACAAGAATTGGTGAAAAAACCCTTATTTATTGAATGCCACCGCCTAAGCCCCTTCCCTGGCAGGTCGCTGGATATCGGGGTAGTCCTGGATCTGATGATCCACGATATTGATATCATCTTGGGTCTAGTAAGGTCAAAACCCAGGCATATTGACGCCGTAGGCGTTAATGTATTAACCCAATATGAAGACATCGCTAATGTCAGGATAAATTTCCAAAACGGCTGCGTCTGCAATCTGACTGCCAGCAGGATCTCGGATGAAACTATGCGTAAAATCAGGATTTTTGTAAAAGACACCTATATTTCACTTGACTACGTCAACCAGGAGGCTTTCATCTACCGCAAGGAAGCCGATAAAATCAGCTGCCAGCCTATGCAGATAGAAAAAGAACAGCCTCTGCAAAAAGAATTAGGGGACTTTGTAAACTGCGTCATCACCAACCAAAAGCCAGTTGTCTCAGGACAGGAAGGCCGGGACGCGCTTGATCTGGCACTCAAAATAAAAAATAAGATTTGGCGAAGATGAACCATAAAAAGATATTCATTATTGCGGGCGAAGCTTCGGGAGATATGCACGGGGCGCACCTTGCGAAAGAAATCAAATCCATGGACGGCAGCATCAAGATGTACGGCCTTGGCGGCGAAGAAATGCAAAAGGCCGGAGTTGAAATCCTCTATAATCTTGTGGATTTTGCCGTCGTGGGATTTATCGAAGTCTTGAAGCACTACGGTGAATTCAAAAAAATATTTTATAATCTTTTGGATAGGATTGAAAAAGAACGCCCCGAGGCTGTAGTGCTGATAGATTATCCCGGCTTTAACTTAAGGCTGGCAAAAAAGCTAAAAGAAAGAAATATCAAGGTCATTTATTATATCAGCCCCCAGGTCTGGGCATGGGGAAAAGGACGAATCAGGCTTATCAAGCGATGCGTCACTAAAATGATTGTTATCTTGAAATTTGAAGAGGAATTTTATAAAAGATACGGGGTTGATGCTACTTTTATCGGACATCCCCTCCTAGATGTCGTCAGGCCCGGCATGTCTAAAAGGGATTTTATGAAGACCTGCAATCTGCCTGAAAATCTAAAGACCGTAGCCATTCTTCCCGGTTCGCGCGAAAAAGAGGTAGAAAGAATTCTTCCTGTCTCCATAAAAACCGCGGAAATAATCAGCCAGAAATTAAAAGACGTGCAATTTCTAATCTTAAGGGCGCCGACGGTAAAACAGAAGATTTTTGACGAATGCCTGCAAAAGACAAGCCTGCACATAAAAATCATCAAAGACAAGACCTACGACGGGATAAATGCTTCGGATCTGGTCATCGCCGCCTCCGGGACTGCTACCTTAGAAACCGCCATTTTAAATCGTCCCTTGATAATACTATACAAGCTATCTTTCCCCACCTGGCTTATTATCAGATGCCTTTTGAGGATCCGCAATGTGGGCCTGGTAAACATTGTTGCCAGGAAACTGATTATGCCGGAATTCATCCAATTCAAGGCGCGTCCTGCCAGAATTGCCCATCAAGCCATTGATATGTTGACCAATAAAGAACGCATCGCAAAAATGAATAAGGATTTGCTGGAATTGCGGGAGTTGCTTGGTTCGGTTGGCGCTAGCCGGCGGGCGGCAAAGATAGTCATGGAAACAATCAGGGCTTAAATCCTAATTAGGATCCTTTTCACTCCGGAAAAGATTAAAAAATCCCGAAAGCTTACCCCACATCCTTAAAGGATTGGTATCGGCGTTACTGATTTTTACCCTCTTTAAAGCGTAAATATTTTTGTTGAAGCGGCCCTTGCCTCTGTTGGTGGTAAATGCTCCCCTGTAGCCTGCCTCTTTTACCATATCTATTATTTTGTCGCTATAGCCTCCAAGGCAATAACAAAAATATTTCACTTCGGAATCTATCTTCTCCTCAAGCTCTTTTTTGCTGTTGAAAATCTCATCCCTCAACTGATCGTCTTTTAATTCGGGCAAATACTGGTGGCTCTTGCTGTGGGAGCCGAAAGATATATTATCCTCTTGCATTTGGAGCATCTGTTCGCGTCCGATAAATCCTTCTGAGACGCTTTTATTGGTTATAAAAAAGATAGTGGCGGGAAAATGATATTTCTTTAAAATCGGATAGGCATAAACATAATTATCCATGTAGCCGTCATCAAAGGTTATGGCGAGGCTGTTCCTGGGAAGTTTCCTGCCCGACCTGATTGCCTCAATAACTTCATCCAGAGTCAAGACCTTGTATCCTCGGCTTGAGATAAACTCCATCTGTTTGGCGAAGTTTTCCGCCAAGACTGTCGGAGCGTCGCTACGAATAGCTTCATCAACGTGATGATAGTCCAAAATAGGCACGACATACAGATACTCGGAGAAAACAAACCAAGTCCCCCAGGCTAAAAGAATAACTAAACTTAGTATAACAAGAAATTTCTTCATTATTGGGCTGGCTGAGCCGGCGGGCTAAGTTTCTGCTTGACTAATTCGCTGACAGTTTTATTGTCGGCCTTGTCGCCTACCTTGGATAAGACTTCCTTCATTACCTTGCCCATATCCTTAATGCCGACTGCTCCGACCGATGTGATAACTTCAGCGATTACTTTTTTTATCTCATCTTCGGAAAGCTGCTTGGGAAGGTAAGATTTTAAGATTTCCAGCTCTTTTTGTTCTTTTTCGGCGAGTTCAAGCCTGTTGCCTTTCTTGAACTGCTCGATGGAATCCTGATGTTTTTTGATCTGGGATTTGATAACAGCTATGACGTCGGAATCGTCTAATTTCTTTTTGCGCTTATCAATGGCGTAATTATTAAAATCGGCCCTTAAGAAACTCAGGGTAGACGCCTTAATCTTATCTTTTGCCAGCATCGCGGCTTTATAGTCATCTAAAATCTTTTCCTCTAACATTGGTTCTCCTTTTTATAATTTTGATACGGATTTATTTATATTATATTGTTTTGGCGAGGATTGTAAAGCTAAAATTGAATTATAAAAGGGCGGTCCGACGTTGCGTCGGACCGCCCTTTGCCGCAAGCTGAAATTTTATCCCCAAAAACCTAAATGTTAGCTTGCCTCATCTTAAACCAAGGGCAGTCAAAACAATACTCAAAACCCCTCTGCGCCTGCGGCCGATAATCATCAAATACGTTAAAGCACTGGCTGCCCATATCCAAACCATAAACCGTGCAAGATTCTTTTTTATGCTTTGGGCACTGCCAGTAATCCCAGCAATTCTGGGCATCTTTATTATTCAGCATGCTTTTTTTATTTACTGCGTATCGCCGCGATTACCCCACCGATCAAGACTGTATTGGCCAACATCAATATGCTGCTTGATTTAAAATGGTATAGCGCCACTGACGGCTCTCCGTAGAAGCGCGAAAAGAAGGCATAAAAAACAAGCAGCCCCCCAAAAACAAAAAGCCCGGATTCCATCCATTTCATATTCTACCCCTCCCTTATTATATTGTGTAACTTAAGTGTGTATCCTGAATATATAATAAAATCTGCGCACATTTATGTCAAGTTTAATTTTACCTAAAGACATATTTGTGGTATTATAGCCAAAAAGGAGGAAACATGCTTTCCAGACAACAAATTCTGCTTTTGAACTGGCAGGTGGATTACGCTAGATTCTTATCCGATAGTTATGATGTTAGCTTTTCAGAGGCCGTAAGGATCCTAAATAGTATAGCAATAATAGCAATCATCAATGGCTTGTATCCGACTAAGTATAAGCCGACAATAACATTGAAGAAGATCGTAAATCACATATCCGCAATGCAGCAAGGCAAGATGCGCCTGGAAGATTTTCACAAGATGACCTCTGATCTCTATTTTGAGGCCAGAAAAGCAGTGGAGTTCCGCTTTGAGAATAAAAAAGAATTGAAAAAAAGAAAATAAAAACGAGGCGATATGCTTAAAAGAAACCAGATATTATTGCAGGATTGGCAGGAAGAATACATTAAATTTGTCAGTAAGACTTACGATGTAAGCATCTCTGAAGCGGTTAGGACAATAATTAATATTACAGCTGTTGTCTTGCTCAAAGAATTATTTCCCAAATACAAACCCAAGATCTCCATTAAAAACATAGCCAAGGCATTTACCAAGGTGCAAAGCGGAGAGATTTGCGAAGAAAAATTCTACTTAATGATGTCCGATCTTTACTACGAAGCCAGGAAAATCATGGAATACCGCATGGCCCAGAAGAAAAAATAAAAAATCAAAGGGCGGCGGGACAATTCGTCCCGCCGCCCCTCTCTTTCCCAATCCTCTAATCCCTTGTCCAGAAACGGTCTAGTTGTTTACTAATCTACCTGTTGCGCTGTCAAGAATATAGCTTTTTCTAATGCAGTAAAGAAATCTTGATAAGTTGCGGGGTCTTCTACAGAGTTAACTCCGTATTGAGCATTCACTCTTACTAATAATTGTTTCTCTCCTCTAGGCCTAACGATTACTGTCATCGTAACTACCGCATATCCTAGAAACTTAGAACCAGTAACAGAACCAAGCATCAAATCAGCTTTTTCAATCACAAAGTCTAAGTCCTGCATCGTACTTATTACCGTCTGCATCATTTTCTTTTTGTCAGTTGTGTCAAAAGCTCTCGTCTGAATACTTCTCAACTTAACCTGACTCTCATTAGTTTCAAAAGCCTTGCCTGCTGTAGAAGCACAACCAGAAAATAAAACAATCAAAAACAGAGTAAAGGGGATACCGGAATATCTTCTTAATTTTTTCATATTTGCTGAGCCTCCAAGAATATTGCTTTGGATAAACCATCAAAAAACTTCTGATATATCTCTGGATCATTAATAGTCTCCACCTTGCTAATTATATTGCTCATATTCCAAATGATTCGTTGAAAAGTGACTCTAACTACAGTCTTTGTTCCGTCAAGACTAAGTTTTGTAATCACCGAGGCCTTGACTACCTGACTCTTATCACACTGTGCGGTAGCGTTAGATTTACTACCTCCTAAGGCGGCTAATATATCAAGAAAAACTGCACCAGCAATTTGACCCTTGTTTGTTGCATCGGCTTTTTTAGACGCAGAAACCAACCCTAGCTTAGTCTCGCTTTCGTCCAAAATAAAACCTAAATCTTGTAAAACTCCAGCGACGGCAGTTATTATCTGCTCCTCATTTGTTGTGTCGTATTGCCTCATCTGCAACACTCTCTTTTGCAGATAATCGTCGCTTGGTTTTAAAAAACCTTTAGGAAGAGTAGCTGCACAGCCAATTACCCCTATACACAAAAATACAACAATAAACGATTTTAGAAAACGATGATCTATTATCATTCTATTCCTCATTAAAAGCTAGAGGTGTGGTATGCGAAGTCACGCACTTTACCATCTTTATCGAATTTGATAACAACTGTTAGTGTTCTTTGGGATGTTGAAGTCGCACCTGAAACACCAGAAGTCAGAAATTTTAGACCAGATCCACTGGCAGAAGACACGATCTCCGTAGCTATTTTATCGTAGACCCATACTTCACGCCGTTCTTCATCCGTCGTCACAACATTAGGAGAACCCAAAATTTGCACAACGTCAGCCGATGACATTCCAACGCGTATTTCTTTTTGAACTTTGCCCACAGTCAATCTATCGCCAGTATCATCCCTTACCTGTTGCCTTTGATAACTCGCGGAAGCACAACCGAATAGAAATAAAACACTCAAAATCAAACAATATATTTTCTTCATTTTCCGCCTCCTCTTAACAAACTATCACGATCTCTTATTTCTTATATGGTATGTATCTAAATTACACAATGGAAAGTGAATATATTATAATATCGAGGAATAGCTCTGGCAAGAAAAATCTTTCAGTAAGCAATTGTTGGGAAACGGTCTTAATTAATTTATTAATTAATTTGCGTTCATCTAACTTTTAATCCTTGTTAACAAATGTATTTTTGATAATGTGCTTATCTAGATCTTCCTTTGTATGTCTAACTTTAACTATTTTATTCCATTCAGCAAGATTAACAATAACTGTGCCGGTAAGCTTGTCATTCCATTCGTATACATTAAATTCACACTCTTTAAATATTGTGTCATAAGGAGCAATGGAATAAATGACTCTCAAGGACTGCTCATCGCCTTTTCTCGGAGGAATATCTTCATAGAAGCACTTACCATCAATATTGCCCATAAAAGATGAAGGATAATCAAAACCACCTTCTTTTTTAACATTGCAAATAATTTTACTATTTTCTTCATCAAACTTTATATCGATCGGGATGAAATACGCCTTTTTAATCTCTTCGTAAATGTCATGCTGTAAATCCTTAAGATCGGTGTATTTCCGAGATGAAAATCTTGAGTCATTTTCAAGCTCATCTTTGTGATTATAAATATACAATGTCATTGCAGAAAAATGAGCATAAATATTTAAGTGTAGACTTTCAACTAATGCATCAAGGTCGCCATAATTAAATTCATTTTGCCATCCATCTCTGTCACTTAAAATGACTTTGTGATTCAAATCAAATTTCACTTTTTTATGTCCTATGGCATTACGAATGTGGGGATCAACACCATTTAACAATAATTTTGCATCATTCATTAGATTATAACCAAGACCACTATTTATTTTGTCAACCTTATAAGATACGTCATCGTTACAATAATCTTCTATAGATTTTTTATTTAAATCTTTATGACTAGCAATCAAATCAAAACAATATACTGGCAGGGTTATAGAATATTTGTAATTGTGTTCGTAGAGACTATGGTATTTATCTAAAATAATTTTTAAACGGACTTCTATATCTTGATCTTTTACAATTTTAATCTGCTCGTTACAATGAAAGGTCTCTTGTTGACCGTCTCGTAAATATTCCATAACTTTTAAATACACGTCGGTAAGCAAATTAAACTTGCCAAGATTAGTACCTAATTTTAGCAGTTCAAGATAAATCTCCATGGTTTTTCTCAAAATATAGAGCCCTTTTCCTGCACAATAAAGCGAATTCTTAGCAAATTCATAAGAAGATACTAAACTCCCAAAAGTTCTTAATGGTAGTTGGCCTAAATCATTTTTGGATAAATGTCCGATTTCTTTCTTAAGATCAGGCAAGTAAAGCCATATCCCCATGTCTCCGCTTGTTAAGCCATCATCTCTCTTTTTTGAATAGTACGGTAACGCCATTTCTTCCTTGACTCTGGCTTCTAGAAAACTGTCTTAAGTCTAACTCTTTATTTTCTCTTCTAGCTTGCCTATAATCCTTAATAAATTTAACTCAAGCTCAGGGTAAGCATTGAGATAGAAATTCCTTAATTCGGCATAGATTGCCAACTCTTCTTTATCTTTGGCCCTATCAATCATTCGGGATAGAGAATTCTTGCCTTCCTCAAAGAATCTAAGTTCATCTTTGTAATGTTTTAACAGCTTGGCGGGGTTTTCAAAAGCATCGTAACTTAATTTGGCGGATTTTAAATTTTCTAGCTCTTCTAATTTATCCGTAATATGTAATTTGAGAAGTTTAAGGTTATCCATTTGGCTTTAAAGGTATAATAACTCTATTAATTTATTTTGACAAGATATAATTTGGACTCTAATCAATTATCTTAACTTCTTGCGGTATAATAAGATAAAGGGGCCGAGTTATCAAAAGATAACTCGGCCCCATGAAATTCAACCCAAAAGCCTAAACTATTGCCAAATTCCAGATACTAAAAACTCACCGTAACTCCTGCCTCATATGCCCTCTCCGACGACGGATAATAGGCGGTGCCTGAGCTTCCGATTATCCCGTAATCCGAGTATTTTCTATTGAACATGTTCTTGATTGAAAACCAGATTTCCGTATCTTTCAGAGTATAGCTTAAGATATTATCAAAAGTAATAAAGGGTTTGAGCTTGGTAAACTCGTTATTTAAATCGTTTACCGCATATCTTTCGCCGGTGTAGTTTCCGGATAAGGTCCATTTTAAATTCCTTATTGGCGAGGCTGTGACGCCGCCTTTGGCAAAAATATTCGGCACAAACGGCACGGCATTGCCCGCGTATGAGCCACCCTTAAAAAACGACTCCTGGGCGGTCAAAGAAACAAAAGGCTTAAGCCTTGATTCAAACAAATCAAAACTTGATTCAATTTCCAAGCCATAATGCCTGGTTGCCGGCTTGTAGTTGGAGTTGGTAAAGCTAAGGCGGTCATAATAAATCTCATTCTTTAAATCCATAAGAAAAATATCCGCATTAAGATTCATCCAGTCAAAAGAATTATGGCGGATACCAAACTCATAATTATGCGACTGCTGGTGTTTCAGGCTGGCATTAAGCCCGCCATATTCCGTGCCGCCCCAGAGGTATTTATTGGAATAATATTCCTCAGTGTTGGGAAACCTGTATGCGCGGTCATAATTAAAATAGACCTGGGATTCCTTATCATATTTATAGCCGATACCAAACTCAGCCGCCCCGTCTTTTATGGTCTTGGAGTCATCGTTAGCTACCAGGCCCTTCTGCTTGAATGAATAATCTGCATATTCTAATCTGCCGCCGGCATTAACCAGGAATTTCCCCCAGGTTTCAGCCAGATCATACAGATAAATACCGAAGGTGTCCTTATAAACATCTATTTCGTCCTGCTGGTTACCGATTCTATTGCCGCTAAGGATATTGTCCTTGGCATGAAAATAATCAAGGCCTAAAACGAACTTATTATCAATATTGTCAAGCGATGAATTAATCTGTAATTTAGGCCGCAATTCATCCGTAATGATGTAATGCACAGTTTCATACTCGGATACATCCGGGGTATATACAGTGAGGGTCTTGCTGCGGCGTTCCCGATACGAGCTAAAAAGCGATAAATTAACATCTTGTTTTCCTAAAGAAAATAACAAAGTCGGCACTGCAGTAACAAAATAATCAGAGGTAAAGCCCCTGTCATCGGGATAGACCGTGCCTTTTCTTCCTACACGCTCGATCTCTGAAGGATACAGCGCGCCGGGCATGCCGTATCGGTCGCGGTGATAGCCGCTAGAGAGTTCTAATTTCAAGATATCGCCTGGACGCAGCGTGGCCTTGCCGAAGAAATTATTATCCCAGTATTCGCTATTGTCGCGATAGCCATCTGATTCCTGATGCGAGTAATTAAAGAAATAGTCGGCAAACTTAGCGTTTTGGCCGACGCTAACAAATCCTTTCTTTAGATTAAAACTTCCCAAGCTGGCCCCTGCCTGGATTTTTGGCTTTGCGTTTGTGCCTTTTTTGGTAATAATGTTAATCAGTCCACCGGCAGAATTATCTCCGTATAAGACTGTAGATGGGCCTCGGACTATCTCAATTCTTTCAATTGAATCCAGGCTTATCTGGCCCCAATCCACGCCTGATAAGTCTATCTGGTTGGTTCTTCTTCCGTCTATCAATACAAGCACGTTAGAGAGACTGGAATCACCAAAACCCCTCATGTCTACCTTAACCCCCTTGGGATTTCCTGTCTGGTCAGTTACCAGAATCCCTGACTTTTCTTCTATAAGCTCGGGCAGCGAATTCGCCTTAGATAGCTCTATCTCTTCTCTGGTGATGATGGAAACGCCTTTGGTGACCTCAGAGATGGGTGTTTCGACCTTAAAAGGAGATACTACAATCTTATCTAAAAAAGCTACATCTTCATTGGCACAGGCCTTAGATTGCGCAAGCATTACCAGCAACCCAAAAGTTAATACTGATATTATTCTTTTCATCATTCCTCCTTAAAAACAAAGCGGCCCCTCCGACGTTACGTCGGAGGGGCCGCACCCTGATTCTCTTAATCCCCTAATTTATGCGCCTGCCTGCCGGCAGGCAGGTTCTGATACTGTATCCTCTCGCAGTACCCAGGCTTTAATATATAGGCAGGTCTTCTGGCTTATGGATCAGTCTAATTTCCGCGCCTTCTCATTCTTTTTAGAATAATGGCATCATGCGGATTTCGTCCCCACTTACAGCGGCGGGACCGCGTCTGGATTTAACAGACTTCCCTGTTTGGCTTATCGCGCACCTATATACGACTAATTAGTTAAAAGAACAGTTGCAAAACGAGTATTCTTTACCCTTCTTGCAATTAATTCGTATGTACCGAACATCACAGCCGAATAAACAAGTGTGGATAATAACGTGGCTCTGAAAAACGGTATCCCCATAACAAAACAATCTGCCAGGCCTTTTGAAGTATAAGGGTACCATCCGGAAATCCAGACGCCGAAATTAGTAATCGCAAAGAATAAAACAGCCGAAAGCAAAGATGAACCGGCAACATTCAAAACAGATTTATTTTTCTTCTGGGTTATCCCAAGAATAGAAATCAAGACTACGCTTCCCCAGGTAAAAATCATGGTATTATGCAAGCCTAAGAATATGTCGCTTAAGACCATTAACAATAACGGCACCAAAACCGCGTATTTTCTACTCAGATAATAACCGCCGAATAACGCGATAGCGATGACCGGGTTGAAATTCGGCGCATGCGGTATGAATCTAGTTAATATTCCTAAAACTATCAATGCTATAGCTAACATATGAATCCTCCCTTTTTATGGATTTTATTAGAATTAAAGCTGATTGTCAAGTTAAAACTCTATTCCGCGGCGGCCGGTTATTTTTTTCTTAAAAGGATGCCTGATCTCTCTCATCTCGGTGACATAATCCGCGCATTCTTTCAATTCTTTAGACGCATATCTTCCGGTCAAAACCAGCTCAATGCAATCCGGGCACCTCTTAACAACGTCCAAGACCTCTTTAAGCCCCAGGACATTCAATTTGATTGCGATGTTTGCTTCATCCAAAATAACCACTTGGAATCTTCCGGATTTAATTACTTCCCTGATCCTGGCCAATCCTTTTTTTGCCAGCACAATATCTTTTGGGCTCGGGGCTTTTTTGACAAAACATCTTGTACCTAGTTGTTCAACTTTTATATTCTTGATTTTCTTTAACGACTTTAATTCACTGTAATCTTTGCCCTTAAGAAACTGCCCGATAAAGACATTGAAGCCTGCGCCTGCAGCCCTGAGCGCTAGCCCGAGGCTTGCGGTAGTCTTTCCTTTTCCTTCTCCGGTATAGATATGAATCATTTTATTAAATTACTGATAAAAATTGGGGCGTTGATTACGCCTAAACAAACCAAACTAACTATTATCCCGGCTAAAATCATGCCCGCGGTTATAGCCGGAACCGCAAAACGAAATTTTATTTTAAATAAGGTTGCGGCCACAGCTCCGGTCCAAATTCCCGTCGCTGGCAGCGGTATGGCAACAAACAAAGCCAAACCCAATGCTTCGTATTTCTGGATAAGGGAAGCCTTCTTTCTTGTCCTCTCAAAAAACCAATCAAAGAATTTCCTCCAGATAAAAAACTTCCTTAATTTCTCCGAAACCGGGCTTAATAATAAAAGTATGGGGATTACCGGCAAGAAGTTACCAAAAATAGACAAAAGAAAAACTTTAATTATCTCTTCTTTGCCGAAGAGATAAAGTCCGAAAGGTATAGCTGCTCTTAGTTCCACAATCGGAGCGGCGGCAACTAAAATTACATAAGCTTCATTGGTTATAGCCATATTTACCTATCAGCGGGACAAAGACACATCCGCATATTTCTTTGGTTTCTACTTTTCCTTTATCTTTTTTAACCAAAACTAACATCTGTCCGAATCTACCTCCTACAGGCAGAACCAATCTGCCATGTTCAGCCAACTGCATAACCAAGGCTTGTGGTATTTCCGGAGAGGCGGCAGTGACTATAATCGCATCAAAAGGAGAAGATTCATACCAGCCTAAAGTGCCATCATCAACCTTAATCTCAATATTCTTATATCCCAATTCATTTAAAAGTTTTTCTGCCTTCTCTGCCAAAGAAGGAATTCTTTCTATCGAATAAACAGTTTTTGATAGCTCGGCCAGAATCGCAGCCTGATATCCTGAGCCGGTGCCGATTTCTAAAACTTTCTCATCACCTTTTAATTCCAGAAGCTGGCTCATGAGTGCGACTATATAAGGCTGGGAAATAGTCTGGTTTTCTCCGATAGGCAAAGGATAATCGGCGTAGGCGCTAGATTGCGATTCTTCCAAGATAAATTTGTGGCGCGGCACTTTAAGAAAAGCATCCAAGACGCGCTCATCTTTTATGTCGCGGCCTGCCAGCTGCTCTTTTACCATCTCTTCTCTTAATTCTTTAAAATTCATCTTTTACGAAAAATAAATCTGAAGAACCTAAAAGTATCCAGAAAAGGATTTATCCGGCTTTTGTGGTCCTGATAGATCGTATTAACCGGAACATGATAGATTCTGAAGCCTTTTTTTCTTGCCTCAATCAAGATCTCTGTCTCTATCTCAAAATTAGAGGTAGAAAGCTCTATCGCCCTTAAGACTTCTTTACTTATATACCTATATCCGCATTGGCTGTCGGGTATGTATTGCTTGCAGATTGCCGAAATAAACCACGACATAGTCTTGTTTGTCAGCCATCTTAAAATAGGCATATTCTTAGCACTCAACATTCTGTTGCCATTTATGATTTTGGCGTTTGATTTTTGAATCATACCTAGAAAAGCCGGGATGTTCTCCGGATCGTGCTGCCCGTCACCATCCATGATTAAGAAGCCGTCATAATCTTTGTTGATTACAAAATCAAAACCTTTTCTTAGAGAAGCGCCTTTACCGACATTTTTTTCATTGGTGATAACGGTTGCCCCTTTTTCTTTTGCGATCCTTGCCGTTTGGTCCTTGGAGCCATCGTCGATAACTAAAACATCAAAATTTCTTTTCTTTATCTCTTCAATGAGATAGCCGATCGTCTTGGCTTCATTATAGGCGGGGATGATCGTGCAGATCTTCATAGTTTTTTATAACCAGAACTTTCTAAACATCAACCACTGACCAGGATATTGCCTGATATAATTCTCGATAACATTAAGAAATTTCCTGGTCAGATTGAAAATATCTTTTTCTTTATCGCCGGTTAGCTTTGGCTCTGTGAGCTTCTCGAAAATTAAGGAGAAATTATCTTCTTTTTCTCTTATTACAAACCCCATGATTATTGGCGCGCCGGTCAAAATAGATAGCGTTGCCGGCCCTTTAGGAATAAGGCTCTCTTTGCCAAAGAAATCAACAATAATACCACTTTGCGTAAACTCTCTATCGCCCACAAGGGCGACAAGCTTGTTAGCCTTCAAATTTTCTATGCATTTTCTTGCAGCCTTCCCCACGGGGATTACTTCAACCCCCCTGGATTCCCGCTGATAATTAAAGTAATCATTGATTCTTTTATCTCTGTGCGGAAAGGCGACAACCGAAACAGGATATCCGGCAAAAGCCATAGCGAAGCTGGCCAATTCCCAGTTACCCATATGTGCTGAAACAATAATAATACCTTTGCCTTTTTTCAAGGCTTCATCTATGCATTCTAAATTGATAATTTTTACCTTCTTTGCTACGGTTTCCTTGTTTAATCGTTGCGTGCGGAAGAAATCCACAAGATAAATTCCGAAATTCCTAAAAACCTCTAGCGCAGGTCTACGGATCTTTTTCTTATCAGGCAGAATCACTCTTAAGTTATTTAAAACCGCCACCCTATCAGCATGGGAATAAATAAAATGCAAATCCGAGATAAACCTGGCAAAGGCATAAGCGCCTTTTAAGGAAAAACGGTTAGCTATATAAATTCCTAACTTATAATAGGTATAATTAAACATTTTCTCCTAAAACCAGCTTGGCGATATTAAAGGAGGATTCGGAAAAACCGATTAATTTGGCGCAACGTCTCATGTTTTCTAAAGCTTCTTTATTATTCAAAAGCTCATTGATTTTCTTATCCAGCTGCTCCACTGAATCTGCTCTGACAGCTACTTCCTGCCGTAAAAGATACGCCGTATTGTTCGCTTCCTGGCCGGGGATCGGGTTCATTATAATCATCGGTAAACCCTTAGATAAAGCCTCGGCCGAGGTTATGCCTCCCGGCTTGGTTATCAATAGAGTGGCTATGGACATCAACTCGTCGATATTGTTGACATAGCCCAGGGCAACCAGTGTCTTTTCTTTAGGTTTATGCCTTTCCAGCCAATTAAGAAGCCGTTTGTTTGTCCCGGCCACAACTATAACTTGAAAATCTGTTTTAATTTTATTGAATGATTTGATGACTTTCTTAATCGGACCTATGCCCTGACCTCCGCCCATAATTAAAATAATCGGCTTAGACAAATTCAGGCCTAATCCAGATACCACTTCTTCTTTATTAACAGGCTGGGAGAATTTCTGGTCGATAGGAATTCCCAGTATCTTAATCCGCTCCTCTCTTATTCCTTCACGGATCAATCTCTGGCGCGAATCCTGGTTAGGAACTACAAAATAATCAATTTCATCATATAACCAATAGGCA
>Ga0265297_10001168_pt1 | contig 64111 bp, 73 predicted proteins | sample Munlanlwell13791_FD_192502 | JGI IMG/M metagenome (GOLD analysis project Ga0265297, IMG submission 192502) | Leachate microbial communities from a municipal landfill in Southern Ontario, Canada - Leachate well 137-91 | ecosystem: Engineered > Solid waste > Landfill > Unclassified | place... | reverse complement strand
TGAGTTTTATTTTCAATTTCAGTACAAATGACTGTAGAATAAGGTTTCATGCCTTCTGGAAACTGCAAAAGCACTTTCTTTGCTTTTTCTTTTAAAATAGTTTTAACTATTCTTTCTAGTTCCAAATCATATTTTTCATTTATTTCAGAAAATGTTTTCTTTTGCATGATAACTATTTAAATAAAAGAATTTATCCATATATAATATTATGGATTATATATCCTCAGTTAAAATATTTTTTCATATAGAATATAACAGTGTATTATATATAATACAATATACTATAATACAAAAAGGTAATGCTTAAATATAGTTTTTTTTGTCATTATATAATGATAACTATATCACCAATTAGAAATGCTTATGAACAAAAATTAAGAGCCCTTGAACTTGATAAAGGCGAAGAAATGAAGACTCTTGATCAGAAATATGCTCATTTAAAACAAGTAGCAGACCAGGGATTCTATAGCCAAGCTGCAGTTTCTATTCTTGAATCAGTAAAGTCAGACTATGAAATACTTCAAGGAAGAAGCAAATTAGCATCACTAGGAATAGACGATGAAACACTTGATGCAGCTATGAAAATTCACGAAGTATTAAAAGGAGTTAAAAAAAGAGACAGTATGCCTGATTTAGTGGACATAGTTGGTCAAATAGGCGGAGACCAAATGAAAGCTGCAGTCAGAGGAATAAATGCGGGAATGATGAATAAACAAGATGTTTTTTCTTATATGGCAACTGATAGTTCTGGAGTATGTTATCTTTTAACTCCTGTAAAAAGTGGCGTTAAAAAAAATAAAATAATTGCAAGAGAACTTGAAGGAAAAGTAGATGGAATTCTTGATGAAAAAAAAGTATTTGAAGAAAGAACAACTCCTAATCCGACCCCTGCAGCAATAGGCACAACAAGATATCTTGAATTTTCAACTGAACTTAATGTAAATAAAGACTTCTTAGTATACACAATAAAAGCAAAAAATCCAACTGAATCTGAAAGACTAGAAATAGCCCTTACAAAAAAAATTGAAGAACTACAACCAAAAGCTTTTGATAAATCAAAACTTACACATAGAGTGCTTAAAGTTGAGTTTGGAGTAATTGACTATCTTTTATCAAATTCAGAAAGAACATTATATGAACAATCTGGAAGAATAAAACCTCTAGAAATGTTAGAACAATTTGGAGAGAGTGCAGTACCTATTGATGAAGTAGCAAGAATCACAGGACTTACAACTAGAGGAGTAAGAATGAATCTTGCTAAAAAATATTTTACAGGAACAGAAGAAGGAATAGAATATGAATCTGTAAGAAAATACCTTGAAGGTAAAAAACAAGTTGTTTCAGGTAAAAAAAGATTAAAATTTGAATCATCAGACTTAACTGAAAGAAAAATGCAAGCATTAAGAATACTTCAAGCAAAAAAGCAAGAAGAAGATATAATTTCAACAAGTGAATTAGCAAAAGCTCTTGGCATGGGTGCATCAAACTTAACTACAAATTTAAGGGACAAGATAAGTGGAGAAAGAAGAGGACTCTCAGTATACTGGGATGTAGCCTCAGCAATGGACTTTGTCGAGACTCATACCCCGTCGAATAAAGGCTGGATAAAAGAAAAGAAAAAATAATTTTATTAAAATTAAATTTCTAAATACAAAACTTTTATATACTTGTGATGCTTAATTACTTAAGTGTTCAAGAGTTCAATATAGGATTCTAGAGTTCTAAATCTATTTTACTAAAATGAAAACCAAAGACCCTAACTTAGAAGTAAAGCTCGAAAGTTTAAAAGATCAGTTTATAGCTGCACTTAAGTCAACAAAACTAATAGTAAATCCCGAAATAAATGGACTAACCTTGACTTATGAAAAAAGAAGAGGAGCACTAACCTGTTCTGACTGCAAAAGTATACAACTGGGTTTAAAAGTAATGTTAAAAAAGCTTTACAATGGAAATGCGGATATATTTTTTGAAGAAGCAAATGAATCAAGAGGATACAAGGCAACACTTGAAGTTTTAGCAGAGACAAATCAAGGAGAAACTCAATTAGCTTATGATGCTTTAACAAAAATAAATCAGTTTATAGAAGCATATAAAGAACTAAGAAAAAAATAAATATCTTTTACCTATAAAGTAACTTACCTGCCCTATCACATGCAAATCTATCACAAAAATCAACTCCAAGAGGGACAATTAGTTCTCTTGTAGGTACTGCAAGTTTGTCAAGTTCTCCAATGATTCTAGAATCAACTTGATGATAAGAAGGTCTATGATTTGAATTCTCAACTCTTCTTATAAATTCAGAATTAAGAGCAGAAGAAACATCACGAGAGTTAGGATAATCTTTTCTATTATACGCAAAACCCATTCTATCGCTAAATAATCTAGAACGAGGCTTCTTTTTTAAATCTTGAGAATAAATATCACGAACATATGAATTTATCCCCCTTATGTCGCTTATAAAATTAAAAGGAATTACATTTCTGCTTCCAGATTCTTCTGCAGCGGCAGCTATAATATCAAGTGTAGATATCCAATTAATTCCAGACCCCCCAAGGGTACTGCAAAATGATTGAAGTTTAGGTAAATATTCAAATCCCATTGTTAGTTTTTATTTTTTATTATCAAAATTTCAATTTGACATAAAATAAATTTATTATTATAATCCCATTATGAGGGTTTAAAAAGCTTACGAAGAATTCAAATCTGTTTGTAAATTTTAAAAGAAAAATCTAATTTTTCCTAAGGATTAACTAAAAAATATTTATATTAACATTTTTAAACAAGATTATATTGACCTAATCATGGCAAATATAAAAAACCCAATAGTTACGGTTGCAGGTCACGTAGACCATGGAAAAACATCTTTACTGGATAATATAAGAAAAACAGGTGTTGCAGAAACTGAAGCAGGAGGAATTACTCAAAAAATTTCTTTTACACTAGTCCCGCTTGAAAATATAAAAAAAAGATGCCCTTTAATTGAAGGTAAAAATATTAAACTGGACTTTCCAGGATTTTTATTTATCGATACTCCTGGCCACGCAGCTTTCTCCCATTTAAGAAAAAGAGGAGGTTCCCTAGCAGATCTTGCAATTCTAGTAATGGATATTAACGAAGGGATAATGCCTCAAACAGCAGAAGTGATTGAATTATTAAAAATAAATAAAACTCCGTTTATAATTGCTTTAAACAAAATAGATAATATTTTCGGATGGAGAAAAGTATCAGATGATTTAAAAGAAAATTTAGATAATCAAGGGACAAATACTCAAATGGAATTTCAGGAAAAGTTACTGACCATTATTGGCGCTCTTTATCATCATGGATTCAATGCAAAACCATTTTATGAAGTTTCAGATTTTACATCTCAACTTGCTCTTGTTCCTTGCTCAGCAAAATCTGGAGAAGGAATAAATGAATTAATCTTGATGTTATGTGGACTTTCTCAAAAGTTCCTAAAAGAAAGCTTAAAACTTGGAGATAATGCAAAAGGAGTTATTCTTGAAGTAAAAAAGGAAAAAACAATGCAATATTCAGAGGCAATACTCTATGATGGGGTTTTATCATCCCAGGATACTATTGCCATAGCTAGTTTTAATGAACCAGTCCTAAGTAAAATTAGAGTTCTCGAAGAAATTCTTCCGGTTTCAAAAAAATTTAAACCAGTAAATAAATCAACAGCAGCAAATGGAATCAGACTTCAATTAATTAATTCAGAGGGCATTCTTCCTGGAATGCCGTTTGTAGTTTTCAAAAATAATATTGAACAAATAAAAAAAGAATTTAAAAAAGAAATAGGGGACAAACTGCATACTGATGAAAAAGGAATTATAATAAAAGCAGATTCTTTGGGTAGTCTGGAAGCACTTACTTCCTTATTAAAACAGGAAAATATAGAAATAATTAGTTCTGGAATTGGAAAAATAAACAAAAGAGATATAATCTCTGCTCAAGCAAATCTTAAAACAGACCCTGAGAATGCAATAATTCTTGGATTTAATACTGATGAGGACGAAGATGTAAAAGAAATGGAAAAAGGAAAAATAACAATTTTAAAAAATGAAATAATCTATAAATTAATAGAAGAGGTATTAAAAGTACAAAAAGAGAAAAGGAATGAAATAAAAAGAGAAAGAATAATGCAGCTAGCAACAGTGGCAAAAATAAAAATCTTAAAACAATTTATTTTTAGGAACTCTAATCCAGCTGTTTTTGGAGTAGCAGTAGAAGCAGGAAAAATAAAACATAGTCTTCCACTAATGAATGAACAAGGAGAACAAATTGCCCATATTAAAGGAATTCAGGAAAATAAAAAACAAGTTGAAGAAGCAACTCAGGGGATGGAAGTGGCAATGTCCCTGCCAGGAGTTAATTTTGAAAGGCAATTAAATGAAACTGATTATTTATATTCAGATATGTCTGAGGGCCAATTCAGAGATTTCAAGGAGAATAAAGACCTTTTGACTCCTGAAGAAATTGCTGCCCTCCAAAAAATAGCAGAAATAAAAAGAAAAACAAATCCGGCTTGGGGGATTTAATTCATAAATCTTAACTAAATACCTAAAAGTAAGCTTTTTAAACCCAGTTTCTTATCAATATTTATGGCATTTAAAATAAATATATCTGATAAAGGAAAAACCTACAAATTTGAAACAGAAAATGAAGTTCTAGTAGGTAAAAAGATTGGCGAAACTATAGATGGAAGTGATCTTTCAGAAGACCTTAAAGGATATATCCTTGAAATAAAAGGAACAAGTGATCTTTCAGGAATTCCCGGTAAACAAGGTCTTGAAGGCAATATTTATCATAGAAAATTACTAACAAGAGGATTTGGAATGAAAGACACAAGAAAAGGAATAAGACTTAAAAAAACACTTAGAGGAGAAGAAATCTCTGTAAAAACAATTCAAATTAATACAATTGTCAAAAAAGAAGGAACAAAAAAATTCTCTGAATTAACTAAAAAAGAAGAAAAAACTGAATAGTTCCAGTTTATTTAATTCGTCAAATATTAATTTATACTAAAAAATTTCTTAAATAAGCCTTTAATTTCTTGGGCTATATTGTGTTAATTCAGGCATAAGGCCATTCAAATCAGCTATACATATACGAGATAATCGATTGTCAGAATAAATTGTTGTAGCTTTCTTTACTTGGTCAAGATATTTTAATTTTTGATAATATGCAGCTCTTGTTCTTTCACGACCCCATTTTGCATTATCAGCAGCAGCCATTGAATCAATTGCTTCATCAACTGTAAAATACCTTCTTTTAAATTCTTTTTTCTTTGGTTTTTCTTCTTGAACTTGCCGAGGCTCTTGAAGTTCTCCAGAATTTTCTGATATTAACTTCTCGAGTTGACCCAAAAATTGAGGATTATCTTGATTAACTAACAGAGAATCTGCAAGGATTTTATATTGTTCAAGTCTTGCCAAATCTCCAGAATCAAGAACACTAGAAAGAGTAGTCAAAACTTCCCTATGATAAGCAGCTTTAAGGGTTTTAGATGCTTTATCATATCCTCTTTTCGCTTCAACTAAACCAATTCGAGGGGAAGGTTGTCTTACCATTATTTAGTGATACATTACCTAATTAAATAGATTATTGTAAAATAAAGAATATATTCTTAAATTTATTAAATAAATATAATTATTCAGAAATATCTTTCAAAAAAAGATAATAATTCCAGTCTTAACCAGCTACCTTACATGGATCAAAAGTATCATAATACTCTTTCATAAAAACAATTGCAAGAGTTCGAATATAATTGTTATCTTTAAGAGTCTTATCTTTTAAAATACCAAAAAGATTTCTATCAATTATTTCTCGAAAAGCACTCATTTCAAAAATTCCAGGATTAAAGCTATTCCATTTTTCATTAACAGGAATATATCTTAATTTTAACTCTGCATCAATATCTAAGCCCCCTTTAGCAACACTACACATTTGTTCGAGTAATTTTGCACGAATTTCAGAAGCAGTCAAATTTCCGGCATTTCTTCTATCCCTACGATTAGCATTAATTAAAGATCTTCTAACCCAGTATTCATATAGAGGTGTATTCATAAAATAGTCTCCTATTTAGATTATTAAAGAAAATTTCTATTATCGTTTTTTAGTTTTATTACCAGCTTTACTGCAACTAGGGCAACTAACTCCCCATTCAATCATATCATATTTTTTAAAACAAATACGACACTGGGCGTAAATTGGTTTGGTTATCTGTTTTTGCATATTCAACTTAAATCCTTATTTAATTAAAATTAATTTCAGAACTCTTAATTTACTAGTAATCTCAAGTATAAAAACCTATCTCTTTTTAAAGAATGAACTATTTTCTTTTTTTACTTCTTAAATACTCTATAACTACTGGAATAACTGATAAAAAGATGATTGCAATAATAATTAATGAAAGATTTTCTTCTACCCAGGGAATTTTACCAAAATAATAACCAGTAAGCAAAAATAAACTAACCCAAACAAGACCTCCAATCAAATTATACATTAAAAAATTTTTATAATCCATTTTTCCAATTCCAGCAACAAAAGGAGCAAAAGTTCTTACAATAGGAATAAATCTCGCAAGAATTATTGTTTTTCCACCATGATTTACATAAAACTCTTTAGTTTTATCTAAATATTCTTTTTTAAAAAATCTAGACTTGGAAAATAAGTTTGCTCCAAAATAATTACCAATCCAATAATTAAGACTATCTCCAAGAATTGCAGCTAGAGAAAACATTATCCATAAGAAAAATAAATTAAAATCACCTTTTCCTGCAAAAGCTCCAGATATAAAAATCAGTGAATCTCCAGGAAGAAAAGGAGTAAGAACAAGTCCGGTTTCCAAAAAGATAATTAAAAACAAAATAGCATAAGATAAATAACCAAAATTAGTAATGATAATCCCAAGATACTTATCAATATGCATAACAAAATCAAACAAATTAAAAGCCCAAGCAAATAGATTTATCATAAAGACATCAAATCAAACTAATTTATAAATGTTATATAAATATGAAAAATCTAAAATATCATATAGATTTTTAAACCCTTTCTTATTTCTTTATTATTATGGTTAAAACAGATTTAAAAGAAAAAACAGACCTAAGTACAATAGAAATGCTTAATGTTGGAGTAGTTGGTCACATTGATCATGGAAAAACCACATTACTTGCAAAACTTACTGGGAAGTTTTCAGATACTCATTCAGAAGAATTAAAACGAGGAATTACCATAAAACTTGGCTATGCTGATAAGATTATAGAAAAAAACAATAAAAAAAGATATATTAGTTTTATTGACTGCCCAGGCCATGAAATGTTAATGGCAACAATGCTTTCAGGTGCAGCATTAATAGATGCTGCGATCTTAGTGATTGCTGCAAACGAAGGAATAAAACCTCAAACAAAAGAACATTTAGTTGCACTTCAAGCAAAAAACATAAGTAAAATATTAATTGTACAAAATAAAATAGACCTAATTACAAAAGAACAAGCATTAGAATCCTATAAAACTATCAAACAATTTGTCAAAGGAACAATAGCAGAAAATGCACCAATAATCCCAATTTCAGCTCAACAAGAAATAAACATAGAAAAAATAAATGATTTTTTAATGGAAGTTGAAGTCCCATTAAGAGACACAAGTTCAAAACCTGAATTTATAATTGCAAGAAGTTTTGACATTAATAGACCTGGAACAAAAATTACCGCACTTCATGGAGGAGTTATAGCTGGAATACTTAAAAAAGGAACACTCCAAATTGGAGATGAAATTGAAATAAAACCTGGAATAAGTGAAAAACAGGCAAACCAACTCATATATAAAACAATAAAAACAAAAATAGTATCTATCTATAGGGGAAATTATGCAATTGAAAAAGCAACTCCTGGAGGAAGTCTTGCTTTTGAAACTGAACTTGACAACATTCTAACAAAAACCGATTCATTATCTGGATGTATTGCTTCACTTCCAAACACACTTCCAGAAATAAGTGAAAAAATAAAAATAAAATACAGTTTATTTCCAGAAGTTATGGGTATGTCTGAAAAAGTAAAGACAGAAGATCTAAAACCAACAGAAATGATAATGCTTTCAATTAATACAACTACTACAGTTGGAAAAGTTCAAAAAATAAAAAATAATGAAATTGAATTTTCTTTAAAAATACCAATAGTTCCAATAAAAGGAGATACAGTTGGACTTGCAAGAAATATAAATTCTCACTGGAGACTTATCGGCTTTGGCGAAATTTTGTAATTAATAAAAACAGCAAACATTTTCAGGCCTAAACTTAGGAATTTTAACATATCCCAAATTAAGAAGTTCTTCTAAATCAGAATTAAGCACATTTTCTTCTCTTCCAAGTATAACTCTATCAAAAGTAGATCCATGATAATCTGAACCATAACTAAGAGGCAGATTATTTTCCCTTGCAAATTTTTCAAAGTCTTCTGTCTTATATTTTTTGTACTCTCTTCCCCTAAAATGAGGTTGGACTTCGACAAAATCAATTCCTAGTTTAAGAAGCGCGTTCATTTCATCCATATACTCAATATCTCTTGGGGGATGGGCAATACCAATTATTCCTCCTGCATTATGAACATAATTAATAGCTTCAGTTTCAGAAACACCGTCATCAGGAAGGTGACCCATAGGACCCTCTTTTGAAAAAAGTTTTCTAAATCTTTGAAGAGGTAAAAGTCCAGGATAATCATTTTCCATTCTATCACGACATTTGGAATTCATAAACATAGCAGCAAAAATATTATATTTTGCAAGCCTTGAATCAGGAAAAGCATCAGTGATTTCATTAAAAGTTAAATCATATCCATATGCTCTCAAAGCATTTACTCGGCTCTTGCATCTATCTCTTTGAATATCTTTTGAACTCTGTAAAAAATCCAAAAGAGGCCTATTTTCAGGATCAAAGTTTAAAGAAAGTAAATGATACCTTGGAGTTGTAATTTCTACCCCTGGAAGAAGAGTTATGCCTACATTCATAGCTTCAGATTTAGCTTCATAATATCCAAGAGTAGTATCATGGTCAGTTACTGCAAAAACATCTAGTCCATTTAAAGCTGCGAGCATAACATTTTGTCGGGGAGTTGTATAAAGCCCATCAGAATAATTTGTATGAGAGTGAAGATCAATATATCTTGTTTTTTCTTGTTTCATACATCTATAGAGCAATAAAAACATTTATATATTTCCTATATTATTTATATAAATAATATAAATAGCGTAACAAAGAATGAAACGTAAAGTAATAAAACAAGCAGGCCAGGCATACACAATCACCCTTCCAATTGAATGGGTAAGAAAAAACAATATTGAAAACAATCCTGAAATAGACTTGACTATTTCTGATCGTTCTTTAATTATAACAAACCAAGGACAAATTGAACACAAAAAAATAAAAATAAAACTAGAAGAACAAAAGGGAAGGAATATTTCAAGGATAATAACTTCATTATATGCAAAAGGAATTGATGAAATTGAAATAGAATCAGATAAGAATATCGCTTCAGAAATAATAAAATCATTAAACTCCACAATAGGTTTTGCATTAATCTCTCAAAAAGATAATAAATTTGTAATAAAAGATATTGGAGGAACAAATTATAATGAACTAGATGAAATATTCAAAAGAGTATTTCAGATGATTCTCTCGTTTTATGAGTCTGCAATTAATGATATCTTTGGTGAAGAAAAAGAAACCTTAGATAACTTAGTTTCAAGAGACAATGAAATAAACAAATTCTGTTACTTTTTAGAACGGGCAATAAACAAAATGTCATATAAAGACATGGTAGATGGAAGAGCTCTTTTTACATATGCATTTAGTCTGGAAAAAATAGGAGATGAAATACAAAGGCTTTGGAGAACAAACATAAAATACAAAGTGAAAAAATCAAAAGAACTTAAAAAATTCATAGAAGATTGTTTTAACGGCCTTGGAAAATCATTTGAATTTTATTATCAATTTAATATAAAAAAGGCAGAAGAACTTGCAAATTTAAGGGATAAACTAAGAGAAGAATCCCTTGAATTAACAAAAGACAAATTAACAACCAGGATGATTAGACACTCATTAAAGATAATAGAAGAGGCAACTGATCTAAATCAACTAACATTTATGATAAAACTTTAAATAAATATATAAACAAGAATTTAGCCATTATTAATAATGAAAAAACTAATCTTACTTTTATTACTTCTTGGAATAATTCCATTTATATCCTCTCTAGATTGTCCAATAGGACTAATTAATGATACATACCCTGGGAATTGTGGATTATACACAGATGCAAATAATAACCAAATCTGTGATCACTCAGAAAATCAGATAATACAAGATGCTAATTCCGAGGAATTAGAATCTAAAAACTTTGCTATTAGTCCGAATGGAAAACAATATTATCTTTTGTGGATCTTACCAAGTTTAATAGTCATCTATTTAATTTCTTATTTTTTATCAAAAAAACAAAAAATTTTAATGATTACACATAAGAAAATATGGAATTTGTTGCTATTTATAACCTTTTTAGGAGTAGGTATATCAGGTTTATTTCTTGTAATAAAAATTCAATATAATATAAATATCACTTGGCCGTTTAATTTATTATTCTGGCATGTTGAAACCGGAATTGTAATGGTAATTATTTCAATATTTCATATCTTATGGCATTGGGCTTACTTTAAAACTTGTATAAAATAGAACTTTTTAAAATTAAACTAAATCCCTATGGGCGCATTATAACTGTCTCTTCTTTTTATTTCTTCATCAATTAAATAAAAAAAATTATGCAATGCTTGCTGCAATTGACAATAATTAGGATGATCTTCCCTTTTTCCAGTAAAATATTCCAGATATTTATGACTAAGGCCCCTTGCCTCCCCAATCAAATCCCTCATTAAAATTCTTTGCTCATAAAGATAATCCTCAGAAAAATCATAAGCTCTTCTTTGAAAATCCTGTAATTGATTAAGGGTTAAATCACTTCTGTCTTGAAATTCCTTTTCGAGTTTTAAGACCCTACTAAAAGCTCGCCTTCTCCAAAACTTAATCATTCTATTAAAAATAACCAGTTCTATAAAAATCTTTTTACAAGTCTATTTTTCTTTATTTTCCCCAATCATAATCTTTAATATTTCCATCTATACTTCTATCAGCATAAAATGTCCTGTCATGACCCAGTGCTTTAACAAGTGCCCAAAGTGCAATTTCTTTTTCAGCACGATTAGGTTTTCTGAGTTTATCCTTGCTTTCAAGAACCTCATCTTTGACAAGAACATTATTGCACCACTTTAAGTAATAATCAACAGTTTCCTGGCTAGGAATGGCAAACTGAGACATTTGCAATGGAATTAAATTCTTATGTTCCTGCATTGCATACGAAACAAGTTGCAAATAACCTGCAATTTCATGAGCACATATATTAACCACTCCTGAACTTTCTTTGTCATCGCTATATCGATACCTTATATTAAATCTCTTGGAAGGACAAGAATGATCACTGCCAATATTTAAGGAAACAGCATATTTTTCCCTTGAGTCTACAAAAGGAACAGAAGTAAGTTTAAATTTCATTCTTCTTTCATCTTTTGTTCTTGAAGGAACTTCGACAACAACTTCAGCACCATCAATTCTAACTCTTTTTGAATCAGCATAAGGTTTGACTTTTATTCCAGTACCGCTTTGATAAGAATAAGCAAATAATCTTGCACCCTCTAAACATTCAATCAAGCTTACTTTTCTCTTTCTAGAATCATTTCCAAGTGGAACAAAACTATAACCACAATAATTAATGCCTGTAATAGAATTAAAAGCCAATTCCCTGGACTGAACAGGAGTTTTTCCAAGAAGAACTGCTTGTTCAATGCTATAAACTCTTCTAGGTTTTACCTCAGCCCCATGTTTCATAAACTTTCTGGCAGATTCATAGCCCCTTGGAACAAATTCCCGAACTATAGTATATTCATCATTATTTAAAGACCCAACAACTTCAAGTCCGCCGAGTTCTAAAGAATCAACATAGTTTTTTCCGAAAATCTCAGACTTAGTGTCTTCTTTGAAAAATTGTTTTTTTTCTGCCATAAAAAAGATAATAAAAAAGATAATTTAACTTTAAGTGGTGATAGTTATCACCACAATAGAAAAATATATAAACCCCTAAACCATTAATAATAAGAGGGAGAAAGTTACTTCCGCAAATACTCTAAATCAGCAATTTAATTTAAAATATAAAATGGTCCCATCTCCCTCATATTCTTATAATTATCAAAATCTTAATCACTCAAATAAATTTTTATGAACTAAACAATGCAGGAATTAAAACAGGCTGGCTTGACAGAGAACGAATCAAAGATATATTTGGCATTAATAGACTTAGGTCCAAGTCTTGCAGGAGAAGTAGCAAGAAAAACAGGACTTCATAGAAGAACAGTCTATGATACAATAGAAATGCTTATTCAAAAAGGATTAATAGGTTATATTAAAAAAAATAACCGAAAACTTTTTTCAGCTTCAAATCCTCAAAGACTAATGGAAATAATTCAGGAAAAGAAAAACATTATTGCCCCTTTTGTTCAAAGCCTTGAACAAAGATACTCTTCCAAAAAAGAAAAAGAAGAAACTAACTTTTACAAGGGAAAAGAAGGACTTAAAACAATTTTTGAAGATCAGCTATCTTCAAAAGAAATCCTGATTCTGGGTGCTTCCCCAAAAGCATATGAAATTCTCCAGTTTTATTTTAAATGGTATGATAAGACAAGAAAACAAAAAAAAATTAAGACAAGAATAATAGCCACAGACAAAAAAATTCAGGAGTCAAAAATTCCCCTTGCAGAAATAAAATATCTTCCAGAAAAATATGCAAATCCAGTTTCAGTAAATATTTATGAAGACAAAACTGCAATCATTCTTTGGGCATCTGAACCAATAGCAATCTTGATAAAAAATAAAGAAATTGCAGAGGCGTATAAAACTTATTTCGAACTTATGTGGAAAATAGCTAAAAATTAAAAGATGTATTATCTATGATTCCTTTTTCCTCGATTAGATAATTCTTTTATAATCAAACGCGAAATAAGATTAACCCGAAAGAACGTTGCTTCATAATCCGGATGGGCACTGGAATTTATTAAATAACAGGAATCAAGTCTTCCCATAAAGTCCCAAGCCTCCTCTAATTGAATTGTCGCATCAATTCTAGTCTCAAAAAGATAACCTCTGGTATATCCTGCTGCATGATAAGCCAAATCAATAAGTGTATCTTCAACCTCCCTGCTAATTCCACAAATTTCAGATTCAAGATAACTAATCTCTTTTTTAGACCTCCAAGGTTTTCTCATCCTCATAAAAGATAAATTCTAAAAATCAGTTTAAAAACATATATGAAAAGAAAAATACATAAAATAAAATCTAATTATTCTTTGTCTTCAAATTTACTAAGGCCCTGCTGTCCTTCACCATCACCTTCAGGAATATCTTCTTCACTACCAAGTTTTGCAATATCAACTACCTTGTCCCCATCAGCAAGTTTAATCACTCGAACACCCTGAGTAGCTCTTCCCATAACTCTAATATCCTTCACCCCGGTTCTTATAACAACTCCTTTTTTAGTTGAAACAACAAACTTGTCATTATCATCAACTTCAATAGTGCTTACAACCTTTCCAGTTTTATCAGTAACATTCAGATTAATAACTCCTTTACAAGCCCTTCCAGTAAGCCTATAGTCTTCAACATAGCTTCTTTTTCCATAACCATGTTCAGCAATAGTTAAAATTGTTGATTTAAGATTATCTGCAATTTCCATACTTACAACTTCGTCTTTTCCATCAAGTTTTATTCCAGTAACTCCATAAGAAGACCTTCCCATATCCCTTACTTCATCAAAGTTAAATCTGATTCCTTGTCCATCTTTTGTAAATATCATTATTTCCTGTTTGTCTGCAATTCTTTTAACATCAACAACACTATCTGTATTATCAAGTGGAAGATTAATTATCCTAACTCCGGAATTTCTTGGTTTTTCAAACATTTCCATTCTTATTTTCTTTACCATCCCTTTTTTAGTAACCATAAACAAATAATCCTTAAAATCCTTAACAGCAATTACATTTGTTATGAAATCGTCCTTTATACTTAACAAGTTAACAATTGCCTGACCTTTTCCATATCTCTGCGTTTCAGGAACCTTATATGCCTTAAGCCAGAATAATCTTCCCCTTGCAGTAAATAACAATAATTGATCATGAGTAGAACATGAAATCATTTGTTTTACAAAGTCTTCAGAACTAAGTTCAGCACCAATTACTCCTTTTCCGCCTCTTCTTTGTTCATGATAAACTTTGTAAGGCATTCTTTTGATATAACCCTTATCAGTAATTGTGATAATAACTTCTTTTTGTTGAACTAAATCTTTTTCTTCAATATCTTTAATAGTTTTAATAATCTTGCTTCTCCTGTCATCGCCATACTTTTCTTTCATCTCAGTTAATTCTTTTTTGATTATTTTTAGAATTTCTTTCTCATCAAGTAAAATCTTTTTAAGTTTATCAATAAGTTCAAGGAGTTGTTCTTCTTCTTTCTTAAGTTTATCAGCTTCAAGTGAACTTAATTGACGAAGTTTAGTCTCAAGTATTGCCTCAGCCTGTTTTTTAGAAAAATCAAACTTTTTCATTAAATTATCAAGTGCATCTTCTTTGCTTTTCTTAATAATTTCAATTACTTCATTTAGATTTTTTAATGCAATAAGTAAACCTTTCACAATATGTTCTCGGTCTTCTGCCTTTTTTAAATCAAAATCAGTCCTTTTTCTTACGACCTTTCTTCTAAAATCAATATAACATTGTAAAATCTGTTTTAGATTAAGAGTTTTAGGAATACCTGCAACAAGTGCAACCATGACAGCATCAAATTTAGATTGAAGTTTAGTTGATTTAAAAAGTCTATTTATTGCAAATTGAGAATTTGCTCCTTTTTTCATTTCAATGACTATTCTTATGCTTCCAAGCCCCTTAGATTCATCCCTTATATCTGAAACATCCATTAATTTCTTGTCTCTAACCAGTTCTGCAATCTGTTTTACAAGTTCAGATTTATTTGTCTGATAAGGAATCTCAGTTATGATAACATATTCTTTTTCTTTATGAGTTTCAGTTGTAACTTTTCCTCTTACAACAAATCCAGCCTTTCCTTTTTCATATAATTCTTTTAAAGTATTTCCGACAATTTGTCCACCAGTTGGAAAATCAGGCCCCTTTACAACTTCACAAAGTTCATCAATACTACTTTCAGGTTTATCAATAAGAGCAATAACTCCATCACAAACTTCTCTCAAATTATGAGGCGGAATATTTGTAGTCATTCCAACTGCAATCCCGCTACTTCCATTAATAAGTAAAGTAGGTAATTTACCTGGAAGAACAACTGGTTCTTTTAAACTATTATCAAAATTAGGGAGCATATTTACAGTTTCTTTATCAATATCTTGTAACAATTCAACTGCCAAAGGAGTTAATTTTGCTTCAGTATACCTTGAGGCAGCAGCACCATCTCCATCCATACTTCCAAAATTTCCCTGACCATGAACAAGAGGATATCTTAAACTAAAATCCTGTGCCATCCTTACCATTGCATCATAAATAGCAGAATCTCCATGTGGGTGAAATTTACCCATGGTATCTCCAACAATTCTTGCTGATTTTTTAGTCATTCCTTTTTCAAGGCCCATGAGTTTCATTGCCCAAAGAATCCTTCTATGAACTGGTTTGAGTCCATCTTCAACAGAAGGAAGAGCTCTTGAAACAATAACTGACATTGCATAATCAATATATGCTCTTTTCATTTCATTAGAAATTTCTGTGTTGATAGTTCTATCTCCATCAAGATCTTTTAGATTAATATCAGCTTTCTCAAGTAATTCTGCTTCACCATTACCATTTTCTTCAGTATCAGCTGTTTCTAAGTCTTCATCCTCTAAAGATTCTTCTTTGTTCATTTCATCTTCTTCAAAATCTTCTTTTGCCATGTTAAAAGTTTAATTTTTATCCTCCATAATATTTTTGTTTGTTTTCATTTTATATATCAATCTCAGCCATATTTGCATTTGCTTCAATGAATTTTCTTCTAGGCCCAACAGCATCACCCATAAGCATTGTAAAAGTTGAATCAGCAACTACTGCATCTTCTATGCTTACTTTTTTTAAGATTCTTTTTGCAGGATCCATAGTTGTATCCCATAACTGAGTTGGATTCATTTCTCCAAGACCTTTAAATCTTTGAACATCTGCTTTTCCACCAAGCTTATTTAATACTTTTGTAAGTTCCTCATCAGAATAAACATATAGATCTTTTCCTTTTCTTACCCTGTAAAGTGGAGAAACTGCCACATAAATATTTCCATTTTCAATAAGTTCTGGAATATATCTATAAAGAAAAGTCAATAATAAAGTTCTAATATGACTTCCATCTACATCTGCATCAGTCATAATTATAATTTTATTATATCTAATCTTAGTAACATCAAAATTTTCTTTTATTCCTGTACCAATTGCAGTGATTAAATTAATAATTTCTTCAGAAGATAATGCTTTTGTTGGATTTGATTTTTCAACATTAAGAATTTTTCCTTTTAGTGGTAAAATTGCTTGAAATTCTTTATTACGAGCCATCTTAGATGAACCTGCTGCAGAATCTCCTTCAACAATATAAAGTTCAGTTCTTTCTACTTTTTTAGAAGAACAATCAGCAAGCTTTCCAGGAAGACCACTAAGTCCGCCCATTGCATTTTTTCGCCTTACCAGATCTCTTGCACGTTTAGCAGCTTCCCTTGCTTTTGCACTTGCAACAACTTTTTGAGCTATTTTATTTGAAATTGTTGGATTTTCTTCAAGGAACTCAGTAAGGGCTATATAAACCATAGAATCAACTATACCTTTTATTTCAGAATTTCCAAGTTTTGTTTTAGTCTGACCTTCAAACTGAGGTTCTCTCATCTTTAAACTAACAATCGCAGTAAGTCCTTCTCTAGCATCATCTCCACTTAATTTTTCGTTTTTGAGCATTCCCTTTTTCTCAATATAATCATTAATTGCTCTTGTAAGTGCAGTCTTAAACCCAGAAATATGGGTTCCACCTTCAGTAGTATTAATTGTATTTACAAAACCAAAAATATTTTCATTATAACCATCAGTATATTGAATTGAAACTTCAACAGTATTAGAATCAACCTGTTTTTTAAAATAAATTGGCTTATGAATAATAGGTTTACTCTTATTAATATGCTCTACAAATTCAACAAGTCCTCCTGAATAATGATAAGTTTCTTCTTTTTCAGTTCTTTCATCAGCAAGTATAATTGTAACATTTGAATTCAAAAAAGCGATTTCCTGTAATCTTTTCTTAAGAACCGCAAAATCAAATTCAACAGTTGAAAAAATATCTTTATCCGGATAGAATTGAATTGTAGTTCCAGTTTCTTTTTTTTCAATCTTGCCAACAATTTCAAGTCCAGTTTGTGGAATTCCAATTTTGTAAGTCTGCTGATAGATATTACCTTCCTTTTTAACAGTAGCAATCAGTTTTATAGATAATGCATTAACACAAGAAACTCCAACCCCATGTAAACCTCCTGAAATCTGATAAGCATCTTTTTCAAATTTACCTCCTGCGTGAAGTTTAGTAAGGGCTACTTCCATTGCAGAAACCTTGTAAACCGAATGTTTATCTACAGGAATTCCTCTTCCATCGTCAATAACTGTACAACTTCCATCTTTATTAATTATTATTTTTACAAAAGTAGCATAACCCGCCATAACTTCATCAATTGAATTATCAACAACCTCATAAACTAGGTGATGGAGTCCATCCTTACCAGTACTTCCAATATACATGGCAGGCCTTTTTCTTACCCCTTCAAGACCTTCCAATACTTTTATTGATTCTCCATTATATTGTTTTTTTTCTTCTGTCATGATTATTAAATTAGATTTTTATATCATAAAAGTTATCTAAAACGAAATTTTCAAACACTCTTTAAGTCAAAATCTATTGATATTTATATGGTTTTTAATGAACCTCCCTTTAAAAAGCTTTCTATGAAAAAATCGGTTTTATAGACGATAAAATAGGCTATTTTAAAAAGATAGATATTTTGGGTTTATAAAGTAAAACTAAATCTAAAAATCATTTAAACAAGAATCTTTAAAAAAATAATTAAGAAAGTTAAGTTTTTAAAAGAATGATTGCTTGTTATTTAAAAGAGTGATAAAGAATGTTTTCAATAGACCCAAAAGTAATAACTGAATATATGAATCTTTTTTCAATAATACTAGTAACACTTATCCTAATTATAGTAATAATAATACTTGTTAGAATTAATAGGGGTCTCGATCAAAAGATAAAAGAAAAAGAAGAAAAAACACAAGAATATGATTCTAAATTGCAAAAATTACGAGAGTTAAAACCCACAGAAGAAAATCTAGATAATTTAAATAAAATGGCAAGAGAATTTTTCAGAGAAAAATTTGATTTAAAAGTAAATTTTACCTATTTAGAACTTGCTGAAAAATTCAAAAAAGATAAACAAGAAGAAAATCAAGAGTTTTGTGAAAAGATGTCTGAATTAGTTTATTCAGGCAAAACTGCAAAAGAAGAAGAAATAAGAAAAGTAATTGATTTATTTTCTAAAGTATTAATAAAATCAAAAGAAATTTAATTCAAACATTTCCCGGGTTTAAATGCTGATATTAACTATATCTATAAAGAATTGCCTGACAATGAAAATAAGAATTGTCAAAAATATAAGATAAACTGATAAATCAATTGGTCCTAATTTTCTTGTTAAAACTGCAACCTCATTAAAGGATTCTGTCATTTGATCTTTAGATTCAATTTTAAAAAATTTACCGCCAGTTTCATAAGCAATACTTTTAAGACTATCTTCATCTGTTTTTGAAATTCCAAAACTGGCCTTCCCTCCCTCCGAAGTACCAATCACATAAGTATGAATGATAATATTATTTTTTCTTGCATTCTCAATAACATCTTGAAGATTACCAATATTAACCTGACCATCACTGAGTAATATAATTGCCTTATTTTCTTCATCCCTTAACATATACAATGAAGTAGATACAGCTTCATAAAGATCAGTTCCACCATAATTTGTAAGGACTATATTTTGAATTGACTGTTTTAATTCCTGTTTATTATTAGTAACCTCTTGTTCAATAAAAGAATTACCTGAAAATGAAATAATACCTATTCTAGAAGAATCAGGCAAAGAATCAACAAAATTTATAGAAGTCTCTTTTGCAGCTTCAAACCTTGTAGGGGCTATATCTGTTGCACTCATACTTTCAGAAGAATCAATTGCAACAACAAAAGAAAAAGAACTAACATTCATGTCTTTATAGAGTGTAAGTCCTGATAATGCAAATACTAATGAAAAAACAATTAAGATATTAAAAATTAAAACTGTAACATTTTTAGAATAAAAATCAATTCCATTTATCCTTGCTATTGCATCAAAATTAGCAAATTTTAATGCTTTCCCCTTCATGTTTCTTATGCTGTAAAAATGAAAAAATATAAGAATTGGTACAACAAAAAGAAGATTCAAATAAAGAGGATTTGAAAAATAAAGATACATTATTTATCTCCTCTCTGCCCGATTTTTTAAAAACAAAACAAGTGGTGGAGAAAAGTCTTCAGAAGTCATCAATTTTAAACAGTCTATATTAGAATCCTCAAAAATATCTTTTAATGCAGATTCTTGTTGTTGAGTATAAAACTCATAACTTTTTTTAGCAAGGCTAGGATTTACAATTAATTTTTCTCCAGTATTTGGATTTTCAATAATTAATTCTTTATTAAGGTCAGGCAATAGCTCATCAAGAGGATCTTTAACAATAATCGCAATAGTTTCAACAACAGACCCAATTCTTTCAAGAAGTTCTTTGCAAGTTGCGTTAACCTGGACAAAATCTGAAACCAACACTAAAAAAGAAATTGAAGGATTTAAAACATCAAGCAATTCTTCAAGTATTGCCTTAATATCACAGTAACCTCCATAATTCTCAGCATTAGAAAGTTCATTTGAAAAAATATCAAAAGTATTTGAACCTCTTTCAGGAAGAGTTATTTTAATGAATTGATGATTAAATAAAATAAAACCAACTCTATCCCCGCCATTAAGCAGAGTTCTAGCAAAAGCAGCAGAAAGTTCAGCAGCATACTCACATTTAAGTTTTTTCTGTGAGCCAAAAATCATATTATCACTTACATCAACTAAAAAAAAAGTTTTTATATCTCTTTCTTCAATATATTGTTTAGCAACCAAACTATTTGCTCGAACACTAGCTTTCCAATCAATCAGCTGAGAGTCTTCATCAGAAGAAAATTGCCTATAACCATCAAATTCTAAACCCTTCCCCCTTAAAAGAAGTTTATAAAAAAATCTTTTAGGATAAACTTTATTGATTAAAGATTCGAATTCAGCCGCAGCACTAGGAATATCCACATTTAGATTTTCCTTCATTATAACACCTCTACTTCATCAAGTATAGTCTGTATTACATCTTCAACTTTAATTTTTTTAACAGTAGCCCTATATGAAAGTATTAATCTATGTCTTAAAATATCAAAAATAACTTTTCTAACATCCTCAGGAATAACATAATTTCTTCCCTCCATTAATGCCCTTGATTTAGAAGCCATAAACAATGCTATACTTGCCCTGGGAGAAGCCCCATTAGAAATATATTCTGCATATCTGAAATTCTTATCCCTTGTTTTTTTTACAATTTCAAGTATGTAAGTTTTAATATTCTCGCTTAAATAAATTTTCCTGGAAAAATTTTGCATTTTAATAATATCCTCAGGGGTAATGACTGCTTTTAGATTGTAATCCTCAAATCTTTTAGTAGTAATATTTTGCTCCATAATTTTTCTTTCATCAGACTCTTCAGGATAATCCATTATTAAATTAAACAAAAACCTATCAATCTGCGCTTCAGGAAGAGTATAAACCCCTATATTTTCTATTGGGTTCTTAGTAGCCATAACAAAAAAAGGAGAAGGTAATTTAAAATCCTCTTTACCAATTGTAACTATCTTTTCCTGCATTGCCTCAATTAAAGCAGACTGGGTTTTAGGAGGACTTCTATTAATTTCATCTGCAATCAAGAAATTTGTAAAAACAGGTCCTTTAATTATTTCAAAACCTTTTTCAGGCGTATATGAAGTTATTCCGATTATATCAGTTGGAAGAAGATCTACTGTAAACTGGACTCTCTTAACCATGCACCCAGTTGCTTCACCAAGAGCCCTGACTGTAAGAGTTTTTGCAATTCCAGGGATTCCCTCTAAGAGAACATGACCATCACAGATTAAACCCCTAATTAAACCATCTACAACATGATGTTGACCAATAACAACTTTTCCTATTTCAGCTTTTAATTTTCTTATGTCTTCTGCACAAGATTTAATTTCTTTTTCACTTACAAGACTAATCTGCGAATTAGAATTAGGAGTTTGATTATTTTTCTTAATCACCGGATTATTATCTTTTTTAATATCTGGACCTGCTGAAGATTTAATTTCCATTTTAATATTCTTTAGATTATCTGACTCAAGTTTAGGAACATATTCAGAAACAAGTTTCTCTGGAAAATCATTAGGTTTTATTTTAAGTTCAGGTTTATGGTTTAGTTTAAGTTCAGGCTTATTCTTAGATTGAACCTGAGTTATATTTTTTTTATAGTTTCTAAAAAATCCATTCTTATTTGAATTTTTCAAATTCTCTTTTAAATGAGGTTCAGTTTTAGCTTTATTTAGATTAGGTGAGGATTGATTAACCTTATTAAGATTTTTATGTGGATCTAAAAAAGTATTTTTAGGGGGATTTACAACCGGTTTTTGAGATTTCTCCCTATTAAAAATTAAATAATCATTTTTAGGAGTTTTATTAGAATCAATTATTTTGGGAAGAGGTTTAGGAAGAGGTTTAGGTATTGGTTTAGGAAGAGACTCAACATTCAAATTTTTATTTGAATTTAAAAAATTATGATTATTTGTAGGTTTATTCAACTGATCATTATTGATTTTATGATTAACTTCCTCAAGAACTTTTTCTTTATAATCTCGGGAATCCTTTGAAAAAACAGAGCTTTTAAAATTGCGTTCGAGCTTTTCTATTTCTTTTTTTAGTCTTTCTTCTTCTTTTTTAAATGATTCTGATTTCATGATATCCTCTTTTTTTATATTTTATATAACACAAATTCTATTATTAAAGGTTTCTCTGTCTAACTCATTCTAATCGTCTGACTAAACCTTCTCCTTTGCATTATATAATAAAATATACCTAAAACAAATGCGCCAATAGTGGCAAATAATAAGTAATTGAAAGTATTTGACTTAGCAGGGGCAGTTGATTTCGGAAGAGACACTTGAGATACATATTCCTTACAGGCAGTGATAGCCTCTTCTGCTTTTGCCATTGCTTTTGAATAATCTCCTTTTTCAAGATAAGTATTAGCTTCTTTAACTAATTCCTTTAACTCAATACACTGAGGATTTTCAACAATATATTCTTCAGTAAACAAAATATATTTTTCAGCCTCACTTTTATTTATAGTTCTTAAATTAACATAAATTTTAACCCAGTCATTATAAGACGGATTAATTGAACTTGCATTTAAAAGTATTTCATAATCCCCAGTTTTATTGGTATTAAAAAATAAATTGAGTTTAAAATCTTTTGATTCTCCAACCTTTAAAGAGCTAAATGAGTTTTGATCAAGAGAATTCTTTATTAAATTAGTAATCATTTTATCTTTATATGCTTCAGTAGTAATTTTAATTTCCCTAAAATCAGTTTTTCCATAATTAACAATCTTTAATGGGACTGTTATTCTTTCATTTACCAGAGCAGATATTACTCCGGGAGACACTATCTTAAATGAAACCGGAGTAGGAGTACTTCCACCACCGCCTGAAGAAGGAGTAACTATTGTAACCTGACTTACTGTCAAATTAATTGTAAAATTATTACTAGTAAGAGTTCTAACGATTATAGAGGGATTTGACTCATGAGTCTCATATGCTGTAACACTATAAAGAGAACTACTTGTAACTCCTGATGAAAAATTCATTTGAGGAATAGTTCGATTTGTCCAGTTTGCCAAATTAACAGTTATGCTGCCGAGACTTGAATTTATCAAACTATAATTAAATAAGATAGTTTGATTATAATAAACATCTAAAACATCCAAATCAAAAAAATAATCAGACAAAATTAGAGACTGTGGAGAACCTCCGACAATGGACATTGCAGATCCCCCTATATTATTCACAAAACTAACCGGAAAATTTGTATGAGTAATGGTAATAGGGAAGTTAATTGTCTGGTTTACAAGAAGAGGATTTGAAATTGAACTGTCTGTTGGATAAACCATAAAAGTAAGATATTTTACACCGTAAGTCTCATTATTAAAATCAGGATTAAACGGAATAGTAAGGTTAGTTCCATTTCCATAAAAGCTCTGATTATACAGTACCTGACTAAAATCCCCATTTAAATTAATATTGTTTAAATAAACTAGATATGTCAGATTATTTCGCATAGTATGATTAACATTAAAAGTAATAAAATTAGTTGAATTTTCAGTAAAATTAAACTCATAAGAACTATTAGGATAATTCAACCTAGGGACATCGTAAACAAATATCCAAAAGTTCTTTGAATCGGTTTTTCCGGAAGAATCATTTACTGTTATATTCAACCTGTAAGTTCCTGCCTGACTTTCATTAAATATTACCCTAAGTTCCCCAGTAGTTGTATTAAATATTGTAGAATTATTATTTATAAAATCAGTTCCAGAAAGAAAGTTGTAAATAAAAGTAAGATTAGTATTTCCAGGAGTAGTTGAATTTCCGTCTTCAAGGTCAGTTGCATTAATTGGATAATAAAAACTTCTATTTACAGCAGTAGTCATATTAGTTAAATTAATAATTGTAGGACGATTGTTTACAGGTATGATAGTAAGATTAAATCTCATTAAATCAGAAAGCCCTGAATTATCAGTAACGTTTACAGTTAAATTATAAGTTCCGATATCAGCTTTCTGAGGTGTAAATGTTGCATAAAATTTAGAACGGTTATTCCCAGGAACAGGAAATGAATTATCTTTTGTAAAATTAAAAAGATTTGTATTTTGCCCCTCGATAGTAAGATTAAATGTAAGATTCTCATTATAAAATCCTCTTTGTAAAACTGGGATTTTAAAATCATCATCTTGAACCCAAAGATTTATTGTAACATCACTCTTTTCTTCTACAACAATATTTGAACTCAAATCAACAGTTGCATTAATAAGATCCGAATTTTGAATAGGCCTCACAATATAAGGAGTTTCATTTAAATTATAAACTGTAAAATAAAATACCTTTGGAACTGCATAAAATGCATCAGTCACAGAGACAGTAACAGTATGCTCTCCAACATCTAAATCACTTGGAGTAAAACTAGATATACCTGTTAAAATATTTAAATTAAATGAAGGAAAAGAATTATCACTGCTAAAACTAAAATTAAGGCTATCCAAATCAGGGTCACTAACATAGGTTGAAAAATTAAAATAAAAAGGGGTATTCTCATTCAGTATCATTGTAGTATTCATCTCATTGCTCCAGTTAGGGGGATTGTTATCTAGGACAGTAAGATTAAATAACTTCGAATCAAAAATTCCTGAAAGATCAATAGCAGTTAGATTAATTGTAAAGTTTCCAAATGAAGTAGAGTTTGGAATAAAAGCAATTTGAGTTAGAGTCCTATTTGTCTCAGAAACCGGCATAGTTAATATGCTCACAGTAAGGTTTGAATGACCGTTAATATCGAGAACCTGGCTTAAATTAGATTGATTTAAAATAACTGCAGTAAAATTAAGACTTTCATTGTAACCGCCTAAATTCATGTTCTTATCCGGAATAAGCATATCATCATCATAGACAGTTATTGGAATTACAAATGAATAGTTTATCGAAGTAACCTGATTAGATATATTTTCAATTATAGGAGGAAAATTAATTGTTTTGTTTACATAGATATTTATTGGAGTCATCAAACTCAAGCTAGAGTTAATATCCCAAAGAGTAAAATTAATTGTAAAGTTTCCAACCTCAGTTACTTGAGGAGTTACATTAATAATAATCATGGAAGTATAATTACTAGAAACGGATTTATTAAAATAGTAAAACCAACTTGAATTAAATACAGGTCCAAGATAATTCTTTGTAAATGCAAGTGAAGAAACGTTAAACTCATTTGCAATATCGCTGGTAGTTATATTAATAGCGCATTGTCCAGATTGATTTTGAGAAAAAATCTTATCCTGGCAATTAGATATATCGGTTTCAAGTGCTGAAAAAATAGTAAAATTAACAAGAGTAGTATAATAAGTTGTCATATTTCTGCTATAATTATATTCACAATAACCAGAAATACAGGTATAATTTATTCCACTGTCCATTACTGAAATATTTGCAGTATAAGTTCCAACATCATTTTTTTGAGGAGTAATATTAACTAACCCTGAAATATTATTTACGTTTAAAAAATAAAATAAATTGCAATTGGATTTAGTACTCCAAGGTGCAAGACTGCAATTAACAAAATTTACATCAAAAGACAAAGGAAAATGATTTTCCTCATCTGTTGCATTAATATAAGTTATAAAACTTTGATTTTGAGTAAGATTATAATTATTCTCGATTATCCTAAAAATAGGGGCATCATTTGTTGCATTGACAATAAAATAAAACCAGTCAAAATTTCCAGAGTCAAGTTTGTCCTTTACTTCAATACTTACATTAAATCTACCAGTTTCATTATCTTGTGTAGAATTTATTTGAAATATCCCTGTTGTCGAATTTAAATTCATCCAATAATAAAATGCAGGTGAAATATCAGGATAAAGGTCAGAAGTAATATTTCTAAGATCAAATGAAATAGGCACATCATCAACAGTATAACTAACATTTGCAGTTAGATTATATTCAAATAAGTTAATCCTATCTTCTGTCAGGTTGGAGATAGTTTTACTAGTATGAAAATAAATAGCTGATACACTATAAATAAGTAGAATTACAATTAAAAACCCAAAAACTAAATTAATGATATTCCTGCAAAATTTGTTTTTCACTAGTTCTTCCCCCCTTTTTGATGTTTTTCCAAAAACTCATAAACAGCAAGGTCAATAAACTGTTTTTTATTTGAAAATCTGAATTTATTTTCCTCTTTTTGAATAAAGTATTCAACTTTTTCAAGTAAGTTCGGATCTATTTTTACAACAGAACTGGCCTCTTTTGTTTTGATTACCATCCTCTTTAATTAAGTTACCAAGGGTTACTTTAAGTTATTTATAATAACCCAAAGTAACTATTTAAATCTTTTTATTTTGTTCACCTGATTATAAAATAACTTTCAAGGATATATAAAAATATAGATAGATAAATTATTTATAAAAAATTGTTAAATAATTTTATTATTTAAACTCTAAAAATTAATCTTGCTTAACTTCTTCTATTTTCTTTTCATTCACTATTGGTTTTTCAGAACTTGCTTTCTTTTTAGAAATTCCACCAAAAGCAATCATTCTTTCTGTGTCCTTTCTAACCCAGTTAAGCTTTCTTGCTTCTCTTTTCAAAGCTTCATTTTTTCTGCATTTACTAGAACAATAATTAATAGCTCTGCCATCAAATGAGAAAATAGTAAGTCCTTTTGGATCTTTATATGATTTTTTACAATATGAACATACAGTCATTGTTAACTCCTAAAAGCTCCCTCTGCCCATTTTAGTTTTAATCCTTCTAGCTTCAATTTGAGTTTCTCTAAGCATTAAAATATCTTTTTTTCTAACAGGCCCCTTAACATTTCGTCTCATACTTTTTCCTTTATCATAACCTTGTAGAATTCTTGCTTTAACCTGAGTAACTTCTCCTCTTGCACCAGTTCTACCTATAATACTTTCAACAACAGCTGGAACTGCATTTTCACTAAGAATTCCTTCTGAACCTTTTGAAGCAGTAGCTTGACTTTGCTGTTGCTGCTCTTTTGTTTTTTGTTGTTTTTTCTCTGCCATTTTATTTGAATATTATTAGTAGTTTTCTGTCCAGTTTTTACCTTAGGGCATTTCCTAAGAAAATAGACTGAATTATTTACTCTTCAGGCCCTTAACAAAACCTTCTAAGTCTTTCTCAGCATCTCCAGCATTAATTATTGCTACAGAAGCACAACCAACACTAAGACCAACAGAGATTCCTAATTTGTCCTTTTTATCAGCTTCCACACAAGGTATATTTTTTTCCTTGCATAAAATAGGAAGATGTTGAACAATTTCTTTTGGAGAAACATCAGCACCATAAGCAACTAGTTTTGCAGTTCCTCTTTCAATTGCCTTAGTAACTTCGTTTGTTCCTTTTTCAACTTTTCCGGTTTTTCTTGCCTTTTCAACGAGTTCGTATACAGAAACCATTTTATTGTTTTTTATTTATTTAGTTTTTATCCAAAAACAAAATAATTTAGAAAGAACATTTGCCCTCCCTAAACCTAGGTCATTGGATAAAAAATTAGAGAAAACAAGGTTTATAAATCTAGTGGTTTAGTTATCTTTTACTCTTTCTTTCATAATTTCATTAAAATTTTCTTTATACCACTCAAAAGTTCTTTTTGTCCCCTCTTTAATACCTATTTTAGGCATATAACCTAATTGTTTTAGTTTAGAAATATCAAGTTCAACTTCCTGCGGCTGTGCAATTTCAGAATCATAAAAGTTTTTTTGCCCACTTCCAACAAGACTAATAATAAAATCAGCAACATCACTAACTTTAATCGAAGCACCAGAAGAAATATCAAAATCTTGATTCTTTTGTTCCATAGCAATTAAAAATCCATCTAAAAAATCATCAATATAAGTAAAATCAAGACTTTTACTTTCATCTCCAAATATTTTAAGTTCCTGATTATTTAATGCATTTAAAATAAATACATCCATAAGTCTTTTTGTCTCATCATTAAAAGGACCATAAACCGTAGAGGGTCTAATTATTACATAATCCAGATCATAACACTGACTATAAGCTTTTACAAGTTCTTCTCCATAAATTTTAGTTGCAGTATAAGGATTCTTTTCAGGACTAAGTATTCTGGATGAAGAAGTAAAAACAACTTTTGGAATTTTATTATCTTTACAAAACTCCATTACTTTTTCAAGAACCCTGGAATTATTCTCAAATACTAACGCTGGTTCTTCAATAGACCTGTTTATTTTACAAAAAGAAGCAAGATGTATAAACACATCAACTTTCTGAGTTAATTTTATTTTATCAATATCAAGAACATTTTTATCATCACGTAAATCCACCAGAAGAACTGCTTTGTCTCCTCTTTCCTCAAGTCTCTTTAGTAAAAAACTGCCAATGAGACCTTTATGTCCGGTCATTATAAAATTCATAGTTTAAAATTAGATTTATAGTTTAAAAATTTTATCTCCAAGTTACAATAACTTCATCAGTTCTTTCTCTTGCATTAATATCTAATTTTTCTATATCTTTATCTCGGAAAAAAATACCCGCATTCCATTCAATTTCTCCAAGGTATGCAATCATAGCACCATTATCAACTAAAAGAGAATTCTCTGGAACAAAAAACTTACAACTTCTTTCTTTGCACATTATTTTGCACATTTCTTGCAGTCGAGTATTACAAGCAACTCCTCCGCCAAGAAGAAGTTCAGATTTACCAGTATGAGCAAGAGCCCTTTCTGCAGCTTCAACAAGCATTGCAAAGGCAGTTTCTTGTAGACTATATGATAAATCTTCAATTTTCATACCTTTGTCAAATTTTTGTTTTAAATTTGTAAGAAGACCTGAAAAAGAAACATCCATCCCTTTTATTGAATAAGGAATTTCAATATATTCTCCTTTTCTTGCAAGCTCCATTATTTTAGGACCACCTGGAAAACCCAGTCCAGTATGTCTTGCAAATGTATCAATAAAATTTCCAACACCAATATCAAGAGTTTCTCCAAATACTCTGTACTTTCCAGAAGCATAAGCAATTATTTGTGTATTTGCTCCAGAAGTATAAAGAAGCACAGGATCTTTTGCACCAGTTATTTTTCCAATTTCAAGATGTGCAACACAATGATTAACAGGGACAATAGGAACATTGAGTTCAAGAGCTTTTCTTTTTGCAAACCTCATCCCTTCAAGAAGACATGGAGCAAGTCCAGGTGCTTGTGATATTGCAATAGCACTAATCTGCTTCTCATTAATATTAGCATCCTTAATAGCTTTTTTATAAAGTTCCTCACTAATTAAAAGATGATGTTTTGCACTTTCAGTTGGAATTATCCCGCCTTTCTTAGTAGTGTACATATCTCGAATATTACATAATATTTTTCCTTTGTGAACAATTCCAATTCCAAACGTATGTGCAGTTGATTCAATACCGAGTATCATAAATAAATAAGAAAAACTTATTTTATTAAGTTATTGTTGATAACTCTCACGAGAAGTTTGAGAAAGATTATCATAAGCAGAAATTCCAGATAAATCACTTAATTTTCCTCCAAACAAAGGCCTTCCTTCTGCTTCTGCAGCAGCCTCATTAGAACAAATAGGCACAGGTCTTCTCCATCTGTTTCTTGCTCGAGCTAAAAGTCTTTCGAATGAACCCTCTTGTTCACATTTATCGAGTAATTCTCGAAATTCATCTACCATCCAGATTCAATAAACAGAATCCTTAATAAATATTATTATATAAAATAAGTAACTCGAAAATAAAAGCATCATAAAAAAAAAGAAAATAAAACTTGCACCTCTTTACCTCCCCAGAAAAAATAAGTTATAAGAAATTAATTCTTATTTCTTTTTCTTTTTTCCGCCTCTAGCCATTTTTGCTTCACAAACATTTCCTTTACCATCTACATAATAAAGAAATCCTGGCTTTCGTTTAACAATGTTTTTTGCAATAACTGTTCCCATTTTAACCTCCTTTTGATGAATACTATAATGTATATAATAGAAATCAGTATTTAAATCTTTCTCTCGTCCTCGGTAAAACAAAAAAAATAGTAAAACACCGAGGTATATTGTAAATAAATTTGTAAACTTACAAATTAAAAACAGATTTTATCGTCAGAAAGTTATTATTATTAATTGGAATTTCAAGAAATTTATTAAAACTTTTTTTTGGAACAATGTAAGGCCTAAATGGTAAAATAAATTTAAAATCAACAATTTTATTATCATTAAACCAAATCGCAATAAAAGGCACGCAAAAAAAAGAATGTATTGGTTCATTTACAAGTCGGTTAAAAATAAAAAGCAGAGGTTTGCTCTTCTTTCGAAACATAAGGCCCTTCATTTTTTCAAATACACTCCTGCATTCTAAAACTTCTAAACTGAATTTTTTCTTTTTATATTCAAAATTAAATTTTACCATTACCCTTTTTTAAAACCACCATTTCTTTTTTTTAACTACCAATTCAGGGTCATCCATAGCAGATTTATTTATAACAAAAAATTCCCTTTCAATCTCTCTTCCGCGAGTAATTTCTTGTTTAGGCAGTTCACTAACAAAACGATTTAAATCAACATTACTATTCTGTCTCTTCTTTAAATTAATATATCGCTGAAATTCTTTTTCAACATTTTTAGCATGTACAATATTATGATGAATAAATCCCCCACCAAAACTCTTAGGTATATGCATTAATTCATGAATTAATGTTTTTGTCTTGTCTATTTCACTCATTTTATCAAATCTGGGATTAATAACCTCAATTAAATAAAATCCTTTTCTTCCAAGGGCAAGCTGCATTGCTTTTCCAAGTGTATGGCATCTTGCAATAGTGCCCCGACTTGAACTTCCAAAGCTCCTAAGACAAACAACAGAATCCAATTTAACATGAGGAAATAGCAAACTAGCAATTTCATTCACTTCCTTTTGTATATCTTGAGCTAACTCATATTTAATTCCCATGATAAGTCTCCTTTTTTTATAGTCCTAGTTTTACAATCTTATTTTTACTCGTAAGTCCTTTAATAATCTTAGCTTCCATTTTAAAATGTCTTTTTAAAATCTTTAAAAGTTCAATATTAGCTTTATTATCTTCAGCAGGTTTCTTAAGATAAACCTTATACTCTTTTTCAGTTAGTTTAACAATTTCCTCTTTGCCTGAATGAGGATATACTTTAACTTGAATTATCATATATAATTGAAATAAGAAACCTATATAAAATATATGAACCTGATTAATATTATGAAATCATTTACAGAATACTTAACTATTCAGACTTCAAAAGAAAAAGAGATTATAAATATAACCAATCCGGTTGAAAAAGCAATTGAAAAATCAGGTATAAAAGAAGGTCTTGTACTTATTAATTCAATGCATATTACATCCTCAGTATTTATTAATGATGAAGAACTAGGATTAAAGCAAGACTTTATGAAATGGCTTGAAGAATTAGCACCAGTAAAGGCAGACTATAATCACCATAGAACAGGAGAATTAAATGCAGATGCTCATCTTAAAAGAACAATAATGGGAAGAGAAGTCACTGTTGCAATAACAAAGGGAGAACTTGATTTTGGCCCATGGGAACAAATTTTCTATGGAGAATTTGATGGAAAAAGACAAAAACGAGTTTTAATAAAAATAATTGGAGAATAAAATGAAAAGTAAAACAAATGAAAAAAGTTCGAAAAACAAATTAATCTCAATATTAAAAAACAAATATTTATGGATAATTCTAATTCCAGATATATTAATAGGATATTTTATTATAAAATATAGTGCAGTCTTATTAATAGCATTTTTGTTAAATAATCCCAACTTAAGAATTGTAGGATTTCTAACTGCATTGGTTGTATGTAAGGCAATAATTGATTTGATAGTTTTAATTAAACTAATTAGAAAATAAAAATGATAAATAAACTTTCAGATAATGTATTTCAATTATATTTTAAGGAATTTGGGTCATGTGTTTATTTCATCAGGATAGGAAAAGACAATATTTTAATAGATACTTCTTCAAAACAAGCAAGACCTGAATTACTCGATGAACTAAAACAATTAAAAATAGAACCCAAAGATATTCATATAATTCTTTTAACCCATAGGCACTATGATCACATAGAAAATCTGGAATTATTTCCAAATGCCAAAGTTTATGATTCTAGTAATATAGACAATCTTTCATTAATAATGATAAGAGTAATTAAAGTTCCAGGACATACAAACGATTCTTTAGCATTTCTCTATAAAGACATTCTTTTTTCAGGGGATACCTTATTTCATATGGGAATAGGAAGAACTGACCTTAAAGAATCAGTTCCAGAAAAAATGGAAAGTTCAGTAAACACATTAAAACATCTAGATTACCAGGTTCTTGCACCAGGGCACATATAAAATTTATCTATTAAGTAAATCCGGATTAGAAAATTCGGGTTTATTACTTCCCTTAATTCTTTCAATTATATCTCGAACACATACTTTATTGGGATATCTTGGAAATTCACTTGAAACTTCAATTAAACCAAAATCTAAGGAATTCCATCTTTTTGAAGGAAGAGGAGTGTTTCTAATTATTTCCTTAACCAAACCCATTAATAGTTTAGGAGCTGCAACAAAACTCAATTCCAGTGTGCTTGAATCAGTTTCATGACAAAAATAAACACAAGTATCAATTAAAACCCCCTTAGCAGAAAAAGGAGTATGAGAATAAGGGGCGCCATGTCCAAATCCTTGTGGTTGCACTCGAAGGGTCCCAGTACCCATCCTATAACCTAAAGAAAGCAAATACAAATCAATTAAACCTTGTGAATGAATTATATCTCTATAGTTTGGACGATAAACTTCAGAGTCCACCCTTTTACCATCCTGACTCACTGAATAAACTCGTACATTCATGGTGTATTAAAAATTTAAAGAACTCGGTTTTAGATTTGTCTTTAAGATTCTTTTAAATTAAATATAAACCAAATAGATATAAAGTTTTGTATAAATTAAAATATATTTATTAAAAAAATCTTTTCAAATCTGAATACGGTTTATTCTATATTTATATCAAGAGCAAATCTTTCATCACAGGGCTTTTATATCAAGAATAAATATTTTTTAAACAACCCATTTTGGACTGATTCACTCAAACAAAAATAGCTATAAAATATAATTTATGTATTAGAATGCATAAATTACTCTATGTTTATGTCAAAACTTTCAAGTAAACCTAAAACCTCTGGAATTGAAAATTTAGAGCCAGAAAGTTCATTTTCAACAGGACTAATTATATAATTTTTAGCAGTTAAAAAATCAGAATTACTAAGATTGCATTTGCGAAAATAACTATTTTTCAAATTAGTCTTGGAAAAATCAGAACCAGATAAATCAACAGAAGAAAATTCACAATCAATTATTTCAGATCCACTAAAATCAGTTTTAGACATTTTAAGTTCAGTAAAATATGAATTCTTAATAATACAATCATTAAATTTAAGTTTAAGTAAAAAATCGTCAATCTCTCCAAAATTAACTCCAAGTATTTTACACCCATCAAATGTTACATTTTGAAACCTGACATTATCTATTTTAAATAAACTCAGATTACAGCCTGTAAATTTACAGTCAACAAATTTAGAATTACTAAAACTGCAAGAAGAAAAATCACAGGACACAAAAGTACATTCATCAAAAATCTTTGATGAAAAAAGTTGTTTAGGTTTTTCTAACTTTTCAAATGTTTTCTTAATAAACTCATCATTACTCATACTAAATAGTAGTTAGATATCTTTAAAAACATATTTTTCATTAAAAAAACAATAAAATGGTGAACATAATATTTATCGGACCGCAAGGAAGTGGAAAAGGAACTCAAGCTAAAATAATTTCTGAAAAACTGGACTTAGTTCATATTTCAACAGGAGATTTGTTTAGAGGACTAACAAAAGGAGAACTAAAAGAAGAAGTTGATAGTTACATTAACAAAGGGAATTTAGTTCCTGATGAAGTTACAATAAAAATATTAAACGAAAGAATTTCAAGAGAAGACTGTAAAAAAGGGTTTATTCTAGATGGATTTCCAAGAAATGTAGTTCAGGCAAACTTACTTGAAAAGATAACTCAAATAAACCAGGTAATTGAAATAAATATTTCAGATGAAATTGCAATAAAAAGAATTTCTTCAAGACTCTCTTGTAAAAAATGCGGAACAATTTATAATCTTGAAACAAATCCTCCAAAAGAGCCAAATATTTGTGATAAATGTCAGGAAGAACTATATAGAAGAGCAGATGATAACCCTGAGGCAATTAAAAAGAGACTTGAAACATATCATAATGAAACAAAACCTGTATTAAAAAAATATCAATCAATTTTAACAACAATAGACGGCAATCAAGAAATTGATAAAATAGCTGAACAGATTATAGAGAAGATAAATTTTAAAAATAAAGTTTAACCATAAATCATTTCTAAAAAAGCCCAATTCTGGAATTGCCTTGCCTGATTATACTCTAAAGGATTAAGAGTATAAAGCTGAATAGAAAATTTATTATCTGAAAAAAATCCCCATTTTTGAATTTTAGTTTTTGTATAAGCACAAAACCTTGGATTTAGAGGCATTCTTTCAATTTCTGGTTCAATCTGCCAATCACATTCTACTTCAAATGGATTTCCAAAGGATTGGGCATTAACTCTATAAGAAGTATGAGAAACAAAAAAACTATCCTCTCTTTTATCAATTTCAACTAAATCATCTAACATTTCAAGTTCATAAATAACGTCTCTTTTTAAAGGTTATTAAAAAATAAAACTAATATTTCATAAATTCTTCAACTTTCTTTGCATTAATGAATTTTCCAAGTTCTTTTTCCAAATCAATTAGACTAATATTATTTCCAAATTTCTTTTTTAATTCAAATATAGAATTTTCAACAATATTTTTATATAACTTATCAGCAGCTTCTTTCTTTTCTTTTATTGCAGCTTGAGCAGCAGCAAGTCTTGCAATAGGAACTCTGAAAGGTGAACATGAAACATAAGTAAGTCCAATTTGATGACAAAATTCAATTGTCTCGGGATCCCCGCCATGTTCTCCACAAATTCCTAGTTTAATATTAGGTCTAATTGGTCTTGCTCTTTCTATTGCAATCTTCATAAGTTCACCAACACCTTCTTTATCAATAGACTCAAAAGGGTCTCTCTGGTAAATTCCAAGTTCAACATACTGTTTTAAAAATTTAGCAGAGTCATCTCTTGAAAATCCACAACCCATTTGCGTTAAGTCATTTGTTCCAAAAGAGAAAAATTCAGCACTAGATGCAAGTTTATCTGCAGTAACTGCAGCTCTTGGAACTTCAACCATAGTACCAACTTTGTATTTAATTTCAATATTTTTTTCATGCATCACTTTTAATGCAACTTCATCTACTATTTTCTTCTGATGAAGAAACTCTTTTACATTTCCAACAATAGGAATCATTATTTCAGGAGAAACATTCTTTCCCTCTTTTAAAACATCAGCAGCAGCTTCAAAAACAGCTCTAGACTGCATTTCAGTTATTTCAGGATATGTAATTCCAAGTCTGCAACCACGATGTCCAAGCATTGGATTAAATTCATGCAATTCATCCATTTTTGCATTAAGTCTTTCAACACTAATATTCATTTCTCTTGATAATTCATCAATCTTATCAGCTTCTTTTGGTAAGAATTCATGTAATGGAGGGTCTAAAAACCTAACAGTAACAGGCATTCCATTCATTATTTTAAATAGTGAATAAAAATCCCCTCTTTGCATAGGCAATATTTTAGCAAGAGCTTTTTCTCGTTCAAATTTTGTTTCAGAAAGTATCATTTCCCTTACTGCCTTTATTCTTGATTCTTCAAAAAACATATGCTCAGTTCTACAAAGTCCAATACCTTCTGCTCCAAACTTAAAAGCAGTTTCAGCATCTTTAGGAGTATCTGCATTCGTTCTTACACCAAGCTTTCTTGTTTCATCTGCCCATTTCATTAATTTTCCAAAATCTCCGCTTAAGCCTGGTTCAACTAATTGAAGTCCTCCTAAAAAAACTTCGCCAGTACTACCATCAAGGCTAATAGTATCTCCTTCCCTTACTACCTGCCCATTAATTTCAAACAATTTTCTATGATCATCAACAATGAGTTCAGAACATCCTGCAACACAACATTTTCCCATCCCCCTTGCAACAACAGCTGCATGACTCGTCATTCCACCCCTTGAAGTAAGTATTCCAACAGAAGAATTCATTCCTTCAATATCTTCAGGAGAAGTTTCAGTTCTAACAAGTATAACCTTTTCTTTCTTTTCTTCAGCCCAAATATAAGCATCTTCAGCATTAAAAACAACTTTTCCAACTCCTGCACCAGGAGAAGCAGGAAGTCCTCGTCCAAGAAGTTTTGCATTTTTCTTTGAACTATTATCTAATTGTTTATGCAATAATTGATTAAGTGAACTTGCTTCAACCTTAAGTAGTGCATCTTCTTTTGAAATTAATCCCTCTTCAACCATTTCAACTGCCATTCTAACTGCTGCAGGACCAGTTCTTTTTCCATTTCTTGTTTGTAAAATGTATAATTTGCTTTTTTCTATTGTGAATTCAATATCCTGCATATCCTTATAATGATTTTCTAAGAGTTTCCTTATATCAAGTAATTGTCTATATGCAAGAGGCATTACTCTTTCTAGTTCTTCAATCTTTCCAGGAGTTCTAATTCCAGCAACAACATCTTCTCCTTGAGCATTCATTAAAAACTCTCCATAGAATTTATTTTCTCCTGTAGAGGGATTTCTAGTAAAACAAACTCCAGTTCCAGAATCATCACCCATATTTCCAAACACCATTGATTGGATATTAATTGCAGTTCCAAGTAATCCATAAATATTATTAAGTCTTCTATAAGTTATTGCACGATCATTATTCCAAGAATCAAAAACCGCATTAATAGCAAGCTCTAATTGTTCATAAACATCTTCTGGGAAAAATCTTCCAGTTTTTATTTCAACCAATTGTTTATACATTTCAACAAGTTTCTTTAAATCAGTGACATTAAGTTCATTATCGAACTTGATTCTTCTTTCATTCTTAACCCTTTGTAATAATTCTTCAAATAGTTTATGAGGAACACCTAAAACAACATCTCCAAACATTTGTATAAATCGTCTATAGGAATCATAACAAAATCTTTCATTATTAGTTTTTGAAACTAAGGTTCTTATAGTATCTTCATTAAGTCCTAAATTAAGAATAGTATCCATCATTCCAGGCATAGAACTTGCAGCCCCACTTCTAACTGAAACTAGAAGTGGATCATTTTTATCTCCTAATTTTTTGCCTATATCTCTTTCAAGTTCATTTAACTTTTCCAAAATTTGTTTTCTAATATCTTCAGAAAGTTTTTTTCCATTTTTATAATAAAAATCACATGCAGTAGTTGATATTGTAAATCCAGGAGGTACAGGAAGTCCAATAGAAGTCATTTCAGCAAGATTAGCTCCCTTTCCGCCAAGGAGTTCTTTCATATTCTTATTGCCTTCTTTAAATGAATAAACAAATTTTTCTGCCATTTTTTAAAATTTTTAAATCATCTCTTTCCAATTTTTATGATTAGTATAAAATTAAAAATCTGATTTATAAACATAGTTGAATGAAAAAGTATATTTTAGAATGATATACTTTTATACCAACTTTAAAATAGTAACATAATAAAGATTTATAAAGTTAAATGATATAAAATTAATATGAGAAAATATTTATCGAGTATCGGCGCATTATTAATATTAACAATACCTATTAATTATGCTAATGCAAATATCCCCTATAAAGATAGATTTGGAAAAGAAAATTATTTTGAAAGATTGGAAACTAGGGATTTTCATACAAGAGAAAGAATTACTAATCCCAAAATGGAATTGTCTCCAGACGAAGGATGGGTAGATGCAGTAAAAATAATAAGAGATGCTGCCAGGTTAAAAGAAAAAGAAAAAGCAAGAAATAAGCCGAATTCTCCAACGCTTCAAAACAAAGTAAGCAAATAAAATTATTTATTGTCTAATAATCATTTCAAGTAAAGCCATTCTAGCATAAAGTCCATTTTCAGCCTGCCTGAAATATGCAACCTTCTTATCATTTTCTTCAGTTTCAATAGGCAAATCAATTTCTTCACAATGAGGCAATGGATGCATTATTCTTGAATTATTATTAATCAAATCAAAATTACTTTTATTTATAATAAACTTACCTTTTGCTTTTTCATAATCTTCGCTGCTTATTCTTTCTTTTTGTATTCTAGTCATATAAATAACATCGACCCCTCCAAGTATTTTATTTAAATCAGTTTCTTCTGAAAACTCAACTCCTTTTTTACTAAGATGTTCTTTAATATCTTCACCCATTTTCAAATTTTCAGGGCTAACAAAAATAAGTTTATTTCCAGTAAACTTTGCAAGTAAATAACACAAACTTCTAACAGTCCTCCCAGATAAAAGATCACCGACTAATGCTATTTTTAGATTATCGAGTCTTCCAAATTCTCGATAAATAGTATAAACATCAAGAAGTGCTTGTGTTGGATGCTGTCCTCTTCCATCCCCTGCATTAATAATTGGTACAGAGCTTACTTTAGCAGCCTGAGAAGCAGCCCCAGTCTCATAATGTCTAATGACAATGCAATCAGAATAAGCAGCAACAATTCTTATTGTATCAAAAAGAGATTCTCCTTTAATTGCAGAAGAAAATTCCTTTGCATTTTCAGTTGAAATAACAGTTCCACCAAGTCTAAGCATAGCGCTCTCAAAAGAAAGTCTTGTTCTAGTTGAAGGTTCATAAAAAAGAGTAGCAAGTATCTTTCCACAAAGGCAATTATCATGCCCTTTCTCTCGGAGTTCATCAGCTCTCCTAAAAAGTTTTAATAAAATATCAGGCGTAAATTGTTGGGATTCAAGGATATGATTTATTAACATATTATCTCTTTTTTAGTTTTAGTGATAAGACCTATTTAAGTATGATTATAACCTAAGATGAATTATTAAGGCCGATAATGATTTAAACCTAAAAAGTCTTACTAAACTATATTTTTTATGAGTAATCTTGTTTATTTAGTTTTTAAATCAACAAAAACATTACTACCTTTTACAACTTTATTGCTCATCTGTTGAAATATTTGTTTTGTTTGTATCTTATCCACTAGTTGAGTTAAAAGACAATCTTTTTGTCCAATATAACAATTATAATAAATATTATTATAATTAATACCATTAAGTAGATTAGGCAGTTCTTCAATCAAATAACTGCACAATTTAATCTTTTTATCATCTGAAATAATCTGATTATCAAAATATTCTTCAACAATATTAATTAATGCTTTTTTAAATTCAGGATTTTTTTCAAACTCCTCTTCAATTTGAAAAAGAAACTTATCATAATATTTTTCAGATTTAACATCTTCCCACCTTAGAATATCAACTCTTTTTTTATCTTCTTCAGAGAGTTCATTTATTAGTTCTTTTAATTCTAGAATAATTTTATCTCCAAATCTTAATGCTTTTTTTCTAGCCCTCTCCGAATTCATTTCATCTTTAACTTCATAATTAATACTATGTAGAGTATCTGCAACCAAAATACCCACTCGTTCTTTAGTATATTTAAAAGCAAACCTTAAACATTCTCGGAGATTATCTTTTGTAAAAAATTTATTACCAAGGCTTATACCAATATAAATATTAAATTCCTTATTTAAATTTTTTTATTATATATTATTCATATTAATAGTATAAAATTATTTTTTACTATGTTACTATTTCGTAACCGTCTCTATGCTTAACTTTATGTTCTCGACCAACAGCTTGTTTTGTTTTTGCATTAATTGCACGAATAAAATTCTTTCCAAGGTCAGTATGAACTGTATATGCAAAATCAACAACAGTTGAACCATCCGGCAATAAAAAACAATCCGGAAGAATATTTCCCTTAGAATCAGCAAGTTTATGGGCGCCAGCAGGAAAAACTGCAATATATTTTAACAAATCAAATACAGCCCTATTCAAAACTTCCTGAACTCCTGTAGAAGAATAAATTTCTAAAACATTTTTTCTTATACTTTCAAGAGCTTCTTTTTGTTTTGCATTAAGTTCTTTTAAATATTTGAAATCAGACTCTCCAGGAATATATTCGATAAGTCCTGCATTATGTGCAAGTCTTAAAGACAATTCAGAATCAGCAGAACAAGGAACAATAATTAACTCTGGATAAGAACTCTTTAATTTCTTTAAATTCTCTGCACTTTGAGGCCTGTCACATTTATTTGCTGCAATTATCATCGGTTTTGTTAAATGTCTAAGTTCATGGGCAAATCTATGAACATCAATGTCACTCCATTCAGCAGGCTTTTCCATATTATAATTTCCTTTAACTAAAATTCTTTTAACATCATCTTCAGTAACTTTAAGTCCTGAAAACTGGTTTGCAATTGCTTTATGAAGTTCCTGCTTTGTATTTTGTACAATTCTTGCAAATCCCTTCCATACCTTGTTTAGAATTTGTAAATACCATAAATCAAGTTCGTTTTCAAGCATTTTAACATCAAGAATAGGGTCATAACCAGTTGTTTCTTTTCCACCAGAATCAGTTTCTCCACTAATGTCCACAATATGAATAAAAGCATCAGCAGCAGATAAATCATTTAAAAATTCATTTCCAAGACCTTTTCCTTCACTTGCTCCTTCAACAAGCCCAGCAACATCCATAAGGTCTATTGGAACAAATCTTTTAGAATTAATACAATAACCCTTATGAGGATTACATTTAACATTAAATTCCTTATCAATACAATCAATTTTAACATAACCAATACCATGGTTAGGTTTTATGGTTGCAAAAGGATAGCTAGCTATAAGTACATCTGCAAGGGTACTTGCTTTAAAAAAAGTCGATTTTCCACATGAAGGTTTTCCTACTAGTCCAATTAACATAAAAATTAATCGAGAAAAGACTTTAAATAAATTCCCATGCCAAAGGACTAATTAAAGTTATAATGATAAATCCTTTTTTTAGTGACTTCATCACGAAATATTGATATTTCATACTTATTGTTCTTTAAATCAATATACCATTCATGCTCAGGATCAAGTGATTTCTGCAGTCTCTCGCAAATTTTATCTATTTTTTCTTCAGAAATTTCAACATTATGTATTGTCCATTGAGTAAGCCAAGGAGTCCTATGCCTTTCAGTAGTTTTCTCAATAACAGTCTTAACAATTTTAATTGCTTTAAGTACAGAAGTATCTTTCAAACTTTCCTCAATAATTATTCCTTTAAAATCCATGTTTACCTCTTTGTAATTTTATTTATCAAAATCTAACTGATGTTCGGGAATACCTAATTTAAGTCCATATTTTTTAACTGCTTCATATTCCCTTTTACTATCAAGTTTAACACAAAATATTTTACTTTTAAAAATTATAAAGTGATATTCATCATTCTTATAATCTGCATACCAATTATGATCTTTATCTAAGGCTTTTGCTATTTTTTCAGCAATATCAAGCGCTCTATCCTCTCTAACTTCTATAGTATGTAATGTCCATTTTTTAAGCCAAGGAGTATGGTGTTCAGAAATAACTTTCTCAATATCTGTTTTTAAAATCTTGATTAGACTATCATTTAGTATACTCTTATTTTCCAAACTTTCTTCAATAATTATTCCTTTAAAATCCATAGTAAAAGAAATTATCTTCCCTTTTTATACTTTGTTTTACAAATAAAGCCCATCTCTTTTCCAAAGCATTGCAAGAACACCTTGTTTATTGCATAAATGTTCTACTCGAACAAAGTCATTTTTTGAATAAAACTCCCGAGCAACATAAGCAGGAATTGAATAAATACCTGAAAAATTAGAGTTAGATTTAATTTCAGAAACAAGTTTAGTCCCTATTCCTTGTCTTGGATTAAATGATTCAATAAAATGAATCCATGCAAATTTTCCAAAAAAACCATATTCAAATCTTCTTTCGAGAACAGGAAAAATAGAAACATCGTCTTGTATTTTTCCTTCTTTGTTTGGAAGAACAACTGAATAATTAAGAATACCTAAAATATGCTGATTAGCAGGATTTTGAGCAACTAAAAATGTCTCATTAGCTCTAGAAAAACAAGGTCTGTATTTGAAAATAGATGGTTTAAGAATTCCCCTTGTTTTTTGCATTTCAAATAAATCTGCAAATTTTTCAAATTGAGCTTTATCTTCGAGAGTATATTGTTTTATTTCCATGTTTATCATATATTTTTTAATTATTATTTTTCAAGAACTCTTTTTAGTTTTTTACTAAACTAATCTTTTTATCCTATATTCTCTGGATTTTCAAATACTTACATTCGTTAGAATGGAAGTCCCAGAAAATTTGAAAAATTTTCTGAGATTTTAATATGAGCCCACCAAGACCTTCAAAATTTTTCAGTGAATTTTGAATGGGACAGAGAATCAGTATTCTCTGGATTTTCAAATCTTAGTGCTAACTTACTTATTTATTAATATGAGCCCACCAAGATTTGAACTTGGGACCCCCGCCTTTCTTAGCGAATGCTTAGAAAATAAACTTCTAGTGAAGCATATTCTTATAAGAGCGGTGCTCTAACCGGGCTGAGCTATGGGCTCATAGTATATGAATTTCAAAGTAATTTTATGTTTTTAAAGTTTGTTAATAGAGAAATTTCCTCTTCAAAAACAACATTTATAAACCTAAAAAAACATATATTCTAATATATAATGGCAAAGAAAAAAAAGGTATCGCAAAGCACAAATCTGTCAAAAGAAGATGATAGAAAGCTATTTGCATTTCTAGCTGCATTTTTAAGCATAATTGGTTTTGTAATTGCACTACTTGTAAAAAGAAACGATAAATATGTAATCTACTATGCAAAACACAGTTTAGTTATTTTCATTATTGGAATAGTCATGGGAGCTATTGGAAAATTCTTATACATATTTCCAATAATCGGACAAATAATCAATGCAGCAATATGGGTCATAATTATTATAATATGGCTGTTAAGCTGGATATATGCGCTTACTGGAGAAGAAAAATATATTCCAATAATAACTGAATGGGCAAAAAAGTTTGATTTATAATTAGTATTCTTTATTTTTTCTTAAACATCCAGGGAAAAGCAATTCTCATTATATGCTTGATTTCCCCATTATAGAAATATAAAGAAACTAAACTAATCAAGATTAATACAACAATTGAGCCATAAATCTGATATGAATTTGAATAAAGAAGTCCATTGATAAAATAAACAGTAAAGATAGTGTTTGGTAATCTTCCAAGAAATGATGCAATAAAATAATCCTTAAATTTCATATCCATAATTCCACCTAGCAGATTAGGTATTGTAGGGGGAACAAAGAAGATAGCACTCAATAAAAAAGTAGTTTTAAAAGTGTTTTTTTCAAGAATACTTTCAAATTCTTCAAGCTTTCCTCCTCTTTTTTCAATATATTTTTTAACATAATCTTTTCCAAGCTTTCTTGAAATAAAAAAGTCAATTATAAAACTTCCAGTTACTCCAATCATAGCATAAATTATTGCCTCTGGAACTGAAAAAAACAAGACTCCAATAGAAGTCATGACAGTTACTGAAAATGCAAAAGAAGTCAAAACTACAAATAAAATACTAAAAAGAAATGCAACCAGAACATGATTAGTTGAAACAAAAGACTGTATGGATGAAATATTAAGACTAAAATATCCTGAAAAAATTGAAACAAGTATAGACACAACTATAAACGCAATAAATAACACAAATCTCTTTTTTGAATTCATTTTATCTTTTTATGATTCTCCTTTTATCAAGGTCTACTGCATAATATAACTTAGAATTGCCTTTTACTAGCTGAACCTGTGCCAAATCATGGTTTTTGACAGTAAGCATGTTTCCAAAAATTACTTCATAACCTTCAAGATTTATGCTCTCATTAAGAATTCTTAAGACATCTTGTTTTTCAGGTTCACTAATAGGCCTTATATCTTTTCGAAAGTTGTTAAAATAAAAAATATGAAACAAAAAGCTTGCAATTAATGCAAGTAAAACAACCAAGATAATAATTTCAATAAATAAGGATTTTTTCATATTAAAATAAATAAATTCAGGTTTATTTAGTTTACTAAAGAATAATTATTAAAAAATTAATTAACAGAATCTCAGATTATTTATTTTAGAAAACTTTATTTCTTCTTTGCTTTGCTACTTTTTTCATCTTCTTCGTCTTCTTCGTCTTCTTCACTTTCTTCTTCATCAGTCTCTTCTTCTATTTCATCACTATCTGCTTCTTCTAAATCTTCATCTTCTTCGTCATCATATTCATCATCTACTTCTTCAACTTCAAGTGTTTCAAGAAACTCGATTATTTTATCAAGTTTTGCATTAATTTGAGTGAATTGTTGTGGAGACATTCCTGATTGTGAAGATCCACTACCTTTTGAGCCAAAACCACTTCCAGAACCTGAATTACCATCATTTTTTCTAAAACAATCACTACAAAGAACTGGTTTATCTCCAGTTGGTCTAAATGGAACTTGACATTCTTTTCCACATTTATCACAAATAACATCATGCATTTGAAGAGGTCTTCTTTCAGATCTTCCAGAGTCCCTTCCACCAAATCTGTCTCTTCCACCAGATGATCTTCCACCAAAGTCTCTTCCGCCACCAGATCTACCTCTAGGTCGGTCTCTGCCACCAAATCCTTCTCTTCTGTCTGATCTAAAGTTTCCCATATTAAATTACCTGAAATTGAGTTTATAAACCTATGTTAAAGTAGTATCATTTTCAATAATGCTTTATAATGCCTAAAAAATGCCTTTTACTTGCCTCTTGCATCTTTCTTCTTGCTCTTTTTTCTTGTCTCTCTCTTTCTTCTTATTTATCTTTCAACACAAGCGCCTCTACTACATTTATATCCTTCAGGGCAAGAAACAATTGCGCTATAAGCAACTTCATCAAGGCAATAAAATTCCTTAAGCTTAAACTCAAATGTAGGAAAAGGATAGAGAATAAGAACACAACTATCAGTTGATATTTTTGTTGCACCTGCAGTGCTCCCTACAACAGAAAAACCATAAGAAATAGTTCCCCGTTTGTAAACATCCTGCCCAGTATCAGTATCTCTACATAAGCGAGAACCATCAATAATAATATCTCCGGCTGTTGCTTCCCCACCTATAAGAACTGCCCTTAAAATAAGATAAGCTGCCAAAATAAGAAGAGCAATAATTAAAATAACAATCAGACTTTTCTTAGTGCGATTATTATATTTAAGTTTAGGCTCAGATTTAAGATTAGATTTAGAATTAATAGTCTTAACCTTCTTTTTCTTCAAAGTCTTCACCATCTTTTAGATAAATAAACCAAGATAATCTCATATATAAAGTTTATCTAGGAGAAATAAAACTTGTTTAAAATATTTTTTTAAATAAATCTAAAATTACCTATTACGCTTTTCTAAAAATTCTGCAACTGCAAGTTCTGTAACCTCTAGTTCGAGTCCATGTCGATTCAAAAAACTGCCTGCAACTCCCTCAGGATCTCTTATTAAACCTAAAAGCAGATGTTCAGTACCTACATAATCATTGCCAAATTGTAAAGCCATTCTTTCAGCATATTCAAGAGCTCTTTTTGCTCTTGGAGTTAAATAATGAATGCCTTCAAACTTTGCATCAGGACTTTTACATATAAGTTCCCTAATTCCATGTTCAATCTGCTCGATTGGAGCGTTTATTTCTCGAAGAATATAAACTGCATTACACTCCTCTTTTCCAACAATACCAAGTAAAATATGCTCAGTAGAAATACTTCTATGATGATACCTTACTGCTTCATCATTAGCAAAGTTCATTACAACTTTCGCTTCTTCTGAAAGTTTTTCATATTGTTCCATAAAATTAAATGTGGAGTATCAAATATTATAAATTTAACTAAAATAAACTCAAGATAGAGCTCTCAAGTATCTGATTTTAAAATTACCTTTTATTTCTTGATAGCTTTTTTTATAACATCAAAACCTTCTGTCCTTTCCAGAAAAGGTAAAAATGAAGCTATTTGAAATACTGTTTCATCTTGGTTAAAAAAATAATGCATTGGTCCATTACGAAATACAACTGCATGTGGATATTGCAAAATTCTTTCATCTTTAAAATATGTAAGCCCAAAACGAGAAACCATTGCAAATTGATCTTCAACCTTTTTATCAGAATATTTAAAAGAATCTCTAAGACTCAGCATAGAAACATTAAAAGATTGATTAAATAATCTTTCTATCCATCTTCCATCACTTATCATTTCGTCTAAAGATATCAATCCAGAAGCCCATCTTGAATTATATCCGGTTCCAAGGGCCATAACCACTTCAGCATATCCTGACTTTTCTCTAGGAGTCCAAGCTTCTGCAACTCCCTCTAACTGCATAGAAAAATGACTTCCAGTACCTTCTCCAGGACCAAAAACAACAGTGGTAATCTTTCCGCTTCCGAGGGGCTTTCCATTATAGGTAATCTCAGCTTGTCCTTTTGCACTGTATTTATAAGGGATAGAAATACTTCGATTAGTAGGCTCTAGAGCTTGTATATTTTGAACATCAAAACCTGCTCCTAATTCACTCATTCTTTTTTGTAACTCTGCTTCTACAATAGGATTAATTGCATCTAAGTTTAATTCTTTATTTGTTCCAAAATATAATAAATTTTTCATCCTAATACCTATTCACCAGAATTCTCCCAAGGGGCTATCCTATTAATAATCTAGCTATTTTTAAAACTTTCTAAAACTCCTGGGCGCATATATAAAAAATTTAAAGAATGATTCCGATTCTCCCATAATTAGACATAATATAAAACTGCCCCCGCCGGGATTCGAACCCGGGTCAAGGCCTTGAAAGGGCCCTATGCTTGGCCACTACACTACAGGGGCTTATTATATATAATTAATATATATTATACATAAATTAAACATAAAATTGGTTTAAAAACCTATTTATTAATGTAATAACCTAATCGAAAAGATTATCTCATCCACATTTCTTCCCTTATCTGAGCAATTTTAATCCCTTTTATTTTAGGATTTTCAACGCTAAAATCTCCAACACTTGTTCTTCTTTTATTATCAATAAGATAATTCCCTTTTGAACCTACAGGAGTAAGAGCAAAATAAGTATCAACATCTTGCTTATTAGTTATAAGATTAATAAAAAAATCATTTTTCTCGATAGTTCTTGGATAATACATATTTTTTCCCTGAAAGGTCATATAAGTTTCACCATTAAGAATACTTAAAGAAGTTCCATCGCAATTAAGTTTATCAAATGGTTTTAAAACATCAACTACAATTTTATCACCCTTAAGGCCAAGATTATATTTGACTATATGAACATATTGACTTGAACTTAAAATAGAATAAGAATCAGGCTCGCTAAAAGCATCAAGGACAGGATAACCTGAAATAGGATCAAACATAAACTCAGTTCTAGAATTTGGTGGAGACAGCGGAAAATGAATTATTGCTACTTCTTCATTTCCAAGATAAAGAGTTGCATTTATATTTTGACTAGAACCAGTTTTAAGTCCATTTAAAAGAACATCTATAAACTTTATATCTCCTGGTTTTCTTTCTTCATTATCTTCAAGTTTTCCATTAATAACCAATTTTGAGTCTGTTATCCAGAATTCTCCATCCTCAGACAAAGAAATATTAAAATCATCTTTATCCTTAAAAAATGCAGTCTTTTTATTTCTTCCAGAAGCTTCTATATTATCAAATGGTCTTTCAATCCTGCCTGAAGAATCTCCAAATATCTGCCTGGATTCAGGAATGCTTTCACCACCATAAAATTGTCCGCTATTAATTGTGATTTGATCATTATAGTTTTCATTAATATGAATATTAAGTTCATCAAACTTAAGCTTTTTTATTTTTAAGTCTGAAGTAAATATTTTTCCTTTTTCTTTTCCATAAGAAAAAATATCCTTAAGATCTTTTTTTAAAAATTCAGAATCTGTAAGTTTTGATTTTGTTAAATCAACTGATGAAAGGCTTCTATCATCTGCTTTAAGTATATTTTCAAGTACTCCATTTGTCCTTTGTTTATTACTATCAGTCTTTATATTATCCCATACTTGTTTATTATCTTTAATTATTCTTCTTAACTGTTCTTCATAAGTAAGTTGTTTTGCAGTAAGTTGTTTTTTTAGTGCATCTTTTGACTCTGATTTAAGATAATCTCCTCTTCTCTCAGGAGTAAATCTTTCCCAATAATCCTTAGTATTAGTTGCTCTAACTAAATGCTGAGTGGTTATGGTAGGAGTAGTATACGGAAGATCAGGAACATCTACAAACTTGTTTAATACTTCATGAAAAAGAACTACGCCCCCTTCTGCACTAACACTTCCAAGAAAGAATCCAGATATGACTACCGTGGCAAGTATAAAAAATAATTTACAAAACTTTTTTTCACATCTCTTTTTCATAATATGTAGTTTTACCTCATTAAGGCGAATAATTAAAAATCTTTGGGAATTTTCATAACATTAAATAGAATAAACTTGTTTAATAATCTAATTTATTCCTTCCACATATCTTTTCTTATTTCTGCTATCTTAATTCCCTTGAGTTGAGGATGTTCAATACTATTGTCTCCAACACTAATTCTCTTTTTGTTATCGAGGAAATAATTTCCAGCAGTTCCTCCTGGAATAAGTGCAAAGTATTTATTAGGATCTTGTTTGTTTGTAAGTTTATTAATAAAAAACTCATTAGATTTTATAGTTCTTGGATAAAGAGTTTTTTCTTCTTCAAACTTAATATCAACACTTCCATCCCCAAGAATAATTCCTTTTCCACCACCTTCAATATGAGAAAATGGTTTTAAAGTATAGACAATAATATCATTTCCATTAATTTCAATATCTTGTTTAATAAACTTAACATTCTGACCATTAACCACATCATTCACAACATATCCAGCAAGAGTCAAAAATGCAACAACAGTTCCAACATTTGAAGAACTAGTGGTAAGCAGAGGAGTTGTTGAATCTGCATCATTTGTAACAGTAGTAGTTTCAGAAGAAGGAGAAAGAACTCCTGCAATAGCAGCATCATTATTAGTAACAAGCGCTCCTGCTCCTGTTGAACTAGTATCTGCAACACTAGTTGAAGGATAATCAGTCTTTATTGTAAATACCTTTAATTCTGAATCAAAAGTAAATGTAGCTTTGCCATTAGGGCTAGGACTTGTTGTATCAACAGTAGTGTCAGAAGTTACAAGTTGAACCTGAGCATTTTCAACAGTTACAATACCTTCTTGAGCAGCAGCTTGCATGTCTACTGCTGAGATACCTGTTTTTGATTTTTGTTCAGCATCACTTTGGAGATTTGCCTGCATTCCTGATAAAAATTCTTTAGCAAGACCAACCATTTGTTGTGCCATTCCAAATGCTTCTTTCATCTTGGCTTGTGCACCTCCAGCTTCTCCAGCTGCACCCCCGGCGCCTCCTTGAGACCCGCCACTACTACCACCAGTTCCGCCTTGCTGCCCCCCAAAAGGACTATTTAAAGGACTATTATCAAAAGGAGACGACTTCTTTACAGCATCGGCAGCTTTACTGCTAAAATCCCCACCAATTTCTTGCGCAGTAGCAGATCGCCATTCTCCACCATTAAAACGAACCCGAGCATTTGCAGTATCAATTTGCACAAAACCATCTTTAGTAAAACCAGTTTTAAAATTTTTTAAATCTTCAAGAGGTATAGAAGGTTTTCCGCTAGCTGTACCTTCTGGATAAAATTTTTCAGTAGTTAATTCAGATTTAGAAAAATCAGTATCTTTTGCTACTTTAGACTCTGGAAAGATTTTTTCAAAAGTTTCTCCTGCTTTTTCACTTTTTCGTATTCCTTCCTTATTCCAGATATCAGGATTTTCTTTAATATAATCTTTTTCTTGACCAACTTGATCAGGAGTTACCTTACCTTCATCCAAAGCACTTTTTAATTGGTCTGGATGAGCTTTCATAGCATCTTTTCTAGTTTGTTTAACTTCAGGATTACCCCAGTTATCTTTTAAATTAGTAGCTTTTAGTAAATTCTCTTTAGTTACAGGGTCAGTCTTTTCAATACCTGCTGCTTTAGCTGCAGCTTCATTTGGATAAATCTTATTATCTGAACCATAAACTAAAGCCCCTTCTGCACTAACCTTTTCAACACATCCAATTATCATAAACAAAAAAACTCCAACTACAAATAGTCCTAAAAATAATCTTCCATGTTTGTTTTGCATTTCTTTTTTCATCTTCTCTGTAATATCTTCTTTGAAATTATTTATCTTTTTACACTTAAATTGTTAATATTTATTCAAAAACTCAAACAAATAAGGTTCATAAGATGTATAATTTTCAGTAAGTGTAACAAGAGTTGTTGAACTTCCTTCTCCAAAGTCAAGGAAATCAACATACAAGTTTCTTTCTGTTGCCATATCAACAACACAATTAATGCAGAAGAATTTATTATCCTGCAAATGAGTAGTAGTAATGTAAGTTGAAACTTCTAAAATATCATATAATGAAGAGTTATAAACAACAGGCATAGTCTTAAGTTCAATAACACTCATCTTATCTCCTTTTTTTAAAGTAAGAGGCATATCAATAACAAATCTTGCTTTACCTTTTGTAAGCGTAGTTGTAGTTTTTGGATCACTAACAGAAACATCAAAAGTTTTAAAAGCTAATTTATCAACGCATGCAGTCATTTTATCATTAACAGAGTCAGATAATTCTTCTTGAACTCTTTGTTTATCAGGCATTAAATAATTTCCAGAATAATAATAGTAAGGAATAAATGCCCACCCCAAATCATAAGCCTGAACAGGTTTGGTGTAAAATCCACCCTGAATTCCAATTGTTTTAAGTGAATCATAAGTACTATCTTTCATGCATTCGCCGACAGAACTTTGCAAACTATTAACTTCTGCTTTTGTTGCAACATCATTAAAAGTAGGATCAAGAACCTGTTTTGAAGATTGAAGAGAATAATAAATGATAACGACTGCAATAATTATTAAAATTGCGATTATAATAAATACAGTAACCTGCGCAGATTTGTTTCTACCCTCTCTTTTCATAAATAAATTTATGAATTAAACTATTTAAATATAACGCTAGACCAAAATATTATATTTTCAAAATAAATTAGAGCAATAATATAAATTAATCCTCTTAATTTTATTCTCGATTAATAATAAAAACCTACCTTACACTAAATTAAATTTTTACAAATCAATTCCAGCTAAATCCTATTTAAATCAGGTTTTTTGTAGACTAATTTAAAAAACTATTTTTTATAAAGAATTATTATGATTAAAATTAGAGTCTAAAAAAGTTACAAAATAAAAAATAAATATAATACTGGCTAAAAAATAATTATAAATTAAATTATCTTCTTCTAAAAGGGAATGCAATAATTCTTCCAGCACCACCAATAATTCTTCCACCGCCACCAAGAATAGCTCCACCAGCCCTTCTAAGAGGCTGTGCCCTTATAATTCCACCAACAAGTCTTCTAACTGGTTGTCTTTCTGCAAAGAATGTTCTAATAGGTCTATTCTGTATAATTCCACCGATTAAAGTTCTAACAGGCCTTCTATTTTGGAAAAATGATAAAACAGGTCTATTTTGAATAACAGTTCCAACACCCCTTGCAACAGCTCCAACACCTCTAGCTGCAAGTATTCCTGCGTTTAAAACAGGTCTGCCTGGAATAAATCTACATTTTTGACCATCACATTGCATTTGACTTCCACCTGCTACTTCTTCACTATCCTCTATATCATAACCCTCAGCTGCTTTTGAATATGGTTGTGCAGAGATTTGACCATTATTTATCTCAAATAATTTTTGATTTTGGTTATTATTAACTGAGATAGTTCCTACAATATTTGCACTTGCAAGTGAACCATCATATCCAACATCTTCAAAGTCTGAATACAATTTAATATCTGAATTAACCTTATTTCCAAGAACAATACTTGGAGAACCTTCACTTGGTTTAATAAATCTAATCTCACCATCAACTATGTTTTCATTAGATCCTGTTGTGGGATTAAATATTGATTCTCCAGAATTTTTTATATAAGCAAGAGTAGCATCTTTTCCTTCACTATTTTTACCCACAGCTGCAACCTCTCCATTTAACAATTTTACTTTATCCCCTTCAGGTTCAAAAATAGAATCTCCTTCTACAGAACCATAGTAAAAGTTATCACCAATTTTAACAAGAGCAGTATTTGTAAGTCCAGCAACACCCCATTTTTCATAATTTGCTTTTTGCTCAGGAGTTAATTTAGATACATCTAATTTTCCAATTCCAAAATAAGGTTTACCTTCTTTACTCATAGATAAACTTATTTTTCCACCTTTTCCATATAACACATTAACATTTGTTTCTTTTCCATCTTTATCAACATAATTACCAGTAGTTGGATTAATTGAACCTTCAAATCCAGGATCAATAGTCAAAGTTCTATAATCAGCTGACTTCCCAGTTTGTATAGGGTCATAAACTAATTGAACATTTTGATTTTCATTATTTATACCTACTAAAGAAATTTTACGAGCGTCAGGATTATTTACTGGAATTTTAAATTCTTTACCTTTATCGTCTCTAACAATTACATTATTTAAATTTTCATCAAGGTCAAAATTTGCATCACCAAGCTCAACATTTTGAATTTTCTTATATTTACTTTTAAGTACAGATTTAAAGAATTCATTTTTATTAGTGCCAAGATTATCAATAAAAACCTTTCTTCTGTCTAATGGAGTTTCTTTCCATGCTACTTTAAATTTATTTAAGGTATCTATAGAAAGACTAGGGTCATTGAGTCCTTTAAGCAAAGTGTTTATGCTAGTTCCTGCATACATTGTACTTACATCAGTTGCAGCCAAAACAATTCCAAAACAATTTATTACAACTAAACCTAATATAATTACACTGAATAATAAACAATTCTTCTTCATTTTCACCATTTTTTTGTCTCTCATTTTTATTGTTTAAATTTTTACTCTTTATATTTATTTAGGAACTCTAATGAATATTGTCCACTAGCAGTATAATTCTCAGTTATAACCAGAAGTGTTCCTGCTTCTTCAAAATTTACTAGGTCAACCATAAGATTTCTGTTTTCTGCTTCTTTGGCAATACAAGTCAAACAAAGATTTTCATCATTCTTAACAGCTTCATCAGCAATATATTTAGCTAAGTCTAAAATATCAACTAAAGGTAAACTATAAGATTTGGGAGTATCCTTTAAATCAAATGTAACAGTTCTTTTTTCTCTGCTAATACTAACAGGCATATCAATAATAAAATTAACATCTCCTTGAACTATTTCTACATTAGTTTTAGAAGTTTTATAATCTAAAGTAAAATCATTTTTATCAAGACTCTCGAGGCATAATGGAAGATTATCATTAACAAATTTACCTAGTTCATTCTCTACTGTAGCAATACTTGGCACAATAGCAGTTCCTTCATAATAATAGTAAGGAATAAATGCCCATTCCATATCAAAAGATTTTTCAGGAGCATCATAATAACCACCCTGTATTCCAATAGCATTCAAAGCTTCTATTGTAGTAATATCACTACAAGTTAAAACAGAATCTCTTAATGTATCAAATTGTTCTTGAATAGCAGGATCTGAAGAAAATTGTTTATTTGAGTCAGTAAGATAATAAGCAACACCTGCAACTGCAACAACTACTACGACAATTATAATAAATATAGAAATTTGTGCTTTTTTAAAATTAAAACTTGAATTCATAAAATTATTTACACACCCTTTTTTCATAGTAAACTTTACAATTTAAACTATATAAATCTTTCTGTAAATTTTAAAAAATAAAAATAAAAATAAAAATAAAGAATAATAATGCAAAAAATCGTCGATAGAATTCCTAATAAGATAAATTAAAATAAATTATAAAACTATTTAAAACAATCAAATAAAAACCTCAAAGGTAAAGAAATTTAAACAAGAGACTTTATTAAAATCCTAAATTATAATTAATAATATTAATTATTAAAAAATATCTAAGCCAAGAATAGTTCAGCGAGTAAAAAGCATTTTTTGGGCGAATAGTTCAGCTGGATAGAATGCGACCTTGCGGAGGTTGAGACCAGGGTTCAAATCCCTGTTTGCCCATTCTTAATAAAAATGCTTCTTAAAAGAAAAAATAGAATTTAAAATTATTGACAATGGAGTATAATTCTCTAAAAAAGAATGTTTAAGTTTATAGATACTAAATCTAAGATAAGATTTAGATAATCTATGCCCTTTCTTAAAAACAAACTAAGATTATTCTTTCTTTTGTTCTTCAGGTAATTCAATTACTTTATTTTACAGACTGATTCATACTCTGTGTAATCATTTGTTGAACGTCCATTCCAAATAAGCTTAAAATCCAAAAGATAATCCATTTCAGAGCCATATAAACTAAAATAAAGGCAACGATAATTATTACCTTTTTAACCCAGGGATGTAATTTTAAGAGAAATGGAAATTTTCTGCAAAGGAAATGATCTAGTTTAATATAAATAGTTCCCTTTAAAAAAATAAGAAAAATTATAACAACTCCAAGGAGAATAATAAAAGATAAAGGCATGCCCAGGCTATAGAAAGTGTACAACATTATTAAAAGAACTAAAATCCTTAAATAAATCTTCCAATTAATTGATTTCTTTTTCATAATACTAGTTAATAAAATAGATTGATAAATGTTTGGAAATAATTATTTCACTTGGTTTTTACAGTCCCAACTGAGTTTTTCTTTGGGAAAAAAATTCTTTTAGATTAATTTGTAGAACAACACCTGCATCAACTTCTCTGTTTACTAAAACCCCTGTTTCATGATAGCCTCTTTTGACTGCAGTTGTAACAAGTCCCAAAACTTTACCTCTGTCTTGAGTCTCCCTTATTTTATCAAATATTTTTAATTGCTCGCTTTCTATTCTTTTAGTAAGTTCATCAGTTATAGGCAAATTATATTCAAGCAACTTAGATAATTGAAGATATCTAAAACCTTCAAGTCTCTGTTGCAAAAAATCAACTGATTCAGAATTTCCAATATAAAATTCAAGCCTGGGTTTTTCTGTTGGAATCACAGTGCAATTGCTTCCATAACAACCAGAAGACATAGAGTCTTCAGGAATAGGAATAGGCCTTTCATGAAAATAAAGAAGTCTAGTCCAGTCAGAAGTCCAAATTCCAAAACCATTATCAGCTCCAGCTGAAAAATCCCTTTCCCAAAAAGAATCAAGGTCTAAGGAATATGGCTTATCAATGCCTAAAAGAAAATTTCCAAATAATTCTCCACCTATTGGAAACCCTGTGTTTGGAGTTATAATTCCAGCATAAAGAGTTTCACCAAGTGAATAATGAGCAGGAGTAACTCCGTGCGAGCATTGTTCATAATCTCTTGTAAGTGCACAAATAAGTTCTCCAGGAAATTTAGATATCTTGTCTTGAATAGGAGCAACTTTTTCTTCCAAGAGCTTTTCAGGAGTTATTTTTCTTTCTTCACAAATTCTCTTTAATTCTTCAAATTCACTACTAATCATAAATTAAGAACAGAGTCTAACTATAAAAAGTTATTTCAGCGCTTTTCATTAAAACAGAGTAATAAAAATAAGTTTAAGACCGTTTTTAGAATCTTAACTTCAATTAGTTTTAAGACCTAATTATAATTAACATCAAATAGTCCGGCTCTGCTCATTCTTCTCATTGCATTTCTGTTAATGTTTTTTAAAAATCCAATAACATACATATCTGCAGGATCAAGCTGCTCACAAAGCACACAAAATTCTTGAGCTTCTTTCAAGTCAAGATCATATTCTCTTAAGTTTTTTATTTGCATTTTACCTCCTTAATAAAACCTAAGGAAATCGCTTATAAAGCCAGTGCGAATTTCAGCTACATAACTAAACTTCACAAAGTTTATAAAGAAAAATGAAGATAAAATACTATGGCTGCGCAGTTCTTAACTCTCGGAAATTTTTATGGAATTGATTCATTATTTGAATTCTTGGTAATTATTGTTGCTTCAATTATTTCACTTTATAGCTATAAAGTATATCGTATGCTCAAAAATAAAAATTTTAAGTATTTTTCAATTGCATTTTTGTTTGTTGCAATCTCATTTATCTTCAAAATTCTGTCTAATCTTACAATCCTTCATAGAGTAGAAATAACAAACCTAAATTCAGTAATTATAATAACTTCCCAATTTGAATATATGAGGCTGATTCAATTTGCTAGCTTTATTATCTATAAAACATTATATCTTCTTGGAGCATTACTTTTGTTCTTTATAGCAACAAAAACAAAAAAACAAAACAAAATTATGTTTGTTTATCTAAGTGTCCTAGTTATTATCCTAAGTATATTTATGAATTTTGTATTTTATTTAACTTTAGTCTTTATACTTACCTTTTTGACTTCCTATTATTATGAGAATTATAAAAAGAACAGACTTACAAACTCATTTTTAGTCTTCCTAGGTTTCCTACTACTTTCTATAAGTCAATTAGTACTTATTTTTTCAAGTTTCCGCCCAATTATTGACATATTTGGAGAAATTTTAATGTTAGCAGGATTCTTAGTTCTTTTGATAAACCAAATTAAAATAAAAAAGGCTGCAAAAAAATAATCATCACAAAAAATGAACAAGAAAAGAAACAAGCTAGAAATGATAAGAGATATGCTTTTAATAATACAAAAAGCAAGAAAAATACGAATAACCCCTCTTATTTACAAAGCAAATCTCTCAAGTAACAGTATTAAACCTTATATTAATGATTTATTAAAAAAGGGCTTAATTGAAGAAACCTTAATTGATCAAACAAAGTATTTTATAATAACTCTCAAAGGAAATGAATTTATCCAAGAATTCAATAAAATAAAGATTTTTGCAGAGTCTTACGGGCTAGAATAAACCAAAAACCTTATAAACATAATTTCTAAAAAGTAAGGTTAGAGTTTAGCCACTACAGTTCTAATAAACCAATAATTAAGATTATTAAGGCTTAAAAACCTTAAATAGATTAAAGATATTTTAAAATGTATATAATCCACAACCTATTTAAAAGAGAGGAGCTTGGATTTTTAATAGATTTATAAGTTAAATCAAGGAAAATAAGAAAATGGAAACCAAACCTGAAATAGAAGAAAACATAATTGAAGTAATTAATAACAAATACCTTAAACAAGTCAAAAAAGCAAGATTTGAAATCAAAAACGACAGAAAGAACTTTTGGAATAAGAATAGTGTTAACTTTAGAAATAACATAAAAAACCTGATTTCTTTTTTTAAATTTCCAGAAAAATGGAACATAAGCATTGTTGCTTCAAGATTTCTCTTAGACAAACATACAATGCCCTATGATAAAGACGTTTGGAGCTTTTCAGATGTAGTTGGAGCAACAGAAAATCAGGGTTTTGATATAATCTTATTTTTTAATAAAACAGACCTTGAATTTTTATCTGCTCCAGCTTTACTTCCAATTGTGGTTCATGAAGTAAAACATGTTTTTCAAGCTGCAGAAAATCCAGTAAGATATGCAAAGGTTACTATAGATGATGAACTCAGTAAAAAATACGAAGAAGAAGCAGATGGAGAAGTAAGAAAATATTCAGAAGAGTTCAGAAAAGAAAATGTTCTTGAAAAAATAATGTACTGTTATGATGAAGAAGGTTGGAAAGGAGCAAAAAAATGGCCTATTATCTATATGAAGAAGCAGAATATGCTTTTGGAGGAGGCTATGATCAGCAGATGCTAAAACCAGAATATGAAGCATTTGAAAAAGCAAGAGAAGAAAAAGATATTGACCTATTTATTGATTACTTCATAGAGTCTATAAAAGAAGAGAAAAAAGAAGAAACTATTGAAAAAGAAGAAAAATAACCCCTTAAAAATAATCATAAACACTTTTAAGCTAGTTTAGGCTTATAAAAAATAGAGATGATAACAAATAATATAACAGATTTAATGCTTGAGGAACATAAAAGTATTAATGAAATTCTTGAAACTTTAGAAAAAAAAGGTCAAAATCCAAAAAAAGCCCTGGATAAATTAAAAGCTTTATCTGAAAAACATTTCTTTATAGAAGAAAAAGTTATCTTCAAAATATACTCATTAAACAAAAACAACGAAGATGTTATTGATTTAATAAAAGAACATAGGGATATTTTATGGCTTATAAGAAAGCTAGAAGAAAACTATCAAAAAGAGCTAGACCTTGAATGGTCTGACCTAAAAGAACTTCTAATGTCCCATATTAAGTTTGAAATTGAATTTTTCTACCCTAAACTAGAGCAGGAATTAGATCAAAAAACCAAAAATTTAATTCTTAACCAATGTAGAGAAGCTTCTTGTAAAGAGTTAGATATGGAATAAAAATAACCTGTTCTACTATTTGGTTTAATTCTAAGTCTATTTGTAACTACTTACAAGATACAACAAAGCGAAACATTTATATACTTCTTATGCTTAGGTAAATTATCAAAAATCAGGTTATAACTTAATCTGACTTGATACAAACAAAATGACAAATCAAACATTAACTCAAAAAGTATTATTTGATGCAGATGAAAATCAAGAAAAACCTAGAAATAATTCTAAATCTAGATCAATTTCAAATTATATTAAAGTGCCTATTGTAACTCTGGGAATAGCTGGAAGCCTTTGGCTTGGAGCTCTTGGAGTATGCAAATATCAGAATATAAAGGCAAATGATGCATACACTCAAAAACAAATAAGGCAAGAAGAATCAAGACAAGAAAGAGTCTTGAAAATAGCACAAGGTAAAGAAGAAGAACCAAACACAGCAGAGCAAATTTTTACAACATTTTTTGATGGAGACTACTCTTATTCAAAACCATTAACTAAAAATGAAAGAAAGTTTATAGAACAATATAGAAATGACCATCCTGAATATGCTCCAAAAGAACCTACAATTAAAAAATCTTATCAGCCAAAATCAGCTGAAGAAAGAAGAATAGAAGAGGAAAAAATAAGATCTATGGAAAATTCTATAAAAAATTATAGAGAAATGCATAAATAAGATTACATATTAATTGTTCTATGTTCAGTTAACTTTTTTGGATTTGTATCTCTTAAAAACATTCTAAGTGCAATTTGCTCATCAGCAGTAACTGGTTGATAAATAACTCTTCCACCTGCAATTATCTGTGTAGGTGTTATTTCAAGTTTCTGTCCATAAGAAATCTTATTTGAATTGAGTGCATTAATTATTGGCTGAAACCTTGCATAATATTCTTGTTTTCCTGCACTCATACTTTTAAGTATAGATAATGTATCATCAAGTTCGCTTTGCCTGGATATTGAAACTCCATTCTTTTGTGCCATTGTAGTAAGCTGAGTTAGTGAACCTGTTAATTTTGTAAATCCTGCAGGATCTCCATTAAATCCTGAAGCGATTTCATTATATCGTTTATCTAAATTTTCTTGCATAGCAGTTCCAAATGTAGAAAGTTCAAGAGGCTTTTTTTGTGCTTGAGCATTTGCGAATCTTGCAATTATTCTATTAATAAGTCTTCCAATAAAAAACCTTCCTGGAAGAGGCCCCCAATTAGTATTAGGTTTATAGGTTATTTCTATTTTGGAGTTAGGATTATCAGCAATATCCCCGCTAATTCCTGCATTAATCACATTAAAATTAGTATTAAATGGTATTGAAATAGAACCAATTAAAGGTATTCCTCCCTTAACAACAGTAGCAGTTCCCCATCCTGCAAACTTTGTTACAATTTCTTTAGAATCATAAACTTTATATGCATCACCAAATTTTTGAACAGTAAATTCCTGATTTGGAAAATTTTTATTTACAATCGAACCCACTTGATAAGAATTTGCAAGTGCAGTAGTTGGAATGCTTGTTCCACTAGAAGTAAACTCGGCTAAAGGCTGACTATAATCCCCATAACTATAAACAGTTATTTTAGAACTACCAATAGGATTAACCGTAACTTTGTTTAAAGTTGACTGTATTTCCACAATAAGATTATTATTGTTTCCCTGAGCAAAGATTTCTCCACTGCTTTTATCAATTCTAAGAACAGATTCAGTCCCATAATGAGTCTCAAGGTCTGCTCTTACATTTTTCTCGAAATTTTCTCGTTCAGCCTTAACTTTTGCCTGAGCATCACTGATTAAACTATCAACAGAAGAACCAATCTTGCTTGGAAGAGTTCCAAGATCAATAGGCTTACCTCCGACTTTAATTGACTGAGTTAAGTTTTCAGTAATGTACTTAGCAACTCTTTCTCCAGTACTTGGAGAATCTTTTCCAATATTTCCATCAATTGTATCTGAAATAAGTTTTTCAAAATCAGGGCCGTCTACATATTCTTGAAATTTCTGTTTAACATCATCAGGAGTCTTTCCTGAAAATCCAATTACATTTTCAGCAAGTTCAGCGTCTAAATTTTCAAGGAGAGGATTTGACTTAACATATTTTTTTAAATAAGTCTTAAGTGCAGTTTTGTCTCCAGTAGCAAGTGCCTTTAAATTATCAGGATTTTCAACAAATTTTCTAAGTTCACTTTCAACCTCACTTGTAAGGTCACTAGCAAGTCTTTTCTTTCCAGTAAGGTCTTCTTGAGGAGTGCCAAATGTCATCAAATTTGTAATAGTCTTCTCAAAATTTTCTTTAAAAACATCTTTTGCTTCATTAAACCTATTTTGAAAGGTTGTTGAGCTGGTAGCTTTATTGAGTTCATCAAATACAGCCTCCATGATTTCAGATTCAGCATTACTCTTGTCAACTCCTTTTGCAAGAATTTTATCAACAACCCCTGCTTGTGTAAGCGCAGCTTCAATTGCAACTTTTTTATCTCCTCTAAGTATTGCATCAGCAATACTATTTTCTACTATGTCTATTTTAGTAAATTTTCCAGCGGGAGCATAAACTGTTGCAACATTAGCATCAATCATTGCATTTTGAGCTTCTTTAAGTTCACCATATTTATTATATCTTAAAATAGCCTCTTTTGTAGGGTCTGCAGAACCCCAAACCCCTGCACCAACAAGAACTCTTCCATCAAATCCGGTTGTTACAATTGATGCAGTTCCTTTTGTTTTAATTTCAGGATTTCCATCAGCATCATAAGAAATGTCTATCTGATCGACACTGCCACTATCCTGATTTCCAAATAAAACATTTAACTGATTTGAAAAAACAAGTCCGTTTGAATCAGCCCCACTAACCTGCCCTGCAGTAAAACTTCTTCCACTAATCTTCTTTAAAACTTCCTCAACATCAACACCAGAAGTATCAACTCCTTTTTTAGCTAATTGTTCTTTTAAAGTTGAAATGGCTTTTTTAAGTTCAGAATTTTCAAGAACAAGAGTCTTTTCCTTGTCTCCAACCATATATTTTACTTCAAACTTGCCATCTTTATTAAGACTAATACTCCTTATTCCATCAGACATTCTTGAACCAATAGGAACTCCATCAGGACCAATTATTTCTCCGTTTGGACCAATTGTTCCTTTTGAAAAAAGCACAGTTCTTGTGCCTCCGCTGAATCTTGTTTTGAACTGAAATTTAAAAGTAGTTACTTCTTTTCCATTAACAGTATTTGTAATAAGCTCTATTTTTTTTGTCCATCTAGGAATTTTATCAAAATCAACCCATGCTTCAAATTTACCTTGAGAGTTAGGCACTCCAAGTTTTGTTCCATCAAAAGCAAGATCTTTTATTTTATTTTTAGGGATACTAACTCCTTCAAACAAATTTGTACTTAAACCATAAGTCTTAATTTTTTGCTTTGCAATTTCCGTTAAAAATTTATTATGTTCTTCACCACTTGATTCTGAAAGGTGTTGCAAAATTTCTATCTTAATTGCATCCGGCACTTTTGCAGTTCCTTTTTCATCCTTAACTAAAAAATTCTCAATAAGCCCCTTTTTCTTATTCTCATCTTTCCAAGCATTATCAAACCCTTCAAAAAAAGCTTTTTTTTCTGCTTCATTATGAAAATAACTAAGAACTGTATATAAATCATAATCCGAGGTTCCAAGACTAGTAAACAAATTCTCTCCATATTTTTTTGCATCTGCTAAATTTTTGCTAGTTGATGAGTTATGAAGTTCTTCTCCAAAAACAAAAGTTATAAAACTACTAGAAAATAAAATATAGAATGTAAGAATAAAAATAAAACAGTAAATAGATTTACGACTATTTTTACAACTCTTTTTTATCATTTTAGATAAAAGTTTTAAAGGTTTATAAATGTTTAAGACAATTATGTAACTACTAGGCAGATACAACAAACGAAACATTTATATACTTCTTATGCTTAGGTAAATTATCAAAAATCAGGTTATAACTTAATCTGACTTGATACAAACAAAATGACAAATCAAACATTAACTCAAAAAGTATTATTTAATGCAGATGAAAATCAAAAACCTAGAGGCAAATCTAGATTTCTTTCAAATTACATAAAAGTGCCTGTTGTAACTCTAGGAATAGCTGGAAGCCTTTGGCTTGGAGCTCTTGGAGTATGCAAATATCAAAATATGAAAGCAGATGAAGCATATGCTCAAAAACAAATAAGGCAAGAAGAAGCAAGACAAGAAAGAGTCTTAAAAATAGCGCAAGATAAAGAAGAAGAACCAAACACAGCAGAGCAAATTTTTACAACATTTTTTGATGGAGACTACTCTTATTCAAAACCATTAACTAAAAATGAAAGAAAGTTTATAGAACAATATAGAAATGACCATCCTGAATATGCTCCAAAAGAACCTACAATTAAAAAATCTTATCAGCCAAAATCAGCTGAAGAAAGAAGAATAGAAGAGGAAAGAATAAGGTCTATGGAAAATTCTATAAAAAATTATAGAGAAATGCATAAATAAAAATTCTGTTTAATTTATTTATTTCTTAACTTTTATAAGCCACTTGTCAAATAATCCAGTCCCAGTAAGAGTTTCTGAACCTTTCCAATCTATGCTTTTACCATTGAAAAATAAAGAATCAGGTTTATACAAAAGTCTAGACCATTTTTCATAAGAAAGCCCAAGTCTTCCACTGCCCATTTGAGATTCAAATGCATACCTTGTTGTACCAAGACCATATTTAGTGTAGCTAGTCCAATAAGTTCCAACATATCCTTCAAGAATAGCCGGGGTATCTCCAAGTTTAGTATCTGGAGCCCTTAAAACAGCCTCAATAGCGGTTCTTCCAACATCTTCGCTAATAGTTCCAGCACTAGTTGTAACTTTAGTTGTCATAGGAACAGATTTACCACGATTATTTCCTGAAATAACAGTTAATTGAGAAGCTCCACTAGAGTCACTTGTAACTTCAACAGCAAGTTTTGATAAATCAATAGTTCCCATTTCTTTTGTAGAATCAGTTAAAGCATTTAAAAGAGTATCAACTATTTCAGGCCTTACTTTATAAAAATTTCCATCCTTCATCTTAAAAACAGTATTTGTAACCTCACCCTTACCAAAAACAATTAAATTGCTTAAAGTAGTTCCAAGATCATTATCTTTAATATATTGTTCAATATTGTTTGAATCAATTGTAACCCCTTCAACATCAAGTCCAATGTTTGCTCTTAAAGTTAAACTGCTTTTTTTAAGAGAAGATTGAATCATTGTTTCCCTTTGATTATCTGAACTTGCTTCAGCTGCAGCTTTTACTGCATTAAAATCATCTTCACTCATAATCATGCCCATAGAAGGAGACATAGAAAGTTTTACATTTGAATTACCTATTTTCTGAACAAGCTTTGATGGAAAAGCAGAACCTCCAAGATAAGCGGTTTTTCGGTCATCATTAAAAACTAAATTACTATTTTCATCTTTTGTCAAACTGTATTTTTTTATAACCTGATTGTTTGAAAGTTGATCAATAAAAGGAATTTCTAATTCTCC
>Ga0265297_10001167_pt1 | contig 64218 bp, 59 predicted proteins | sample Munlanlwell13791_FD_192502 | JGI IMG/M metagenome (GOLD analysis project Ga0265297, IMG submission 192502) | Leachate microbial communities from a municipal landfill in Southern Ontario, Canada - Leachate well 137-91 | ecosystem: Engineered > Solid waste > Landfill > Unclassified | place... | reverse complement strand
GATGATTGCATTTTTCATGGTCTGAACAGCAATTGGATATTCATCCCGGACGTAGACGATGCCTTGATTTGCACCAATTGAGAACGCACCAATCAACATCCCTTCCAGGATGCTAAACGGATTTCCTTCAATAAGACTCCGATCCATGTACGCACCAGGATCGCCTTCGTCTGCATTGCATATAATATATTTTGTTGTACCTTTAGCGTTGCGACATGATTCCCATTTTACGCCCGTAGGGAATCCTGCGCCCCCTCGTCCACGTAAGCCTGATTTCTTTATTTCATCAATAATCTTCTCAGGTGACATGCGAGTAAGTGCTTTAACTGCAGCAGTATATCCACCGATTGCAATGTAATCCTCAATTTTATAGGGGTCAAGCAAACCATTATCCGCAAAGACGATGCGTTTTTGCCCTTTATAAAATTGTACGTCTTTTTCCAAAGTGATTTTTTTTCCAGTCAATGGATCAATATAAAGTAATCGATTGACGATTTTTCCTTTTAAAAGTGTCTGTTCGACGATTTCTTTTACATCCCTGGGTTTCACTTGTTTGTAGAAAATTCCTTTTGGATGAAGCACTACAATCGGTCCTTTTTCGCAGAATCCATGGCAACCAGTTACTTTGATATCTACCGCATTCTGAAGTTTATTTTTTTTCAATTCCCGTTTGAACGCAGAGATAACATTTGAACAACCTGATGCATGACAGCCGGTTCCACCGCACAGTGTGACGATAGTTTTTCCTTTCCGCGTATTTTTTATTATGGTTTCTCTGATATTCTTGAGGTCTGAAGCGGTTTGTATTTTATTCATTTTTTATCACATACCGATGTAATTTTTAGGCTGTTGAACCCTGCTTTATTTCTTTTTCTTCGCGTATTTTTTTAATGTAGAAGCGACTTTTTTTGTATTCATCTGGCCATGATATTTTCCATCAATAACTACAAGTGGTCCAAGTGCACAAGCACCAAGGCAGCGGACCGTTTCTAAAGTAAATGTCTGATCAGGTGTGGTCTCATCAATACCAATATGTAATTCATTTTGTATTTCTTGTAGAACTTTTGGACCACCTCGGACATGACACGCAGTTCCACAACACGCTGTCACCACATGTTTTCCTCGTGGTTTGAGACTAAATGATTTATAGAAGGTAGCGAGGCTATAGACATCGATGAGGGGAATGTCAAGTTTTTCTGAAACATACTTGAGGGTCTCACAAGGGAGCCAACGATGTTCTGCTTGGATATCTTGAAGGATGGGTATTAATGCAGATTTAGTATATTCATGTTTTTTGAGAATTCTGTCGACATCTGCTGTTTTCATGTAAGTTGTCCCCCGATAGTTGAATTTTGAATCTGTAATCTCTATTAATACCTTACGATAAAAAAGAACACATTGGAACCATACATCATAACAGTAAATCACCTTATTTTTTCTTGTTTTTTTCCCGTCCCAATACATAGATTTTAATAATGGAGGCTGATACGGACCACGAACAGTTGGAGGCTATCCTTATGGATGAAAACGTGAAAACATTCATGGAAAAAGTCATGGAAAAAAACCCTGGTGAAAAAGAATTTCATCAAGCGGTTCAGGAATTCGCTGAAAGCGTCATGCCATTTATCGAAAAAAACCCGAAGTATAAAAAAGCAAAAATCCTCGAACGTCTCGTGGAACCTGAGCGTATGATCATGTTCCGTGTCCCTTGGGTCGATGACAAAGGGGAAATCCAGGTGAACAGAGGATACCGCGTTGAGTTTAACAGCGCGATTGGACCGTATAAGGGCGGTCTGCGATTCCATCCGAGTGTCAATTTAAGCATTTTAAAATTCCTTGGTTTCGAACAGATTTTCAAAAACAGTTTGACTTCCCTGCCAATGGGCGGGGGAAAAGGTGGCTCTGATTTCAACGCCCGAGGAAAATCAGACATGGAAATCATGCGGTTTTGTCAATCCTTTATGATGGAATTATTCCGACATGTCGGTCCGAATACCGATGTGCCCGCTGGTGATATCGGTGTTGGTGGTAGGGAAATCGGATATTTGTTCGGAATGTATAAGAAACTCCGAAATGAGTTCACCGGTGTGCTCACTGGAAAGGGGAGAAATTGGGGCGGTAGTCTGATTCGCCCTGAGGCGACCGGGTATGGAGCTGTCTATTTTGCGTCTGAGATGCTGAAATTGAAAAACGAGAGTTTCAAAGCAAAGACCGTGACGCTCTCAGGATTCGGGAACGTCGCCTGGGGATGCGCCTTAAAGATCAATGAACTTGGCGGCAAGGTTGTGACCCTTTCTGGCCCCGATGGATACATCTATGACAAAGACGGGATTACAGGAGAGAAAATCGAATATATGCTTGAGATGCGTGCGTCAAATAACGATCGAGTCGAGGATTATGCAAAGAAATTTAAAGTTCCCTTTTACGCAGGGAAAAGACCATGGGAAGTGAAATGTGATATCGCTATGCCCTGTGCGACCCAGAACGAATTGGACCTGACGGATGCGAAACAATTGTTAAAAAATGGTTGTATGCTTGTCGTGGAGGTTTCGAACATGGGTTGTACCGCTGATGCCGCAAAGTTTGCCACAGAGAAAATGATGTATGCTCCAGGGAAAGCAGCGAATGCCGGTGGTGTCGCCGTCTCAGGTCTTGAGATGTCACAGAACAGCATGCGGATGAACTGGACCGCCGAAGAGGTCGACCAGCACCTTCATCAAATCATGAAGAACATCCATGAAGCCTGCGTGAAATACGGAAGAATATCGAACGAGAAGGTCGATTATATCAAAGGAGCCAATATCGCAGGATTCGTTAAAGTCGCTGATGCAATGCTGGATCAAGGGATCGTGTAAGTACCACGATTCTACTCTTTTTTTTTATTTTCTGTCATCTTTCGATTCCATCGAAGACATCGATTCGAACAGATGGATGATTATGAAAAGAAATCAAGGTGGAAAAACCATCACGAGGGTTATTTGATTGGTTCGAATAATCCGACTTCCTTATTCTTTCGAACGTTATCCCAATGAAAGTATTTCCCATTCATAGAGATGTACACTCCAGCGGGGAGTGTTTGGACAAACGCTAACGCACTCCCTAAGTTAAAGAGACCATCAGAGCTGCCAAATGCATAGGGGATCATCGCACCGGTCAAAATGATTGTCTTATCTTTGATATGCTGACCGAGGAGTTTTGCGGTCTCCACCATGGTATCCGTCCCATGGGTGATCAGGATTTTATCCTGTGTGGACTTCTGACACTCAGCAAGGATTTGTCTTCTGTCGGTTTCGGTCATACTAAGGCTATCCATCATCATTATTTTTTGTATTTGAGCAGGTATCCGCGATCTCCCAAGTCGAAGCATCTCGATGACATGGGTTCCTTTGAAATATAATTGACCGGTTAACGGATCGTATTCTTTATCGAATGTCCCACCTGTGACAATGATTTTTATAGTCATAGACGTCGCAACCTTTTTTATTTTAAATTGTGTAGATTATCAGAATTGCAATCTCCGGAAGTGGAACCTGCAAACTGTTGAAGCATAATAAAATTTTTGGTACCGATAGATAAAAAAGGACCATTCCATGTCCATAAAAAAATTCTAATAGTGTTAGGTGTTTGATTGTAGGAAATCTATCGTTCTGATGTGACGACATGAAAGTAGAAAAGACAGGGTTTCACAGTACACGGATACAAGACGATTTTGAAGGAACCTACGACCTAGGCACGCAGATCTACCATGCTCTCATGCCGTTTCGAGTCAAAGACATCCTTATTGTCTCAAGCTTGTATGATGCCTTTACCATCGAGGAAGAAGGATTAATCGCAGAACTCGTCATCGGACAATATCAGCATCTTCTGCTCAGCCAACCTCCGCGAGTGACCCGTGTGTTCTCAGGGAAAAACGCGATACAGAAACTCAAAGAACATCGATACGACTTGATTATCACCATGGCAAAAAACATTGGGATGGACCCGTTTGAGTTTGGGAAAAAAATCAAGCAACTGCATCCTGGGTTACCCATCGTTTTACTTGCTACGGATCGAGCGGATATCAACCAGTTCCAGGACCGCGAGGATGTCAAAAAAGGGGTTGATAAAATATTCGCTTGGACTGGAGACCCTACCCTGTTTCTTGCTATTATCAAATATGTCGAGGACAGTGTGAACGTTCGATATGACACAGTCAATGGGAATGTTCGTGTTCTGATCATGGTTGAGGATTCTATCTATCATTACTCAATGTTCCTGCCGATGCTCTATACCGAAGTCGTCCAGCAGACTCGACGATCTCTTTCTGAGGATCTCAATGAGATGCAGCGACAATTACGTCGCAGGGCACGACCAAAGATTCTGCTTGCGGAGACATTTGAAGAAGCCATGTATTATTATAAAAAATACAAGGACTACATCCTGGGAATTCTCTCAGATGTTGTGTTTAAAAAGGACGGGCGAGTGAATCATGCTGCAGGATTTGAGTTTGTGCGATTGATACGACAAGAGTCGATTCATCTTCCCATCATGATGCAATCCACCGATTTGGCTAACAGAGAAAAAGCAGATCTATTAGATGCTTATTTTTTACATAAGAAATCCCCTACGTTGGTACTCGACTTCCAGCATTTCCTCGTGAACCATCTTGGTTTTGGTGATTTCTTGTTTTTGTTGCCTAAGGAGAATAAAATACAGAAAAAGAAACCGATGTTGACAGGGTCTGAGAGGCAACATGTGCAGACGACAGAGATTGATCGGGCCTCAAACATGCGAGAATTTGAAGAAGCACTCCAGAGAATACCGATGGAATCCATCATCTATCATTCCGAACGAAATCATTTCTCCAATTGGCTCATGGCGCGCTGTGAATTTGATTTAGCGAAAGAATTGCGACCGAAAAAAGTATCTGATTTTTCGAATCTGGATGCAGCTAGAGAGTATCTCATTTCAGTGTTTAACAAGGCGCGAAAAAGCAAACAACAAGGGATTATTACTGACTTCAATGAACAAAAATTTGAGTTTGACTCCTCCTTTACACGATTACGAGGAGATTCCCTGGGAGGAAAAGGACGAGGTCTTGCCTTCATGCGATCACTTTTGACGCATTACAAATTAGAAGAAAAATATAAAAATGTTAAAATCAAAGTACCGAACACCGTGGTGATCGGGACTCTTGAATTCGATCGTTTTGTCTCAGATCATAACCTACATCGTTTTTTCAAAAATGAACAGCGCACCGATGTAGAGATTGCGCATGCGTTCCTCGAATGTGATATCTGCGGTGAGTTAAAACAAAAACTAAACGTGATTTTACAACATTTCCGAACGCCACTTGCTGTGCGATCGTCAAGCCTGCTAGAGGATTATCAAAATCATCCATTTGCAGGGTTGTACTCAACACATCTATTGCCGAACAACCATGAGGAGGATGAAGAGCGGTTAAATCAACTCTGCCAAGCCATTAAACTTGTCTACGCGTCTGTGTTTTTCAGAGAGCCTAAGGCGTATGCAGAATCCCTTTCCCTGAAGATCGAAGAGGAAAAAATGGCGGTTATCATCCAAGAGCTTGTCGGAAGTGAATACGATGGAAGATATTATCCTACGTTTTCCGGGGTTGCAAAATCCTATAATTTCTATCCGATCGCTCACCAGACTCCCGAGGAGGGAATTGTAAATATTGCGGTGGGCCTTGGAAAAGCAGTGGTGGGCGGGGAGAAGGTGTTCCGGTTCTGCCCTAGCTTTCCAGGGATCACTCCTGATTTTTCCTCACCAGAGTTGGTCCTTGAACATACACAGCGAGAGCTGTATGTGTTAAACATGAACAATAGAGACTTCCAGCTTCTAGACCCTCATAACACTCCTATCATTAAACTGCAAACAAGCGATATTAGAAACGATGGATCCCTTGACCTTGTGGCAAGTAGCTATGATCGAAACGATGGTGTCATTCGGGATGGTTTAGCGGAAACAGGACCCCCCTTAATCACGTTTGCAGGAATACTGAAATATGATGCATTTCCCCTCGCACCGATCCTAAAAGACCTGTTACTGCTTGGTCAGAAAGGGATGGGCTGTCCCGTAGAATTTGAATTTGCAGTGAATATCGATCCACAAACCCGCACCTCGCCCACCTTTGCGATCCTCCAGATTCGACCATTTGTCGTTTCCATAGAACCGCTTGATATCGGGTGGGACAGTAATATAGCAAAAAAAGAAATCTTCATCCGCTCCAATCGAGCATTAGGCAATGGATTGATTCATACGATCCAAGATATTGTGTATGTTCCCTCTGATCGTTTCGATTCTTCAAAAACCGTCGAAATTGCTGAAGAAATTGGGAAGATTAACAAAACGCTCCTTGCATCTGCCTCTCCCTATGTTCTCATGGGACCTGGCAGATGGGGTACACAGGATCGATGGCTGGGGATTCCCGTCCGCTGGGGACAAATCTCCGGTGCACGGGTTATCATTGAAACTGCTCTTGAGAATTTCAACATTAAACCATCACAAGGAACCCACTTCTTCCAGAACATGATCAGCCATGGGATTGGTTATATTGATATCCCTTTGAACTCAGACAGTTGTTTTATCGATTGCGAATGGCTCGAGAAACAGCGTGTGATGAGAAAATTGAATTATGTGGATCATGTGCATCTCCCCGCGCCGTTACACGTCAAGTTAGATGGACGATCAGGTCATGCGATCATCCTAAAACCTGGAAAACAGAAGTAAACTAGCCTATATCAGAAACGTTTAAAGACGTATGGAAAATACCTCCTAAACAGATTGATTCTCAGATGTGTTTGTATGTATGAGATAATCGAAAAAAAAGTATTGTCAGATACCGTAAAACTCATGAAGGTAAAAGCCCCCCTAGTCGCTCAAAAGGCACAACCCGGTCAGTTCATCATTTTACGCATCGATGAAAAAGGGGAACGTATCCCGTTAACAATCGCTGATACTGATAAAAAGCAAGGCACGGTTACGATTATATTTCTTGAGGTGGGAAAGACAACAAAACAACTCGGGAGCCTCGATGTTGGTGATTCCATAGAGAATTTCGCAGGACCTCTCGGAAGGCCATCTGAAGTAAAAAAATATGGAACCGTGGTTTGTGTCGGGGGAGGTGTTGGTATCGCCCCTCTCTACCCTATCGTGAAAGCATTAAAACAAGCTGGCAACCATGTGATATCCATTCTTGGAGCAAAAACCGCAGACCTTCTCTTATTAGAAAAAGAAATCAACGCGTACAGTGACGAGTTCTATATCGCCACTGATGACGGCTCGAAAGGCAAAAAAGGTTTTGTCAGTGATGTATTGCTCCAAGTAATCGAGAAACAATCAGTGGATATGGTCATGGCAATCGGCCCAATTATTATGATGAAAGTGGTATCCAATCTGACAAAAAAATATCATATTAAAACCCTGGTCAGTCTTAACCCGATTATGGTGGATGGAACGGGGATGTGTGGTGGATGTCGTGTCTCAATCGACGGGAAGACAAAGTTTGCGTGTGTGGATGGCCCGGAGTTTGATGGTCATAAGGTCGATTACGAAAATCTCATGCTTCGGAATCGCCGTTTTGTCCATGCAGAAGGAGAGTCCTGCAGGCTGGCTGATGTGCAATGACCATTCGACGGACGAAACCAGAGATGCCTGAGCAATCGCCTCGGCTACGAATCAAAAATTTCAAGGAAGTCCCTTTTGGGTACGGAAAAGAGATCGCTATTGAAGAAGCAAATCGTTGCCTGCAATGTAAAAACAAACCCTGCATGAAGGGATGTCCCGTAGAGATCGATATCCCAGGGTTTATCGCATGCATCGCGAAAGGTGATTTTGATAAAGCAGCTGAGGTCATCAAAGCAAAAAACAATCTCCCTGCAATTTCTGGTCGTGTGTGTCCGTATGAGAACCAATGCGAAGGAGAATGTACGTTAAAAAAATTCGGAGAACCATTAGCGATTGGACGCTTAGAACGATTCATTGCTGATTACGAACGGGAGAAAGGGAAAAAACCTCCAAAAAAACCAGAATCGACAGGCAAGAAAATCGCAGTGGTCGGCTCAGGTCCCGCGGGACTCACCTGTGCTGGCGATCTGGCACGGATGGGGCATGCGGTCACTATCTTTGAAGCGTTACATGACCCCGGTGGAGTGCTCATGTACGGAATTCCCGAGTTCCGCCTCCCAAAAGCGATTGTGAAAGCAGAAGTTCAATACATAAAAAGCCTCGGGGTTGACATCCACTACGATGTCGTAGTAGGTAAAACTATTACAGTTCAAGAACTTATGAACGAGTATGATGCGGTGTTTATAGGGACCGGAGCGGGTCTTCCGAATTGGCTGAATATCCCTGGGGAGAACCTTGATGGCGTCTATTCAGCAAACGAATTCCTCACCCGAATCAACATGATGAAGGCATACAGATTTCCAGAATATGATACACCAGTGAAAATGGGAAAAGTCGTCGTCACCTTCGGGGCAGGGAACGTCGCGATGGATTGTGCACGAACCGCGTTACGGTTAGGAGCTGAGAAATCATACATCCTGTACCGGAGAACCGAAGCAGAGATGCCAGCAAGGGCAGAGGAAATCGAACACGCTAAACAGGAAGGAGTCATCTTCATGTTGTTGATCGCTCCCATTCGGTTCATCGGAGATGAGAACGGAATCCTGAAAGAAGTTGAATATCTCAAAATGCAGCTGGGGGAGCCGGATGAATCAGGAAGGAGACGACCAATACCGATTCCCGGCTCTGAAGAAAGGTTAGCGATTGATACTGCACTTGTCGCGATTGGTCAAAGTCCGAATCCCTTAATCCCCCAGACCATGAAGGAGCTAAAAATTGGGAAACATGGGAATATTATTACCGATGATGACGGAAGGACATCAGTACCGAAAATTTTTGCTGGTGGTGATATTGCCACTGGTGCTGCGACCGTAATTCTTGCGATGGGAGCAGGGAAGCGAGCAGCCAGAGCGATTGATGCATATTTAAAAAAATAAATAAGGGTCTGTTTTTTTTTATTTCCGTAAAACAGAGAATCTTCCAAATTTAAATTCACAATTTGATTGTATCAAAGATCCAATCAGGTATCCCCCAATGAGGTAGATAATCAGTAAGACAATAGGCACGATTCCGGTGTACCCGTAGATGGTTGAGTACGCAAGGATTGCAGTAAAGGTCACATCAAGAAGAATTGTTCGTCGGTGGTCTTGTGGTTTTTGTTTTACTAAAAATCGATACATAATGTAGATCTGGGATGGAATTCCGTACACTAAAAAGAAGAGCAGATAATTGATGTCCCGCGAGTACCAATATCCGAGAAAAACGCAGAGAAGGAATCCGATTTTTAAACTACATCCATAGAGGAAGTATGGGTGTGTAAAATGAAGTTTTTGATTGTTTCTCACACCAGTGACAACAGCAAAGCTCTTGACTCCGACACTGCGGTCTGCATCAACGTCCTTCAGACCGTTTTCCCATTGAGCAAACGCGGTAGCTGCAAAGATGACAGCCCCAATGAAAATCCAGGTATATGTTGTTGGCATCCCTCCTACCGCGAATACTCCGAAGAGTACAAAAAAGGTATATGAAATTGAAAATGTAAAATCATAAGAGATGATGACTTTTTTCCCTTTCCAACCATACCAGATGAGAGATCCAAAGGCAGGAATGGAGCATAGAAAGCACAGGAGAACAAAGAGAGAATCAATTGAGAATAAAAGAAGTGCAATTAACAGTAGACAAACGATAGTCCCAGTATAGAAAAACAGTATTGCTTCTCTTTTCGTTAGAAGACCACTAATAACCGGGTTTCTGGATGGGACATACGTTTGTGCGTCAAGTTCGACATCGCCTAACGCAATATAGGTGTTTAAGACCATGTGGGCGAAAATCGAAAGGATCGTTAAATAAACGATATGGTACCATTCCACGGAGATTGTTGAGGTTAAGGCACCAACTATCGCAACGGACGCCGATGTGGTAATCCCTTGCGTCCGACCGATGTCTGCGAACGAGCGAAGTTTTTCTAGCACAGAAGAAAAAAATAGACATCGGTATAAAAAGCTATAGGTAGGACACCGATGGTTTTTTATGGGGCTCTGGTTTACTTCTGTGTTAATGCTCCGTGATTACATTGAGATAACACGTCTGTTCAACATGGGCCTTACCGCTGTTGCTCCTGTTCTCGGTGCGTTGTCTATGGGGGATGTGGGCTCGTTACCTCTTTGGCAGTTATGTATTTTATTCATCATCGGATGTCTCGCCCATATTTACGGATTTGTGATTAACGATGTCATCGACGTTCGACTCGATAAGCTCTCCAAAGAACTGCTCGCTCGACCGTTAGTCCGAGGAAGTCTTACCCGAACGCGTGCAGTACTTTTTGCAATTGTTTGTATGATTGGTTCGTTCCTCCTATCTTTTGTTTTTTTCTCTGAGTTTTTTACTTTTCTTGTACTTGCCTCCATTCTTCTTATCGCGTATTTCTTAGCAACTCTTTATGATGTGCTGAGCAAGAAATACCCGGGAATGGATCTTGTGCTTGCCGGTGCTATTTTTTTCCTGATTCTCTTTGGAGCATGGACAATCGGTACTCCGACAGGGTTAACCTATATTGTCGCCTTAATAGGAGGGATACAGGTTCTTTTCATGAATATGATAAATGGTGCCGTTAAGGATATCGACCATGATAAAGCAGGGAGTGCGAACACAGTTGCGATACGCCTCGGGGCAAAGATACAGGCGGGCGTTATTGCTTTACCTCTCTCGTTTAAAACGACAGGATATCTGATAGAAATCCTACGGATCGGCTTGATTTTCCTCCCCTTTGTTGTTTTGGGATTATCGTACAACCTCTGGCAGATAATAGTACTGGTGTTGCTTGCGATTGCTACGTTTTTTTCTATTCATAAAATGTTTTCGATTAAAACCTTCGACCGGGCACGTATCAGGAGATGGATTGGGATCATTGTTATTTTCATGTATGCGACTACCCCCCTTATGTTAAGCTCGTTGAATATGTACATCATCCTCGTTGCCTTCATCCCTCCGATATGGTTTTTCGCAAGTAACCTGGTGCTGCATAAAACGATTTTTGAGCCGAAGACAATGTAAGGGTGTTATTCTTTCTTTTTCTTGGCTGCTTTGATCAGCCCATCGAAGAGAGGTGCAGGTTTCATCGGTCGCGATTTGAACTCGGGGTGTGCCTGGGTTGCGATAAAATAGGGATGACTGGGTAACTCCATAAACTCCATAAGGATCCCATCAGGGGAACGCCCAGAGAACACCAAGCCTTTGTTCTCAAGTATTTCTATATATTTAGGATTGACTTCGAAGCGATGTCGGTGACGTTCATAGACCTTATGTGTATCGTTATATAATTTTCGGATGACGGATCCTTCAGAGAGAATCGCTGGATACGCACCAAGTCGCATGGTTGCACCATACCTTGATTCTGTGACGATTTTGACTTGATCAGGGATGAAATCAATTACGGGATGTGATGTGTTTTTTTCCACCTCTGTGGTATTCGCATCTTTCAACCCGCAGACGTTTCGTGCATATTCTACCACCGCTAGTTGCATACCAAGGCATAACCCAAGATAGGGGATGTTGTTCTCTCGAGCATATTTAATGGTTGCAATCTTCCCATCCACACCAGAGAGACCAAACCCACCAGGGACAATGATTGCATCGAATTTCTTCAGATTGACGATCTTCCGTACCTTTTTTTCGAAGATTTTTGAGTCGATCCATTCGATCTCGGGTTTGACATTGTTATTCCATGAGGCATGCTTGATTGCCTCGATAACGGAGATATACGAATCAGATAACTTGAATGCTCCAATATCAAAATATTTCCCGACGATGCCGATTTTTACCTTTTTGTCTAATTTCCGGATTTTCGCGATGTAATTTTTCCATGTGTTGAAATCATGTTCTTCTTTCCGTAATCCTAGTTTTCTGAGAATTTTTTTACAGAGGTCTTGCTCCTCGAATAACAAGGGAACCCCGTAGACATTATCGATATTTGAATCTGAAATGACGTCTTCCCCGGAGACGTTACAGAACAAAGCGATTTTTTCCTTCCGTACATCATCGAGTGGTTTTTCAGAACGGGTAATGATGAAATCAGGTTGGATACCAATCTCACGGAGGAGTTTGACGGAATGTTGGGTTGGTTTGGTTTTTGCCTCACCAACTGATTTGAGGACTGGGACATACGTGACGTGGATGTATATGACTTTTTCTCCCTCATGCTTCATCTGACGGACTGCCTCGAGGAACAAGACATTTTCGTAGTCACCGACCGTTCCACCGATTTCGACGAGGACGAAATCAACTTTTGTTTCTTCGCCTGGTGCGCGAATCCGTCGTTTGATTTCATCGGTAACATGCGGGATTGGTTGGACGGTTTTCCCACGGTATTTGGCGTTTCGTTCCTTTTCGATGACCGCGCTGTAGACTTGACCGGTGGTGATGTTGTTGCACTTGGGAATGTTGATGTCCAAAAAGCGTTCGTAGTGGCCAAGATCCTGGTCGATTTCCCCACCATCTTCGGTGACCCAGACCTCGCCGTGTTCCGTTGGTCGGAGGGTTCCTGCATCAAAGTTGATGTAGGGGTCGATTTTAATCGCGGTGACCTTATATCCGTGATTCTTTAGAATCTTTCCAATCGATGCGGTTGTGATTCCTTTTCCTAACCCAGAAATGACTCCGCCTGTGACGATAATATAATTAACCATCCCGATCAACAGGAAAACTGAATACGGTAGGTGATTTAAATCATTTTAGGTTTTCTTCATCGGTGACATCAATCCCTTTGGTATCCTCTTTTCCTCCTCCAAAACCATTGTAGTTACCATTCCCTCATTTACATTGTTAATCTTTGACATCGTTCCTTTGCATTCGTGAAAACGTGAGAGAAGAAGCACAACATCGTTCCTATCACCAGACCGCCACCCTCAATCATTCAAGTGCCTGACCTCCATCGTCTTGCATCAACTTAAAGGTTTCAAATTCTCTATACTCCGTCTGGATAATCTCTCATCTGATGAATTGAAAATAAAAAGAAAAAAAGAGGAAGGGACTAATCCCTTCGAAGGTGCTAGAGTTCCTCTCGTTCACTCTATACTTATATTTTAATGAAGAAGAGGAGAATCTGTGCATCCTGTGTCTTCGTATCGTCTCCGAACGTGACAGTGATAACTGTTGCTCCGAATCCAAGGATGAATTTTGATTTGATGGTCTCACGAACGCCTGGGTCAATACTTGCGATGGTTCCCGTGGTTTCTTTTCCAATGAAGGCACCACCGGCCAGTGAGATAGTCCAAGGAACATTCGTTGCCGCGACGCCACCCATATTTGTGACGGATGCGGACACCTTGAATAACCCGCCTTTAATCCATTCAACCCTAGGAAGGGGTGCGTCAAGGATAGTAATGGTGTGGCCATCAGACCAGTCGCTTTCTCCACCGTTGATATCCTTTGCTTTTGCTTTAATAACGTAATCCCCGGGTAGTGGGTAGGAATGAGATGCTGAGCCAGCTGCACCAGATGCAACATATGCGGTCCAATCGCTGAATGTTCCATCGCCCCAGTCGAACATGTACGCGACGTTTTCTCCCTCAGGGTCAGTGGTGGTTGCGCTAAATGAGTAGGAGACGCCAATGGTACCGCTTGCTGGTCCAGTTGGTGCACCAGGAGTCTCAGGGGGTGCATTCGTCGTGCATAATTCATATCCAAACATATAGTCGTTGGTAGACCCTTGGCAGATACCACCTAACGTGAAAGTCCCTGTCTCAAATAGCTCAGTAGCGAATAACCCACCTGCGATACCAGCACCGAGTTCTTGAGCGACATTATGGGAAGTCGTGGTTAACGCCTTGGTTGGAATATCATATGCTTTTACGATACCATCCACACCAGTAGAAGTTCCGGTGAACACCCAGAGGAACGGGCCCTCGTATCCATCAATTTTCGTCCAACCATCCCATTCAGATCCGTACAGACTCTCGGGAGCGGTGATTCTATCCAGTTCCACACCCGCTCGACTGTATAATATCAAATCAGTACTCCAGACATTCACCCAAAAACCATCATTATCCGCATCATAGGCACAGGATCGAGCTGCCACAGGAAGTGAAATGGTGGAAACAAGCGTGTGAGCCGTGAAATCCATTTGCCATAAAAACAAGCCAGCGGCATTACCACCATAAAAATAGGTCCCATCATAGGTGAGATCTCTTAGACTAGACACTCCAGAGATGGTAAACGAATCAAGATAGGTACCGTCTATATCAAATCGATAAATAGTTGCAGAATTCCACTCAGGGGCATAGAAGTACGTCCCGTCAAATCCGCAACCACCCAGATAGAGAGAACCTGTGTCGACACCCACCGGGTAGTTAAATTGGACATCCCACATATCTCGGTTCGGGGTTGTGCTCTGTACAAGAACTTGCGGGTCAGGATTTGCATCTTGTGTTTCGGTCCCAGCTACCACTCCGGTGGTAACGCACATCAGCATACAAATTGCTACGCATAATATTTTCTTCATGTATTCCTCCTTTTCAATTAACTGTATTAGTATATTAATTCAAATATATATAACTATCGGCGTTTTCCAGAGGGAATCGATGAAAAAGAAAAAATTCCCACTTTTAATGCATCCCCCTCCTTATTTTCCTTTGAATACACGTCAGCATATGAGAGAGAATCATTTTAGATTGAATAAAAAACGAGTAACATCCAACTATGCTAATTCAAGGTTTCAAAAAAGATAAGACCACAACCAAACCAAGTGACACATAACAGGTAAAACCAGACATTCTCAATTGATACCACAAGTCCGATAATGAGGACAATCCAAGGTAGAATAAGGAGAAATATTGCCTGCAGTAGGCTGCTGACTTTTTCAGAGAGATTCAGTTCCATAGACATCGGTAGGTTGTAATAAGTCGGTTTCGTATATCATATGGTATATTTAAGATTAACTTGATTCTCTGATGTCTTTGACTTTCCCCAGTGACGAACCATCCAGCAGATACAACTCAGCATTGTCCACATCAATAAGGGAACTAAACGGCCCCAGCAAGGAATCTTGATTCACCGCGGTTCCGCCACATAACGGGTTAAACGCGGGCATGAGAAGAATTTGGGACGTTGGTGACTCAGGATATTTCTCTTGGAGAATATGAGGAAGCGGAGAACCTCTCAACCAACATTGTTCAAACGTCCGATAACCAAGACGATCTATTAATAATACCAATGGATGAGAATGACCGATGACCACTTGATCGCAGTGCATAACGTCAGGAGAGGGTTTACGGTGACCATGGGTAAAGCCGATTCCCTCAAAAACAAACCCATCAGAGGGATGAAGTTGAATACCGGGTGCGAGGAACCGATTAATATTCCCATCATGATTCCCTGGGAGAATGTGAAGGGTACCATACGATTTCATAACACCCAGAAAGTTTTTCACATCCGTCCGTTCTTCACGAGTCGAAGAAGGAATCGTATGTTTAATATCTCCAAGAAAAATAATATCCTGTATGGTGTGTTTTGTAACAAGGGAAATCAATCGTTCTTCCATTAACTTTGTCTGGGAGGGCACTTGCAGTCCCTTTTCCCGTAATTCGCTTTCGATACCAATGTGAAGATCTGCAATGACAAGCAAGTTTTTTTCTTTGAGCAGAAGCGCGGGCTCATCGATGAGTGGTTGAAGGTTTGGCTGCATAGGTCACCTATATTGGGAAATACTTCATCTAAACCGCTGATTACAAAAGAGTTCTTAAACGTTTTTTTAACATAACATAAAGGCTTTTATCGCTCAGAGCGATATCTGTGGTAAGGATGGAATCATGTGGGAAAAGAAATCGTCGGGAATGTTTGTGAAAAAAACTGAGAAAGCAGTACGGAAGATCGCGGATAGAAAGACCGAAGTGATCAACCACACTGCAGAATGGATGAAAAAATATCAGTATGCAGAGTGGCCGAAAAATCCTGATAAACTAGAACAAGAGATGAAACAGAAGATCGCTACAGTACTCTCTGAGGAGATGAAACAAGAACCCGCCTTTCTCGCATGGGTGTTGTATCAAGTTGCTGGAGAGCTTGTGAAACACCAGGAAGTCAAAGCAATCTGGGAATAGAGAGATACTTCTTCGAAAAAATGGTGTTAAAAGAAGGTTAGAGATATTTTTTCAGGATAGTCGGGATTTCATCGATGATATCGGTGGCAAGCAACCCATAGGATTTTTTTTGAAATGTCTCGTTACCTGCTTCTCCGTTGAGGAATGCGGCGATCCTGACAGCCTCAAACGGTCGTACTCCTTTTGAGAGTAACGCTCCAATGATGCCTGCCAGGACGTCTCCGGTCCCGCCAACGGTCATCGCTTCATTATGGACTTTATTTTGTTTGATGTGTTCTCCGTCGCTGAGGATATCAATGTATCCTTTTAAGAAAATCGTTATCCCGAGTTTTTTGGCCCATTCTTTCACGACCGCAATCCGCGTGTCAAGGTCCTGTGACAGTGCGATTCCTGTGAGTTTTTTGAATTCACCGACATGGGGAGTGACGACAGTTGGTGAATTTTTAATGAGTGAAAGGTTTTCTCCGACGGGTTTGATGGCATCTGCATCCAGGACTAAGGGTTTTTTTTCCGCGATGATACATTGAAGTAACGGGAGAATGGCTTCTTCTGTTTCTGAGGCAGTGCCAAGCCCGGGGCCAAGAATGACTCCGGTGCATTTTCCAAGAAGTTCTTCGATAATCGGGATGTCTTCTTTCGTAAGCAGATCATGTGTGAGATCTTTGACAATGAAATTTGGTGAAAACGCAGCGACAGATTCCCAGGAACGTTGTGGTGTTGCAATATAGACCAGATCGACACCGGTTCGTAGTGCAGCAAGACCACTGAGCGCGGGTGCTCCAATATACGGTCCGCCACCGATCACCAGGACGATCCCGTTATCGCCTTTGTGTGATTTTTGCGCATGACGTGGATAGAACACGGAAAGCTCCCCGGGTCCGACATAGGCGAGCGCCTCTTGAGGGATACCGATGTCAACGATCGTGATTTTTCCGCTGTTCGTTTCATTCATCCCTTCTTTTTTCTCATGAAATGTAAGCGTGTAATCAGGTTTGATTGCTTGTGTGGAACCCAGACCGGTCGGGACATCAACAGAGAGGATGATTTTTTTCGGTGTTTGTTTGATTTTTTTTACCATCGTGGAATAGGGGTCTTTCAGCTCACCGGAAAGCCCGGTCCCAAGGAGCGCGTCGATGAGGACTTCGTGTTCTGTCAGAAGTCGGTCTAGGTCTTGTAAGGAGTTGTAGATTTTTACTTCGTAGGTTTGGAGTTTATGGAAATTCTCCTTGGCATTTTCCGTTTTGACCTCCGCTCCAGCAAGAAAGATAGTCACCTTGTAATATTGCGTGAGATACCGCGCTGCGACAAACCCATCCCCTCCGTTGTTTCCGGTTCCACACAGGAGAAGGATGGTTTTTTTTGTGTCTTTGATGGTGTTTCTGACAAACTCAGCGACACCTCTGCCTGCATTCTCCATGAGATGCAACGTTGGTACTCCAAAGTACTCAGCGTTCCGATCCAGCACTTTCATTTCTGCTTCTGATATCATACCAAAAATGTTAAACGAATAGAACGCTATATATGCTTCGGAACCATACCAGGATTTGTTACCTATGATGCCAGGGAAGATGAATAGCAGGCAACTTGCTCAGATGATGAAACGTTTCGGGATCAATGTCAAGAACATCGATAATGTAGAGAAGGTAATTATTGAAACAGACACAAAGGAATATATCTTTGACTCCGCGGAGGTGACGGTGATGGAGGCGCAGGGTCAGAAGACGTTCCAAATCATCGGGAACCCAACCGTGAAAAACAGAGGTCAAGAGCCCCAAGACACACAAAAAGAGGATATTCAGTTGATCATGGAACAAACAGGCAAATCCGAGGCAGAGGTGCGAAAGGCGTTACAGGAGACGAACGGGGACCTTGCAGAGGCCATCCTGAAATTGACACAATCGTAATTGGTGTTCCGTCGAGAGTATGACTTCATATACGGATGCAGTGAAAGCATCAAAGCAAGGCGTTCTTCTATGCTTGCATGTGGTTCCAGGGTCGACGCACACGTCTTTTCCAGTACAATATAATCCCTGGCGAAAGTCTCTAGAAATCAAGGTCAAGGCTGAAGCAAAGGAGAATAAAGCAAACAGTGAAGTGGTCAAAACCATCGCACAGTTTTTTCACCTGGAAGGAAAACAGGTGCTGCTGGTCAGTGGTGAGAAGACCAGGGAAAAAACCGTATGCCTGAAGAACATCTCTCTTGAAGCGGTGCATGCAAAACTGGGGACGGTTTTCCATGGATGATGAACAAACAGTCCAAGAATTAGAAGAAACACTCGTTGAACTACGTGAGGAGAATACAACAGTTCCCATCATCGTAGAGGGAGAAAAGGATATCGCTGCATTACGCAGACTTGAGATGACCGGTGAGATTATCCGGTTTAACAAAGGACAGTCCGTGTCTAATTTTTGTGACACCATAGCCCAGAAATATACGAAAATCATCTTACTCACCGATTGGGACTGGCGTGGTGGACGACTTGGTGCCTCCATTAAAAAAAATCTTGAGAATCGTGTGGAATGCGACATGAGATACCGGCAGATATTCGCTCAACGATGCATGTGTCGGACCGTCGAAGGAATACCCTCGTGGCTTGAGACGTTACGAAGAAAAATAAAAATCCCTTAACATCATCCTAAAGCTTAATAACAACCTGGGATATTTTTCTTATCATTACATCAACATGGAAATGGGTGAGAGGAATTCTTCATCGACAGTGGTTCAAACTAGGTCTGCGAGCCTTTGATCTTTGTCTGAACCAGAGAAATGATTCAAGCAAGCTCGTACAAACTGGCTACAATGAGGTCGCCTCTTTCTATGATACGTTTTGGACAACATATATGGCCTCCCTTTCTGAGGACCTGCTAAAAAGAGTAGAACCCCCAAAACAGGGGAAATGCCTTGACCTGACATGTGGCACAGGTTTTGTGACACAAAAACTTTCTGAGCTCACAGAGGGTGTCGTTACTGGTGTTGACTCATCGGACCAAATGATTGCTGTGGCACAAAAAAAATACGGCGATACCTGCCGTTTTGTCCATGATGATGCGTATCATTTTCTAAAAAACCAACCCTCACAGAGTTATGATTGTATTACCTGTGCATGGGGCCTAGGGTATCTTCCACCACAGATTCTTTTTGAGGCTCAAAGAACCCTCAGTGTCCATGGAAAAATAGGAATCATTGATAATAGCATATTGTCGAACTGGGAGTTTGTGTTCTGTTTTCTTATAGCAGTATCAGAAGAACCGACTGCGTTGATCTCTTATATAAAACCACAGTTTTATCTCACGACAGGAACCCTGATTCACAGGATGAGAATGAACGGTTTTAAGATCATTGATGCCTGGAAAGGAAGGGAGATCTTCCCATTCGACAGAACAGAACCCGTCATGGAACAATTGATAAAATCAGGTGTCGCAGCAGGAATTATACAACTCATCGATGAAAATCGGAAAGAAAAAATCATCACACGAACTGGTGAGCTCCTCCAACAGCATTATTCGTCAAAAGAGTATATTGCAGTCACTCATCGCTATATCGGTGCGGTAGGAGAAAAAAAATAAAAACTTCATTGTAAAAGGGGTTGAATAGATGTCCCATGAGCAAAAAATCAGAGAGCTAAATGAACAAAATGAACCTGAATATATGGAGATTATCATTACTGCATTTCATGACTCCCCTCAGATACCAGCACTGATCGAAAACCCTAAACATACAGAAACAATCATCCGAAGTTTAATCAAATTATACAAAAAAACAGGTTCGATAAAAATATTTGGCATCAAAAAAGACGATCATCTTGTCTGCGTTGGAATCTGTATTGATTCTGATAGCAAACCAAGTTTTGTAAGGACCATTCCCTTTGGGTTTTCCCTGCTGAGGACCTTAAAGTTAAAAGGTATTCAACAGCTCTGGGCGTACAACAAAAATAAACCAGTATACGACAAAAAATGCCTTGAGCTTATCTTCTATGGAACCAAAGCACAGTATCAGCAGAAAGGATATGGCCGTTCGATGTTAAATTTTTTATATGACTATGCCAAAACGAATGGGTACGGAGGGGTGACTGGCGTAACAAATACCAGTAGACCAGCGTTCCATTTCTATATGAGGGATGGATGGATTGTCGATAAAAAGTTTACTATCGGGAAATATACCATCTGTTGGGTGAGACGAATCGTATGAAAAATCCGTGACCCGTCTCTGAAAGATAAATAAATATATACTTTCACTGCTCTCCAATAAAGGTATAAAAGAGTGTTTGAACCATGGGGGATCTGGTGCAAAACGTCACAAAGAATCAGAAGAGAATTTTTCCTACTCAGAAAAAGGAATCAACAAGCCTCTGCGCTCTCTGCAGAGGAACGAAGTTTTTATGCGGCAAAAACCGATGCCCAGTGATTGTCCGGTATCATGCCAAAGTAAAGACAAAACCGTTACTGAACAGTTTACGACTCGAGGGAGCATCACCACCAAGCGTCTTTATTGGAAGGATCGGATATCCAAAGGTAGCAATAGGCCCGATGATCCCCCCAGTCATGGGAGATACCTCAGAAATCGATACGCCAGAGCGATGGCTGCATAAAACACTCGATGACATCGTGGACTTCCGTAGTCAGCTCGTCAGAGGAAAATTCACCGTGGATGTCACCAACGTTGAAAGCCCCCACCGAATTGTGGAATTCACCAGGGAGCTAGCCCTTTCGAAGAACGCAGTGTTCGCAGACGCCGTGTTTGAAAAAAAACCCTACGGGAAGATAGCGTTCTATGATGAAATCCAACCACATGGGCCATCTGCTCCACTCAGAACCTTGGATATCACAAACCCGAAATACGAGCAACACATCGAAAAAGCCTACTATGACACAGACCTGAAAGCACGGGATGCCATCCTTGACATCTATAAAAATGGGGTGTTCATCTCAAAGATACAACGCGCGTTTAGTGTCGGAGCATTTGGCATCAAAAAGAACCGACGCTTTGTGCCAACTCGATGGAGTATCACCGCAGTGGATTCAACCCTTGGTGCGGAGCTGATGAAAAAAACAAAAACCTATCCCTTCATCAACGAGGTCCGCGCGTACTACCTGAATCAATTTGATAATCGATGGATCATTCTGATGACGCCCTCGGAATGGCAGTATGAGCTCATTGAAGCATGGTATCCGAACACGACCTGGAACCAGTATGGGACCGGGATTTCCATTTTCAACAGCTATGAGTTCTATGAGGGCCGGACGACGTATGCGGAGATCGGTGGGTGCTATTATGCGGCGCGACTCGCGGTTAACGAGCTCCTCAACAAAGAACGACGCCAGGCAGGGGTGGTGATCCTCCGAGAGGCACATCCGGGGTATATCATGCCAATTGGTGTATGGAACGTTCGGGAAAGCGTGCGGCATGCGTTGACCCAACCACCGAAAAAATTCAACACTGTCCAGGAATCACTCATCTACGTTTCCGAAATCATGGATATCCCGGTGCAACGATGGATACGGAACAGCGCAGTGCTGAAGAACCAGCTATACCAGAGGAAATTAGAAGATTTTATGGTGAGATAAGATGAAAACACAAGAGGTGCTGTGTAAAACCGCGTTATCCCGTTCAACGTTACCTGGGCTTGATTACTCGTTGAATCCCTACCGGGGATGCATGCATAACTGCGCGTATTGCTATGCACCAAATGTGCTCCGGATACCCCGGCAGGATTGGGGGCAACTTATTGAAGTGAAAAAAAACATCCCCTTGGTGTTAGCAAAAGAGGTAAAAACCAAGAAACCAGGCGTGGTGGGGATATCAACGGTCACCGACCCATACCAGCCACTGGAGCAGCGATACCAGCTGACTCGGTTTTGTTTAGAGCAACTCCTCCGATATGATTTCCCGGCACACATCCAAACAAAATCAGCCTTGGTGACCCGGGATATCGATCTGTTGTCACGGTTTTCTGATGCACAGGTCATGTTCAGCATCGGAACGATTCATGATGCAGAACGAAGGCTTCTGGAACCATGGGCATCCCCTATCCAAGACCGGCTCGCCGCGTTAAAAAAATGTTCCGAGGCAGGTCTGCGGACAGCGGTGTTCTTTGGCCCGGTGTACCCCACAATACCCAAGGCAGAAATCCCAAGAATCCTTGATACAATCAAGAATCTCGGCGCCCAAGAACTCTGGATAGATATGCTACGTCTGAGACCAGGAATCTGGGAGAATGTAGAGAAAAAACTCCAGCAGAACCGAGATATACTGCATATGTTTTCTCTTCATCTGTTGGAAGAGAAAAGCTATTACAAGGAACTCCGGGAGGAGCTGCAAAAAAAAGCAAAAGAACGAAATCTCAAGATCATTGATGCCTTTTAACAGCGGTTCTTCATATACGCTTGAACGTCTCGAAGGTATGACTCCGTTACATTTCCGTGAATTCTCCACCGACTTTTTTCGTCAGATTTTTCAGTCGTCCCTCCCTACTTTCGGAACTACTGACCCCCTCGTAGCATTTAAGTATAAGAACTCTATTACTGCAAAAATCCCTTAATAATAAAAATGACGATCATTATAAGTGATAGATATGGCCAAAGCACGTGCACGCACGACAACCAGAAAAGTCAAAGACCGATGGAAAGCAAAAAACTGGTACACGATACTCGCACCATCCTTATTCAATAATGTCCCGGTCGCTGAGACGTTAGCAGAGACACCAGAAAGCCTCATTGGCAGAGTCACCGAAGTGTCCCTTCAAGACATCACCAATGATTTTCGGAAATCTCATATTAAACTGCTCTTTTCCATCGATAAAATCGAACAGAACACGGCACATACCCAACTGAAAGGTCATCTGCTCACCTCAGATTACCTCCGACGGATGATCAGACGGAGAAAGTCCCGTGTTGACGGGGTCTTCGACGTGGAGACCAGGGACGGCGCGCTCCTGCGAGTAAAACCCTTCGCGATCGCCGAGAAACGAATTCAAAGCTCACAAAAGAAACTCATCAGGGACGTCATGAATGAGGTCATCACCAAAGAAGGAAAAGCGAAAACACTCAATTCCTTTATCAAAGACTGCCTGGATGGAAAAACCGGCAGCGAAATCTACAAACACTGTAAGATTTACTACCCCGTGAAACGTATCGAGGTCAATAAAACAGAAATCATTCGCCTCCCGACCGTAATCATCGAAGACGAAAAACCAACAGAACCAGTAGAGAAACCAGAGGAACAACCAAAAGAACCAAGCTCGGAAGAATCAGAAGTTCCCTCGGAAGAAGAACTGACCGAAGAACAACCAGAAAAAGAGGCAACCTCAGAAGAAAAAGAAGAACCGATTGAAGAAGAACTGACCGCTGAGGACTTGGAAAAGGAAGAGACACCAAAGAAGAAAACAAAAGCAAAATCTTCCACCAAGAAGAAAACGACCACGAAGAAAACAGCAAAGAAAAAGAAAGAAGAATCTGCTGAATAAGTCCGTTTCTTGGAGCATACGTTTATATATTCTGGTTTTATATTTTAATCCTATATGAGGGAAAAACAGAAAGTACTTTCGATTCTTTTCCTATCCATTCTGTTCTGTTCTCTACTCACGCTCCCTGCTGGAAAAAGCTGCAAGGATATCGTGATACCCTCTGAGGCAACTGCTGGCGACTACAGTCTTTTTTTAAAAGTCAGAGACCCGAGTCGCGAAGGCTTACAAGTCCTTTGCAGAGTGCCAAAAGGGATACTTTACACCTATCATCATCCCTGGACCGGAAGACCCTGGGAGTTTACTGTCACCCATACGTTTCTTGGTGTCGCAACACAGGGAGACACACCCCCCAATATCGTCAAAGCAGGGATGGTACTGACTGATGCTGGACTTGCCTTTGGTGATGCAGACACGCTTTCACACTGGATTAACCCAACAAAGAACGCATGGGATGACTTTGATTGGATCAGGTACGCCTGCCAAACCGCAGATAACGAAGACGACGCAGTCCTCTTACTTACCAAGGAAGCAACAGATCGGCTTCATGCCACCGGCGTCTCAGAGAATCTGTTTTTGGTTGGCCCTCAGAAAGCAGTCGTCATCGAAGCAGATGCACTACGGTACACGATAAAAAATATCTCTGAAGTTCTCGTCATGTCCAATTACCCAAAAGACCTTTGGCGAACCCAGCTCATCAGATCGCTGCCGATTGCATCGTCATTTGATGCACAGAAAGAAACAGTGGTTCGACGTGGCGCTACTGTCCGTCTTGGGTCTGTCTGTGGGGTGCGAATCAAACAAATAACGCCTTCTACGATTACCCTAACAGTAGCCCCTGCATTCCTGTTTACTTATAAAGAGCAAGACACCCAAGTCACCCTCTCAGTAGGGGAACAAGCAACTATCGGACCATTTCGTGTAGAACTGTTGGAAATAGAGGAAAATACCGCAAAGATTTCGATGTGTACATCAGTGTATGCATGGGAACAGGAGCTTCTCGAAAAGATACAACCTGCGATTGGTACTATCACCGTACAGGACATGATCCGCTGGTCACGGATGCATACCGCAGAGCTTGATGGACTTCGCCCCCTGTGTGAGGATCGTTACCTGTACGAGGCTGCGATGGTATTTAAAATACCAAAAGACCATCCAGACATGTTAAGCAGTGGGTGGTTTGCTGCAAACCATGCGTGCTCTTCGATTTATGTCCCAGTACATATCTGTGATAACGATTTCTACGACCCCTACGAGACCGGAGAGGCAGCTGCAGTATCTCTCGAGCTGCTTCAGAAATATGGTCATGGAAATATAACAGCCCTGTGCCAGGGTGTAGAAACAGTATTTCTGTTCGAAAATGAAGCCAATGAAGCACTCGCCCTTTTGATGATTCACAGTGGTATCAACATCACTTCGTTCCTCACAGAGCTTGATAAGAACATGCAGGAACAGGCGTTTCTTACAGAACTTCTTTGGTTGTACGCACCAAACGCTTCACAAGGAATCATTGGGACCCTTTGGGAGGATAACTACGAGATGTCCCTACAAAGGATGCAACACGCAGTATTAACACTAAAATTTTTCCGCTGGTCACAATCCGTAGTAATTCTAATAGAAAGAATCATCGAAAGCATCTCTGCGTCAAAGAACATCCAAGCTGCACTCTCCTTGATAGATTTATTAAATTGAGAACAAGAACCTACCACAAGACAAATATCACAGAAGCATGAAATTCGAATTCTTAGCAAAGAACTGAGTCTATGAACGAGGCGATACCCTGTTATTTTTTTAGAGCCCGCCTATGGAAATACAGGAGTGAGAATAAGATGACCAGGCAGAAGAACAGTCCAATCAACAAAAAGGGAAATTGTCTTGTTTCAGTATTTATGGATTGTCGAACTATCATCGAAAGCATATCGGTAGATACGCAATATTTGTAATCCCATTGTTTGTCACCATCAGAATCTATAAGATAGATTCCCTCATCTTTCATTTCGACTAAAGTTTCCAATCCGGTCATATTGTTATGGAATACATCGAATATTTCGTCGCTGTTCGTGTCTAAAAGATATCCTAAACCAACAACAGCAAGCGCATCGATCCAGATTGTTTTTTCAGACGAAGAGGTTGTGTTGTTATCACTTGCTGAAACCTTTATTGAATATTTTCCTGCTCTTGACCAACTGTGATTTCTAACACAATAGACATTGCTTGGTGAAAATCCACTTGATTCTATACTGCTATCTCCCCAATTGAAAGTATATCGAATGGAATCGAAATCTGCATCTCCTGACCGGACCGTGAAGCTATATTCAACATGGATGTCACCATGAGATGGGCCTTCGATTGTTGGATTTGTAGGAGGGCTATTTTGAATTAGGGTGTTCGTCAGTGGTCTTTTATTTGACGTCGATTGACTACTTGTCACAAAGGTGCTTCCAGATGATGCATAAAAATTCCCTGCCAGGTCATACGAGAATATACGAAAGTGATACGTACTACCTGAAGATAAATTCATTAATAGACACGTATGAGACATCAGAAAATCAGAGTCATTGAACCAGAGTCCAAATGCGATAGTAGTCCCATATTCGACACTACTCGTTGTATTTTCATCTGTTATCCAGTTGATGACGACGGATTCGAGAGTTATATTATCTACAGAAACTGCAGAAATCATCGGCGCAGTATTGTCTATTCGTCTTGTCGAATCACTGGTTGGATATGGGGAAAGGTTATTTGATGCCCGATCATTTGCATAAATCTGTACGGTAAAAGGTCCATCTTCATCTGAGCCAGCAGGAATAGTCCAATTATAATACCAAAAGGTGTCATTGATTTGACTCATGGTGACATTCGTAAGGGACCCGTCACCCATTGTCGCAATACTTATAATGACATTCGATTCATTTACACCAGAGAGTGGCTCGGTAAAGAAAACAAGAATTTGTAGGGAATCATTGCTTTTCAAATACGATGCCGACCGATTATAGGCAATCGCACATATTGGAGATTGATTATCAAATCCACATCTGGTGTCGTTGACGACAGGAGGGTTTTCTGTGTTGCTGCTGTTATCTGCGGCACCGGAATAGAACCTGTAATATCCTGTTTGATTAGGAAATGTAAAATCCCAACTGCACACAGCCCATGGATCCTCATCGCTGCTATATTTCCAGGGCCCGGACCAAGTCATGTTATCTATAGAATGATAATAAAATAAGGTGACATTCTTTAGACCACTAGGTCCTATGATGTCCATGCTTGCATGAATTGTTACATTAGTGTTTCTCCAGTAGGGGGATATTGGGTTAACGAAGGAACTTGGAATAGTTGTATCATATCCACACCAGGCATCAGGAACCACGGGAATGGATTCCGAATTTGTTGCAGTATCCCTTGCTCTACTATAAAATTGGTAATGTCCGCTTCCATTAGAAAAACCAAAATTCCAAACCCAGGGTTGGATTAAATCAATACCTACACTCATCCAGTCACCCCAGGATACATTGTTAGGGCTGAATCGATAATACAACGTGATGTTCCGTACGCCACTAGTAGCATCACTAGCTGTTGCGTTAATCGTGGTTCCGACGTTCGTCCAGTATGGAGAGATTACAAAAACAGATGATGTTGGTGCTACATTATCGTATCCACACCAGGAATCAGCAATTCCTGTAAAAGATTCCTCATTGGTTGCATAATCGCAAGCGATACTATAAAACTGATAAAATCCACTTCCGTTTGAAAACGCAAAATTCCAGGACCAAGGCGAAGTGGAGTCTACACTTACTAACTTCCATCCACCCCAAGAAACATTATTCCCACTAAATCGATAAAACAAAGTCACATTTTTCAATCCGCTCCATCCAGCATCTGTAGCGGTGGCTGTTATCGCCAACGGACTAGTTTTCTTCCAGTATGGTGAGATTGCTACGACATTTGAGCTAGGTTTAATAGTATCTGGTGTTGAAAAATAATACGAAGAAGAATTCGAATCCGTTCCGTCTGTGACTAGCACTTTCCACCAATATTTAGTATTGTTGTTACTAAAGTTATTGTTCCATTGATGATAAGTTCCATTCACAACGGAAGTATTAAGGCCAAAAAGTTGCCAAGAGCCGCTACTGTTACTATACCAATAGATCGTCATGTTGGCTCCATCAGGGTTAGCCACGGTGATGTTCATCTGCGGCCGAAGATTTACCCCCCAGCTTCCATTAGTTGGACCTGCATTAGAGATGATTGGGACAGGTCTTGATTTATTGAAATCAAACTCATAGAGCTCATAATATAAGCCACCATTGTTTGTATTGACGCGGAACCTTATCCGTGCTGTCGTCACATTCCCCTGGACGAAATTTTTTTCCACCCACTGTTTATCTAAAAACACACCTTGGTAGACGTCAACCCAAATCCCACCTTTGTATACATCAAGATCGACTTGATCAATCTGAATACTATCCCCTGTTGGTCCCTTTGCATAAAAACGAACCTTATCACATACTAAAGTGCTGTGATTCAGGTAAAGGAAAGAGCTCCATTGTCCATTAGGGTCATTCACGCTATGATAAGAACGCGCAAAGCTACCGGTATCATCATCATAGCTGTTTTCCTCGTTTTCCCATTTAGAATTTGAATCATAATGGCTGGTTGGAGAAATCCATCCAAGCGGTGGAACTGCGGTGGTAAAACTATTATTTGAACCATTTACGGTGCCGATACTATTACGAATCTGTACTCTGAACTGATAGGTTTGACTAAGGTTAAGATTATGAATCATCGTTCCAAATTCAGACCCACTCACTCTACTCCCACCCCATGTTGTGTTAATCCCATAGGTGGTATCGGTCCCATATTGGAATCGATATTCACAAGGCTCTCCACCGTCATCACTAACATTTCCTCGTAAAATCGCAGTTGTTTCATCAATCGATGTCACATTCAGAGTTGTGCCATTTGGTAATGTTAATTGTTGACCTTGCCAGAACTCAAATTCATAGAGCCAAAAAATCCATCCACCTGCTAAAAAATGATAACGAAATCTACCTTTTGTCACATTGGTTTCAGCAGGAAAACTTATCTCTGTCCAGGTTGCATCCGAAATAGTGCCATTATACTTATCCACCCAGGTTGTGCTATTGTAAACATCGATGTCAACAAGATCAACAACACCATAACCAAAATCAGAAAAAACCCGTACACGGTCGCAGTATATCGGATTGGTCAAGGTGAATTCAATAAACCCTCGCCACCCGATTGCTCCTGTCTGAGATGCATACGTACCAGTATTTCCATCATACGCCCTTAGTTCATTACTCCATTGGTTGCTTGGATCAGCATGCCCCGTCGGTGAGATCCAACCCGTGGGGTCGACGATATAATCATATTCAACGGTATCTCCGCAGACCTTAAGGTCAAAGGTGGTTTGCGTTTCAGTTAAGCTTGTTAAAAAAACCTGATACTTATTTTCTGTGGTGACGTTCTGAAAAGTGGTGATAAGCTTTTGACTGCCCTTTGCATACACCTCGATACGGGACACCCCAGCACTTCGTGCAACAATAGTAATATCATTACCTGCATCTAATGCTTTTTCAAACGTTACTCGGACAAACTCTTCGTTGTGAATTGATTCTGACCAGACATCATCTGCTTGCTTTACCTCAGCGTAGATATCTGAAAGAAAGACTCTAGCGGCATCAAGGTGTTCCGCTTTGGTTATTTCGATGATAATTTCATAGGTTTGTTCTGATAAATGAGGAACAATCCATTCGATTCTATCTACAAAGCCATCGTTATCTAAATCAAAAGAAGAAAAATCTATTTCTGTTCTTGAACCATTGATCATATGGTAGAGATGAATTGAATTCCTTGGCCGATTGTCTATCGTGGTAAATGCAGTAACATTTGTATAATGAACGTCACTGCTGATACGCACTCGTTTGTGGGAATTACCAAGCGCAGTCTCGGTTATCGACCAATCCGCTTCACCTAGATTTGTTGGAACATTGGTTGTGATATTCTCTGATTGAGAGAGGTTTTCAAAAAAAGTGTCCGTTAACAAGAGCGCATGCGTTTGATTTTTATCGCTAATATTGGATGATATGACCCCGACATTTTTATTGCGTTGGTTTGAGATGTTTGTGTGGTTTATTTGAAGATACGTCTCCCTAGTACTATTATCTATAAGAAATCCTTTTTCGATTCGTTCATCTGATATGACAGTCCATGTTTTGTTTACTTTAAAACAGGCATCTGTTTTATTCACTAAAGTGATAAAAGAAAGATAAGAACCATTACCAACACCAGGAAGCATCCAAGTTGCTTGCCATACCTCGAGATATGAATTATTCTCCACATAGGACAAGACGACAAGTTCGATGCCGCCCATATCAGCAACAATCGAATAAATGTCAAGATAGATAGGTACGCGAACTTCTATGAGCATCGTGTCATTACTATGAACAGTTTCAGGAGTGAACGATATAGAGATTTCATGCTGGTTAATCTCAGCTGGGGTAGAGACAATAGAGAGAGATAGGATTGGGACGAATAAAACAAAGACTGAGACCATAAACATGAAAATCATTGTTACATCAGAGGTTAAACATCTTAGAGGTGTTTTTTGTGATGAAAAATGATTATGGAAGGATTTTTTCCTGTACTTTTGGGACCTTGCCCTACGAAGGAGATCATCTACTATCGTATTGATATCTTTTTCATCGTTTTTACTATTAAATGATTTTATAGTATTCAAAAGCGCACCTACATCCAAACCTATTTTCGAATATCAATATATAGTTCAAAGGTTTTTAAGATTAACTGCAAAGTTTGGTTTTCAAAATATTTTTTCTTCAAAAACGTTTAAAAAAACATCTCAGTTAGTTGAATGGGGTTTTTGAGTGACCAACGCACGACAAATTATTATCATCGGCTGTGGCGCAGGTGGTGGAACCAGCGGACAATTCGCACGGAAAACAGATAGAAAAGCGTCGATAACAATTTTTGAAAAAGGATCATACCCACAATATTCGAAATGTGGATTACCGTACGCGATAGCAGGAACAGTACCAGCATTCCCCGATCTTATTGAATTTTCAGAAGACTGGTTCAAAAAAGAACACATAGACCTCCATCTTGAAACCTCCGTTGAAGGTGTCGATATTCACAAGCGACGTGTGATAGCAAAAAAAGGTACTGAACAAATAGAAAAGGAATTTGACAGTCTTATTCTTGCGACAGGAGCGTATCCATGGATTCCCCCGATTCAAAACATCCAGAAAAATGGGCAGTTACTGAAAGGAATCCATGTTCTACGAACAATCAAAGATGGTCAGGCGATTCTTGCTCAGATAAAAAAAGATAGAAAAGCAACCATCGTCGGTGCAGGACTCATTGGACTTGAGATGGCAGATACGTTGTATAAAAAAGGAATGAAGATGACTGTCGTCGAGGCGCTTCCTACCATTCTTGCCAACACTCTTGATGATGATATGAGCGAACCGGTACTACAGAGTTTACAAGAGAAAATCTCTGTTCATCCGAATCATCTCGCGGTTCGATGTGAGGATCATCAGGGAACCATCAAGTCCTTAATCATAAAGGATGTTGCGACAGGTGAAGAAAAAAAAATAGAAACCGATTTGCTTGTGATTGCAACTGGGACAATATCAGAGACATCCCTTGCGAAAACTATCGGATGTAAGATAGGAAAGACTGGTGGTGTACAGGTCAATGAGAAATCAGAAACATCCGTTAAAAACGTCTACGCAGTAGGCGATTGTACTGAATACATTGATTATATTACCGGTGAATCAGTTGGTATTGGACTTGGGAGTATTGTTGTTAGACAAGGGATTGCAGCTGGAATTAATGCTGCGGGTGGCACCTATCAATTACCGTCTGGTGTTTTACTAACAAGGACATCAGAATTTTTTGATATAGAGATAGCAGCGGTTGGCCCTGTGAAAGAGAACCTTACAAACACGCTGGTTGTAAACGGTAAATACAAAGGGTATTCTCTGCCTGAGTATTTTCCGGGAAAAAAATCAATCGTCATTAAAGTCTCTGCGTATGACGAAACTGGACAAATAATTTCTGCTCAAGCAGTTGGGAGTAATGCCGCTCAACGAATTAACACTCTGGCCTGTGCAGTTCTTGGAAAACTAACGATCGATGACTTCCGAAAACTTGAGACCGCCTATGCACCACCGATAGCCCCAACACTTGATGCGCTTACACTTGCCTGTGACGTTATTTCCTTGAAACGTTCACGAAGAAGGGACCTATGAGGATTTTGCATTGTGCTGATACTCATCTTGGTTATTCTGCCTACAGAAAGACAACAGAGGAAGGTGTGAATCAACGGGAAATGGATGTCTATAATACCTTTACCCAATGCGTCGATTACGCCTTACAAACGAAACCGGATGTTGTGCTACACGCAGGGGATCTTTTTGACTCCGTTCGACCGTCGAACCGTGCGATCACCGTTGCATTACAACAAATCCTTCGTCTGTCAGTAGAAAATATTCCTTTCGTGGTAATCTCTGGAAACCATGAAACACCAAAACTCAAAGAAACAGGGAATATTTTCAACATTTTTGAACATCTCAATCAGGTGTATCCTATCCATAGGAATCGCTATGAAGCCATTTCTTTGAAAATAAAGGATAAAACAGTTCTGATTCATGCAATCCCTCACTGTCAAAGTCCAAAGGAATTTGAATCGAATTTCAAAAAAATTAAGATAGAGAAAAACGCTGATTTCAATCTCTTGCTTGCCCATGGTGCGGTCGCAGATATTAAGGAATTTAAAATGAATGAGTTCAACGAACTTTTCATCCCAGTAAAAAACCTAAAAGAGGAGTTTGACTACATTGCACTTGGTCACTATCATCAGTATACAAAACTGCAGGAGAACGTCTTTTACGTTGGATCAACAGAGCATTTTAGTTTCACAGAGGCAAACGTTCAGAAAGGAGTGCTTCAAATTGACCTAAAGCAACCACTGAAACATCGGTTCATCCCTCTGAAAACTCGGATAATGATTGACCCACCCCCGCTCGACTGCTCGACCCTCCGCATTGATCAAATCATCCAGAAGGTAAAAGAAATCATCCAGACGATTGATCCAAGCGATAAAATCATACGAATCCGCCTCGAGAATATCCCAATCCACCTCCAACGAGGTATTGATTATCATCAAATACGAAATCTTGCAAAAACTGCTGTGCATTTTGAGATAAAAACCACTTCTCTTAAAAACGATGTAACATCACTAAACGAGAGCTATAAGCTTAAATCACTTGCTGACGAATTTGAAAAATTTCTCACCACCCAACAGTACGCTGAAAAAAAAATGTTGCTCAGTCTTGGGCTACAATACATCCATAAACACGAAGAACAAGAGAAAAAACCATGATCCTAAAATCAATTCGGCTGAAAAACTTCCGTAAATTTAAAGACAGCACCATTGAGTTTCCTGATGGGGTCACAGGCGTTGTTGGATTGAATGGTGTTGGGAAATCAACCTTGTTTGAAGCAGTGGCATGGACACTTTATGGTCCTGTCGCAGCCCGGACAGCGACGAACCAAATTAAACGAGAAGGGGCAGCACCATCTGAGCCTTGCCAGACTGAACTTGATTTCATCTTCGATGATGACATCTACCATGTCGTTCGAGAGATGAGTGGAAAAAACCTTCAAGCATCAGGCAGTGCGACTGTCAACGGAAAGCTTGCAGCAAGCGGCGCAGAAACTCTTAGCAAGTTTATGCAGAAAACACTAGGGATGGACTGGAAATCGTTCTACACATCGATTTTTGCTAAACAAAAGGAACTGAACACGTTATCCTCTATGAACCCAAGTGAACGTAGACAACTTATTCTGCGTATGCTTGGAATCAGTGCAGTCGATGAAATCATCAGTGAGATTAGAACAGATACAAAAGACAAGAACACACTTGTTAAAAAACTCGAAGAGAATCTTGTTGATGAACAAGGCCAAAACAAAAAGAATGTCTACGAAATCGAAATCAAAAATCAGCAAAAAAAACAAACAGAACTCATGCAACACATACAAGAGAGTAAAAAACATCTTCAAAGAATTGATGAGGAACATGTTAAAACAAAAAAAGACTGCGAAACAAAAAAACTCTCGTACGAGGAACTCTACAAAACCGCTGGGCAACTCGAGGAAAAGAAAAGCAGATTTGAAAAAAAACAACGTCTTCAAACGGATATAACAGCATTGGAAAAAGCAATCAAAGAACGACAAGAAATCTTGGAAAAACAGAAAGAAAAACTCCCTGTATTTAAGAATCTGGAAAAAGATTTACATTCGTATGAACAGAATCAGGAGAAAAATACAATCTTCATTCAATCGATTGTAAAAAAACAAGAACACAACAAAACGCTCCTCTATCGTCTCAAGGAGGAGATGAAAGAAATCACAACAAAAAAGCACCAAATTGAAACAATAGGGCCACAAGCAAAATGCCCAACCTGTGAACGTGTACTTGGACAGCAACATCAGACACTTCTTATGAATTATGGTAAGGAACTCACAAAAAAGAATCATGACGCACAACGATTTGACGAAGAAGCAAAAAAACTGCAATTAGAATACGAAAAACTCTCTAAAGAAAAACAAGCGTTGCAGAAAAAGAAGAGCTTTCTACAAAATCAAGTCGTCGAACGGGAGAAACTCCAAAGTTTTCTTCTTCATAGCTCTGAAGAGATTCAGCGAGAAAAACAACAGTTAGAAAACAAAAAGAAAGAACTGATAACCATTGGTATTGTCGACTTTGACGAAAAACAGTATCAGCAGATACGAAACCGTGTGACCACTGCATATGAAATTTATCAGCATATGTTATCCAAACTTGATGGCATTAAAGAGAAACATCAGGAAGTCATGGTAGAGTTAAAAGAAAAAGAAGGAAAAAAAAACCTGATCGGGCAACAAATAAAAACATTAGAAAAAAACATTGAAGAACAACAAAGGCTCCTTAAAAAACTTCATAGCGAAACAGACGACGTACAAAAACTCAGTATGCTAATCGAAGTAATGGATTCCTACCGTACATACCTCATCTCCCAGATACGACCGACACTCTCATCTCATGCCTCAGAACTTTTTAATGAACTAACAGAGGGAAAATACTCACAAATAGAGCTAGATGAAGATTATAATCTATTAGTGTATGATCGGGGAGCACCATACACCATAGAACGTTTTTCTGGTGGAGAAGAAGACCTTGCAAACCTCTGCATTCGACTGGCGATTTCTGAGATCATTACCGAACGCGCAGGGAGTATCTTTCAATTCATCATCCTTGATGAAATCTTTGGTTCTCAGGATCAAATACGGAAACAAAATATCATCAAAGCGCTGAATAATTATTCTTCGAAATTTAGACAGATCTTCCTCATCACCCATGTCGAAGACATAAAACATTTCACGGAAAATACAATATCAATTCTAGAAGATGACAGTGGAATCAGCACGACGAAATTAGAATAAAAAAAGAAAAAAAATGAGGGGGTGATTATTTTCTGAAGCGGAGTCTGCGCTTTGGTTTTTCCACAGGTTCAGGTTTTTGTTCTCCAGAGGTTGGGAGTTCCATGTCTTCTTGAGCGACCTCTGTGGTAGGAACAGTTGCGGTATGGTGTTTTAAATGTTCGACAGAAGAAAACAGTTTGGTGAAGAGCTCCTCGTTTTGGTTAAACCAGCTTTGCCAACCGTGGAGTTCCTCTTTGAGTTTTTTGTTCTCCCCGTCTGTTTCCTCATATAACCGAAAGAGTTTGGTGAGTCGTTCTTTTTCTTTCTCATATTCCATGGATACTGCTTCAAATTTCGGTTTGAACTCAGCGAACTGTTCGAATCCGCGTAGTTCCTCGACTTGTCGTTCTAACCCGCAGATAATTTCATCTTTTGTGGTAATCTCTCCGCGCATCCGATCAACACTTGTTTCCATCTGAGTTCGTATTGTGTCGAACCTCATCACTTGCTGCTTCAGATCGTCCATCTGTTGGAGTTGTTGCGCCCGTTCATCAACCTTTTGTGTCAGTGTCTGAATCCGTGTGGTCGCATCTCGTTCAAATTGCATGTGCATCTGCTCGGTATCTCGTAACTTCTCTTCAAGTTCGGTGACTCGTTTCTCCTGCGCAGCCAATGATTCCTCTTGGTTCTTATACGCATCCCAGAGCTTTATCAGTCGTTCTTTTTCTTTCTCAAGCTCCATGCTGTAGCGTCGAGCACCTTCGGTTGCTTCGTCACGACGTCGTTCTGCTTCAGAGAGGCGATCCTCAAACGATCGCATCACCGAATCCATTTTGTTTAATCCCTCTAAACTGAGCATGCTTTGGATTTTTGCCAGATCCTCCATCCCTTTAGAAAATGAACTTTTCACAGAACCAAGTTCTGTGGACGCTTCCTGTAATTGTTCAATTAATGAGTCTTTTACTCCTTTCACGCTTATACCACCTACTTTTTCTTCAGTCATAACTCATGCCGTCCCAAATAATTAATACTCTGACATGCGAATAATGTTGATGCTATTTAAGGGTTATTATTTTTACATGCAAGGCAACTTAGTCGAAATGGAGTTTTTCCAGCTAAGTTACCTTGCATGAGTATTTTAGGGTCATTATTTTATTGCGGTTTGAACACGTGAATCGGACATGAGCCGCTAAACTAATAAACTATTATTCATATACTATTCATCAAATTTAGAAAACAACTTGGAGACAGAAAGGGATGGGATTACTCGAGAGATTTAGAGAAAGTAGATTTTCAAAAATGATTCATAAGATTTTTGGGAAGAATCACGCGAAGATTGGGATCTACGGTCCACCAAATGTTGGTAAAACGACGTTAGCAAATCGAATTCTCCGGGATTGGACAGGGGATATCATGGGAAGTGTCTCGGAGGTTCCTCATGAGACACGGCGAGCGAAATGGAAAAACAACATCAGGATTGATAACGGTGGCTCCTCATTGACCATGGACCTTGTGGATACGCCTGGGATCGCGACGAAAATCGATTACAAGGAATTCATGAACATGTATGGGATGACAAAGGATGATTCTCGTATGCGCGCAAAAGAGGCAACCGAGGGGGTTATCGAGGCGATCAAATGGTTAGAGGACATTGATGGAGTCGTCTTAGTCATGGATGCGACCCAAGATCCCTTCACGCAGGTGAATGTCACCATCATTGGGAACCTGGAAGCTCGAAATTTACCAATTCTCATCGCAGCCAATAAAATCGATGCGGAAAACGCAAGCCCTGCGACATTAAAATCCGCCTTTCCCCAACATCCGGTCATCCCGATTAGCGCGCTGACAGGCTATAATACGGAGAATCTCTATACGATGATGGTGAAAGAGTTTGGGAAAAAACGACATAAAAAGAGGAGGTAGCCCTGATGACAAAAAAAGAGACCGGTATTGCATTTCATCTCATTTCCCGTCAGAAACTGGAGCATTTCTCCCCCTCGGATAAACTCCAGTATATTCTGAACGAAGTAAAGGAAGGGAGAATCCTTGTTCTGGAACATGGTCTGACCCCGTCGGAACAAGCACAGCTGATTGAACATACCATGAAGGAGATTAATCATGACACCTTTATTGGTATTGAGATTGGTGGATATGAGACTGAAAAAGTCGGGTTTTTCCAACGGGTGTTCGGCGTTTCAAAAAAACCGCGGATGACAGTGATTGGACCAGCACATCTCCTAAGAATGGTTCACAAAGACAATGACATGATCGAGACGACCATCATTCCTGGGAAGGGAGTAGGTTAATGCCACATCAATGTCTGAAATGTGGACACGTGTTCGAAGAAGGATCCTCACAGCTCTTGAAAGGATGCCCGGGGTGCGGAGGGAATCGGTTTTTTTTTACAAAACAGCCGTTAAGTGAAGTAGAACGGGACGTGATGAGTAAAGAAATCGGAAAAGACATCACCACCAGGATCATGGAACTGGCAGTGGAACAGCAAAAGGATACCTTGAAAGGGACCGAAGCATGGATCACCCTCAAACCAAAAGACCTTCGCAAGATGATCGAAGACCAAATTGAACAGAAGAAACCAGAAAAGGAACTCAGCATCGGAGAGCCCATCACGGAGGACCAACGGAAAGCGATTATTGATAAAATCAAAGCAGAGGTGGACCATTCGGATACCCCTGAGACCATCGGGGTGGAACAGCCAGGAAAATACCATATCGATCTCAAAGGACTGTTGGAGAAAGAACCAATAGTGATCCAAAAGGACGGGACATATACGATTCATCTCCCTTCGTTGTTTAAAATGCGTGAAGAAAAGAAAAAATAGGATGCCGTATTCTGGGAGATTCTTTCCATTACCTTTTTATCGAAGTCAAAGATACAGCTTTGGGTTGATTCTATGAAATGGTATGATGAAGTGGAATATATCAGGAAACAAGCCATGCAAAACAATGAGTTTTTCGCCAATTCTCTTCCGATGATCGCAAGTGAAAATGTCCTTTCCCCGTTATGTCGTGAAATGCTGATAACCGATTTCCATGGGAGATACGCTGAGGGAACCCCGGGGAATCGGTATTATGAGGGATGTAAGTTCTTTGACCGTGTAGAAGAAAAGACCATGGAGCTTGCGAAAAAACTATTCTCGTGTCGGTATGCTGATGTGCGACCGACCTCCGGGACCGTCGCGAACATGGCTGTGTTGAAAGCGCTCATCAAACCGGGGGAGACTGCAACGGTTCTTGATACCGCGAATGGTGCGCATATCTCGTTTGGAAAATATGGTGCCGCAGGTGTCCGGGGCATCAATCTTGTTTCCTTCCCGTTTAGTAATGAGGAGATGGTAATTGATGTGGACGGGGCAGTGAAATTGATCCGCCAGGTGAAACCAAAACTTGCGTTATGCGGCCAATCCGTGTTTCTGTTTCCGACTCCCTTGAAAGCAATCGCTGAGGCAGCGCATGAGGTCGGTGCGTACGTTGTCTATGATGCGGCTCACGTGCTTGGCTTAATCGCAGGGAAACGTTTCCAGGATCCACTTCGTGAAGGGGCGGATGTGATGAATGGAAGCACCCATAAGACCTTGCCTGGCCCGCAGGGTGGGATGATTCTATCCGATAACAAAGCAGAGACAGAAGAGCAGAAAGCATTCTTCAGAAAAATCGGTTTCGGGGTGTTTCCCGGGGTCACCTCCTCGTATCATTTACATCATGTCGCAGCGAAAGGAATTGCGTTTGCGGAGCATCTCGAGTTTGGAGAAGCGTACGCAGATCAGACCATTAAGAATGCGAAACGACTCGCACAGGCTCTCTTTGAACAAGGGTTCAAGGTTTTTGGGGAGAAACTTGGTTTTACGAAATCTCATCAGGTTCTTGTGGAAATCGGGCCGGGGAAAGGAAAGGAAGCATCGAAGCTGTTGGAGGAGGCAGGGATTGTGACGAACATGAATATGATCCCTGGTGATGTCGACCCGCTGAACCCCTCGGGCCTTCGGTTGGGGACACCGGAGCTGACTCGTCTGGGGATGAAAGACAAAGAAATGGAGGAGGTCGCAATCTTTTATGCTCGCGCACTCCTGAAGAAAGAAAACCCAAAGAAGATTCGAGATGATGTGAAAGAATTCCGTAAGGATTTCCAGGAGCTCCACTATTGTTTCACAAAAGGGTTCCGTGGATACGACTATACTCAGTTGATCTAAGATGCGGGTGGCACTGACCGGTACCCCAGGAACTGGTAAAACCTCGGTTGCGACAGCGTTAGAAACACAGGGGTACGCCGTTATTTCATTGTTCACCTATGCGAAAGAAAATCACTGTATTGCGGGGATTGATCAGAAAAGAGGTTCGCAGCTGATTGATATTGAGATGTTGGACAACGCTATTCAGAAAAATATCCCCTCAGACTCACTTGTTTTTTTTGAAGGCCATATCGCGCATCTTCTTCAGACAATGCAAAAAGTGATTCTTCTCCGATGTCATCCGGATGAATTGAAGAAGCGACTGCGGAACAAACAATGGAATGATGAAAAAATCAAGGAAAATATTCAGGCAGAAATTATGGATATCATTCTGTGTGAAGCTGTCGAACAGCATCCGTCTGAAAATATTTTTGAGATTGATACAACGAAAAAAACCGTTGCTGATGTTGTATCAGTGATTCGAGAGATAGGAGAAAAAGAATTTCAACCCACAAAAACATATAGGATTGGTCAGATTGACTGGTCAGAGGAGATCCTGAAGAAGGACTTTTCATAGGAGCAAATATGGTATTGGATAGGACACGGGAGAGAGCGGATCCGTTGCTGACCTTTTTCGCAAAACGGTTTACCAGAATAAGCCCGGATCTTCTGAGTTGGTGTGCGCTTCTTTTCTCGTTCGTTGCAGGAGTGTTTTTTTATCTGTCGAACCCTGCGTCTGAGGTACAGAATTTCTTTTTAGTGTTCGCCGCTCTTTTTGTGTTGTTGAACGGATTATTTGATGCGATTGATGGAAAGGTTGCGAAGCTGACGCATACGGCATCTGCTCGTGGTGATTACCTGGATCATGTGCTCGATCGGTACGCGGATGTCTTCATGGTCGGTGCACTTGCGCTGAGCACCTGGTGTCGTCCTGCGGTCGGTTTGCTTGCTATCATCGGAGTGTTGTTGACCAGTTATATGGGGACGCAGGCGCAAGCAATCGGGCATAAACGGCAGTATGCAGGGCTGTTGGGGCGTGCGGATCGACTGGTGCTGCTCATCGTTTTTCCGATGATACAGCATGTTGTGCTTCGATTTGGATACCAATTTCCTTGGGATGTCACAGTGATTGAGTTGGTGTTGGTGTATTTTGCGGTTGTTGGCAATATCACGGCAGTGCAACGGTTCTTTGTCACCCTGCGATGGTTTAGAGAAAAGTGAGGATGAAATATCCCTTTGGGTTCAATAAAAATTCATAGGGATCGGTTCTCATGAAGATTTTAGGGAGGAAAGGGAAAACATTAAGGGGATTTTATGAAGAATAAGACCCTTCCTCCTTTTCTCGGATAATAGAGAAGTTACCTTCGTATATAAAATTTTCTACGTTTTTTTATTACATTTGTTACATGATTGAGTGATTGTCTTTGTTGCAGGGGTTTATCGTCTCCTATTTTATGGGGTTATCTGATGACTTTGAGGACCTGAAGGAATTTTTTGTAGATCTTTTCTGAGGAAAAGATGAGGGGGACGCCTTTGAACTGGCAATCGTCGCAGGTATATCCTCGTGCAAAATAGGGAAGGCGGGTTGGTGCGGAAATCATGGAATGCGTGTTTTTACTTCCGCATAACGGACAGGCGATGATCTCCATAACTTCATCAATGTTATGTTATAGCATAGCATATATTTAAATCTTCCCGAAAAAACCGTCACTTTTTCATTCTTCTCTCTAAAAAGAGCATGGGTGTGCCATTCCTCCAAATCTGCCAAAAATTAAAGTAGAACGCACCGTTATTCTTCCTAGAAAACAATGGACAACACACAAAAAAAAGCAATCCTTATCTCACTCAACGACCCTGTTTCTGAGATCACCCAACTCGCGGAAACCCTCGGATACATCATTCGAAAAACGTTCATCCAACACCGAACGACCCCTGACGTCAACTACTATATCGGCAGCGGAAAAGTAAAGGAAATAAACGACTACCTGCAGGATGCCGAAGAGACCATGGATCTCACCATCGTCAACGGCGAACTCAAACCATCGCAATGGTTTTCCCTGGAAAAAAAATTACACACCACCGTCTATGACCGCATCAGACTCATCCTGGCCATCTTTGAAGAGCATGCAGAACGACGAGAGGCACGTCTTCAAGTCAAACTCGCACAACTCCAGTACGAACGACCCTACGTTCGAGAACTCATCCACCGAGCAAAAGCAGGAGAGCATCCTGGGCTCATGGCCGGGGGAGAATACCAAGTCGATGACTACTATGAAATGATCAAAAGACAGACAAAAAAAATTCGAGAAGACCTTCAAAAAATCAGAGAAAACAGGGAGCTCCAACGACAAACCAGATCTCAAAGCGGATTTTATGCAGTCTCCCTTGCTGGGTACACAAACGCAGGAAAAAGCAGCCTGATGAACATCCTGGCAGGGGAAAAAGTTAAAGTCGAATCAGAACTGTTTTCAACCCTTTCAACAACAACTCGAAGTATTGCGAAAAAAAACAAAGAAAACCAAATCCCCATTCTCCTCACCGACACGGTAGGGTTTATCGAAAACCTCCCTGCCTGCATCATCGATGCTTTCCATTCAACCCTTGAGGAAATAGAGCTCGCCGATGTCGTCGTGTTAGTCGTGGACGGCAGCGAAGCAAAAGAAATGGTGGAAAAAAAACTCCGGGTGTCCATAAACGAATTACGGAATATCGGGGTTGGCGCACCCATCATTATCGCCTTAAACAAAATCGATCTGCTCGCCCCTGCATCTCTGCGGACCCTCCAAGAATACCTTGAGGACACAGGCATCCTTGAGGATCATACCATCATACCTCTTTCCGTCAAAGAAGAGGAAAACATCGAAGAATTGCTCAAAACCATTTATGATTCCTTACCACATATGGTGAAAATAACATTCCAACTCCCTCCAGAAGAACCATCACAACGATTCCTCTCTCAGCTCTATGAAAAAACAAAGGTCCTTCATATCACCTATGAATCAGTGATAACCGTAGAAGTCGAATGTAACGAAAAAATCAAAGAAAAACTCGTCGCAGCCTGCCGAACAGTCAAAGGAAACGTTCTGTAGAAAAACAAAACTCTTATACGTGGCTTTGTATTTCATACAAAAAGGGAGTGTCTTATAATGAACAGAAAAAATCAGGGAAATCGACAGCAGCTGATACTATGTATAGGGTTAATCCTTTTTGGGACCATCGGACGATACGTCCTGTTTGGCAAGGGAGTTCAACCATTCCCGAACTTTGAGATCATTATGGTGGTGACGTTTCTAGCGGTCATGCTCATACGATCGCCCCTAGCACTCATGGTTCCTCTCCTTAGCATGATTGGAAGTGACCTCCTCATTGGCAATCCAATTTTTGTCGGAGATCACATGAACAGAATTATTTTATTTACGTACTCTGGGTTTGCCATCATCGGTCTCATCAACCTATTCAACAGAGAACGACTCTGGAAAAGCTTCGGACAGTTTCGTCTGAGAAGCGTGGGTCTTGCAGCGGGATTAGGTGTTGGATTTGTTCTCCTCTACGACATCTGGACGAATATGGGATGGTGGTACCTGTTGTATCCCCATGATGCTTCCTCACTGCTTCTGGTGTATTCCGCTGGAGTGCCATTTATGGTGTACCACTTGATTTCTGGAATTGTCACCTTTTGTGCAATCGGACTACCCATCATTCTTTATATGGCAAGGAAGAAAGAAGACCTGCACATACAACTATTCAAGCTAAAAACTTATCACAAGCTCCCTGCAGTCCTGCTCGTCCTTGGTCTTATCACCCTTTCATTCACTGGTACTGCTTTCCAGGTTCCCGACAAGAGTGAAATATGGATAGAAAAATCAGATCTGACCAGTGTTCGTGTGGAAATCATCGGTGATGATTGGACCATTCTGGATCACCTGGTTGCCTATCAGGGAGACACCGCCTATTCCCTCCTCGTTCGATGCTCAGAGAAAAACGGTTTTTCTGTTGAGGCTACCTACTATGAACAGTTTGATTCCACATTGATTAATACCATTTGCAACGCCGTTGGAGGAACAGAGGGAAAATACTGGCAGTACTATGTAAACGGCGAGCTTCCAACCATTGGTGCTGATAAATATGTCCTTTCAAACGGCGATGTGCTCACCTGGAGTTTTGAAGTACCGCCCCGGTAAAAACAGAGCGTCTCTTTTTCCTTTATTTAACAATTCTTTTTATCCAAAACCTGGATTTTCTTTCGAATCATAGTAATCGCGAGAAGAACACAAAGAAACGCAAGGACCAGACCAGAGAGCACTCCGATGAATTCATAGGAGACAAGAAAGTTATAGAGCCCATGAAGGAAAATAGCTAGGAGGAAATACGGCAGGACACCCAAGAACGATGATTGTTTCATCACAGTCTTCCCAAAACCATATCCGGTTAATGCTGTGGCAGATGCATGAAGCAAACACCCGCCGAAACTCCGCATCGCCATGAGCACCAAAAAAGTGATGAAACCTTCAGATAAAAAGCTGTACCCATAGAGAAGGTTTTCTGTCGCGGAAAATCCTAACCCCGCCACAGCCCCATAAATCAACCCGTCTTCCAACTCGGTCAGATTGTTCTTCACTGACCGAAGATCCAAGGCAAGGGGCTTGGTAAACTCCTCGACGATTGGCGCGATCACGACGCTGAGAAGGAACGGTGACAGACCCCCAGAGGAAAACGAATACCGCAAAGGAAGTTCTAAAACGATTTCTAAAACCAACGCAGCGATGACAGCAATCGTGGCACCCCAGAGGAAACACAGAAAAATGGAGAACCATTGTTGACGATGGCATCGTTCCGTGTTTCGAATCCAGATCGTATAGATCAACGGAGGGAGAAACGATAGAAAGACAAGAAGACCCCAGGTGAAAATGGTCGTCATTGTCAGAAGAAAACACATGCGCCTTTATTATGTTTATTAAAATTTGTAGTAGTACTCTCCGCTTTGTTTTTGCTGACGCTCCATATACGAATCTGGTTTGTTCACCCGGGGTCGTTTGGTTTCCTCATCACGACGGAAGGTGATGTCAACATTTCGTAAGAACCGGTTCATGCCCTCATGAAGGCTGAAGGGGCCTTGTGCTCGTCCCTCTTTCCCTGGTTTCCCATCGAAGACAATTAACGCATCACTGACCATATCAATGAAATACACGTCATGGTCGACAATCATCGCGGATTTCCCTGATTTCTCGATGAGTCGGCGTAACATTCTTGAGACAATCATCCGCTGTTGACTATCCAGGTACGCTGATGGTTCGTCAATAAGATAGATATCCGCGTCTTTTACGATGGATGCTGCGATGGAGACTCGTTGGAGCTCACCACCAGACAAGGTCATGAGGTCACGGTCTTGCAGGTATTTTAAATGAAGCGCATCATGGACCTCGGCTTGTAAAAACGGGGAGGTGAAGAGTTGAGGCGCGAATGTCGCAAAATATTCATGGACAGTCCCCTCAAAATCAGGGGTAATGTACTGGGGTTTGTAACTGATTTTCAAATCATACTCGATGGCGCCGCGGGTTGGTTGAATCGCGCCAGCAAGCATTTTCACAAACGTAGTCTTCCCAATCGCATTCGGACCGACAATCCCAACCAGTTCCCCTTGTCGGATAACCCCTTGTTCAACATGTAGACTGAAATCCTCAAATTCTTTCACCAGGTTGGCATAGGAGACAAGTACACGGAGGCCTTGTTGTGGTTTCGGGGGGCTTGCGAAAAACTCGATTTTCGTCCCAAAACGGATGTTTTCCTCTTTCAGATATCCTGAAAGATAGGTGTTGATCGCATGACGTACCGCACGAGGCAACGTCACGACCCCGTACGCACCCTCGGTTCCGTACATGATATGGACGTTTTCACAGAGGAAATCTAAAACCGCTAAATCATGCTCCACTACGATAACTTTTTTGTGCTTGGAAAGCTCTTGGATGATGCGAGCGACTTTTAATCGTTGATAGATATCTAGATAGGAGGTTGGCTCATCAAAAAAGTATAAGTCAACGTCTTTAATAAGAGCCGCAGCAATCGAAACAAGCTGTAGTTCCCCTCCAGAGATTGTTCCTTTTTCGATTTCTTTATCGAGGAGATTAGTTAATCCAAGTTTCGTGACAACCGCATCAAAATTATCCGCGGTATCAGATCCTTTCAGGACGTCTCGTATTGTTCCTTTGAATATTCGCGGGAGTTGATCAACATACTGTGGTTTGAGCACACAGGCCATGTCTTTTTCTGAAAGAGCCTTGAAATGCTCAAACAGTTCCATACCAGAATAGTAGTCAAGCACAGCATCCCAGGAGGGTTTCTTTTTACGATAGTCCCCCAGGTTTGGAAGTATTTGCCCAGCAAGGATCTTTATCGCTGTGGTCTTTCCTATCCCGTTCTGTCCGAGGATACCAACACAGCTTCCTTTTTTCGGAATCGGCAGTCGATACAGTCGGAATCCGTTTTTCCCGAATTGATGGACAAGGTCTTCTTTGAGTTCCTCAGCAAGTCCGATGATTTTGATTGCTTCGAACGGGCATTTATTGACACAGATACCGCAGCCGACACACAACTCCTCAGAAATAATTGGTTTGCCGTCCTCCCCCATTATTACGGTTTCATCACCAGCGCGCACTCTCGGGCAGAACTTGATACATTCCTGCGCACATCGCTTCGATGTGCATCGGTCTTTTAGTACTATTGCGATTCTCATATATGCGAACACCGAGAAGAAGCACGTTCTTAAAAGGTTTTTTGATTGGAAATCGTTGTAAATTTATTAATAAAGCAAACGATACAACGTATCAAAGGTGAAGTTCGATGGAGATCAATCTGTTTCTCTGGCCTATGCTTCTTCCAATGATTTTACCCCTGGTTTATAGCGCGAAGTATAAGAAAGATGCCCTAAGTGAAATTGGGGGCATCATAGTTATTATGTTATTATGTGTATTGTTCTATTGGCCATTGCTAACAAGTAATTTTCTTGATGCATATACGTATATAGCTGTGAAAGCGCTTCTTTTTGTCATCCTTCCGTTGGGTATCTTCCTCCTTATTAAACACGATTTCTCATTGATTCGTTATTCAGCATATGGCCTGCAAAAAAAGGGATTGAAAAAAAGCATTTTTTTGTGTATCTTATACATACCAGTAATGGTTATTGTAACAGGATTGATACAGTACTTGAACGGAATAACTTGGGAGGCTGACCTGCTATCTGGGGTAATCAGTTTCTTCGAGGCTTTTACCGAAGAATTCTTTTTCAGAGGAATACTCTTTATCTTCCTATCCCAAAAGACCAATACAAAAATAGCCTATATGACGTCACTAATGAGTTTTATCCTAATGCATCCACAAAATCTTACGACGATGTTCATTATCGGAACGATAGTACAAGGAATTCTGACCTTAGAAATCGCACGAAAATCACAAAATATTATAGGATCGTGGGTGCTGCATGGGAGTAATCGATTTTTTACGCTGGCATTGTTCCCATTGTTGATGTCAATCGTTTTCTAGTACCGTCCGAATGAGTGGCGAGATGGTCCTCTAAATGACTGGTGTCTATGTTCAAACTGTCGTTGAAAGGGAATCTTGCGAAAATCAGGGATTTCTGCCCGTTCGATCTGGAAATCATCATTGCTCTGCACTCTTCGGAAGTTGTCATGGTCCCGCTCGGTAAGCAGGGTGATCGCTGCGCCATTTGCTCCGGCACGGGCGGTTCTACCAATTCGGTGGACGTACTCAGTTGGGGTTTTTGGTACATCGTAATTGTAGATGTGGGTGACGTTTTTGATATCAAGCCCCCGTGCTGCGACATCTGTTGCCACCAGCACCTTTGTTTTTTGGCTTTTCAAGGCATCGAGGGAGCTTGATCGTTTTTGTTGTTTCATTCCCCCATGGATTGCTGAGGCGCGGATCCCTTGACGTGCAAGATTCTTTGAGACAGCATCAGATTCTCTGCGAGTTCCACAGAACACAATGGATAATCCATCGGTGTTTCTGTTGAGCAAATGAACGAGAAGGGAGAATTTTTGATTCTGCTCGTAAATGTCATAATACACCTGTTTCAATTTCCGATGATCGACATACGATTGGGTCTTGACGATGACGGGACTTTTCAGATGTCTTCTGGCGAGACGATGAACCTCCTCAGAGATCGTCGCACTAAACATCAGTACCTGTCGTTGCTGAGGAATGTAGCGGATGATGTCTTCGACATCATCGACAAACCCCATCTCGAACATTTTATCGGTTTCATCAAGGACAAGAATCCTGATATTCCGTAAATCAAGAGTTCCTCTGCGGAGATGATCAAGCATCCTCCCAGGTGTCCCTATCACAACCTCCGAGGTGCGGACGTCCCGTATCTGTGGCCCAATGCTCACCCCCCCGTACACACTTGTGGTGCGTACTCCAAGGGGTTTCCCAAAATCCCTAAAGACCTCTGTTACCTGTACACACAGTTCTCTTGTGGGAGTCAGAACAAGGGCTTGCAGTCCTCGTCCGGGTATAATCTTATGGAGGATAGGAAGACAGAACGCGAGTGTCTTTCCCGACCCGGTCTCTGCCTGGCCGACAACGTCTTTTCCCTGGAGGATTTCCGGTATACAGCGTTCTTGGATGAGCGTCAGTTCCTCAAATTCTTGTTCCTGGAGTTTTACCAGGAGTTTTTCTTGTATGTTCAGTTGTTCACATTTCATTCTTTTTCACCTTATGATTCTCTTGTAGAGTTTTTTGAGTCTCAGTCATAACAAATCGTTTTTTCTCTTCATTTTTTTTTTAAAAAAAAAAGTGTACTCAATTCTGTTGTGTGCTGTGAGAATATTACGCCTTCTTTACGTTTTTTGCTTGTGGTCCTCGATCCGATGTTTCAATCTCAAATTCAACGGCATCTCCCTCATTCAGAGATGATTCCATAGGGACTGCGGTCCGATGAACGAAGACTTCTTTTCCATCATCGCAGAGGATAAATCCATATCCTTTTCTTGTATTATACCATTTTACTGTTCCTTTCATGTTATTCACGTTTTCCTCAGATTGTATCTGAATTTTTACAAAGAACAAAAACAAAAAGATTTCATGTAGTCGAATGAACGAAACTAGGAAACTCTTATTTCTATTCCTTTTGGTCCGCTATAACCTCCTCTCCTTTATATAGTTTTTCACAAAGCTGGTTATTTACTCCTGTTATTCTCATGAATATCGCATGGTTACATCACAAGATGAATATCGAGTTTTTGTGCGAGTTCTTTGTATCGATTGCGAATGGTCACCTCAGTGACTCCCGCAATCTCTGCAACTTCTCGTTGTGTCCTGCGTTCACCACAGAGAACAGAGGAGATGTACAAGGAGGCGGCAGCAAGTCCTGTCGGTCCTCGTCCGCTGGTAAGCTCCTGATGTATCGCATGTGCTAATATCTCCAGTGTCTTTGCTTGAACGTTATTGCTAAGTTTTAATTCACTGCAGAACCGTGAGATATAATCTTTTGGTGTGGTCGGCATTAATTTTAATGCAAGCTCACGAGAGACATACCGATAGTTTCTCCCAATCTCTTTTCGTGATATTTGCGCAATTACACTAATTTCATCTAACGTCCGAGGGACATGACATTGTCGGCATGCGGCGTATAACGAGGCAGCAGTCACCCCTTGGATGCTTCTTCCTCGAACGAGATTTTTCATCGCTGCTTTTCGATAAATCATTGCAGCAGTCTCTCGTACAGATCTTGGAAGACCCATACCTGAGGCGAGTCTGTCGATTCCTGAGAGAGCAACTGCGAGGTTCCTCTCGGTTGCATCACTGATGCGGACGCGCCGTTGCCATTTCCGTAGTCGATACAATTGAGCCCGGTTTTTTGTCGGAATAGCTCTCCCGTACGCATCCCTGTTTGTCCATCCGATAGTCGTAGACAGTCCTTTATCGTGCATGGTGTAGGTCATTGGAGACCCGGTTCGAGATCGCTTCTCCCGTTGTTCATTATCAAAGGCACGCCATTCCGGACCATGGTCAATGATATCTTCATCAACAACAAGTCCACAACCAGAACAGACTAACTCCGCTCGAGAATAGTCCTTTCGGAGATGTCCGCTCCCGCATTCAGGACAACAAAGAATTTCTTCTATCTGTTGTTTATTTTTTCTCGTCAAATCAAATCCATCCCGTATCTTTCTTTCCAGATTTTTTTACAGCTCCAGCGTTCACGCTGAAAATCGGTGTGAAAGAACAAAAATAAAAAATCTCATACGTTTGGGTTAACAAAAATGTGAAATTTTTATCTCTATTCCCTTAATATAGAGATATACGTCTCTTCCCTTTATATTGTTTTGCCTAGCAGTGACAGGTTTAGGCGACAAATCTGGTGTAAGAGGGAAAAACCACAACTTTTGACATCAAGAGAAGATGAAAGATCTAGATGAAAAACTGAAAAACTACTAAAAATGTTGATTTTCTCGTAGTTAGCAATAAATGATATAAACTGATAAATAACAAATATATTATAATAATCATGGTTAAGTTTTGAGTCTATGAAAAAGAAAATAGTGAGTGTCGTAATTTGTACGGGATTCCTTTTTTGTTCTATTTTAATCATGATAATACCAAATATCAATTCGAAGGGAACAGCCAGTGGAATAATAATGAATGATAGATCAGTGTTGCTCTCTGAGGATACATCGAAAATTGATAGAAGAGAGAGAATCGCTTTACAAAATAGTTATTTGAGCTTTGCAGCATTTTCTGATACACATATTGGCGCCAAATATCAAAATCCTTTTTATGATATCGCTGATCATCTGGATCAACTTGGAAAGGATCTGGTTGATGCGACTAATAGGCTTGATTTTGTGGTGCATCTGGGTGATATCGTGAACCATAACACCGCGCAGGTGCATGGGGAAGGACTTCCTTGGATTGTTAATCAGTATAGGAATAATTTGAAAGCATATTTGATTTCTCATCTGAATCTGCCTTTTTATTATGTGGTGGGTAACCATGATGTGACTGATTATCAGATGAACAGCGGAGACCCACATAATCTTACGAAAACATTGATTGACGAACTCAGTATGAACGCTCCGGTATATGCGATGATGTACGAGGGGATACTCTTTCTGGTTGTCCCAGAACTTGGATATGTGACGTGGACGCACCCTGTTGAATATGAATGGATCGAATATATGACGAACCAGTACCCAACGACAACGACCGTGATCCTTTGTCATCAGGCTATCGAGGACACCACAAAGGAGAAAAGCTTGAAGCCATATCGTGGGAAGCAGGATATGGACTGGTGGGCGAGCTTGTTTCAGAACAACCCGCAGATTACACTGTGGATCCATGGTCATAACCATTGGCTTGACTGGTACGTGAGTAACCAGAGCACCGGACTGACGAACCCGATCAGAACATTTGGACATGAAATCGCGTTTTCCTCGCCCTATCCGCAAATGGATTGGCACTATCGGCATGAGTTAGACAGAGTGGTGATTTACAATATTTCTTCCACAGGCATTATCACAGCGAGCTGGGAGAACAATGGCGCGGGTGGCCATTGGGCGCCGGAATATCGTCATTCATGGATGGTCCCGACATCTTTTAATCCTGATGCTGAGAATTGGTATTCGTTTCCAATCTTTCTGCAGGATAATGAAACACAGCTCACCGATATGAAAATATTATCTCCAGACATCACGCTTCAACTGATTGGTACAGCCCCTATGGAGCTATTTTTTGATGCACGTATGGAATCACCTCCAGGTTCTGCACATGAAAACATCCTTGGATTTGGGAACGATCACTCCGGCAACGTTCAGTGGACCCGCCCAGGGATGCACGTCTCTGGACCTACGAATCTTACATTTCCCGAGAAATATCCGGATAATACCTCTATCCAGGAGGATGGGCGGAGCGGGCAACCGTACCAGTCGTTTCCTATGGGGACGATTTCTATTGCTGTTCCTAGTCAGACCTACAATTTCACCATGACTGCTCGATGTACCTCTGGGACCGGAAGAGTGGTAATGAACGTCAGCTGTTGCGACTGGACAACTCGCTCCCAATACAGCGTACTTTCTGGGAGTGAATCCCAAGTCTTTTCTCATATTTTTGGATCATCGTATGAGACGATTCATGGTTTTTACACGGTTCCAGACGACACGAATGCGTGGTTTTTACAGGGGGTATTGAATTTTTTGGATGCTGCTGAGTATGATGTCTCGTTGTTTAGTGTGAAACGGCAACGAACAAGTGATACGACGGATGATTTCCATCTCTATTTAAGCGGTCATTGGTACAACATGACGGGACCTCTTAGTGAAAATGAACAAGTGAACTTCTCTGTGTCCCCAGAGGTATTATGCGATACGAATGGAGTGATGAATTTCACCGCGTTCATCGCTGGAAATCGGTACGGGATGGTGAACCTTATTTACCATGAACCGCTCCTGATGGGGATGAACGCCCGTTTTCGGGTAAACAGCCAAAACGAGAATGTATACAATCTAAGTCTGACACAAACCATCTCACGAAATGCAGCAGAAAGAATGATGATATGGTACTCCATGCTGTTCCAGAGATACCCACATATTACTGAGTTGTTCGTTCGTCTGTTAATGCATGGTGCGACTGGTCGTGTTCTTTCTTTGATTCTGCATAGTGTATACCCAGAGATTTCTCTCATGTTTAAGATGTTTCCATTCAGTACAGATCCTCTGTATGAACAAGTGGGTTTTGTCGCTGATGATGCTTCCGAGATGAGACATCAAAGCATGAACGGAAATCTGTGGTTTTCCTGTAATTGTCCGAATGGGAAGGAGCGTTATCTCGAAATAACCTTTCCAAGGCTAGAAATAGATGAATAGATGTCATGAAATAATTTTTTTTTATTTGAATCTCCTATATTGTGTAGCTAAATAAATTTTTGAGATGTTATAAAAAAAATAAGGGTTTCATTGATAAAAAATTCTAACACCTCTTTTGAGATGAATGTGTTCTATTAAGAGATTTTTGATGATGTAATGAACTGTATAGTATCGTCGATGATTTAGGGGCACATCTCTTGAACGGAAAGATTTTCATTTGATGCTAGGTTCAAACCATAACTTTTCTTCATAAAAGAGGCATCACTGTCGTCTTTTTAAAACGAGTTCCAAAGAATGTTTTTCTAATGGTGAAAGAAAAAAAGAAAACGACCACGTTTCCTATCATCTTTCGATTTATTACTAAGACACATAAAGCAAGAGCAGTGATTGAAAACACAAATAACTTCACAGAATATTACGGAGAAAGACAAAATGCGAGACAAACGATTTATTGTAGAGCATCGGGGTGGACCCTTAAAAAAGGAACAGCACCATCAGTTGATGACATGGGCTTGCGACTGTGCGAAGCATGTCTTACCGCTCTTTGGGGACAACATAGACGAGCGATTAAAAAACGCATTAAAGCTGGCGAATGCGTGGAAACACGGGCAGGCTTCCGTGGGTGATGCACGAAATGCAGCAGTAGCTGCTCATGCGGTTGCTCGAAAATCTTCAAACCAGACAGCAAGTGCTGTGGCTCGTTCTGTTGGACACGCGGTCGCAACAGCCCATATGGCTGACCATGCATTAGGAGCAGCATGGTATGCGGTAAAAGCCGTAAAAAACGCAGGGGAATCCACAGAAATCGAACGAAAATGGCAAGATGAACAATTACCACCAGAAATTAAAACGCTTGTCCTGACTGCAAGGAAACGCAGAAGGATCTAAAAAGAGAGAGATTGAACAAAATGAAGGGGTTGCTGCGTGGAGATAGGAAAGCTCTTTAAAGCAGGAGAAAAACACAATTTTTTTGAAAAAATCCTTGACAGAATTACTGGAAATCTATAATTTGTTTAACAGACGTATGGATGATTTGTGCCGTATTGGTAAAAAAAGTGGTATTTTTTGCTGCCCAATTTGTAAAAATATATAAACCCCGTGAGCATACTATTTTCTAATGTCATATATAGAAATAAAGAAGATTAATGATACTGAATATATATCGTTCGTAAAAAAATTTTCTTTTATGGGAAAAAATTTCAGAATTAAAGAACATATTGGAAAGAATATTTCTACAGTAAATGCTAAGGATTATCTTAAAAAAAATTTTAATAATATAACTGAAAAAGAATTCAAGATACGAAAAAAATTTCTAGATAGGTTAGATATTGTGTATAACAAACATTTGTTAGAATATATGGAATTAAAATCTATTGAAATTAGCAATTTTTTTGAAATAAAAGATATTAGAGATGTTGTTCTTGTTGAATTTGCTAAAGAATTCATTTTTAATTCTAACAATATTGAAGGTTCAAAAATTCCTGCCAAAGAAGTAAAAAGAATTATTGAAACTGGTAATTCAAGGTATAAAAATACAAATGAAGTTAAAGAAGTGTATAATTCAATTGAAGCGTTAAAATACTTAAAAAGTGGTTTTAAATTTAATATCTCTTCAATTAAAAGATTGTATTATATTCTTACCGAGAATCTGACAATGTCTGGAGGAGATCACTATCCTAAAGGATTTAAAACAGTAGAAAATATCGTAAATAATCAACCTACTGTTTCACCTGAACAAGTAGAAAAAGAACTAGATACTCTTCTTCGATATTATAAAGATAATAAAAAAATAAAATACCCATTTCAATTAGCTTGCGATTTTCACCTTAATTATGAATATATTCATCCTTTTTTAGATGCTAATGGAAGAACAGGTAGATTGATTATGAATAAGATCCTCATGGATCATGGATATTTCCCTATTATTATCTATGCAAAAAACCGTAGGGCATACTCTAATGCGATAGTCAAAGGTTTACGAAGAAAAATAAAAAAAAGTTATTACCAGTTTATGTTAGAACAAGGAAAAAAAACATATGATAGCTTTTTCACAATAATGAAAAAATATTAATGATTATTCATAGGTGCTATGTGTAGACTGTAAGCCTCTTTATAACAGGAGAAAATACGATTTTCTAAAAAATTTATATGACAGAAGAAATAAGTTGATAGGAAATTATTTATACTATGGTATACATAGGTATATTTTGGTATATTATGAGCACGACAACCATTAAGATTCAAAGTGATACAAAATCACAAATCGATCAATTCCGAGAATACAAAAATGAAAGCTATGATGAGGTTATCAAAAAGCTTATTTTCATCGTAAAGAACTTAAAAAAAGAACCAAAACTTAGCAAAGAAACAATCAAAGCTATAGAAGCGGCAAGAGAACGAATTAAAAAAGGGCATTTCGTCAGCGAGGAGGAAGCCAAATATCGACTAGGGCTTTAATGAATGTATTCAGTCATTTATGATGATGTAACGTTACAAGATCTAGGTAAATTAGAAAAGAAAACCAGAAAAAGAATTTTTGAAAAAATTCATTCCACGAAAGAAAATCCATTTCATTATTTTGAAAAATTGACTTCTAGAGATGAATTCAAACTACGCGTGGGAGATTATCGGGTCATCGCTGATATCGATGAAAAAACAAAAAGAATTTCAATACTATTCGTTGATCATCGGAAAAATGTCTATAAAAAATTGTAATTTATTAGGTGCTGGGTGTAGGCCGTAAGCCTCTTTCGCCTCCGAGAGACACAAAAATATGGCACATCTCAGAACAGAATACGTTAGCGAGATTTTATGGGAGAAATCCCATTCTTTTTTTTCTTTAAATGTCTCTATAAAACAATATCACTGTTTTCCTACTAAAGAATATATTATATATATGAGAAGACTGTTATTAAAATGGTACGGAGGAATGAAAATTATCAAGAAAGGACTATTTTGTATCCTTATTTGTATGCTGGTGATACTTACCGCGGTTTTTCCTATTTCTTCAACAACAAGTTGGAAACAAACATCACACCCTAGGATAAATACAAATATTCAGTATAGTAATGTAGAGAACATATTCAATGATTTAAAAGTAAAATTAGAAAAAGTCACAACGAAACAGAAAGCTCTTGTTTGTATCAACGAAGCAATCGTAACATTACACGAACAAGGATTGTTACCAAAGGGTATGAGCATCCAGCGGGCACAACGATTGGTTACTATGGGTTTTTTAAAAAATGAATATTTACATCCATCTCAAGAGAGTGATGGGAACGATATGGGGAATACTAATTGTCTTGTTGTTGGGATGACGAATCACTTTATTTTTAGGCCGTTTCCTACTATATTAGATATCCCGATTATCTATTATCTTTTAACCAACAGTAGTCTTCAAGAAGAATTAAATTTTCTTCTATGGTTTTATGCAATACGTTATTTCAGCCCCTTGAAGTTTGGCCCCTTTGCGTTTGCTGGAAGTCGAGCTATAGCCTATGAGAATGGAAATGTCACTAAAGAGTGGAACTTTTCCTCTTCAGGATGGGTTTGGACGATTGGAATGAACGGAGTACAAAAGTGGAATGGAACATTCTACGGGGGTCTTTTTACAAGGTATAGAAAATATGTGTATAATAATTATAGTTACACTGATGCTTGGGATCCTGTAGGAATCAAAGGTTTCGTTGGCGTTCAACCTTTTTGTTTTCTCTCATCAATGGATTATGATTCAAATCGTTTCTATATAGGATTTGCTAGAGAAGTCAACTTTACATACAGTCCTCCATGGACCTAGGAAATGCCATGAAAAAGAAGTATCTCATAATTGGAGTCTGTTTCTGTACTGTGGTTCTTCTTGTGCTAGGTTCATTGAGTAATGTCGTTGGGTATCAGACTATACCAACACCAGAAGCTACATCTAACATTACAATAGACATAATTACATACAAACAAAGATTCCCAAGAATATACATAGAAAACTCTGATTTCAATGCAACTATTCATATCACAAATAATGGAATAAATACCATCAATGACTTAGATGTGATTATTACATTATCTCAATTTCCTACTCCTCGAGTGTCAAATGAATATTATACATGGGAATTCAATTTAATATTAGAACCAGACAAATCCCATGCAACAAACTTTCATTGCAATCCAACACTCATGACGCCAGGTCATATTGGTATATTTCCTTTATCAGTAAGTGTTGATTATGATAATGAATTAGTATACAGGCATAAAATATTCATAATCTGCTCTCCAATAATAAACAGAGCATAACAGAAGGAATATTCAAATGAAAAGGAAACGGTTGGCGGTTGGAATCATTCTCTTGTTCGTTGGAACCTGTGTTATGAATAACATTTAAATATATGACATGAAATATCATATCATAAGGAGGAATGAAAAAGTATGATATGGGGGGCGATCTTTGGTTTTTTCATCGGTCTTCTCATCGGATTTATAATAAAGAATTACTTTGGCTGGTAAGAGCAAATGTTGTTACCTATCAGGGATGGAATATTCTTTATATAGGATAACAGTGTTATAAAATGCGGTAAAGGGCTAGGAAAGACATGGATAAACGTCCATTAATTGGTGTAAGTCTCTGTGCTGTGGTTCTTCTGTGATGGGTTCGTTGAGCACTGTGGTGGGATACCAAACAGTCCAGACCTCACAACAGAGCACTATCAAAGAGAGAATCAACCAGAGAGAGTTGTTATTCCAGACCATCGTTGATATTGCAAATAATAAGGATATTCAGAGAATTATTCTTAAATCCCAGATAAGCAGAGGGATATTCCCACCATCGGAGATTCCTGTGTTAATGAAGAATCAGCTTAGACAGATGTATCTTCTTGGATTGATGCTTTCAAGGTTTATCAGCACATCAAGAATGCAATCTATCCTTGGTAAGTATCAAATCGATAATCAGGGGATGCTGAAGGAGATATCAACAGTTATTGAAAAGAATACAATACTCAATGCAGAAATAACTCAGTTGAAAGATTCTGAGTGTGATTGTGAAAATGAAAATACAGAGTTTCCTTATCCTATTCTGTGTGGAAGTTTATTTTTAATGTTTTTTTTGTTTGGCATTCCTGCTATGATTCTAGAGGAGTTGTATTTGTTTGTTTTACAACTTCCATTATTATTACTATTGATAACACCTTGGTACATACTGTTTTCTACTATTGCTTATCTTTTTTTTATTCTTTTAGTTGTTTTGGGATGCTGGCCGATATATCCATCAATCGGATTGAACATCAAGGATATGGAGATAAATCAATGAAACGGAAATGTTTGGCGATTGGAATCATTCTCTTGTTCGTTGGTGTGACCATAGCACCAGCTATCAACTTCAACACTGCGAAAGCATCCACTGATGATGACCTGGTGGAAGTCACCACACAACCCTGCGGCATCAAAGGATACGGGGATACCACGGTGAAACTCACCAGAGAACAATACCAGAACCTGGAGCAGTATCTGGTGGAGTTCAGAGCCAGATTGAACCAGACATCAACACGGGAGGAAGCAGTCCCGTTGTTCAAGGATGCTGTGGTGGAGTTGGACAAGTATGGGTTGTTGCCGAGGGGTATGAGTGTTGAGCGGGCACAGAGATTAGTAGTTGGTAATGGAAAATCAACAAACATTGTAAATAAAATACATAACTCGGAGATTTCTGTTTGTCATAATTTTTTTTGTTTGATTACTGGAGAAGCAGAAGATTGTCGGGTTGCTAAGACCGTAATTTCAGCTTTCAGGATTATATTCGAGAAGTTCTTCACTTCGAGAATTGAATTTTTTCTCCTATATATGGGAACCTTTTTTCTTTGGATAATGAAAAATTTTACGCCTGCGTCTATGCTAAATTTTTTGAGTCTTTTAACTTTTGGTGATGAATTTTATAATTATCCTGGTTATGGTGCTTATCCGTCAACTGGTTGGATATATACTGTAGGTGTAAATGGAATAGACACAATCAACGGTTCATTATGGGGTCATATTGAATTTCCTGTAATGGCATTTTACTGGAAATGTTATACAGGGGCGTTTGGTTTTACTGGAATTAAATTAGGATCATTTTTTTTAGGAGCAGCTGTCCTTGTAAAAGTAGATGTTTTTCAACCACCATGGTAGCCGTAAGATTTAGAATTGAAGCAAGAATATCTCTGAACTTGTCGAAATGATATCTGAGGAATAGCCCAGAACCAATCTTTTACCGAACGTTTTTGGATGCAATAGAATTATTACGACTCAAATCCAGAAATCCATTTCTATTCGAACATAAGTGCTGGGTGTAGGCCGTAAGCCTCTTTCTGTTTTAACGGTATTTGTCTGATGCGCCCTACCTACGAGCAGTCTGAATAACTGATCCCGATGTTTGGGCTTGCTCCAGGAGCAGATTGGCCGTTTCACCAAATCCCAAGGAGACCTCATCACCAGGTGAATCATCGCATAATCCAAGGGCTGTGTCGTTTCTGTTCCTCTGCTAAGACTCTCGCCTTACCTGCTTGCGCAGGATCCTGATTCAGAGTGAGAGAGGACTTTCCTCAGCAACCGGAAAGGTCACCGTCAACCGTCCACCTACGCCCAGCAAAAAAAGCATGTACGTTCTTAGGGTTATAAACTTTGTCCCCGTCCGATCTAATTCATTACCGGCTTCCAGAAAAGGTTGCCTTTGTATGAAGAGAGGAAGGATTCTTCAGGGGAACTGCGAGGTTGATTCTCGTTGATGAACCATGATAGCATCGATGAACAATTGGGTTTTCAGAGTCGTGGAGATTTCCACGGGAACATCAACGGAGAGCTCCACTACCCGTTTCTCACCGGCAGAAAGGGAGGAAACAATCGTTGTCTGTTGATGATAAATCTGGTTTGAATTGTCATAAAATGCACCGCGGATCTCGATGCTGCTGGTCGGCTCAGTGCCAAAGTTTTCAACTATCATCCGCACCGTCACATAATCTGCTCCAGTGCTCACTTTATAGCGTGTCGCGTCCTTCCAGCGATGCACAAGAAGTGGTCGTGGGGTGAGTGGATAGACGCTGATGTTGGTCAGACCTTCATATTCCAGGGGGATTTTTCCAACGGTCATATGCAGGGTGGTTGTTTCTAAAAAATAATATTGATCAACATAATAGGAATACGGTGGTATTGTCTGATTGAGATGGACCCCGACCGCCATATGGTGGGGAAGTCGGAGGAGTGACACATTATACCCGAGGCTCTGCAGCAGGGCGGCGGTCAGGATGGCTTTATCCTCACAGTCCCCTTGTTTATCGTGGAGGGTTTCTAACGGATACCGTGGATACTCGTAGGAGTCGTTCTCCGGATCATCGTTTTTATATTCGATACTTTGAACAAAGGAGGCGACAAAATTTATTTTCTCCACATCTGATCTTACTTCCTTGAGCAATAGGATGCGATCGACGAGGAATTCGAGATAGGAATCATCATAGGGATCAAACACATAGGCAGCGTAATCAACAAAATCAAATCGTTCCAAGCCTCGGTAATAATCAGGGAACCAATCGACTTGGGGAATTTTCAACGTATGGGAGCCGAAATAATACCAGGTGTACTCCCAAGAGCCGACCGGAGTTTTTTTCACCAAGGAAAAATTCGTTTGCGATAGAATCATTCCAGTACTGTCAAACAAAGATATCGTCAGTGGGGTATCCTCAGCAGTTGGAGCAAGGAGCGGGGCAAAACAGGTGAGAGACTGTGTGGTGGATGGAAGGATCACCTCGGGAAGGAGCAACACCTCTTCGGCTAAGGATCCTTGTAGGATCGTCAACCGAGAAGGATATGCGGGGAGATCACCAGTGTTCGTAAGGCTAAGGTGGAAGGCGATACTTGGAGAACCTGCGATGCCATTCCATCCGTCAATAGAAAGCGAGGTAACCGAGAGATTCGCACCATTGAACGATACCTCCTCTTCAAAAATCGTGTGTTGTGATGAGTCCTTCGCGGTTAACTGGTACATTCCCGCTGGAATCGTCGTGCGATACCCAGAAAAATACATGCTTTCATTATGAATTCCTGCATAATAGGTTCCTGAGAAAAGGACAGTATGTGCTGGATCGGTAAGGAGAAGATGCGAAGTATCAGAGGTGTTGAACTGCACTACCATCCGAGGAAATCCTTGGTCATCGTCAACAACCAGAGAAAGCAGCGTGAAGTGTGTCTGGTGAAGAAACGTACATCCTGAGAAGAGGCTGAGGAGGAGAATGCTGGTGATCAGGAGTGTTCTTCCTACCGGCATAGTACCTTCATGTTCCGTTCAATGACGGTCCCCAGCCGTTTCATCCCCGTATCAAGCTGTTCGTTGGTGGAATAGGAAAAGTTCAGTCGCATCGAGCTTCCTCCGCCTCCATCAACGCAGAATGCTTTCCCATGGACGTAAGCGACTTTTTCTTTGAACGCGTCAAGGAACATCGCTTCGGTGTCGATCTGCTTGGGGAGAGTCACCCAGGCGAACATCCCACCATATGGCTTGTTGCAGATGTATCCTTCAGGGAAATATTTCTTCATACAATCCATCATGATGTCTCGTTTTGGTTTGTACATTTCGCAGATTTTCATGATATGGAGGTCTAAGGAGCCGCTTTTCATAAACTCATGGGCGATGTATTGGGAGAATGGTGCGGTGCAGAGATCCTGTGCTTGTTTGCACAAAGCAAGTTTCCGCATGATCTCGTCAGCCGCGATAACCCAGGCGATTCGGAAGCCTGGGGCAAGGATCTTTGAAAACGTGGAGAGGTAAATAACTCTGCCTTCATCGTCAAATGCTTTAATTGGTTTTACAGGTCCTATATCGTACCGAAGTTTGCTATAGGGGTCATCCTCGATGATGATAAGGTTGTATTCATGAGCGATGTCGATAAGTTGTTTGCGTCGAGACTCCGGCATGACCGTGCCTGCGGGATTTTGAAAGGTTGGAATGGCATAGATGAACTTCACGGGCATGTCCTGTTTGAGGAGCTCCTGTATTTTTTCTTCAAGGAGGTCTATTTGTATCCCCTCTTTATCTAACGGGACTCCGATGAGGTTCGCTTCGTAGCTGCGGAACGCATTGATTCCACCAAGATAGGATGGGAGGCCAACCAAGGCGACATCCCCAGGATTGAGAAACACTTTTCCAACAGCATCAAGTGCTTGCTGGGACCCACTGGTAATCATGATGTTCTCCGCAGAGACTCCTGACGTCATCCCTTCTTTATGCGAGCGTTCCGCGATGGCCTCGCGAAGCTCCATGACGCCTTGTGTCGCCCCGTACTGAAGGGCGACTTTCCCCTGATTGTTTAACACAGTTTGAACCATGAGCTTCAAATCTTGAATGGGAAATGATTGCGGATTTGGTAAGCCACCTGCGAAGGAAATAATCTCAGGATCCTGCGTGACTTTCAGTAATTCACGGATTTCAGATTTTCGCATCTTTCCTGCTCTATCTGAGAATAAATGATCGAACTTTACCATGAACTTACCTCAGCAGCAACATCGACCTCTGTTTTATATGTATTTCGTCAAAAGATACAAATAGAAAAAAACCAATAACCATAGCATTATTTATCGTGTTTTTCTCGACGGAATAACTCTTTACAGTGCTCTTCAAACGCAGGCATGGCTTCAACCGTCTCCCAATCAAGATTAAAACGGTGCATGAATAACATGAGTTCCTCATTGGAACTGATGACTTTTTTTTCCTTCAGATTCATACAACTGACGTCTTCAGGATCAATAATATCGTCATCCATACTACTCACTGGTCATTGAACATTGATAGTACTTATAAATGTTTCTCTGATGAAAAAAAGAAAGAAGAAGAACCAAGGATATTACTTCTTTTTCAAGTACGGTAGACTGGTTCTCTTATTCACGCCAACAGTATAGCCTGTTGGTAACTCGCAGGCGGTCCCGCTTTTTGGTGACCGTTTGCTGAAGTAATAGATCGTTTGTTTTCGTCCACCCTTCAGGGTTACGTTTCGAGTGTATAACGTCCATCCTTCGTAGTTGTATGCCATACTACACCTCCTATTGCAACAGATATCTTCTCTTCTGATTTAAATCTTCTCCTTTGCATATCTATTTGTGTTTTGGTTTTCTCAACAGAAGGATGTTTGATAAAAAAGATTATGAATAGTAAGTTTATGTCTACCACACACCAACGGACAAAGGAAGAGAATCAGTAAGAGAATGCGGATGTGATCTAGTGGTTATGATTGAGGCCCTCCAAGCCTCTTGCCCGGGTTCGAATCCCGGCGTCCGCACTTCTTTCTTTGATGTGTCTGCAGGGGTAGCCAAGCATGGCCAACGGCGCAGGACTTAAGATCAAAACACAAGAAAGGTTCGTGTGATGAGACATCCTGTCTCGCAGGAGTCCGAGGGTTCAAATCCCTTCCCCTGCATAACTTTTCCTTCTCATACGTCTGAGAAGTTACACTCTGTTCGAAAAGACTCATTTAACAAAACTTTTTGAACCAGACCTCCTATATATCATCCATTAGGTACAAACTGCACATTCAAACTATCCTACATAAAAAAAATAATTAACCCCAACCTAACAATGGTGGAGCAGAGTATGAACATTCTACTCATCGAGCCCCATGAAGGAGCAAAACAAACCTTTCATTATCGATTCAGCTTGTTTCGCTCCCTCAGTTTAGAGCAAATCGCAGCCCTTACCCCACCTGAACACAACGTCACCATCCTAAACGAAAAAATCCAGACTATCGACTTCACACGCCCCTACGACCTCGTCGGTCTTAGCCTTATGACCTGCACAGCAAACCGTGGATACACCATCGCAGACACCTTCCGTGCAAGAGGAGTACCTGTCGTCCTCGGTGGATGGCATCCCTCCGCTCTACCCGAAGAGGCAAAAATCCATGCAGATGCCGTAGTCATTGGTGAAGCGGAACTAGTCTGGGGACTACTACTCAAGGACCTCCAGCAAAGTACCCTGAAACCCTACTATCAAGGAGATCGCCTGCCCATCGGTGATGAGATACCAGCACCACGACGCATCGGCCTGCGAGCCTATGGCCCTGCCTCCATTCAAGCCACCCGCGGATGTCCAACCCACTGCTGGTTCTGCTGCCAACACGTCGTCGAAGGTGTCCATTTCCGCCCCAGAAAGATTAATGCAGTTGTCGATGAGATAACCACGCTCCCTAACAAGTTGCTCCATTTTATTGACTCCTCCCTTACGATTAACCCGACCTACTCGAAGAACTTTTTCAATGCAATGAAGCCACTTGGGAAACAGTTCGAATGTTATGGGAACATTAATAGGCTTGCCAAGGACGATGACCTCCTTCGAATCGCGGCCGATGCAGGATGCGTCCGATGGTTCGTCGGCATCGAATCCCTCTCACAAGAAACAATCGACAGTATGAAAAAAGGAACAAACAAGGTCAAGGACTATCCAACTGCCATAAAAAAAGTCAGAGATCACGGGATGATGGTCACAGGTTTGTTCATGTTTGGCTTTGACACTGACACGCCAGAGGTCTTCGACAAAACCTACCAGACAGCCTGCCAATGGGACCTTGATTGCGCACAATTCAACATCCTCACACCGTACCCTGGAACGAATATCTATGAGGAATTCGAAGGCCAGGGACGTATCCTCACTAAAGATTGGTCTAAATATGATGTGGGACACGTCGTCTACCTACCGAAGCAAATGTCCCAAGGGGAAATCTTACAAGGTATCACACGAACGGCGAGTCGATATCTTTCAATTCCAAACGCAATCCGTCGTTGCATCAATACTCACCAGATGTCTGCCAGTATCTGGTATAATAAAGTGACGCGTAACTTCTCCGCTCGTGGAAACATCAGGATTTTCAAGGAGTAAAAAAAGTAGTAGATAAGGGGTCCTAACCACGGGAAATATGAGTGGGAGAGAGTGAAACAGTAAACATCCATTTGGTCTCTGGCTATTTGTCCGGATTCGGTAATAACATAGACCATAATCGTATGGCGGCCGATCAGGTGCGTATCGT
>Ga0265297_10001166_pt1 | contig 64221 bp, 86 predicted proteins | sample Munlanlwell13791_FD_192502 | JGI IMG/M metagenome (GOLD analysis project Ga0265297, IMG submission 192502) | Leachate microbial communities from a municipal landfill in Southern Ontario, Canada - Leachate well 137-91 | ecosystem: Engineered > Solid waste > Landfill > Unclassified | place... | reverse complement strand
CATCACGGCACGTTTCGCCTCCAGTAGCGCCTCGATGTCCTCGTCAATCGTGCCGGCGGCCAGCAGGTACCACGCCGTCACGGCGTCGCGCTGGCCGATGCGATGCACGCGATCCTCTGCCTGGCTCATTGATGCAGGTGTCCAAGCGAGTTCCAGGAACGCCACGTTACTGGCGGCGGTGAGTGTGATGCCCACGCCACCAGCGGTCAGGCTGCACACGATCAGCCGGCAGGCCGGGTCGGTCTGGAACCGATCCACGTTGGCCTGGCGCTCCTGCACTGAGTCCTCAGCCATCAGGCGCGCCGCGCCGGGGAACGCGTCGTACAGGCGCTGCTGTACGTCAACGTGGTGGGCGAACAGCACGAGTTTCTCGCCCTCGGCCGCGTCGAGGAAGTCCTGCGCCCACCCGATCGCTGCCCTCAGTTTCCCCTCGGCCGCCAGGCGTTTCAGGGCCTCGATCCGCACCAACTGCTGCGCCGTCTCCGCCGCGCTGCTCGCGCGGTTCCCGGCGGCGCGGGCGCGAGCCTCAGCCGCGAACAGGTCCGCGCCGTCGCGCACGGCATCCTCGCGGGCGTGCTCCGCGGCCCGGTCACGCAGGTAGCCGGCCACGTCGCGCTCTGCCCGGCGGTACTCAGCCTCGTTGCTGAGTTCGAGAGGAACCGCCACGCGCTGCTTCGCCGGCAGTTCAGCGAGGACCTGCGCCTTCGTGCGGCGCACGTAGCAGTTAGAAACAAGCACTCCGTTGGCAAAGAAGTTGTGGTTCCCTTCTACCTCGATGTCATAAACGACTGCACCTCCACAACTACTGCCGTCAACTCGTCCGTCACCTGCTGATTGGAGTACCTCAATACTCGCCACCCTAACGACAGAAGTACTCTCGTCTTCCATGCATCTAGTTGCTGTTGCCTGAGAAGACGATGAGTAGTACCGTCTACTTCTACCGCTAACTTGTATTGCGGGTTTGCTAAGTCTAGATACAGGAAGTTCCGAACCCCGGTTATGAACTTGCCTTGGGGCTTTTTGATCTCCAACATGTACTCTAACCACTGTTCCTGCCACCCTAGCGCCGCGCATAGTTTTCGTGCACAGGGTGATATGCGATCGCTGCGGCCCGGAAGCCGATGCCTTGCTCGTGCGGTAACGCGCCCCTTTTCTATTGATTCCTGACTGCGGCGGCGTCCTTTCAACGCCGCGCTGATTGCCGGGTATCGCTTGCCTTTGTGACTGGGTGCCGCCCACATCGCTGCTAACGTCTTCTGTGCATGCGGCAGTGTTTGTTTCCACGCATTTGAGCAGGACAGACTGCAAAAGCGTCGTTGCCGCAGTTGCTTCACATTGCGCCCGGTGAACGTCTTGCCACACCACTCGCATGTCTTCGTAACATCCGGGCCACGATTGCGTGCTCTGGTTTCCATCATACGCTGGCCCCTTACATGGTCCTGTGCCGCCGCTTTGCCCGCGCACTTCTGAGAGCAGTACTTTAGGGCGGTTTGCAATCCGTGCCACCGGCGGACAACTCGTTTGCCACAGTACCAACACGTAATCGCTACCAGTAAGGGCGGCGGCCCGTTTGTAGCCACACGATGTCCAAACCCGATGATCGGGGGTGCAATCAAACGACCTTCCATCCTCTGTTCGTACTCGCACCAACGCGCCTTGATGATGGCGCTTGCTGTAACCAACCGTTCGTCTGAGTTCAATGCATCCATCCTTTGCCACCGACCATACGGAAACCGGCAACTCGCTTTCAACAATCTCCGCAATAGTTAGTGGTCCATGTTCGCATTCTACCACAACTTCGCCCCGAAGGCACCGCTGGCGCAGCAGGGTGTGCAGCTCGTCCAGGTTGGTGGCGCCGCTCATGTCAACGCCGTACTTCGTCCGCGTGGCCCCACAGTAGCGGCTGATGAACTTCCAGGAGCCGCCGAACTCGTCCAGGCGCCCCAGCGCCTGCAACTGCGTCACCAGCTCGACGGGCCGGTTCAGCAGCGGCGTGCCGGAGAGTAGGAGCCGGAGCGGTGCCGCCTGGCACAGTTCCTGCGCCGCCTTCGTTCGCTGAGCCTTGGCGCTCTTGATGTAGTGTGACTCGTCCAGGACCACCGCCTGCCAGCGGACCGCCTTCAGTGCGTCCAACCGCCGCGCCAGCACGTCGTAGTTGATGATGCACACGTCGGCGGTCAGGTCCATCGTCCCGTTCAGGACGGCGACCGACCGGCCGGGTAGCCACTTGCGCGCCTCACGCTGCCAGTTGAGCTTGAGCGAGGCGGGGCAGACGACCAGGGCGGGGTATGCGTTGGTGGCCTGGACGGTTGCCAGCGCCTGCACAGTTTTCCCGGTTCCCATCTCATCAGCTATGAACAATCGTCGTTGCTTCATAGCGTACGCCACCCCGGCCGCCTGGAACGGCCGCAGCGTGCCGCCGAGGCCGGGGACCTCCAGGGTGGACGTGGCAGCGCGGCTGGCCTCCTCGTTGCGCGCGAGGCCGTCCACGGCCGCGTCGAGGGCCTTCGGGTCCGTGGGCACGAAGCCGAGCCGCCGCAGCGCGGCCACGCTCGCGCTAGACACGGGAACGCTCCAGTGGCGCCCGGTCTTGTCCCAACGGGCGCCGGCCAACTCCCGCACCTGTGCCACCAGGTCGGCGTCATAGTCGAACCGCACCACCAGGCGGTCGCCGTCCAGCCGCACGGTCCTGCTAGGCGGGGCCGGCGCGGCCGCTGCCTCGGTGACCGGGGCGTTCGCGGCCGACTCGGTCACGACGAACCTGTGCTTCTCGGCAAACGCGCGCACCGCCGCCAGCGACGACAGGGGTGCCGTCCAGTGCTTGTGGCCCGAATCGAACCGCCGGCCGGGGATGCTCTTCACGGCCGCCACGAGGTCGGCGTCGTAGGGGAACGCGATCACCACCACCCCCTGCTCGACGGTCACCACGCGGGTGGCCCTGCGGGCGTGGCCGTTGGTGGCGGCTGGGGCGGCGACCTGCTGCGTCTCCGGTATCGGGGCTGGGATCGTTGCCGGGGAGATGCCCACCTCTGCGAGCTGGCCGGAGTAGCGCCGGACAATCTCCCAGGCCCGCTGGGCCTCTGCGAGCGTCCACGACTCGTGGTCGGCACGCGCCAAGCGGTGGCCGTCGCTCACATCGGGGGCGGCGAATCCCTGATCGTCGTGCGAGACCGCCCCGTCACACCGGCTCGCCAGGTGACGGAGCGCCCGACTCAGCAGCAACCGTGATTCAGCGCCCATCACTCCGGCTCCCCGTCCAGTACCACTGTGAAAGCGTCGCTGGTCCACCGCCACGCCATCATCGTGCGCCCGGCGTCCTCGATCTCACGGTTCGCTGTACGCATCTGGTCGTGGTCTAGGCGTTGCAGTGCCTCGCTCCAGCGTCTCATGGCATCGGCGCGGATTGCCGCGTACCGTACCACCTCTCCCTGCGCCTCAGCGCGCTTCTCACGTACCTGCTCTGCGGTCAGCATGACGCCACCTCCGCATCATCGTCCGTGTCCGGCACTTCGCACACGCCGGCGAGCATCTTGGTGAGGCACTCGTGGCAGCAGGTATGGCTGTCGCCACTGATGCCCTTGCCGTCCTTGGTGCCGAGCACGCGCCCGCACCAGGCGCAGATGACGCGAAGCGTGGTGCGCTGCTCTGTCACTGTTGCCATCGTGCCCTCCCCAGTGGCCTGCCTCGTCAGCGCCGGGCGGCCAGCCCCGGCGAATGCCCGCGCCTACACGCGGGCGTTTCGGCTCACCTGCGGCTTACGACGTACCCGCGACGCTCCATCTCCGCCACGAGCACAGCGTCGTCGGTGCCGGCGAGCGGGTCGTCGGACTCCCCCACGGGCTCGACCGGGCCCACATCATCAACGATCCACGTGTCGTCGTTCACTGCTGCGACTGCCAACTCCACTGGCACGTCGCGGATCTCGAGCACCAGACCAGTGGCGTTCAGCGCAGGGTACTTCGCGCTGCCACCAGAACCGGGGAACTGAGCATCGCCAGCGTACCGGACCCCGGTACCGAGCCGCACCCGCGCATCGCGCACGGGGCGCTGCGCCACCTCGCGCCCGCAGAACCAGAGCGTCGAGTTCTGACTCTCCCGAGAGGTCACGCGGTGCATGACCGTGACCAGCCGCGGCTGATCGCTGCCGTCAGTGCCGAAGATGCGCCGCACCATCTCGCGTACGTTCGACTCGTCACGTGGGTCGAACGTCCATACCTCGCGCGATGCGATCCACTTCCCTCCCAGATCACGCGCGGCTGGCGGGACGCTCGGGTGAAACGGCGTAGACAGCTCGATCTCCCCCGCATCATTCCTCGTCATCTTCACACCCATCACTGCACCTCTCCTCAGCCTGCCTCATCAGCGTCGGGCGGCCAGCCCCGGCGGAACCCCCCGCGCTGGGGGGCTTTCGGCTACGATCACTTGTTGGGCAGTTCGCCGCCCAGCGCCTCGTAGACCGCCTCCTGCCAGGTATCCGCCTCACGCTCCATGTCCACGCGTGCCCAGCGGTACTCCGTCTCCTGGAACAGCGTCACGCCCACCGACACGGCGGTGTACTCGCGGCACTCGCCATAGTTGAAGTGCCGCACCTGGTGCACGGTTGCTACCAGGAACCGCTTCGTGCCGTCGGGCCAGGTGATGACCGTCTGATGGATACCGGGCATGGGTTCGGTGGCCGCCTCTACCTGCTCCCCGAAGATACGGCGGGCTTCCTCGTGGCGCTCGGCCGCCGCATTCGCAATCTGCGCTCGCACCTCGTCATTCTGCTTCTCCAGACGGCGGCGCTCCTCCAGTCTCTCGGCGGCTTGCCGCTCGGCCTCGGCCAGGAGTTCCGGCGTGGCCTCCATGATCCGGCCGCTCGCCTTACCGCGAGCGAACCCCTGGACCGTGAACCATCCTCCGTTCTCCAGGACGATGATGCCGTCCTTCCTGACCATGGCGATCTTCTGTGCGCTCAGGTGCGCGGTGCCGCGATAGACGCCGCAGTCGCCAAACCTGTCCCAGATCACCGTGTCACCCTTCTTCACGCTCAGCTTCCCCTGGTTCATCACCGCACCTCCATCGTTCTGAGTCCATTGTACAACATCCGTTGCGCGCGCGCAATAGGGTGATGGGACCAAAATGGGGGCGAGTTTCGGCGCGGTGGTGGAAAACAGGTCGGCGGCCAGGTTGCGCCGGTGTTGGCGCGGGGTCCTGGCCGCCTGTGTGGATGGAAACGTGTGCTACCAGCGTAGCACGCCGTGTGGACAAGCACAACTAGGCCGGCGCCACCGGCCCATACGCTCCTAGAGGTGGTGCGCTCAGCACCTCGCGTATCTCCACGCGCACGTTGTAGCTGCGGGCCAACCGCTCCGCTAGCCGCACATTGGCTCCCGTATCCTCCCCCACCAGCACGATCCGTTCGATGGTCGGTGGGTCCTGGCCGCGCACCTCGGCGGCGAACTGGCGCGTGCTGTAGCCGGGGTCGGCGGCCTTACGGTCGGCTGCCATGACGATGGCGGCCTTAGGGTCGGGGGAGTCGGTGGCGATGCGAAACCACGTCTCGCCACCGAGCACGGGCACGGCGGACTGCACCTCCGGATCGGTGAGCATCGCGCCAACGGCGGCGCGGTACTGCACCGTCCTGACGCTGCCCATGCCCAGCGCCTCACGTACCGACTCAGCCCGCCCCTCCCCCCACCGCACCCGGCGCATCATCTCGGTCACCACGAGGCACTGGCACTGCCAGGACCGCTCATGGACGGAGCGGAACGTCTCGTACAGCACCGGCAGGTCGTCATCAGGCACGCCCTTGAGGTGCTGCTCCATCGCCTCTGTGTCCAGGGCGCGGTCGATGGCCGCTACGGCGACGACCAACTCGGACACGGCGCAGTCACGCACCGTGGCGTCACTCACGTTCTGGTCCACGTGTTACCTCCTGGTCGTGCACGCACGCGCGCAAACGTCAGGGCAGAACCGCGCGTACCAGTCATCATCTGTCCACCACCGCGTCACCGGAGCCATCGGCCACCGGGTGGAACGACTGTATGTCACCTCCGCAGTCCCATCTGGCGCCACGTAGCAGTGGTACACCATGTTCTGGTAGCCGCGAGGGCACGCGAACGAGGTTGACAGACCGTTTTTCGGGTACCAGAACATGTCGTCGAGGACTGGCCCGTCCGGGAATGGCGCTTGACGCAGGACCAGCCCGCACGCGGTATAAAACCTCATGGTTCCCAAGCAGTGGCGGATCACGCCGCCATCAACGATGGCATCATCACGCCGCTCTATCCACCGTATCTCGCGATATGGCGGCCGTGCCCATATGTGGTCCAGCACATCGGCTTCACGCATCGTTGTTCTCCCGTGTCCCCAAGTCGTGCACGCGCGTGCACTATCACCGGCGTATGATCATGTCGGCCGTCACCGCCGTGGGCGAGATGCTCGTGGCGCGCTCCTTGGCCAGCCGCTGGTAGCGGTCGATGATGTTGGCGACGTTAGTGGGCCGCCACCGGTGCACCATCCACTCGGTGAGGACCTCCTCCCACAGGGGCAGGTCGGCAACGGCTGCCGTGATCGCGGCTCGTTGCTCCTGGTTGGGCGCGCATTTGGTGTGGCGCCTGTACGCCGTCACGGCGTCGCTGTCGTGCCCGCCATCGTGGTCCCGGCGCAGGTGCAACGTGAGCGCCCCCCGCGTGCGGAACACCCTCTGGCATTGCTGGCAGGCATACGCCGGTGGGGACTGGGGCGCCGGCGCACGCCCCGATAGGGGCGTGGCTCTCTCTCTTGGATCTAATGTGGGATATGGGGTGTCCCTGCACCCCCCTCCGGGGTGTCCCTGCACCCCCCTCCCAGGGGTGTCCCTGCACCCCCCTCCCAGGGGTGTCCCTGCACCCCCCTCCCGGAGCGAGTCGGCAGGCTGAGTCGCGGCCGGGGGAGGGGTCTGAGCAGGTGGCCGTGTCTGGGCGGGAGTGGCAGGGGATGCGGTGGCCGGTGAGGTGTAGTCCGCCGGGTCGTAGGTGGAGCTGGCGGCTCCGGGGACGAGGATGTGGTAGTAGTTGCTGCGGCTGGCACCGGACACGGCCGTGCGGGTGATCACCTCCAACTCGCCGGCGCTGCACAGCGCCTTGATGGCGTCCTTGACGTACCCGCGCGTGGCGTTGCACATGGCGGCCAGGTGGTCTAGGGACGGCCACGCCACGCCGTCGTCGTTGGCGCAGTTGGCGATGGTGAGCAACACCAACCGGTGGCCGGCCTTCTGCTGACTGGAGTCGAACACGGCCTGCATGGCCCTGATGCTCATGCCTCTACCTCCGTCTCGCGTTTCGCTCGCCGTAGAACACGATCGGGGCCCCGTACAACTCCGCCATGGCCTCGTTGATCCGCGCTGTGACGGTCCGCGCCGTCTCAGGTGGCAGCAGGCGGCGGACGACGTCCAGGTGCTCCATGGCGTCCCGCAACGGCGCTGCAACGCCGTCGGTTATCCACTCGCGGAACTCGTCCAGCAGCAGGTCGTCCTTGGTGGCGTTGCAGCGCCGGCAGGCATACACGGTGTTGCCCTGGAGGCCGAGGCCCCCGCGACTCTTGGGGATCACGTGGTCGATGGTCGTGGTGCCTGACTGGAGCACGTCGCCGCAGTACCAGCACCGGTGTGATGCGCCGTCACGGTGGCGCGGGGAACGAGGATACCCTGACACTGTTGCCCTCCTGGGGACGCGAAATCGCCCTCGCGAGGCGGCGCTGATCCGGGACCATGTAGGCAGGGTGGGCAACCTGCCATCGGATCGGCGCCCCCGCTCGAGGGCGATTGTCGGTGGTCATATTAAGTTGTTCATGGTCCTCTGGCACGATCCTCTCCGTCTACCACTCGTTGCCCAGGCGGGTGGGATAGAACGCTAGAACATGCTCCTGATTAACGGTCTGACGTCGGGGCAGCCGGCGACGACGCGCTGGAGCACCGCGACGCGCGGCTCCTGGCCGCCCTTCCAGCGCGACAACTGCGCCGGGTCCACGTCCAACGCCTCGGCCGCGGCGCGCGCGCTACCGAACCGCTCAACGAGCGTCGCTACCACCTGCGGCATCACTACCTGCCAAGCTGCCATCCGAAGGCCCTCCTGTCCCAATCATAGCACAGCCTTGCACGGGTGCAACTGCGTGCTATGATTGGAGCAGGAGGGATGTGATGGAAGACGAGTTAGCTGTTGAGATGGTTGGCATAGAGGACCTGCGGCCTCATCCCCGCAACTACCGGGCGCACCCTGACGACCAGCTTGAGCACATCACGGCCAGTATCCAGAAATACGGCCTGTACCGGAACGTGGTGGTAGCGCGCGACGGCACAATACTGGCCGGGCACGGCGTCGTGGCGGCGCTGCGCCGGATTGGGGTACAGCGCGTGCCGGTCGTACGCCTGCCTGTGGATGCCGATTCTCCGCAGGCCCTGGCCGTGCTGACCGGCGACAACGAGGTGAGGCACCTAGCCGAGATAGACGACAGGCTGCTATCCGAACTGTTGAAGGAGGTCAAGGACAAGAACCCAGGAGGCTTGCGTGGCACGGGGTACGACGATGCGATGCTGGCCGCCCTGGTGATGGTGACCAGGACTGGCGACGAGATCAGCGGTTTCAACGAGGCTGCTGAGTGGGTGGGGATGCCGGAGTATGATCCGCAGGAAGACGTGCTCAAAGTCACGGTCAGTTTCCGGTCCGTCGAGGACCGCAACGCCTTCTTCACTAAACTGGGCCTGACAGCGGTGAGCGTGAAGAGCAAGTCGATGTGGTGGCCGCCAGTAGAGGGGCGGCAGAACCTGTCTGCCATGCAGTTCAGGACGGGGTAGCCATGGACGATCAGGTCATGCCGCGCTACCCGGTGTACATCCCGTCTAAGGGCAGGTGGGACGCATCTCTCACGGCGCAGTGTTTCCTGCGTGACGGGGTACCGTTTCGACTGGTGGTTGAGTCTCAGGAGGCCAACCGCTACGTCGGCGTGTTCGGGCCAGAGTGCGTGCTGGTACTCCCGTTCCGCGACGCCGGGAGCGTGGTGCCGGCCCGCAACTGGATCATGGACCACGCGATAGCCGAGGGCCACGGGCGGCACTGGCAACTCGACGACAACATAAACAAGGTCCGCAGGCGCTGGCGAGGAAAGCGCATCCCCTGCAATGCTGGTGTAGCGCTGCGGGTCGTGGAGGACTTCACGGACCGCTACGAGAACGTGGCCATCAGCGGGTTGGCCTATACCATGTTCGTGCCAGACGGCAGGAAGGAGCCCCCGTTCGTCCTGAACGCCCACGTATACTCGTGCTGCCTGTTTGACAACGCGATGCCGTTTCGGTGGCGAGGTCGCTACAACGAGGATACTGACATCTGCCTGCAAGCCCTTGCCGGTGGCTGGTGCACGGTACTCGTGCAGGCGTTCACCGTGGACAAGGTGCGAACGATGGTGATGAAGGGTGGAAACACCGATACTCTGTATCACGGTGACGGGCGCTTGAGGATGGCGCGGAGTTTGGAGCGTCAGTGGCCTGGGGTGGTGCGGGTGATACGACGCTGGCAAAGACCGCAGCACTACGTTCAAGGCTGGGGCAAAGAGTTCGACACTCCGCTGCGCCTGAAACCTGGAGCACGTGATGAGACCATGCCCTTGGTCAACGAGTACGGTATGCGGCTGGTGCACGTCACTGACGAGGCGATCACCCCGGACTTGCTTGAGCTAGTTGCAGACAGGCTAGACGGTGATAGGGGGTGACGCGATGAGTTCACGTCACGAACGCCTGGAGTGCTGCCGCCGCCGCGGCGACGTTGCGGCGGTCGTTCCACCACCGGCAGCGGGTCGACGGGTGAGGAAGCAGCAGGGCAGGCAGTTGACGAACCGTGACCACTGCCAGGAACGTGGCGTCGACTATGCCGAACGCGCGCGCGACGTTGCGGCCGCACAGCACGAGACCCGTCACGTCGTCCAGCGGCAGCGTTGCTGCGGTCAGCGCGGCGGCGGCGCGAGGGAACGAGTCGTGCTTGACTGCTATGAGGTTTACGCGCCTGTAGTGCGTGAGGAAGTCTCTGCACGACACCCCCAGCAGACTCCCAAGACGCTCACCGCAGCGTCCTCCGAGCGGTGGCCCTGGGTTCTCGGTACTCGGCATCTCACCTACGAACAGCGTGTTGTTCATGCGAGTAGCATACACCGTGACGTGCGCGCGCGCAACGCTGCGGCAGTAGTCCGCATGACAGGACGGTAACCTCGTGTCCCAGTGCACGGCGCACAGTAAGCGGACAGGAGAGCGGTGTCGGGCGCCGGCGATGGCCGGGCGCGAGGTGTGCTACCATCACGGAGGCGCCAGCCTGCGTGGTCCGGCGCACCCCAACTACAAGCATGGCCGCTACGCCAAGGACCTGCCGACGCGCCTGGCCGCGCGCTACGCTGCGGCGCTGGCAGACCCCGAACTGCTGAGCCTGCGGGACGACGTGGCGGTCGTGGACGCGCGCGTCAGCGAACTGATCGCCGGGCTGGACAGGGGTGAGGCCGGCACTTTGTGGCTGCAACTGGGCCGGACACGCCAGGAGATGGAGGAGGCGAGGATTGCTGGGGACACCAAGACGCTCGCCGTCTGCCTGAACGAGGTCGACAACCTGATACAGCGGGGTGCCACGGAGGCCGAGCGGTGGCGGGAACTGCTGACGACGATAGATCGGCGGCGCGTGCTGGTGGAGAGCGAACGCGAGCGCCTGGCCCAGGCAGAGCAGATGCTGACCGCCAAACAGGCCATGCTGTTCGTCGGCGTCGTGCAGGACATGCTGAGTGTAGCGGTGGAGGCGCACGTTGCAGACCGGAGGACGCGGGCTACCATCCTGGCCGAAGTTGCACAGGGGGTTGATGGGCTCCTTGGCAGCCCAGTTCAAGGCGGGGTTGACCACCAACCGGAGCGGTAGCGCCGACTACGCCGAACGTTACTGGGGCGACCCGGCCGGGTGGCTGCGCGACTGCGTGCGCTGGCCCGAGGGCAAGGGGGCGACCGACTACCAGATCGAGGCGGCCGAGGCCCTGTGGGAGCACAAACGGTTCGCCGAACGCGCCTCGCGCGGTTCCGGCAAGACCGCCTGGAACGCGCTCATCATCCTGTGGTTCGCCACCACGCGCGACGCGGCTGGCGTGGACTGGAAGATCGTCACAACGGCGGCCGTGTGGGCGCAACTGCTGCGCTACCTGTGGCCCGAGGTACACAAGTGGGCGAAGCGCCTGCGTTGGGACGTAATTGGCCGCGCCCCGTTCACGCGCGAGGAGTTGCTGCTCAGTTCCCTGAAACTGCCGAACGGCGCCGCGTTCGGCGCCGCCAGCGACCGCCCCGGTAACCTGGAGGGCGCGCACGCCGACCATCTGCTGTACGTCTTCGACGAGGCCAAGAGCGTGCCTGACGAGATATTCGACAGCGCCGAGGGCTCGCTCTCTGCCGGTGAGGCAGACGGTGGCGAAACCCTGGCCATCGCCACGAGCACTCCGGGCCGGCGCCGCGGCCGCTTCTACCAGATGTTCAAGCGCCTGCCGGGGTTGGAGCGCTGGCACGTGATGAAGGTGGACCTCCAACGCGCGGTGGCGGCGCACCGCGTCAGCGCCCAGTGGGTGGAGGACATGGGGCTCCTGTGGGGCAAGGACAGCGCGCTCTACCACATGCACGTCCTGGCTGACTTCGGCAGCGAGGTGTCGGACGGCATCATCCCGCTGGAGTGGGTGGAGGCGGCGCACGAGCGCTGGTACGCCTGGACGCGCCGGGTGCAGGACGGTGGGGAGCCTGGCCGAGTGACGAGCGTGGGGGTGGACGTTGGCATGGGCGGCCCGGAGGGCGACCCGACGGTGCTAGCGGTGGTGCGCGACGGCACGGTGGTTGAGCGCCTGGACCAGCACGCGCGTCTGGCGCAGGGCACCGAGTTGATGGACGTGGTGACCATCATCCAGCGCCAGTTGTCGCACGAGCCGGCGCCGGTGTTCATCGACTGCATCGGCATCGGCGCCGGCGTGGTGCAGCGCCTGCGCCAAATGGGTTACGGCGACGCCATCCCGTTCCACGCCGGCAACCGGACGGACCTGACCGACGCCTCAGGCGAACTCGGCTTCGTCAACTGGCGCACGGCGATGTGGTGGCTCATGCGTGAGATGCTGGACCCCAACACTGGCATCGGCCTGGCCCTGCCGCCCGACGACGACCTGACCGAGGAACTGGTGACGCCACGGGCGGACGTGGTGGACCGGGTGACGGAGGGCACGTCGCACAGCTACCGGGTGGAGGGCAAGGAGCAGATACGGAAACGCCTGAAGCGGCAGCGGTCCACCAACTGTGCCGACGCCGTGCTCCAGGCGCTGATCGGGCCGACGCTGTGGCGCGAGGCGCAGATGGCGGGCGCGGTGCAGTTGACGTACCAGGAGCGGCAACCGGGCGAGCGCTGGGGGCGAACGGCGTAGTTGCGCGCCTGCAAGGCGGTGCTACGTTGAGGATGTGGAGGTGCTCGATGGTTGAGGGGAAGGTGCTCCAACTGCTGGCAGAGGTGGCACTCGTTCCGACGGCAGAATACCGTCAACAGACGCTCGACTGGCTGCAACAGGCGTTGTCGGCCAACCCGAACGACTCCGTAAGGTTCACCGTGGGCGTGTCCCGCACAATGCTGGATCAGTACCTGGCCGGTGAACGCGACAATCTCGGGTACGGGGGTGTGGCCGTCGTGCAGGTTGGCACACACGACACGAGGCACCTATGGCTGGACGACCTGAGGGCGCGGGGGTACGCGGTCGATGACGCAGACGAGGATGAGGGCACCATATGAGACACGTGTGGCACGGAGGACTGGCCGCGCTGGTGTTCGTGGCGATGACGGCCGTGATAGGGATGGCCATGGGGGTGAACACACGGAGCGGCGTCTGGTGGGCGCTGACGATCGGGGTGGCCGTGGTCGTGTTCGTGCTGTACAGCATCGACGACTCGCAGCGAGGGGGGAAGTGAAGTGGAAGGAGTTGCTAGCATCGTCTCTGTGATCGCGATTGCCGTCGCGCTATGCTTGCTTGTGTTCGTCGCGGTCACGGACGTGTGGCAGTACCTGCGCCGGCGCCGCGCCGCGCAAGAGGTGCCGGACTGGGCTAACGAAGAGCGCCACTGTAGCCGGTGCGGGGCGCTGATGATAGTGAGCTTGTGGCGGCCTGAGTACGATACCGATGAAGGCACACTACTCGGTGGCTACCTCCATCGTACCTGCCCCCACCATCGCGGGTGGGACTACCTCGTGTTCAACCATGACGCAACCTGCGTGTTCGTCCATGCTCCAGACGCAACCTGCGTGTTCGTCCACGTTCCAGACGACACGGATGAGACGGATGCTGACTGCGCCGGCACGCTTGTGGGTGCGTTTGGCGACATCTTGCGGAGCGTCACCGAGGGGATAGACCGACTGTTCGGCACGCCGGCGCACATGGCAGATGGCACGGAGGTGCACGTAACGCCCACGCCAGGCGGCGGCACCACCACGATTCCGGGGTACGCGCTCTCCCCTGACGTGCTGGAGTTCTCCCGTGTCGACGGGTTCTCGCTAGATTCTGAGGGCGGGTGGGGTATGGCCACTGTTGCTCTCTCCGACGACGAGACGGCATACGTCATCGCGCCGCTGGCGTGGGTTGCTGGGGGCGAGGACATGGCGGGGGAGTAGCGCCATGGCGCAAAACGAGAGCATCAACGTCACCGATGAGGCCAGACTTGGCGTGATGGAGAGCGCCATGCGCACCCTCATCGGCGTGCTCAGCCTGATCAACGATACGACCAAGGGCCGTCGGTGTGACGTCACGGTGCTCGTCGAGGAGGCTCAGGGCGTCATCTACCACGCCCTGGGCGCCGACGACGAGGATGCCGAGGCCGGGCGACTGATCGCGTTGGGGGTGCTGGCGCGTACCCTGAACGACATTGCGTGGGTGGAGCCGAACACGTCGTCCAGGGCGGTGCTTCGCTCGCCCTGGACCCCGGACAGCGAGGACGCGTGGGCGTGGATATGCGGGCAGGACCGCACGCTGGAGTTCTGGTGCGACCTGGCCGGGGTGACCATGGACGTGGTGTCAACCGAGTGCGCCGAGCGGATGGCCGGCGCGCCGATAGGGGGGCTGCTGTGACGTCGTCCGGACTGTTCGGCATACCGGCCTGGCGCGGTGCCAGCCGGTGCAGTTCTAGGAGGGTTGCTGTGATCAACCTCGATCCTGCCAGCGCGAACGAGCGAAATGCAATCCGTGAGCGCCACATCACCGTGTGTGGCATGACGATCAGGATCGTTGAGAGCGACGCGGTGGCGCCGCGCAATTGGTGGCTTGTAGTCCCTCCAGTACCGGACCTGGCAGCTCCGCCGTTCGTCTTGCGCCGCCTCATGCAAGGGGTGAACCCTGCCCCGCGTTCGCGTTGCGTCCTTGCCTGAGTGTATGATGGTAGCGACGGGGGAGGTGCTAGTTGAGGAGTGGGGCAGATGCCTAGCATACGGCAACGCCTGGCCGGGTTCCTCCTGGGACCGGAGGTGCAGGCGATACGCGAGGCGTTCGTCATCATGCGCGAGGGATACGTACGCGGCCCCTACTCGTACCAGCCGCGAGACCTCGCGCGTGACCTGATGGAGCTGGACTCCCACACGTTGACCAACCTGATCCGCGAGGTGGGGTACCTACAACTCGGCGTCGGCGAGCCTAACGAGGCAGACCGGCGCCGTGCCGTTTTCGAGTCGCGCTACCTGGTACGATCCAGCCCCCTTGCCGAGTATGCCATGTGGCTGTGGACCGCGTATGGCCACGGCCAGAACGTCGACGTGGTGGCAGACGACGAGACGGCGGCCGAGGTCTGGAATGAGTTCTGGGCGGCTGACCGGAACGCCATGGTGTTGGGTGCCCGCTACCTACAGGACCTCAGCAACAACGTGCTGCACGACGGGGAGCGGTTCCTCGCCATGTACGCGTCCAAGGCGACCGGCAAATGCACCATCCGGTCGCTGAACAGTCTGGAGTTTGTCGACCGGATCATGGCGCCGGGTGACGCGACCACGACAGTCTGGTGGCATCGCCAGTGGTCCGAGGTTGACCCTGGCCACCCGTACGGCCAGCTCCACGATGCCTACTACCCGGACTACCTGGCGTTCCTGAGCGGCGGTCCGCGCGCCGGTGGTGAGGCGCCGCTCGGCAATACCAGGGGCAACGATCCCAACTGGCTGGGGTGGGATCTCGATGGGAAGAAGATCGAGGCGCGTGACCTGTTGCCACAGGGCGCTATCAGGGCAGACGAGGCGTCGTCGATGACGTTCGTCTGCGTCGTGTGCGTGGCGCACAAGGCGGACGAGAATGGCCGCGGTTGGCCACTGATGACCACCGGCCACGGCTGGGTGAAGGAGCACGAGCAGTTCCGCGTCAACCGGGCCAACGTCGCTGAGGCCCGGTCCATGTTCGTGAACGAACTGAAGACGAAGTCGGGCTCTCGTGGTGTGGACGCGGTGCAGGCACAGATCGCCTCGACGCTCCAACGTGCCGGCAGCACCGGCGACTGGGAGCAGAACCCACCGCCGGTGTCGGGGTCAACGTACCTCGGCAACGAGGCGCAGAGCCTGCGGCAGCTCAACCTCGACACCGGCGCCTCTGACGCCAAGGCGGACGGGGAGTCGCTGGCGTGGTACGCGCTCCTCAGCGCGCGTATCTTCCCGCACTACGCAGGCATCGGTGATGCATATCGACTCGCGTGTTATGACAACCAGACCGAGGTGTTGACCGAGGATGGTTGGTGTGCATGGCATCAGTGGGTGCCGGGGCAGCGCATAGCGAGTTACTCGGCAGGTGATGGGGTTCTGACATACCGCGAACCGTCTGCACTACACGTATACGCGTATGCGGGACCGATGGTGCGGTTGTGTGGTGCGCAGGTCGACGCCCTGGTGACGCCCAACCATCGGATGCTTGTCAGCGACGAGACACACGAGAATCGGCAACACGTGCGACCGTTTACCGTCGTGCGTGCTGATGCCCTCCCGGTAGCGTTCGGTTTACCGTCAATGGCACGCATCACGTCCCATGAGCGACTGGAACAGTTCTACCTGGGCAACGAGCCCGTGGAACGGCCACTGGATGCTGACGCCTGGTTGACGTTTTTGGGTTGGTGGATCGCTGAGGGCAGCCTGGAGGATCGCCATGTGGTGAGTCTCTGCCAGCGCATGAATGCGACCGCCGAAGTCGCGGCCATAGATGCGTGTCTGGAGCGCCTCCCATTCGCATTTAGTCGCAAACCGATGAAGGGCGCGTACTGGCGATGGCGGTGCAGCGATGCCAGTTTGCATGCGTGGTTGCGTGATAACGTAGGCCACTACCAGTGGAATCGGCGCCTGCCGGCGTTCGTGTTCGCACTGCCCCATGAACAGGCAACGCTACTGTTGGACGCGTACATGGCGGGTGATGGGCATGAGCGCATGGACGGCCACCCCGTGACACAGGTTGGCGGGTTTGACAGCACCTCTCGCCTGCTGTTGGACGACGTGCAACGTCTCATGCTGCATCATGGCGAGTGGGGCAAACTGACGCAGATACGATCGGCCGGGCCACATCACGGAGATGCAGCCAGCCGGTGGATGCAACGCGATGGTTGGCGGTTGTACCGCAACCGACGCGAACGTTTGCATCTGCGGCGGCACATCAACGTGACCGTCGAGGAATATCGCGGCCTGGTGTGGTGCTTTGAGGTCCCACCAGACGGCATGTTCGTCACGCGGCGCCATGGGGCCCCGCTGATCGCCGGCAACACTGCCACGGCGATGGAGCGTCCGATCCAGCTGTCATTCGGCGCGTACCAGTCGTTCTGGGCCTCGGTGTGGCGTGACGTGGCCCGGATCGTGTTTGACATGGCGAACAGGTACGGGAAAGACCGCATAGACGCCAAGAACGTGACGGTCAACCTTGACAAGTTGCTTGAGACGGACACGGCGGCGCAGGTGCAGAACATCGTCAACGTGACGGCGCAGGTCGTGTTGCCGCTGATGCAGGCTGCCATGCTGCCCGACGCGTCCATCCCGCCGATCATCGCCTCCATCGTGCAGGCGTCGCTCCAGGCGGTGGGGGTGCAGGACGTAGAGGACGTGATCAGTGCTGACATGGTGGTGCAGGCGCTGGACGCCGCGAAGCAGCAGGCCGAGGAGAACAGACGGCTGGCGCAGCAGATCGCCAAGGGCGAGGCACCGGGCCAGGATGGCGAGGAAAGGCAGGCGTCTGCACAAACTGATGAGGTGCCACCGCAGGAGCCAGACGCCGACAAGGAGCCACCTGCGCGGTCGGTGGAAGAGGCGCGGGTTGGCCTGGCAGAGTTAGGTCACCTGAGTCCAGAGGAGTTGTCGGCCATGCTGGCAGCCGCCTCGCGCGTGCTGATGAGGGGGTGAGCAGATGCCGTTGCCGCTGGTGTTGACCGAGCACAACAGACTGGTGGCACTGTTGGGCCTGAGTCTCTGCATGGACAGCTTGCGGGGAACCAAGGGCCAGTTGCATGGTTCCCATGCCGACGACGTCCTCACTCTGTGCGAGCAACTGGACGCGGTCGGCAAGACCATCCGCGACCTGCATGCGGCCGTGAAGCGCAGTCACGACGTGGACCTGTGAGGCGGCGGTGAACAGAGAGGAGTGGGGCCGGCGCCAGGTGGATGCCCTCGTGCGCCTGGGCGACGACGCGATGGACGCCGAGGAGTGGGTGGCGCGCCTGCTGGCGCTGGTGCCAGAGGACGCGGACCCGGCCACGTACCAGTTGACCGACGACGACATAGCGGCGATGGCCCGAGTGGACGCAGCAGCAGTGCAGGCGGCACGTGTCGAATGGTTTGCCGCTGACTGGGTGCCCGCTAGGTACAAGCGCCTGCTGGACGCGCGGGTGAAGGCGGCGCCATGAACGTTCTCGTCGAGGCCGGCCCCTACGTTCTCCAGGGCTACGAGTGGGATGCCAGCGCCAGTCGGTACCGTTCGGACGAGACCGGGCGCTTCGTGGCGCGCACCAGAATCATGGACCTGTTGGAGCGCAGCACCACCGAACGTGAGGGGCGCCTCCGTGCCGGCGTGCAGGCGATGCTGGATGGGCGCATCAGCGAGAACACGTGGTTCGCCCGCGCATCCTCGATGCTACAGCGCGAGTACGTGCAGAACGCCGCCCTCGCCGCCGGCGGCTGGGATCGCCTCACCGACGCCGACCGTGCGGGCATCACCACGCGCCTGGCGGACCAGTTCACCCACCTACGGCAGTTGGGCGCCGACATGACCAAGGGAGAGGCATCCAGTGCCCAGGCCCAGGCGCGCATGGACATGTACGTGGGTGAAGCGCGAGCGGAGTACTACCAGGTGGAGCGTGCGCGTCTCCCCGCAGCGGCTGAGGGGAACGTCACCATCGAAATCCGCGACCTGGGAGAACCGTACAAGCACTGCCCCGAGTGTTTCCCTGCCGATACGCTAATTCGGCTGACGAAAAGGTGGGCGCCAATTCAAGATGTGCGTGTCGGGGATATGGCCATAACGACGATGGGGCCTAGGCCCGTGATAGACACTATGCACCGATTGGAAACTGAGTTATGGCGCGTTGAGAGCGATTCTTTTGCGGTCACCTGCACAGGTAACCACCCGTTCCTCTTGCCAAGTGGTGAATGGTGGCCAGCACATCTACTCGCCACCGGCCAGCAAGTTGTGCTGAGTAAGGACACTGCGGACTCGTTCCACGGTCAGGTCGCTCTCCCAGATGCGCTCGACGACGTATCCGCACGCGGTCAAGTAGGCCGTCTTGCTGGCGTCACGTTTGTGTTGTGCAAGTTGACGCGCGTCGAGCGGCTCGAAACGCGGGTGCCCATGCCAGTAGTCACCGTCAACCTCAATGACCAGGTTGCCTACGACAACGTCGCAGATAAACTTCTGGTTGACGACGCACTGGGAAACGTAGGGGACAGTCATCGTGTCGAGCATGTCGCACAGCCGTTGTTCGGCCTTGCTGCGGCGTTGAACTTGGCATACGAGGCGACCCTTCAGAAGGTAACCAGCATATTCGTCACGTCGAAGCAATGCCCGTTCGCGCATCGCCTGTCGCGTCTCGGCAGAGAACTTGCGTCCCTTGTTAGCGCGGGAAGCGCCACCGTGGACAAGACGGTCATAAGTGTCAGGAACAACGGCAATGCGAAGGCGCGAGGCACGGCTTCGCACCTTCTCGACCGAACGGTCAAGATGATCAGCGCAGTACGCGGCGCCATGTGCCGCATATTCGTGCCGCAGAAACATGTCCTCAACCTCTGTCCAATTACGGTAACCATAACATGTGCGACAGAGCCGGGAATGTTTGTTGTAGACAGGACGGCCGCATTGTTCGCATGTTGGTTTAGCCTGTTTAGGCCGGCATGCAGGACACAGAGTGACTTTGCGCAACTTGACGGCGCCACACGCACAAAGATCATGGGCCTTACCGCAATGCCTACAGAACAAGGTCTTGCAGTTGACTCCGCAACGTACACAAGCCATGGCGAGGCAACTCCTGTATACAATCTCGAAGTGGCGGACGCTCATCATTATATCGCCAACGGGTTTGTTGTGCACAATTGCCTGGGCTACCACGCTCGTGGCTGGCAACATTCCGGTGACCTGCCACTGCCGACTGAGGAATGTAGCTGTGGTGGCAATTGCCGCTGCGAACTGCGTCGTAGGGAAGTGCCGGCGAACCAGGCGGATGGGTGGATCGGGCACCGTGGTGGCCCCGGTGACGAGATGGCGGACGCGGGGTATGCCGAGTACTCGGACGACCAGCCGCGCGACGAGGCGGGTAGGTTCACGGATGCGGGTGGTGGTACCGGTGGCCAAGGGATGCGCGCTGGCGCCACCAAGCAGGCGATCACGCGCACATCCTCCCGACAGGCGGCGTGCCCTGAACCTGGCCTCCCTGGTTACCCGCGGGGGGTGCCAGAGGGTGACGCCGCACGTTCGCCAGAGGAGCATGAGCGGTGGCAGGCAACGTTCAACACGGCCGCAGCGGATGCTGATACCCTGTATCGTGGTGTAGGGTTGCGGGACCTCCCGCAGGTGCTGAGTCAGATAGACCAGGACGGACGGCTATACGGGGCTGGTTGGGTCACAGGTGAACGCACTCGTGGGCAGTTAGAGTCAACGGTAGGTCTGACGATATCGCCTCGCGTCGCCAGCACGTTCGGCGGGGATAGCGGTGTGGCGGTGTTGGCATTTGATCGGGGCCAACTCAACGGTGACTGGGAAGCGGTGCAGTATCCCATGGCCAGTAACGAGCAGTGGGAGCGCGAGGTGCGCTATACAGGACTCAGTCTGACACCAAACGCGATCACCGGCGTGGCCATGGTCATGGAAGGAGGCTACGGGGAGTACGAGGACGACAGGCAGTACTACGTACAGAAGACCGAGGCCCTAGCGAAGACGCTACAGGCGCGCGGCATTGCGGTGACGATTGCATACTCCGATGCCTATGCTGATACGGCCAAGGAACTTGGGATACTGACGGAAGATGGTTGGGATCCCGACCTACACCCGCGCGATGAGGCGGGGCGGTTTAGCGATGCTGGAGGCGGACCGGGTGTAGATGATACGTCGAAACCGATCAAGGGCCAAGGGCACCGTGTGCTGGGGACTGATATCGGTACTGGCCTGGAGGTGGCGCGTCTAGACCGTGTGTCTGCTGCTGAACTGGGGGGGTTTGGCGAAAGTGGCATGGCTTCCCAGATAGCGTGGCTGATCATGGGGGATACCCGCAACGACCCAGACAAGTACCAGGCATACGGGTTACGGCAGCCTGGTAACAGTGGCCAACTGGAGGCCATGGCTTCCGTGCGCATCAAGGGCAACGACCTGGAAGTGCGAGCGCTCGCCAGCACACGCAGTCAACCGGGCCAGGGCACAGCGATGATGGCCTACATATGCCGCATAGCAGGAGCTGAAGGCCGAGGGGTTACGCTAGACGCTGACCCGGATGCCGTGGGATTCTACGAGAAGTTGGGCATGACGCGAGTGTACGAGCAGTCCTGGATGAACGATTACATGTTCACGGCCGATGGCGCTCACGAGTTCGCTCAGAGGTACTATGGACAAGAGAGCTGAGTGGCTAAATGAGCTGATAGCGCTGGAACCTAAAAGTGGTGTGTTTACAGCCTCGGCAGGGTATGCCGAGGCGGACTGGGACCCTGACTTGCACCCGCGCGATGAGGCTGGGCGGTTCAGCGACGCGGGTGGCAGTACCGGTGGCACCGAGCGGGCGGACCTGTTCCATCGGGACGCCGAGAGGTCGTGTGACACGTGCACGCGTGACCTCGGCGCTGGCCCTGTGCAAGTTGATATCGGCGATGAGTTCAAGTTGGATGGCGGCACCGTCGATGACGCAGAGCGGGCGTTGGGAACGGCTAAGTATGTCATCTCCGAGTACGGGCTGGATAACGTCACCTCCATCAGGTTCGGCAACGTGAAGAACAACGGTGGAGCCAATCGTCAGGACGGGGCGGTGTTCATAGGGGCTCAGACGCCGTGGGACGAGCGCATTGCTGAAGTGGAGGCCAAGGCGGAGGAAGCCGCCACGATGGTGGCCCACATGCGGTTCAGGCAGGGTGAGGGCTCGGAGTCAGAGCAGAGGGCCTACATCAAGGCCGCCGATACGTTGGCCGCCGAGTCGTTGCAGTATGCTGAGCGGGCCAGAGCCATGGCCGTGCACGACGACTACACCAGCGCTACGGCGCAGGAACACAGTCTGTACCGTTTCGAGGACCTGTACGAGGCGACGACGCTGCACGAGATGGGTCACCAGTGGGGTTTCAAGTACGGCCAACAGGCGGACTCCTCGGACGGCCCCTTCACGCGTGCATTGCGTGATGAATTTGGGTCGGGCAGTCTGAGGCCAGCCTATCAGGGTGCCGCACCCACAGCACGAGCACGCGACAACTCGCAGGAGTGGGAGGCTGAGGTGTTCACCATCCTGGTGAGCGGGCGCGGCGAAGTGGACGCGCGGATTTCTCGCGCCTTCGAGCGCGCCATGTTTGGCGGAGGTGACCAGTGAGTGGCACGGTCGTAGAAACGCCTTGCTTCGGCTGCATCCAGTTGCTCAACTACCCGAAATGTCGAGCCTATCCTAACGGCATCCCCGACGCTATTTGCCAGGGGCAGGACGATCACCGCAAGGCACGTAATGATGAGGCAAAGAGCGCTGACGGCAAGCCATACGTGTTCGCTCCGTTCGGGAAGACGGGGTAGGGTACGCCAATGAACGGCGCGACTCTTGAGTGCTGGCAGCCGGTCCTGGCGCGCCTGGCCTCGTGCGGCGCTGACCCGCACGGCGCCCCGCGCATCGTGACGTTGCGCGTGCTGGTGCGAGCCGACGGCACGCCGGTAGCCTGGTCGCGGCCCGAGGTGGTGCCGCTGGAGCCCAAGGCCACGGCCCTCACGGCCCTGGAGACTATCCTGAAGGAGTTCGGCGGTGACTGACGTGGCGCTGGCCCTGGAAGACACGGTGGTGATCGACGTGGCGCTGCCGGAGGCGACGGTGACGGTGGACCTGGAACTGCATGGTGGCGAGGTGGAGGGCGTGCTGTGGCCGTGAACGTGACGTACGGCACCTGGCGGGGGATGACCGCGCCGGCGCTGGTGGTGAACATCACGCGCGCTGGCGTGGCGGTGGACATATCGAACGTGGCGACGACGGTACGCCTGTACGTCGGCCTCGGCCAGGCGATGGGGCGCATCGTGAACGGCGCCGCCATGACGAAGACGGGGTTGCCGGGCCAGGTGACCTACTCGTTCACGGCGCCGCAGACGCAGAACGTGGGCGACTGGTACGGGCAGTGCCAGGTCACGTGGCCGGGCGGCACGGTAGAGGCGACCGACACGTTCGGCGTGAGCATCCAGGAGATCGTCTAGCAGCGCTTGACACGTATGCAAGTGCGGATGTAGACTGACACGAGATGAGACCATAGCGCGCAACGCGCGCGTGATACCGGCGCAAGGCCGCCGGCGCGGGTGACGAGCCCCGCCGGCGGCCGTTTTGCGTTTCGTGGTAGGGAGGGTGACCAGGTGGAGTTCAGCGGCAACCCCAACATGATCCCGGCCGTCGTCACTGTCCGGGCCGCCGCGGCCCTGCCGGCCGCCGGGGCGTACGAGGCGTCGGCCGAGGTGCCCTGTGCCGGCTACCGTTGGCTGAGCCTGTACCTCTCGTACGACGAGGACCCCGCCACCGCTGCCGGCGCTGTGACCTACTTCGTGGAACTGCGGCCGGCCGGCAGCACGGTCTGGTATGCCGACCCCTCGTGGACCACCGCTGCCGTTGCTGCCGGTGCTGACACCGTCGAGCACCTACAGCGGCGGCATTTCGTGTATACCCCTGTGGGCACGGCCACCGAACGGTGGCGCCACCCCATGGTCATCGGGCTCGACGGGGTAGAGGCGTTCCGCGTGCAGTGCGCTGAGTCTGGTGCCGTTGGGGCGCCTGGCGTGTTCAGCGCCGTGGCGGAGATGGCACTGTGATGGTGTGGAGGATAGCGCGTGGCTAACATAGAGATCAAAGACGGGGCCTGCCTTCAACGGTACTTGTCGGCCAGCGGCACCGGGACGATCATCGACCCGTTCATCCCGAACGAGAACGTGACCGTCACGAACGGCACCAATCCGATCGTGACCTCGGGCAACGCTGACACCATCCTAGCCACCCTGACCGTGACCAACGGCGCATACACCATCGGCGACGCAATGGGCGGACTCGTCACGTTCGCCGGCGCTGCGCGGGCCATCGGCGGGCACGTCGTCGTCAACTCCGTGAAGCTGCTGGGGGTGGTGACGACGGCCATCCCGGTCGAGGTGTGGTTCTTCACGCCGACCTGGCCACTCCCGTCGCGGACAACGGCGTGCTGACCCTGGTGGCGGCTGACTGCCCCAAGTTCCTGGGGTCGGTGCCGATTGCGGCGGCGGACTACTCCGCCTCGACCGGCGGCACGGTGTTCCAGAACGCCACGGTGCGCGGGGTGGGCCTAGAGTTGGAGGCGGGGGCGGCCACGACCACGATCTACGCCTACGTCAAGACCCTGGCGGTCACATCCCCTGGCACGACGACCATCTACCTGGCCATCGACGTCGAGCGGTTGGACTGAGCGACATGAGGAGCCACGTTCGGCGCTACCCGACCCCAGGGCATACCTACTACTACGACGCGACCGCCGGCAACGACGCGGCGCGCGGTAGTGGCGAGGATGCGCCCCTCCAGACCGTCGCCGGCCTGAACGCCAAGGCGCTAAGGCCGCGCGACCGCGTGCTGTTCAAGAGGGGCGAGGCGTGGTCTGGCACGGACTGGGTCGTGGCGGTATCGGGCAAGGCAGGGGCGCCGATCACGTTTGGCGCCTACGGCGCCGGCGCTCTGCCGGCGATCACAGGGCAGAACCACGCGGCTGAGACGCTGGCGGCGGATGGGCAGGGTTACCTCGCGTTTCGTGACCTGGACATCGCCGGTTCGGCTAACAGTAACTTTGCCATCAGGTTGCAGGACTGCCGAGACGTGACGCTCACGCGGGTTACGGCGCGCGACGCTCACGTCTACTTCGGCATCTACGTCAACGACACCGGCGTGGGCAAGACGCTCCGGCCGGTGGTTGAGGACTGCACAGTCCACGGCAACCACGCTACCGGGTTGGCGGTGCAGTACAATGGTGTTGCTCTGCCATTACGTGGGCCGGCCGAGATCGCCGTGCTGCACAACACCGTGTACTCCAACGGGACCGCCGCCGACGCCGACCACGGCATGTACCTACGTGAGTGCACGAGTGGGGTCGTGCTAGGCAACTCAGCGTACTCCAACCCGGTGGGAGCCGGCATCAAGCTCAATACGTGCACCGGGCTGCTGGTTGAGGGCAACCACTGCTACAGCAACAAGCACGGCATGGTCGCCAGTGCCGAGTATGCCGCGACGTGCGCGTGTCGCGTGGTCAACAACGTGCTAGACCACAACGCCGTGGACGGGTTCCAAACCCTGGCGAACGCGAACGGCATGACGTTCGCCGGCAACACCGTGGTGGACAACGTCGGCAAGGCCATCGACATGTACAACGACGTTACGGGCTGGGTGTTCTCCAGCAACGTGCTGTACCAGGACAAAAACGACGGCGTCAACGCCTGGTCGAGTTTCTGCGTGAACATGGCGGCCGGCTCGACCAACCTGGTCAACAACACGTGGGACTACAACGACCTGGTGTACATATCGTCGTGGGCCGGTAACGCTACGCTGTGCCAGATCGGGGTGGTCACCTACACCTTGGTGCAGTGGCAGGCGCTGGGTGGGAGCCCCGAGGTGCACGGTACCGGCGTCGCCCCCGTATTCGTGACCAACTGGAGTAACTTCCACCTCCAGGCCGCCTCGGGCCTGCGTGGCATCGGTGACACGGCGGTGGGGTTGATGCGCGACTACGATGGCGTGCCTCGTGGTGTTGCCGTTGACATAGGCGCATACGAGTACGTGTGACCGTAGGAGAGTGAGATGGCAGTGACGATCAAAAACCAGGTCAAGCGCCTGTATCGGGACGCCTCGGCACTGCTGGCTGACAAGGCGCTGCCGGCATCCGTGCGGCAGGCGTTAGCAGACGTGCCGGCGGCCCTGAAGGCGACGTGGTCCGACCTCAAGTCGCAGGCGGATGGCGAGGCGGCGGAGGCCGGCGAGATAGAGGACGAAGCCGTGGCTGAGGCAGACCCGATGCCTGATGGCGTGAGCTACCAGGAGTTGCAGGCCGCCATTGAGAGGGCGCTGCTGGCGCGCTACCCAGCGTCGGCACCGTGGGGTGAGGGGCCGTACCCGTGGGTCGTGGACACGTGGTCCGACCACATCGTGTTCCACCTTGGTGATGACTACTGGCGCCTCGCAGTGACCTGGGAAGTTGGCCCGCCCATCAAGGTCACGCTCGGTGATGTTCCGGTCAAGGTGCAGCAGGTCACGACCTACGTGCCCGTCACGGAGAAGATCAAGCACGAGGGCGACAAGTGGGTGCTGTACAGCGCCGACGGCTCGAAGAAACTGGATGAGTTCGACACCGAGGAGAAGGCGCAGGAGCGCGAGCGGCAGATTCAGTACTTCAAGCGCCAGAAGGAGGCGCGGCAGGACGCCTTCATCGCCACTGCCGCCGGCCTCGTGGCGCTTGAGGAGTTCGGCAAGCCGGGCAACGTCGAGACGCTGATCGACACGTTCGGCGACTGGGCCGGCGGCTCGGTGGCGAAGTGCATCACGGCCCTGACCGGCAAGGAGGGCATCGACGACGCGGCGGCACTGTGCGCGTGGATCAAGGGCGAGGCTACCGGCAGCACGTCGTGGCGCGGTGACAAGGCAGAGGGCGCGGCGCCCGAGCCTGATGGCGGCGAGGTACTTACAGAGAGCGCGTCTGGTCACGTGGTCGCGTTGGCCGAGACGGCAGCGGCAGCCAACCCGCGCGCGCCCCTGAGCATGGACATAGTGATCATCAAACCCGGCTTCGGCAACGCGCGTGACGGGCACTACTACTCGCCTGAGCTGCTGGCGAAGTACAGCACGGCCTTCGTCGGGGCCAAGATGTTCGAGTCCGAGCACCGTCCCGAGGACCGCCGCAACGACAACTGGGTCAGCACTATCACCGGGACCAAGGTGGCCGAGGACGGGTCGTTGGTCGGCCGCGTCACCGTGCATGACGGGGACTTTGCCGAGCGGGCGCGTAACCTGGCGTCACTCAACCAACTGCCGATGATGGCCGCGAGCATCTACGCCAGTGGCGTGGCGCGCGAAGGGGAGGTGGATGGCCAGAAGACCAAAGTTGTCGAGTCAATCGGCCGGGTCCACTCGGTTGACTGGGTGGTGGAGGCCGGAGCTGGCGGGCAGGCACTGGCGTTGGCTGAGTCGAGCGCGGGAGCGCCGCCGGCAGACGTGGTGGCAGAGGAGCCCCCAGTCGAGACGACCACGGCCGCGCCGCCACCGGTAGCACGCGAGCGTGTGGAGGCGATCCTGGCCGAGGCGGGCCTGACGGAAGGGTTCCGCCTGCCGCTACTGGCGGCGACGTACAAGGACGAGGCGGCCGTGGCCGAGGCGGCGACCAGCATGAAGGCGGCCATGGCCGGAGCCGGGGCGGGGGCGCCGTTCGGCCTCGGTGCGAGGACGGCCGGGGTGCCCCAACCGGAGAGCACGGCGGCGGACAGAGAGCGGGCCGCACTCCAGCGGCTCGGCATCAACAGGCAACAGTAGGAGGTTACGATGGTTGCGCGTACGACGACATACAACTATGAGCAGTCGAGTGAGGGCGGGCGTGAGCGCATGGTGCGCATACCCTATGCGCGCCTGGTAGACACCACCCCGACCCTGCACGATCCGGCCGCGGTGACGTCACTGCTGCCCGGTGCGGAACTGATCGGCACGGTGATCACGCTGGACGCTACCAACTCGATCGCGGTACTCAACACGGCGGATGGCGCAGTGTACCGCCACAACGTCCGCAACGTCCTCACGTACAACCCCGGCGTTGCCGAGTTGACGTGGGGCCTGATCAACATCGGCGACCCCGTGTACTACGACCCATCGGCCAGCATGCCGGCGACGTGCAAGCTTAGCACCTCACCGTTGAACACGAGTGGCGCGGCGAACCCGATTTTCGGCGTCGTGGTGATGCTCCAGGACGAGGCGGACAACGGCAGCGACTTCCCGCGTGGTTCCGCCATCGCCGGCGTTACCGACGCGTTCGCCGTGCGGCAGATCCAGTAACCGCGCCGGAGTGGCGCTTGGGAGGGGTATCTGATGCGTGGGATAATGAGGACGATAATGGAGCTGGCGCTCGCGGAGAACGCGCAGGACAACGCGCGCGTGGCCATCCTCAACGAGGTGTATCCGTTCCTGGATGCGAACATCCAGGCACGTCGCGACGACCTGGCCAGCCCGGCGCGGCTGACCGAGGCCCTGACCGTCGCCGACTTCCCGAACTACTTCAACCGCGTGCTGAGCCGTGGCGTGTACGACCGCTACGACGCCAACACGATGGAGTGGAAGCAGTTCGTCAAGGCTGACACGGTGCCCGACTACTCCATCGCTGAGCGGTACCGTTTCAGTGAGTTCGGCCGGCCCGTCCGCCGTCGCGAGAAAGAGGAGGCATACGCCGACTACATCTTCGAGCAGACCGTCGTGCAGCTCCAGGTCGAGGACTACGCCAAGCAGCTCGATTTCTCGAACCGCATCCTCGTCAACGACGACATCGGCGCCTTCAACGACATCATGCTCAAGATGGGCGACAGCGGCACGGAGTTCGAGTCGTGGGCCGTCTCGGCCCTGTACGACAACCCGCTCACACAGGCGGCGCTGGTCGCGCTCGGTGCTCTCTACTGGGGCACGGGGCGCCTGACGACGGCGAACCTGGCCATCGCGTACAGTGCCTTTGCACAGCGCACAGACGCGCGCGGCAAGCCCATCAAGATCGCGCCGCGGTACCTCGTGATCCCGCCGATCCTGCGGCTGACTGCCATGACGATCCTCCAGTCGGAGCGGATCGCCGAACTGGCGACTAACTCGATCAACCCGCTCCGTGGCTCCCTGGTCGTCGTTGAGGACCCGTATATCGCATACGTTGCGCCGAACATTCCGTGGTACCTCATGGCCGACCCGGCCCGCGTGCCCGGTGTTACCGTGGCCCGCATGGCCAACCGGCCCGGTGTCCGCCTGTATGCGCTCGCACCGGACAAGGTGCCAATGACGGCCTCCGGGGCCCTGGGCTCTGCCGACTGGCGCACCGGATCGTTCCTCACCGGCGACATCGAACTTGAGGTCGAGACGACCATCGGCTGGCGCGTGAACACGCCGGCCACCCTGGTGGGCGTCAGTGACCCGAACGGCATCTACTACTCGTCCGGCACCACGCCGTAAGCGTGCCGGCTCAGACCTGATGGGGGAGAGAGGCGAGATGGTGACTGGCAAGGGCGCCCTAGCGGCGCACGTGGAAGAGACGAAGGGGCGCGACGCGCAGCAGGACCGCCGTCGCGCCCGCGAGGCCACCAAGCGAGCGCGCATCATCAAGTGGGGCTCAGACGAGCACCGGCACCTGCTGGGCATCGACGACCCCAGCACTACGCCCGAGCGCAAGGCGGACCTGGAGAAAGCCCTGCACGCCAACCCTGAGGCGCAGGTGCAGCCGGAGGAAGTGGAGAAGGTGCCGGTCCAGCCTGGCAACTACGAGGCACGGACGCGGCACTATGAGGGTGACGAGATATTCGATGGCTGGGTGAGAAGGGGCGGCGGTCGATAGCCGCCCCGCCCTACCACGAGGAGGACAGCATGGACTACCCGCTCACGCGACTGCCGATATTCTACCCCGGCCAACTCGGTGTGCCGGGCAGCGATAACGAGTTGGGGCTACGCAACATCAGCCGTGGCAAGATCATCTACGCCGACAGCGGCCATGGGAACGCCAACGACGCCAACGATGGCACCAACCCGGACGCGCCCAAACTGACGGTGCAAGGAGCCGTCAACGCGGTGTCGTCCTGGGACGTCATCATCGTGCGCGCCATGGGCGTCGAGTCGGTCGTGACGCCGACCTACGCCGACGACGTCCAGTACGTTCGTATCGTCGGTCAGCCGGCACCGGGACTCAGGACGCCCTACTGGGAGGGGGCTGCCGGCCTGCCGTGCCTGCAACTCAACGCGCCGGGTTGGACGGTCAAGGGGTTCCGGTTCGGCCCCGACAACGGCGGCAGTGGCGTGCAGTTGCCGATGGTCGGCGCGCCCCTGGCGGACGCCAACGCCATCCCAGTGTTCACCACCATCGAGGACTGCTACTTCTACGGTGCCAACGACGGGGCCGGCGACGGCTTGTATGGCGTGGACCTGTACGGCGGCGCCTACGAGGTGACCATCCGCAACTGCACGTTCGAGTTTTTCGCGCGCGCGGGCGGCGGGGCCATCTGCGTCACGGACTCCTCGTTCGCCAACCCGTACCGGCAGCACATCGTCAACTGCCTGTTCGCGGAGAATATCGAGCACATCGACGCCAACCCTGGCGGCACGGCGCGCGGGTTCAACTCGTCCGAGATCCTGAACTGCACGTTCAGCGGCCGCGCGGCCCAGCCGGGCGCCTCGCTCACCAACCAGGTGACGTCGGTGGCCATCGACCTGAACGGCGGCAACGGTAACTTCGTCAGCGGCAACCGCCTTGGCGGCATCTACCGCCTGCCGGCGGCCGGCGAGTACCGGGGTGGCACGAACGACTTCTGGCTCGGGAACTTCGCCAACCGGGCGACCGAGGCGGCTCCCGGCACGACCATCGGCCCCGACTGCATCACCATCGCGCCGCCGGCCGCGTAGGAGGCAGACATGCCCGCTAGCGACATAGCACTGCCGCTCCCGTTGACCAGGGCCAACCCGTGGTTCCCCGGCCAGTTCGGGGTGCCAGGCACGGCCAACAAGACGGGGCTGAGGCAGACGTGCGAGGGGGCCGTCTTCTACGTCGACCCCAACGCCGTCGGCGTGAGCGACCTCCGGGATGGCACCGACACCGAGGCGCCGCTGGCTACCGTGGCCGCGGCGCTGGCGCTCTGCCAACCGTATAGGGGTGACACCATCCTCGTGATGGCGAACAACTCCTGGCAGTACAATGACCCAGCGGAGGGCCGTGTCGCTGCCGTGGTCGAGTCGGTGGCGGTCACGGTGCCGGGCGTCCGCATCGTCGGGGTGTGCCCGTCGTCCAGCATCGGCGTGCCGTGGCGGGTGCCGGTGGCGCTGGGAACGGCCATCACCGTGCTGGCCACGGACGTGGTGATCGAGGGGTTCGCGTTCACCGGCACGCTGGCCATGGCCAACGCGGTGTACTCGCGCTGGGTCGGTCCCGGCTCTGCCGAGTGGGGTGACGGTTTGACGGTGCGCCAGTGCCACTTCGACAGCAACGTGAACATCGGCATCAACCTGGAGTTCGTCTACTACGCCGACGTGCACCACAACGTGTTCTCGCACGTCGACAACTACGGCATCTACGCCGACCCGGCGAAGAGCGCTCCGGGGTACGGAATGGTTCACGACAACGTGTTCGATGATGTCGGCACGACGGCCATCGAACTGGACGAGGCCAGCCATATGGCCATACATGGCAACCGCTTCTTCAACGGCACGGCCGCAGGCGGGGGTGCCGCGCCAAACTGCTTCATCAACTTGGCGCACGGTGATGACAACCTCGTGACGGAGAACTGGCAGAGCTGTATCCTGCCGCTGGCAGGCGTGGGTGACTGGGACAACTGCAACAGCGCCAGCGCGACGGATGCGTGGGTGGGCAACCACCTGATGAACGGCCTTGCCGTCACCAACCCGACGTGATGAGGAGCGGCAGATGACCAACCAACAGCGGCAGGTAACGGAACTGAAGCGGGCGCTGAGCGTCTCAGACAAGACGGCGGCCGAGCTGATCGCCGCCGGCCTCGTGTCGGTGGGCCGGGTGGTTGACGCCACCACGGCGCAGCGCGCGCCGTGGTCCGGTCTTGAGGGCGCGGTGGCCACACGCCTGGCCCGCCGGCCGCAGTAGGGGGGGAGCAACATCATGACGAAGCGCAGAGCGCAGGTGGCAGAGGCGGAGCTGGTGGCCATCGTCGAGACGGCAACGGTGACGGCCGTGAACGAGACGCCGAAGGAACAACACGACACCGAGCAGCAGCGCCGCGGCGCGGAGTGCTACCAGGCGGTAGCGCGCCGCGTGCTGCACGACAGGGACTGACGTGGCCTGCACTGGTAGGTATGCCACAGCGCAACAGTACGCGACGCTGCTCTGCCTGGACAGCATGACGCCGTCAGAGCAGACGACCATCGAGCGGTTCCTGGACCTGGCGGCGGGGTTCATTCACGTCGCCAGGTCGACGCAGGCGGCGTGCAACTGCACCGTGGCTGCCGGGGTAGACACGTACCTGGCGATCCTCAACGTGTGGATCGCCGCGGTGATCAACCGGTGCCCGTGCGGGACGGCGCGGCTCACCGACGCAGAGAAGGCGTCGTGGCTCCAGTGGGCGCAGTCGCAACTGGAAGCGATCCGGGATGGCACGTTGGAACTTTGCCAGGGCGAGACCGGGACGTCGTTCCCGTACGTGACGTGGGCAGAACACAGCCTGACCGACTGGGCAGCGGCCCAGATCGTGATCAACAGGATCAACAGGTACGGAGCGTAACTGATGGCATGTGCGTATTGTGGTAGGCGGCGACGGTTACAGGCAGCGGCCACGGGCCACGTGACTGCCGCGCCGAAGGTCATCGTGGGCCAGTACGGACTGGCGCAGGTGCGGTATCTCGGCGAGGGGCGGGGCGTCATCGTGGGTGCCGAGACGGACCACCGCTACCTGTTCCTCCCTGGCGAGTTGTACGCCTGGGTCGACAAGCGCGACCTGGCCGGGTTCCTGGAGTTGACGCTGAACGACGCGGCGCTGTTCGAGGCGGTGACCTGATGGGCATCTTCGTCGCCAAGGCGATCAAGCCGGCGAAGTTGAAGCAGGACGCCTTCCGGCTCGCGTTCCTGAGCGAGTTGCACCGCGTCGCCCGGCTGATGAAGGCGGACCTGGACTCCTGCACCGAGACGTGGGAGCACAAGCCAACGTGGGAGACGCAGATCACGGTCCGTGGCGGGCCGGCGCTCTACATGGCGCTGACCGGCGAGGGTGAGGGCAACCGCATCTTCCAGTACGTCGACAAGGGCACCAGGCCCCACGAGATATGGGCTGGCTGGTGGACCGGCAAGAGCGCGAAAAAATGGTTGGCGTTCCCATCGAACTTCACGCCGAAGACGCAGCCGGGGGTGATCGGCAGCAGCGCCGGTGCGAGTGGCGGGGAGACGCTGTATAGGACGCACGTGTCGCACCCCGGCACCGAGGCGCGCCGGTTCACAGACGTGCTGCAGGAGAGATGGGAGCCGCTGTTCCGCCAGCACATGGAAGACGCCATGCGCGAGGGGGCCAGCAAGTCTGGCCACGGGAGATGACGATGCGCAACAAGTCGACGGTGCCCGTGGCGGTGGTGGAACAGCGCGGGCCCTCAGTCGTGGTGCAGTGGGAGCGGCGGGCCCGCGATGGGGGCGCTACCCTGTGCCGTACCATCGTGCCGGCAGACGTGGTCGCCGATGGCGCGGTCAGCGCCGTGGACCTGCGGGCCGGCATGGCAGCGAGCGTTGACTGGGCAGCGGAGTATCAGCCGACACTCACCGGCGAGCGGGTAGCTGCCGAGATGGCCGCACTCGACATCTGGACGGCAGACGACCTGCGACTCAACGCGCTCAAGGCGCAGAGGGCCGTGACCAGAGTGGCGGTTGAGAGCCTGTACGACATGCTGAGGAGACTGGGAGGCTGAGATGGTTATGCTAAACGATATCTACGCGCAGAACGACGGCACCTCGTGGGTGGTGGTTGGCGGCCCCGGCAACGTGCCCCGACTACTCGCATGTGCCCGCGTGGGCGACTTGTCGCGCTCTGAGGGTGACGTGTCCGAGACGTACCTGCCGAGCATGAGCACGCACGACTCGTACGACGTTGCCAACGAGACCCAGGGGCCTCCTGGGCGAGTGACGTTCTCGGTCGAGAGCAAGGTCCGCAATGTCCAGACGTGGATGGCACGCACGCGGTGCCCGCTCGATTTCTACGTGCTGTCGAAAAAGTGCGGCTCCCGCCGGGCGTTCGACTACGACCGCGGCGAGGCCCTCCTGTTCTCGCGGCGCACCGATCACGGCCTCAGCAACATCACCACCCTGTCCGAGGCCAACGACGACGCCATGGAGACGTTCGGCTACAGCGCCCGTGATTGGGTGACGTTCTACAAGCTCCTGGCCACGGTGCAGACGACGACCGAGCCGAACGACCTGCTTGGCGGCATGGCTGGTGTGACGCCTCCCCTGTGCCAGGGCAACTGTGGGCCGTACACCGAGGCGTGCGATCACCTGTTCATCGCCTGCAACCGGACGGGCGCGGTGTCCGCGAACGTGCTGGAGAGCATCGACGGCGGCATCACGTGGGCGGCTACCGGCGCTGACCCGTTCGCCGTGAGTGAGGACCTGCGCGGGTGCGTGGTGTTCCCCTACGGGTCCAGCGGTTACCGCCTGATCACCGGGCGCGGCACGACTGATGCCGGTAACCCGGCAGAGATCGCCTACAGTGACGACTGGGGCGACACGTGGACAGACGTAAACATCGGCACGACCAATGCAGAGTTCATCTCGCAGCCAAACGCGCTGGCCGCGCTGGACCAGTACCACATCTGGGCCGGCACCGAGATGGGGAATTTGTTCTTCAGCGATGATGGGGGCGCGACCTGGGCCGACCTGAACTGCCCGGCCGCGACGGACATCTACGATATCTTCCCACTGGACGAAAACTATCTGCTCGTGGTCGGTGAGAACAACCTGATCCTGTGGAGCGCCGACCATGGCGAGCACTTCGTCACGGTCACCGGGCCGGCGGCACGCGCCGCAGACGAGGCGGGCTGCTGCTGGGCGTTCGATACCAAGCGGTGGTTTGTCGGCTACATCACTGGCCACCTGCACTACACCAACGATGGTGGCGACACGTGGGATGAGTACGTCCTGCCCAACGGGGGCGGCACGATCAACCGGGTGAACGATCTATCGTTCGTCAACTCTCACTTCGGCTTCGCCGTCGGCAAGATCACCGTCGGCGGCAACGTATACGGCGCCCTGTGGCGCACGGTGAACGGCGGCAACGACTGGGAACTGCACCTGACGGCACAGTTGGCTGCCGGCGCGATCGGCATGGCGTCTGTCCATGCCTGCGATCAGAACAAGGCCATCATGGCCGGAGACATGACTGGCGCGGTGGGAACGATCTACACCGTTGCGGCACCGGCTCCGTGATCGGGTAACCTGAGATGATGGGTTGGCCTCGGTACCTGCCAAACACTCCCCCGTCTGGCGGGTGCCGAGGCCATCAAAAAGGGGGAGAGTGATGCACGAGTATCGCACGGACAACGGACACACCATCTGGCTGCAACCCGTCAGCGTGCTGCTGCTGTCTGCCGTCGAAGAGTCTGCCCGCCAGCAACTGATTGAGCAGGGCGCTAGGTTAGACCCTCCGACGTACACCGTCGTTGGCGTCGGCGACGCCGTGGCGGAGTACACCCACAACGTTGACCAGGCCAAGGGCGAGGATACCATCGCTGAGGAGCCCGACCCGGATGTGCGGCAGGCGGCGCGAGCGGCATGGGACCAGTATCAGCACGACCTGAAACGTCTCGGCGCGCTGAGGGCACAGATGATCGCCAACCTCCTGGTAGCCGACGGCGTCGTGCTCCAGGGAGACGAGTTGGAGCGGTACGAGGCTGGTGCGTGGGCGAAACGGCACCAGTCACTCGGCGTCACGGTACCCGAAGACGAGGTACTGCGATACGTGCACTATGTGATGACCGCGCTCGTGCCGGGCGGAGATGAGACGACGCGGCTGCTGGCCATGCTCATGGACCTAGCCACCGTTGGCAAGGTCGACGAGTCGCGCGTGAAGGCAGCGGAGTCGTTGTTTCGCCGTGGAGCGAAGCGGGATACCGCTGGCGCTGCTGGACGTACCGCGGGGGCCGTGGCAACACAGCAGCCTGTTTGAGGAGATGTGCACCGCCAAGGCATGGGGCATGAGCCCTGACCAGTGGGCGGCGGCCAGCCCGGACGCGCGGGCGCTGATGGTGGCGACGGAGCGGGCACAGAGCCGCATAGCAGCGGCAGAGCGCGAGGAATCGAGACGCCGCGAACGGCGTGAGCAGGTACGGCATGGTGGACGAACCGGTTATAGGTCTAGACGCTGAACTGAGGATCGACCAGTTTGAGCGATCACTGGCCGCGTACCAGGCCGCCCTAGATTCCGCGACCGACGCCACTGCCAACGCTGCCGACCGCATCAACGAAGCCGGCGACGTGGCCGAGACAGCTAGCACCGGCGTCAACAGCCTCGGAGTAGCGTTCAGCGCCGGCCTCGGTGCCGCCATCGGCGAGAAGCTTCTGCCGGTGCTTGAGAACGCCATCAAGTCGATCTGGAACTTCACGGACGCGGCGGCGGAAGAGGAGACGGGGATTGCCCGTCTCCGCGCCGCCGTCATCGCGTCTGGCGCCGACTGGGAGGTCGCTGGCGGCCAGATCGAGCAGTACATCAGCACGCAGCAGCGCCGCACTGCCCTAGACGACGGCGAGGCACGCGACGCCCTCGTGCAACTCGTCACCATCACCGGCAACTATGAGACCTCGCTGTCACTGCTATCGACCGCCATGGACATGAGCGCCGCGCGCGGCCAGTCGCTGTCGAGCACCGCCATGGTGCTGGGACGTGTGGCCGAGGGCAACGTTAGTATCCTGCGCCGCTACGGCGTGGTCGTGGACGAAAACACCTCGGCAACCGAGGCTTTGCGCCTCGTCTCCGAGAAGTTCGCCGGGCAAGCCGAGGCGATGGGGAACACGGCAGCAGGTGCCGGCGAGCGCATGGACGTGGCTTTCGGCAACGTCAAGGAATCGCTCGGCTCCCCGTTCCTCGGGGCCATCGCAGCAGCCAAGAGCGGCATTGCCGACCTGGTGACCTCGCTGCTGCCAGCGGTTGACGCTATCAGCAGTAGCCTCGGGGCAGCATTTGACGAGTCGCGGCGGCAGATTGGCGTCGCGCTGTCAGACATAGCTGACTCACTGGGTTGGAGCACCGACAGCATGGCGGACACTGCATACAGCGGCGGTGCTGCCATCGGTGCTGGCATAGCGGAGGGCATCTCCTCGGCGCTGCCTTACGTGATCGGCGCCATCCAGGCCATCGGCGACGTGATCAGTTGGTGGCTGGAGCCGGCATCACCCCCTGAGGTGGCACCAGACGTTGACGAGTGGGGCGCCGAGCTGGTGTACATCTACGCCGACGGCATCAGCAGCGCGGCGGACAGCGACGTGGTCCGGTCGGCGGTCAGCGACGTGCAGACGGCCCTGGCGGCCGCGTTCAACGTTGCCCCCATCGGCACCGACCTCGACGACGCCTCGTTCAACTCTGCGGCCAAGGCACAACGGAACCTCGTCATGCAGATGGCGAGCACGCCCGAGAAGATCACCATGGTCGAGTCGGAGTTGGCCGCGCTCGCCGTGGGCACCGACGACTACTACACCAAGCTTAGCGAGCTGTACGGGCTCGAACAGGACTACGCGGCCGAACAGCAGGCGATGGCGGATGCGCAGGCGCGTGCGGCAGAGGAGGCGGCACGCGCAGAGCAAAAACGGCAAGATGAAATGGCGGATGCGCAGGCGCGTGCGGAAGAAGAGGCGGCGCGTGCGGAAGAAGAGGCGGCGCGTGCGGCAGCGGCGGCGGCAGAGGAGGCGGCACGCGCAACAGAGGATGCGGCGAAGGCCGAGGAGGATAGACAGCGGACGCAGCAGGAAGCCGCCGATGCCGAGTGGGACTACCAGTACGCCATGGCGGACACTGCCGACAAGCTCCTGATGCAGAAAGACCGGCTTGCTGATCTCGATGATAGCAGTGCCGAGTATTACCGTACGCAGGCCGCCATCTACGAACTGGAACAGCGGCGGACAGCCGAGTTGCAGGCGTTGGCGGATGAACAGGCAGCGGCAGCCAAGAAACAAATAGATGCTAGTACAGAATTGGCTGATGCCGAGTGGGACTATCAATACGCCATCGCAAATACGGCCGGCAAACTCCAGATGCAAAAGGACCGGCTTACGGCGCTTGACTCGACCAGCGTCGAGTACTATCAGACGCAGGCAACCATTTACGAACTGGAACAGCGGCGGACAGCCGAGTTGCAGGCGTTGGCGGATGAACAGGCAGCATTAGCGGACGAACAGGCGGCGGCGGCGAAGGAGCAGGTAGATGCCAAGGCCGACCTGGAGGACGCCGAGTGGGCGTACCAGTACGCCATCGCCGACACGCCCACCAAACTTCAGATGCAGCGAGACAAACTCGCGGCGCTCGACACGACCAGCGTCGAGTACTTTCAGACCAAGACCGCCATTTACGAACTGGAACAGCAGTTGCTGGCAGAGCAGGAACGCACCACCGGGGCAACCGACCGCGCCGCGGCGTCCATGCGCAACTCCGAGGCGGCAGCCAAGGCGGCGGCCCGCGCTGCCGAGCAACTGGCGGACGCGCAGTTCCGCTACCAACTCTCCACCGCCAGCGCAGCCGAGAAGGTGGACCTGCTGCGGGCGAGGTTGGCCACCCTGGAACCCGGCACGGTCGAGTGGTTCAACACGGCCACCCAACTGGCGCAGGCAGAGGAGGCGCTGGCGAAGGGCGCGGGTGGCGCCGGCGAGGCGGTGCTGGGACTGGGCGAGGACCTAGAGACCGCAGGGGAAGGTGTCGAGAAGCTCGACCTCGCCGGTCGCATCGCGGCCATGTTCGACCCAAAGAAGATCAAGGAGCAGGCGGAGACCATACGGACGTCGATCACCACCACCCTGAAGCCGATATTCGAGTCCAGCGGCGGTAACCTCGCCAAGTTCCTCGGCGATGGGTTCCGCACCGCTATCGCGACTGCCCTGTTCGGGCCGGAGACCGTCACCCAGTTGCAACAGGTGTCGCCTGGCGAGTGGATACCGGAGCAGGTGTATGTCGGCAACGATGCGTCGTGGACGGAGATACGGAATGAGATTGGGGAGCGCATCAGCAACACGCTCACTGATGTGATGGTGTCACTAGGGATAGACCCGACATTGGCACGGTTGATGGGCGATAACTGGATCGCAATCCTCGTTACCACGTTGATCGCCAACAGCCCGTTGGTGAGCCACCTCCTTGGTACGGCCATTGGCGGTCTGCTGGCCAAGGCCGTTGGCTACGCCGTCATAGGCGGTGCCGGGCTGATCAAGGGCGCCACCACGGGGTTGGCTAACTGGCTCTGGCTCAACGTTGGGACGGCGTTGGAGAGTGCGTTTGGCACGGGTATGGCCGGGCTGGGGGCGACACTCACCGGCCTGACGTTGGCAACATTGTTGCCAGTGATATTCCCGGAGGAGACCACCAATCTAGTCGACGCCGCGTATCTCTGGTGTAACGAGCACATCGCGCAGCCCATTCAGGGATGGTTCTCCAACGAGTTGCCAGGCATCATCAGCGGGCTCCCCCCCATTTTCAACTCGGAATCGCAGCAGTGGGAACCGGTGAAATGGCAAGACGTGCTCGACGAGACTGGGCTCGTGGACCTCTGGACACGCATTGGGACGGCATGGAGCGAGGGAGCATCTAGGGTCATCATCACGTGGAACGACGCCTATGCTGATGTCCAGGCCACGGCCGTGGCCTGGCTGGCCGACATGGGCATCAACGCCGACGACATATGGTTGATCATAACCACCGGCTGGGCGAAGATCAGGGACAGTGTTACCACATCATGGAACGACGCGCACAGTGGTGTTGGGATCACATCATCCGAGTGGTATGCCGACATCAGTCAGTGGGCCGATGACACCTGGCTAGATGTGACCAGCACGTGGGAGACCATCAAGGATGATGTGTCGCTGTACTGGACTCAGGCATGGGAGGGTGTTAGTGCCACATGTGTCACGTGGTTTGCCTACATGCTCCAGTGGGATGATCTCACGTGGCAGGATGTGACGGATACGTGGGCAGCCATCAAGAACGATGTGTCTCTGTACTGGTCCCAGGCATGGGCAGCGGTAAGTACCACGGCTACTACCTGGTACACTGGCATAGTAGTTTGGGGTGACAGCGTCTGGACGGACCTGACGAGCACGTGGACGGCCATCAAGAACGACCTAACACTCGCCTGGACGCAGACACGAGACGGCGTGATAGCTACCGCTAACACGTGGTGGCAGCAACTCAGCACGTGGGGCGACAATGTCTGGACTGACCTAACTAGCACGTGGTCGGCCATCAAGAATGACGTGACACTAACCTGGACGCAGGCCAAAGACGATGTGACGGCCAAGGCGGCGGCGTGGTGGCAGCAACTTAAGACCTGGGCCGATAACGTCTGGACGGACCTAACAGGCGTGTGGACGGCCATCAAGAACGACCTGACTCTAGCCTGGACGAACACAAAGGACAGCGTGATGGGCGCCGCAAACACGTGGTGGGGTGAGTTGAGCATGTGGGCGTCAAACGTCTGGCTGACCGTCACGACGCGCTGGAACGAGATACGCGCCGGCATCTACAGCGCCATGGACGGTGCCGTGAACGACAGTGCCGGCAGAGTAAATGCCCTGAAGGACTTCCTGGGTAACACTTGGGGCGCCATTACCAAGGGATTCAACGACGCCAAACAGGGGCTGATCGACGCGATGGTGGGACCGTTCCAGGCGGCCTACGACGCGATCATGGATATCCTGAACAAGATTCCCGGCGTTCCTAGCCCCACACCATACGAGGGTGGCGGTGGAGAGGAGGGGGGCAGCGGAACCTACGCCACCGGCACGCCACAAACGCGCGCGGGAGTGGCGGTCGTCGGCGAGTGGGGGCCCGAGCTGGTGCAGTTCCCGGCCGGCGCGCGCGTGTTCAGCACGCAGGAGAGCGCCGGCGTGCTCGGTGAGTTTCTCAACTCCCTGCCTGCGCGGATGGCCGGACTGTTGCTCGATAGCGCCGGCCAGGCTTTGGCGTATACTGGGGTGGTACAGACGAGTGTCGCACCCGGCACTGGCGGTGCATCACGCGCCGGCGGGGTGGTGGTCAACGTGGGGCCGGTGACGGTGGCAAACGGCATGGACGAGGCGCGGTTCACGGCCATGGTGCGGCGCGCCGTGGCTGACGCGCTGTGATGATGGGAGGATACGATGCCTGATAACCCGATCAGTGGACTGACGGCGGTGGTGGCGCCGTCCGATACGGACGAGATTGCCGTCAACCAGGCTGGCGTCACCAAGAAAGAGACGCGGGGCCAGGTGGTGTCGACGGTGACGAACGCCCTCGCAGCCCACATGAGGGCGATCCCGGCCACGCACGCGAACAAGAGCATCCAGTACGCCATGTTCCAGGACATGCCACAGTACTCCGTATTCGGGCGTGCCGGTGTTGGCGCGGGAGTGCCAGGCGCCATCTCGCCAGCAGCGTTCAACACCGTGTTGGCCTGTGCTGCCGGAGGAACGGCGTTTCAGGCGGTCCAGTACGCCATGTTCCAGGACATGCCACAGTACTCCGTGCATGGCCGTGCCGGTGCTGGTGTGGGAGTGTCAGGCGCCATCTCGCCAGCAGGATTCGACACCGTGTTGGCCTGTACCGCTGCCAGAGGGACGGCGTTTGGCAAGGTGGTGGAGGCATGGCTCGATGCGGCGGTCCAGGCCCAACTGGTCACGAACGGCGACACGCACGACCATGTGGGTGGCGACGGGGCGAGCATACCTGAGGCAGGGTTAGCAGCGGCGGTCCAGGCCCAACTGGTCACGAACGGCGACACGCACGACCATGTGGGTGGCGACGGGGCCGCGCTCGGTGTAGCCAATTTGGCTAACGGCACCGAGGTCATCACGGTGCCGCACACGCTTTACTCCGGTGGAGTTGGAGTGGCGTTTGACATGGCTGCCGGGGTGCAAACCTCAGGAGTTGCAGTGTTCCGGTGCCCTCAGGACTACGTTAGCGGTGGTAGCGTTGTCTTTGTTGGCTTTGCTCTCAACACGGGCAATGCGTATTGCACCATGTCAGTACACATGGGTGCTACCGGAGAGGCGTACAACACGCACACCACTGCTGTAGCACCTGCGGCTATACCGGTGGTGAACGGCATTTGGGAGCAACTGGTGATTGTGCCTATCGACGCGTGGTTAAGCGCTGGCGACAACGTTGAATGTCCGTTCCGGCGGGATGGTAATGACCCACTGGACACGCTTGCCGCAGGTCTAACACCGATGATCTACTTCATCTACACCGCGAACCACGGCGGCTGAGCCATGGGCAACGCGCTGCTGAGGATCACCGACGGGGCGACCGCCGTCAACCTGCTGGCGACGCGGTCAGGGTTCCGCCTCGCCCGGTGGCAGCCGCAGCGCCCGCAGTTCCGTGACGAGGGTGTGTGGCAGCAGTCGCCCCTGGCCGACGGCCGGCGCCTGGTCCAGACCAACTACGACAACGTGATCGACACGTTCACGGTCAGCGTCCTGGCCTACTCCCAGGACCACCTGGCGCAGGCCGCCCAGGACCTCGACCGGCTGCTCCTCAGGGCCGTGGCATTCTGGACCAGCGACTGGCAGACCACGCCCGTGTACCTGGAAGCGCGCGGCACTGACGAGACCCGGACGCGCTACGCCGTCATCCACTCGTACTCGTTCGCCCAGGAGGGCGACCCGTACAACCAACCGACGACCACGACCATGGTGCGCAACGGCTGGACGGAGTTGGACCTGATCATCGAGCACGGCCTGTGGCAGGAGTGTGTGCCGGGCGCCGCCGACTGCATCGAGGTCAGCGCCGGCCAGGAGTACAACGACTGCTGGCTCGGGCGCGAGGCTGAGGGCACGTGTGACACCGTCGGTGGCAGCACTGGGTTCCTCCTCCAGGAGGACGGTGTGTCCTACATCCTCCAGGAGGACGGGTCCAGCAAGATCATGTTGGAGCCGGTGCTGCTGGACGTGTACGTGGCCAACAAGCACAACAAGGCCAACCTGACGCACGTGTTCTGGTACGACGCCAGCACGGCGCGGTTCGGGCCGAACCTACTGTCGTGTTCGTGCGCCATGGCCACCGCGCCGACGGTAGCCGCCGCGAGCTGCACGCACTGCCTGGACCTGTCGGTGCCTGAGGAGTCGATGTACTTGTCGTTGCTGTGACCGGAGGAACTGAGTGCCGATACTCTCGTACGAGCCCAGTTGGTACCTACCATACGACGGCCCCACGCCGTACAAGACCAACTTCACCGGTTCCGTTGACAGTTGGACGGGCCAACTGGCCACGCTCGTTGCCGGGGGCGTGATCCACCGGCAGGGCACGCTGTGCAAGGCCGTCCAGATGGCCGAGGCGGCGACCAACCTCGTACTCAACCCGTCCTCCGAGGCGGCGGGTAACTGGGGCGTGCTGGGCGCGGCGGCGGTGACGCCGAACGACGCCACGTACTCGTACCTCGGCGCCAAGGCGTCGAAGGTGGTCACCACCGCGGCGGTAAACGACGGATGCACGGCGACGTTGTCCGCGCTGGCGAACGCCACGCACTACGCCTCGGCATGGCTCTATGGCACGGTGTCGGCGGCCACGATGAAGTGGAGCGTCGACGGGATCACGTGGACCGCGCCGACGCTGCGCGGCACCGAGAACGGCTGGTCGCTGTACGGCGTCTCGTTCCCAGCGGCGCAGTGCGTGGGCTCGACGTTGCTGCGGATGCGCCAGACAGATGCCACGGCGCGGACGTGGTACGTGGACTGTGCCCAGGTGGAGCAGCGCGCCTACCGCACCAACTACTTGGACGGGTCGCTCGGCACCGGGCACGCGTGGACCGGCGCGGCCAACGCCAGCACCAGCACCAGGACTGCGGCTAGACTCACATATGCCAACCCTCCCGCGCTTGCTACCGGCACGATCATGGCATGGGTGTGGTTCACAGACTCTAACCCGGCTGCGCCCCAGTTCATCGCCGAGGCGGTTGGCGCCGCAGGTTGGGTCCAGTTCTACCGCACCGTCACTAGCACACTGGCCGGCATGTGGGGCATCGGCGGGCTCGATAGCGGCGTGGTAGTAGTCTCGTACGCCTGGCACCACGTGGCCATGACGTATGACGGCACCACGGTGCTGCTGTACCTGGATGGTGTTCTTGTTGGCAGCGGGCTCGACGCCGGTTACGTCGGCCCGACGGCGTCGATGGGCATAGGATTCTCCCCTTTGGTGGTCGGCCTACAGGCGAACGCGCGCATAGACGATGCCGCTGTGTTTGGCGAGGTACTCACCGCCACCGAGATAGAGACCGTGTACACGGCCGGGGCACCGCTGGCCCCACTCACTGCGAGTCTGTTCCCATCGACCGTGGGTGACGAGGATGCCTGCTACTTCGGGTGCGACACCACCGTGACGGACTCCGGCCCGTTCGACTCGCTGGTTTTCGACTTGCTCCCCCCGGCAGCGTATGGCGGTGATGGCACGCTCCACTGGCAGTACTGGAACGGCGCCTGGACCGACCTGGGAGCGGCGCCAGATCTCATTGACGACAATACGTCGATGTTGACTGTGCCGAACACGGCGGCGGTCTCGTGGCATGCGCCCACCGACTGGATCACAGGGACGTTGAACGGCGTCACAGCGTACTGGGTGCGGGCGCGGTTTGACACCCCCGGAGGGGCCGGCACCATGACGCCGCCGGTACAGCAGCACCGCTCGCCGTACTCGGTCGTGTGGCCCTGCGTCGACGTGGTGGCCGGCGACGTTGGCGGTGACGTGCCGCTCCTGGCACGCATCCAGGCTGAGTGTGCCCACGACGACTGGGCGTGGTCCGTGATGCACGTGTCCGCGCGTTCGCTCAGCAGGGGAGAGGACTTCACCCCGTACCTGCTGGCGGCAGACGAACAGAACCCGGCTGGCGTGACCGTGGTGCCGAACGCTGCCGGCGTCGGGACGTTCCAGACGCAGGTGGACACACCGCCCGGCCGGGCGGTGCGGTTCCAGAACATCCCTGGCGCCACCACCGACTTCGTCACGTTCTCGCTCGACAGCGACCTGTGCCCGCAGTGGGACGGCACGTACCACGCGTTCGCGCGCTGCTGGCAGTCCGCCGGCGCCACCAGCAAGGTGCGACTCTACCTCAGCACGGGCACGCGCGACGCCACCGCCACGTTCACGGCCCTGTGGCTAGGTAGTTTTAGCGCTTACCTGACGCCGAACCTCGTCACCGCCGGCAACCACAACCTGATCGACCTGGGGCGTATCACCCTGCCGCCGGGGCATCCTGGTATGGGGTACAACCTTATCGACGTCCGGCTGAACGTACAGAACACGGACGCCGGCAACGTCACCGTGTGGGTGAGCGACCTGATCCTCATGCCGGTTGACGAGTGGTCCGGCACGTTCTACCCGACCGCAGCCGGGGTGACCGAGGGGTACTACGCGGACATAGACAGCGTGACCAACCCCCGGTTGCCGGTGCACGCCGCCGTGCGCGGGGTGGCCAGCGAGAACGTCATCGCGCCACTCCAGCCGATCGTGAACGGCGCGGTGCAGTTGCAGGCTAACGCGGCACAGCGGTTGTGGTTCCTCTTCCAGGGTGGGAACAGTCCGTACCGCTACGCCTACGACAGCACGCTCGCGGTGGTGCGGTTGTTTGGCGTGTCGCGCTACCTTGGCAGTCGGGGTGGGCGATGACCGCCAGTTACCTGAGGCCGGGCACGGTCAACATGCACGTGTGGCAGCCATCATTCTCCGGTGGCACGTGGACGCCGGCGAGATGGTGGCTTGGCAGTGTGGACGAGAAGATCGCCTCGTACCGGCACACGCTGAGGGCGCACGGCGGCTACTGGGAGGCGTCGCTGGAGTTCGGGTGCCGCGTCGACCAGGCAGAGGATTGGCTCGACTCCGGTCTGGCGCGGCACGTCCAGTGCTTTGACGAGGCGCACGTGCTGGCGTTCGAGGGTTACGTCAACGAGGTGCAGGTGTCAGTCGGCGGCTACAGCATCACGCGCGGGCCCCTGTCCGACCTGGCCAACCGTGGCGCTCTGGTGTTCACGGCCCTGGATACGACGTACACCCCACCACGCGCCGGTTCCAGAGCGCGTACCGGGGTGGCTAACGTGACGGCTAGCCAGGAGAGGTACGGCATCCACTACCGCGTGGTCAGTGGCGGCGACATACTGGCGGCCAGTAGTCTGCAACTGCGCGACTCGTACCTTGCAGAGGCGGCATACCCGGCGGTGGACCGCAAACTCACGCTGGGGAAGGCCGCCCCGCCGGCGGTCTCACTCACCGTGTACGGCTACGTGAGGATGCTGGACTTCCCGTACAACAACGGGTTGGCGGGCAACACGACCGTGGACGCGAAGATTCCGCTCGTGCTGGCGGCAGAGCCGAACGGCCTGTTCACCGGCACGCCACAGAGCATCGCCACCAACGCCACGGCCGTTGAGGCGGCAGAGGACGAGGACAACGAGGGCTGGTCGGTCATCAGCACAGGCTGCGAGTACGGCGATGCCAGCTACAACAGGTACGTGGCTAGCGTCAGTGCCGGCCGCGCGTTCACCTACGCCGCAATCCCGACCACGGTGGACTACCAGTTGCTCCTGCGCGACCCGCACCAGCCAATCACGACGGTCGCCGGGACGGAGGTGCCACCGTGGCGGGTTGAGGCGGGGCGTTGGCTGCTCGTCACCGACTGGTTCATCGGGCGGGTGCCACCGGGCACGCCGCTGCGTGACGACCCGCGAGCGCTGTACATCGAGTCGGTGGACTACGAGGCGCCGCGCACGGTCAGCGTTGCCGGGGGCCGCGCGGACACGATCACGCAGCGGATGGCGCGCATGGGTCTGGCCAGCATAGGGGGGCCGTGATGCCGATACAGAAGGTCAACGCGGAGTTGGTGGCGCTCCTCCGGCCGCACTTCATGGACAACCTGCTGGCGCGCGACAGCGACACGTACAACGACACGGTGCCCAAGGTGGTCGTCACGGACGCGGACGGCGGCCTGCGGCTCGATCATGCCGAGTTCGGCAACTGCACCGGCGCGGGCGAGGGCGACGTGATGGCGAACGGCTTCTTCCGCCTGAGGCCGGGGACTACGTTGACCATCGCCGGTGGCGTGGTGACGGCCGTCGGGTCGTTCCACGTGATTAGCACCGAAGGCGGGGCAGCGGCAGACGACCTCGACACGGTGAACGGTAACAGCGACTTTGCCGTGCTGGTTATGTGCGGCATCGGCGGGGGCCGCACCGTCACGTTCAAGGACGGAACGGGGAACCTGTTGCTATCAGGAGACTTCGTGGCCAACTCGTCACAGGACACGATCACGCTCCTGAGCGTGGGCGCCGACTGGCGCGAACTGTGTCGCAGCAACAACGCATGACGTGAGGTGCTCGCATGGACGCGACGACATTTGCCACGTTGTGGGACGCCTGGGGGCCGGTGATGGCCACCGTGCTGGCCGCTGCCACGGCCATCATCGTGGTGCTGTGGCGCAAGTGCGGTACGCTTGAGGCCGATGTCAGGCTCGCACGCGACCAGGTGGCCGCGCGTGAGCTGGCCGCGAACGAGCGCTACATCGGGCTGTTGCAGACCGTCCTGGACGGGCAGGCGGGGCAGAACGACGGGCAGAAGCGCATGACCGAAGCGCTGGATGCGCTCCGGGAGGCGTTGCGGTTGGAGGACCGCGTAGCCGACGTCAGCGTGAAGGTTGCGGCAGCCCTAGACCGATTGCCGCGTGGGAGCAGTGGAGGATGACGAGGGGGCAGGAGTTGGAGCTGGCGGCGCAGGAGCGCCGGATGGCAGAGCTTGAGGCGGCCATAGCGCGTGCCCAGGGTGAGCAGGCACGGTGGCTGACCGAGTTGGGGCAGCGTGTGTACTGCATCCGTGACGTACTGACACGGGCCGAGGCGGCACTTGCGGACATGCTGCCCAGGGGGTGAGAATGGAGGTGATGCAATCGTGCATCGGGTTGCTGGCGGCGATTACCGGCGTGTTGGCGCTCCTGACGGGCGTCGTGTTCGCGGCAGTGCCTGACGGCAGGCAACGGGGCGCGCTGCTCTGGCTCATGGTTGGCATAGGGGCGAGGTCGATCATGCAGGCCGTGGCGGTCTGGTACGGGGCGGCGACCGCCACGTGGGTGCTCGTCAACCTCGTATCGAACGTCATCATGTTCGGCGCTGTGGGCAACATGGCGCTATACCTCGCCATGGGGCAGCGAGGGAGGGGGAGACGGTAGCCCATGAGACTGGGGATCAACTGCATTGGTAGGCAGACGCGGCAGTTCGTGCAGACGGTTGGCCTCGGATGGGCGCCAAACACCGCCGGTGGGCGCGCCGCGCTCGCGACGTTTCCCCCCACGCGGCGGATGTTGGTCTCCCCAACGGTGAACCTGGACGCGGTAGCGGTAGAGAGGCTGCCCGGCGCGTGGCTGGGCTACTCTGTCGATGATGACGCCACGCCGGCCGAGGAACTAGACGACGTGAACCTGGCGTGCATTGAGGGCGCCGACCTGGCGCGAGCGGCGCGCCGCATGTTCGCGGTGTTCCCATCGTTCTCCCGCAGTCTGTCGCACTGGGACGTGATGCTGCCCTACTGCAAGATGTTCACCCCGCGCTGCAACGGCCTCCAGGCAATCGGCGACTCGACCGCGTACCTGGAACACCTCGTGATGGTCCGCGACAGGCGCCCGTGTGGCACACAGTTGTGGGGCGAGGTGTCCACCGCCCCGAGGGGCACGCCGGTCACGCTCAGGGCGGCCCTGGCGTGGGTCAGGACGTTCGCGCCGTTGGTCGATGGCGTCTGGATCAACTCGCCCGCCGACCAGTACTACACCGTGGCGGGCCTCGTAGCGGCGCTGTTTGGCCGCACTGCGAACGGAGGGGGAGCGTGACGACGAAGACGACCATACACTGCCAGGGGTATCCCGCCTGGGCACCGACCGCGGTGGCGAACCTGGGGGCGGGCTGGGTGAAGCTCATGTCGCCGCCCACCGACGTGGACCGCTTCCCGACGCTGCACAAGGACGTGCGCGTCTGGACAGACGAGTGGGACCGGGAGTGCATCGCGCGCGGGGCAGAGGGGGCGGACGCCTACATGGCGCGCATGGCGCCACTGTGGGCACCATACCGGGGGTGGGCGAACGTGGCGTTCGAGCTGCCCAACGAGCCACCGTGTAACGGCAACGAGGAACTGGCGAACCTGGACGCCTTCACCATGCGCTGCATCACGCTGGCAAACTACACTAGGTTGCGGCTGATCGTGCTCAACCTGGCCGAGGGGAACCCGCACGACAATGGCACCGGCGACGCCGGCGTGACGGCGTGGAAGGTGCAGCAGCTCGCCGGCGCGGTGCGGGCGGCGGTGGCCGGCGGGCACCTGGTGGGGCTGCATGGATACGGACGTCCGGGCGTCGAGGACCTGACGGGGCGCTACCACGCACTACGGTGCATCGACATGATCGACTGGTGGGACGAGGCCGGGGTCGACGTGTCATCCTTGCGGGTGGCGCTCACCGAGTGGGGAGTGGACGGCGGCATCGCCGGCAACCCACCCGTGCACGGATGGCGCGACCTCCTGAGCCAGGACGACTACGTGGCGCAGGTGGTCGAGGGGGAGCGGGCGCTGCGTCGCATCCCGCAGATGGCGTTCGCGGCGCTGTTCACCGCCGCGCCCCAGTCGCCGTGGGGTTCGTACGAGCAGGACGAGGTCACGGTGGCGAAGGTTGCTGAGGGCATCGCGGCCCTGCCGGCAGGTGACGAGACGGAGGTGGCCACCGTGAGACTCTGGCATCGCGCCACCGGCGAGGTGACCGTGGTGCCGGTAGAGGAGTACCTGCGTGGCGTGGTGCCGGCAGAGATGTTCGTCACCTGGGGAGAGGAGGCCCTCAAGGCGCAGGCCGTGGCGGCACGCACGTACACGCTGGCGGCCATCGCCAAGCCCAGGCACGCGGCGAAGGGCGCCGACCTATGTACGGAGACCGATTGTGAGGCGTGGTCCACGAAAACGCACGCGCGTGCGGACGCGGCAGTGTCGGCCACGGCCGGTGAGACGTGGGGTGCCGACGGGTCATACGTGGCCCTGTGCGGGCGCGACGACTGCCCGCACTGCCAGGGCAAGGCGGGCACTAACGGCGCGCACTTCCCCGGCCGGCTGTGCCAGTACGGGGCGAGGGACATGGCGGCAAGTGGCAAGGACTATCACGAGATACTGCGGCTGTACTACGGAGAGTCGGAAGACGACGTGCCTGAGGCAGGGGGAGGGGGAACGGTGAGCGAGGCGTACCCGGAAATCAAGGCGTACCGGAACGACGGCAGCCCTACGTCCGTGGCGGCGCTACTGACGACGTACTCGTTCGTGTATAAGCGCGCTGTTGTCGCGGCGGGGCAGAAAGTCTGGCGCTTGACGGCCATCCGTGAGCGGTGGGGCGATGCGGCGCAGGTGGGTGTCGCGGTTGGTGCCGACAGGAAGCCGGCATCAGGCGTGCGGTTCGCCTGGTACTGGGAGGGCGGCTCCATCGCCGACGAGCCGCCGCAGAGCATACCCGGCCAGTGGCACACCAACTACCAACTACTCAATCCGACCGGGGCCGACGGGCAGACGGCGCCCGGCATGGGCATGGGCGCCTACCACGCTGCCGGCAAGCCGGGACCCCACGCCATGTGGGTGGCCGACCCGTCGGCGCCGTCGGACATCGTCGGGGGGCTGGGGATGCTCACCCAGACCAACCACTATCACGTCAACCTGGAGTGGACGCTGGTCACGCAGGGCGAGGATGATGACGGAGAGGATGATGTTGTGTTCACCGGCTTGTTCACCACAGCCGAGATAGCCACCATCAAGGCACACGCGGGTGATGTGCCGTTCATGGCCCGCGCCTGCGGGGCCAAGGGGCTCATGCCGACGAACGTCGAGTGGGAGCGCGGGTACTACACGTACACATGGGGCATCGAGCCGGGCACCGGGGCGCTGGTCACCGTGCGCGCGAAGACCGGCGACTGGACCGAGGCGGCCCTGGCGCGCGTGAGGACGTATCGGTACAGCCCATGACCGACGCTGAGCGCGCCACGCTGCGGCGGATGCGGGAGCGACTCCCGCAGGGGCACGTCGCTGCCCTGCGCCGTGGCTACGTGGTGCTCAGCGTGACGCGGACGAACACGGCGGACCTCGTGCTGGCGTGGAACCCCAGCACGTGGGAGGTGCGGGCGATGGTCGTGGACGCGGACAGCGGGTGCGTCATGGATGACGTGCCAGAGGAGGCGGTATGGACTGGCTCGTGATGTTGGCGGCCGATGCCAGGTTGCAGACGCTGTTGGCGCTGATCGTGGTGGACCTCGTACTCGGCATCGCGGCGGCGCTGCGAGCCGGCACGTTCGCGTGGGCGGAGGTGGCGCGTTTCTACCGCACCACCGTGTTGCCGCTGTTCCTCGGCTACGCGGTCGTGCGCCTGGCCGCACCGTACATCGCCGTGGACCTGCTGGGCGACGAGAGTGCCTGGGTAGGCCAGGCGTTGGTGACGCTCCTGTGGGGTGCTGGTATAGCACAGCTTGTTGCGAGCATCGGGCGGTCAGTCGCCGGCCTCGGCATCACCATCGGTAAGAAGTAGCGCGAGGGGGCCACCGCTCTGGTGGCCCCCTTTCACGTCGCTTGGGGGTTGCGCGCGCGCAACAAATGTGCTATGATGGAGCCAGATGGAGGTGCAGGATGGAGTGGTCAACGATTCGGGAGGCGACGCGGGAGGATTGGGACCGCCTGGTGGAGGCGGCAGAGCGGTTCGTGGCGAACCACGACGTACTGGATGCAGTCCTTGGCAACCCTGTTGACGATGTTGAGGCGTACCTCGCGGCGCTGACGCAGGCTGACAGTCCGTACAGACAGGCCGGCCTGGCGCTCAAACGTCAGTGGCGCAGGGCCGTGCGCCGGGCGCTGCGGTGCCCAACCGCTGACGGGATCGAGTTCGTCCGCCGCGCACTCCCGCAGTTCGCCGACGCGCCAGTCATGGCGTCGGTGACTGCGGCGGACGTTGCTGGCGCCTGCGTGGCCGGCAACCTGCCATTGGACCTCGCGGCGCAGGCGTGCGTGGTCTACGCGATCACGTTCGCCGGCCAGCCGCCACGTGGCCAGGAGTACAACCTGGCCGACATGGACGCCGCGGGGGCGCGGATACAGGGGTTCGTAGTCATCACCTATGAGGAGGAAGAATGACCCACGCAGAGTTGACCGCTAGGGAGGTCTAGGATGCAGTCAGCAGAGATTCGGAGGTACCTGGACATAGCCGGCACCGTGGGAACGGTGGCCCACATCGACTACGAGGCATACGTCACCGCCATCGAGCGCAAGTCGCCACGGGGGCCAGTTGAACACCCGTACATGAGCGTCGATGGCTCCCTGGCCATGGCCAGGCGTGACCATGCGAACCAGGGGAAGCGGTTGGACTTCGAGACCGTCGTTGACGGGGAGTCGGAGGCGAGTATCCGACTGCACGTGCGTATCACCAGCGAGGTGTACGGCACGGTGACCGCGTATGCCGAGTCGCGCAAGGACGCGCGGGGGGCCGAGGGAGATAGGCCCCTGGAGGTGGCAGAGACCTCGGCCCTGGGGCGTGGCCTCCGCATGCTCGGCTATGGTGTCCTGCCAGGCTCGGGCTTGACCAGTGCTGAGGACATGCAGCGGGTCCAGCGAGAGCACGCGGCAGGTAACGACAGCATCTCGGCGAAGCAGATCGAGTACCTGCGTGCCACGTACGCGCGGGCGTATGGGATCGCTGGCCGCGCCGAGAGCTTCGCCGGCCTGGAGACCCTGAGTGGTGATCGGTTCGGCACTGGAGTCACTAATCTCACCGTGGCGCAGGGAAGGACGCTCAGCGACGAACTGCGGGTGGCGATTGCCGAGGCCGCGGCCTCAACCAGGCAAGCGACACCGGCCCCGACCACCACGCCGTCACCGGCACCGGCCACGGCGGCTAGCGGGGGTGGCTACCTCGCCGACAACGAGGCCCGCAACCGCGTGCGGACGTATCTGGAGAGCAACCGGCTCTGCAAGGACCCAGAGAGCAAGATCGCCGAGTGGTTCGCCGCTGGCCTAGACCGTGAGGGGGTAGACGAAGCGATCGAGGCGCTGCACGAGGAGAAGTGGCGCCGGCGCTACTACGCTGGCCTGCACGACCTCGGCCTGAGCGCCGACACCGCAAAGGAGCTGCTACAGATCAGCACGATCAACGACCTGTACTCCACCAACGTCGAGTCTGTGCTCAGCACGCTGGCCGAGATGGTCCGAAAGGAGACGACGGGCCAGTAACAACACAGGTTCCAGTACGGCAAGAGGGGGAGGCTGGCGGCCCTCCCCCTCGTTTTGGCGTCAAGGTTCATCCTGGACCGGGGGTGCCAACTCCGGTGGCAGGTCGAGGTAGGAGCACAGCACAGCGGCCGCCTCCGGCCAGGACCGACACACCGTGACCAGATAGCCACGATTGGCCGCCTCGGAGAGGAACGCCCGTTGCTCTGGGCTCAGCACCCCGCGCGATGTTTTCATCTCGATCAGCAGCGCATGGTAGCCTCTCCTGGGCACCAGGAGTATCAGGTCGGGCACCCCGGCGCGAACGCCCTCCGCCACCAGCCGCGCGGCCTCGCGCTTGGACCTCAGTCCGCCGTTGGGAATGGCAAACAACATACCGAGGTTCGGGTAGCGTGGCGCCAGCATGTCCCGCCAGGCTATCAGCGCCGCCTGCGAGGCGGCCTCGCTCGGCTCGTTCGGCAGCAGGTGCGAGCGGTAGCGCCTCATGGCGGGCCGGGCCAGTCGGCCGCGAAGTGCAGGCACCCCGGTGGGCCGCACATGACCGTGTCACCGCGGCGCCACCCCATCACCTCGCGGTCCTGGTCGCTGTACACGTAGACGTAGCGCCCGTCCGCCATCGCGGCCGGAGCGCTCAGGGCAGCGCTGGCAGCAACCCACGAGGCCACGGTCGGCTCACCGCGGCCGTAGTACGCGCCGACAACCTCTGCCCAGTCGCCGGCGACGACGTAGCGGTTCGCCATCGTGCGCGCCACCTCGACCTCGCACGTGCCGCCGATGGTGCCGCACTCTCCTGCTATGATCACCGCCAGTACCATGATCAGGTTCACGTCAGTCACCCCATGATGATCTCGCCGAGGTCGACGGCGCCGCCCTCGCGCATGTCGTACACGCGGGCGCGGCCGTCGTCGTTGGTGATGGTCCAGAGTCCGCCCATCGGGTCCCAGCCGATCAGGACGCAGTACATCCCGCCTGGCACGTCGCGGATGGTGAACCGCCCGTGCGCGTCTACTCGCGCCTGAGGGGCGGTGGCTGGATCGAGCACCCATATGCCAGCGTTGGCGTCCACTGGCGAGGCAACGTACTGCGCCAGCCACACCACGGTCACCGCGTGAGGCGGCCATTCCTCTGGCCGGCCCGTGATGGTTCCGGTGACCGTGGCCGTGGGGGCCAGGACGATGGGGATGTACGTCTCAGTGTGGTGCGGTTGCGCCGCAGCGGCCATGGGCGACAACGCCAGCAGCACGACGCAGAGACAGACGATCACGCTAGTCCTGTTCATCCATACCTCCTGGGTTCTGGGGTTCGTGTCCATCCTGCGGACTGTTCGTCACGATCGCCATGCACCCGTGGCAGTGGGCACCACTCAGGTGTCACGCGCGCCGCCTCCGAGTCGCGATCCTGACGCATGGTGCGGTTGGCCAGGGCGCAGCGGCCATCTGCTCCAGGTTCTCCGGGCCTGGCCTCGCGCCAGGCCGCGAAATGACGACACGACCAACAACTGCTGATGATCACCATCCTGTCTGTCACCGTCCCCCCATCCTCTCCGCGATGGCGTTCGCGTCGGCATCGCGATCACCGGTAAAAGCCTCTTGCAGGTCTAGTACGGCCTGGATCACCGGCCACCACTGGTCCTCGCAGGCGCACCAACCGTCATCGTAGCCTGCCGCGTACGGGCCGTCGTCATCGTCAAGCCGCTCCTGAGGCCGGCGCGGTCCTTCGCGTGCGGTCATCCCCGCCACTCCCACTGCCCGCAGTCGTAGCACCGCCTGTAGACCGCTGCCTGCTGCCAGTCGCGGTAGTCCCAGTAGCCGTAGAGCCACCAGCCCGACCACCGATGCAAGCCGGCAAGGCAGAGCAAGCGCCGCAGCCACGTCACGGCGTCGGCTCCTTTCCCTCGATCCGTTCGCCCTTCCTCGGCAGCCAGCAGCGCCACAGTTTCCCGTCGTCAGTCATCACCATGCAGGCGTCGGCTATCGGTATGATGCAGTGCACTATGCCGGTCCTGTACTCCGTCCCGTCAAAGTCGGTGACGCGGACGCGGTCGCCTATGTGGATATCACTCACTGCTGCATCTCCGACTCCCGGAACGGCACGTCGGGTTGCCAGTCTGTCAAGCCAACCAGCGGGCCACGGCCAAAGGTCCGGCCTCTGCGGACGCGGCTGGAACCCTGGCAACGCGGGCACATCACGCGCAGGTCCACTGCCAGCGGCCTCGTGATCCGCCGCTGGACGAAGTCGCTGCCGGAGCAACAAGGGCACACATCACTCGCCATGTTTCACCTCGCCAGTCACGTCGCCCTCAGCCAGGCACTGGTCTATGAGCGCCGCCAGGTCGGCTAGATGCTCCGACAAGGCGACCATGCGGCTGGTCACCTGGCGGCCGCGCATGAGGGGTTCGCACCAGTGCCGGAACGCCTCAGGGGTGGTAACGGTCCACCCGCACTGCGCCCGGACTGCTGCGGCCATGGCCTCGGCATCAGTCTGCCGCTGCTGCTGATCGGCCAGCGCCTGCCGCACGAGGCGGTCAACCTCCCGCGTCACGGTCTCGGCTCGTTCGCCCTCACCCATAGCGATGACCTGCTCCCGCGTCAACTCCCGGCCGGCGTACCGCCATAACGGGGCGGGTGGTGGCAGTGGCGGGTCCTGGCTGCGCCGGGCCAGGCTGGCGACGAACCAGAACGGCAGCGCTGTGAGCCGGCGCTGCTCAGCCATCTTGACGCGGCGGACCTTGCCGTCGGCGTACGTCATGAGGCCCCACCTGGCCGGCACTTCATCTGGCCGAACGAGGCCAGGGGGCATGACAAACCAGCACTCGGTGGACACGTCCTCAGCGGGCGCCCGTTTGGCCGGGTCCTCTAGTTCGCGCATGAAGTCGGCTCGCGACACCTTGACCTCGTAGGAGATGGCGGTTTGGCCCGTCGACGGCCAGCATGACATCGCGTAGTAGTCGATAGTTCGCAGTTCCCGTGCGCCCGTGGTTGTCGCCAACTCCCGGTACCCGGCCCACGCTGGAGCTTGGTGCATCCCCATGAGGTAGGCCATGATCGCGCCGGTCTCAGTCGCCACGTCCTGCCTCCAGTTTGCCTAGCACATAGTACCAGGCCGACGCCCCGTGCTCACTCCGGGCCACGGGGTGCTTGTACGGCACCCTCAAATCGGCCAACTCAGCGTAACTGTCGCCCCTGGCCACGTAGACCGTGTAACCCTCGCCGTCCTGCACGAGCACGTCGGCCTCAGCGGCGCCCTTGGCGAGCGCTCTGTCGATGACGTCGCGGAGCACCGTCAGACCGCCCCGGTCGCCAATGACCATCACGTCTCTATGCCAGTACTCCTGACCATAGACGGCCAGGATGTTGGTGAAGCCCGCGTCACTCGCCATGCGCTGCCTCCTGTCCGACGAGGGCGGCCTGCGCCTCGGCGACGTAGTTAGCCTTCCACTGGTCAATGATGTGACGTGCGAATGTCTCCAGTCCCCGCACCAGTGCCTGGTACGCCGCGCTGGCTTCCACCGGGTCATCACGCGTACGAGCCAGCGCCGTACGTAGCGTGTCTAGGCCGTTGGCGTGGACGGCGGTTTCCACGGCTGTTCCAGCGTCGCGGCACTTGTGGGGTCGTGCCGCTGCCTCCCCTGCCGGCTTCTCCGGCCCGATGTGCCAGTCGTGTTCTCCGCACTCAGGCGGGCAGGGCTGGTAGTAGCCGGGGCGGCAAACGACCATGTAGCAACTGCACGGCATGATGTTCTCCAGTTGGCAAGCGCAGGAGGAGTGTGGGATGGCGCAGTACAGTCCGTCGTACTCATGTTCGCGGAGCCAGGCGACCACGATGTTCTGAACCGTCGGTGTCTGGTTACTCGCCATGCTGCGCCTCCTGCCCGTCGAGGGAGGCCACGAGAGCCTGCCTGGCATCCATGTATTCCCCCATCGAATCGGGCGAACCAATGGCACTGGCAGTGATGCCGGCCTTGCGCCACCGCTTTGCCGCCGTCTCGATGGGGACGAACTTCCCGTGATACGTGATACACACGGACACGCCATCATGTCCGTAACCCCACTCGCTCACTCCCCTTCCTCCTTCGCCACCTCTACTGGCAGCAGCAACCGTGCGAGTTCGACCGCCGCACGGTACGCCCGCCCGTGCTCGTCGCCCCCGTGGATGTTCTGCACACGGGCCAGGAACGCGACCTCGTCACCCCAGAAGCACCCGGTCTGGTACATGCGGCAGTGCTCATGCGCCACGACGTAGAGCATAGCACCGCGCGAGCCGATCGGCCCCAGGGTGATGATGCCATGGGCCTCAAGTAGTTTGACTCCGTCCAGGTTGGCATCGGGCAGGTCGGCGCCGCGCAGGTCGGCGCCGCTCAGGTTGGCTTTGCCCAGCTCGGCGCGCATCAGGCAGGTGTCGCGCAGGTCGGCGCCGCTCAGGTCGGCACTGTGTAGGTCGGCGTCGCACAAGCAAGCGTCGCATAAGTGGGCGCCGACCAGTTTGGCCATGTACAGGTGGGCCCTCTCCAGGTCGATGCTCCTCATGTCGGCACGGCTCAGATCGGCATGACTCAGTTCGGCGCGGTGCATGTCGGCGTGACTCAGGTCGGCCCCGCGCAGGATGGCGCCTACCAGATCAGAACCGTACAGGTCCGCGTGACTCAGGTCAGCACGAGTTCCGGCAGGATCGTCACGCAGCCACGCCGCGTGGGCGGCCAGGACCGTGGCCAACTCTTCACTGCTCATGTGCATACCTCGCTCTAGGTACGGGCGGCAACAACATCCAGTAGTCGAAGTAGAGTCGCTCCCTATGCCCCGCGTCCGTCTCCCAGTGGCCGCCGAAGAACCACCCACTCGTCACGTACGGGGCCTCGGCATATCCGATGCAGCGGTACAACAGCACCTCTACGACCGGCGTGGGAAGCGCCTGCCCGCATGGTACCCAGGGGTTCTGGGCGGTTGCGACCACCTCCGGCAACGGGCAACTGTCCGGCATGCCACCAGGCAGGACGATGCCGTCATCGTGGCATCCTGGGTGGTTGCAGATGTAGAGTGGGATCATCGTCACCGGACGGCTAACATGCGGGCACTCCTCGCATCCCTGCGCCAGTCTAGGCATCGTTCACCTCGTAGCCGGCAGCGGCGAGGGCGTCGTCAAGGACGTAACTGGCCTCGATCCACCGCGCCAGGTCGCTGGAACAGCCAGGGTCGTGGCGTTGCGGGCGCTCTGGCGGTGTTATCCCCATGACCCCATAGCGATGCGCTAAAAACCGCCGCTCCTCCTCGCGCTCTGCGATGACCGCCCTCGCCACCGCCGCCAGCCGTCGCACCTCGGCCAGCAGCGCGGGCACGTCGTCACGGGCGGCGGCTGCCAGATCGGCGTTAGCACGGTGGTTGCCGCCATAGGTCACAAGCAGAATCCGACCGGGCGTTTCGAGGTCGAACACGCGGCTGTAGTGGTCGCCGTCCTCATCGACGTGCGACGCGTATTGGTAGAGCGGAGTCGCGGCCTCGCACCGCGTCTCGATGCCGGTCAACTGCTCCTCACTCAGCATCGTGTTCCTCCACATCATCTCCATGTCGTTGCGAGTATCGCGCCGGGCGTCACCGCCTGGCCGGTGTAGTGCCGTATGAACTCCTGCCTCAGGTACGTGTACTGGTTGTAGCGGCCAGTACGTGTGGCAGTGCGCGCCGCTGCGTTCATCGCCAGCCACATGGCCTGCGCCTGCGTGCACCGTTTGCCCGCACGACACCCGCATGGCAGGCGGCGCGGCGCCCCGCCACCGTAGTCACCGCGCGGCACCCAACCGCCGCGGTCGTTGCCGCGCGGGAACGAGCCAGCCAACAGGGCGTTGAGCGGACTCATCGGACGCCCCCGCGCGTCACGCCCTCTCTCCGGTGCGTCCCCCCATCCTCCATCATCACTTCCATTGCGTCCCCCCAGGCACCTGCATCGCCGTGAACAGGTCGGTCAGGCCGTCCAGCAACCCCATACGAGTCAACGCGAGGCTGAGCATGAGCACCACGAGGGTGGCGCGGTGGGAGAACTTGATGAGCGCTTCAATGCCAGCATCGGCGCTATCCGTCGCGTAGCTGGCTCCTACCGCCTCCATCTCCCGCATCACGTCCTCCATGACCATGTTCGCCACGTTGACGAACAGCAGGGGATTGTCCTGCGCCTTGGCGACCGCCCACTGCGAATGCTCCGGGGCCGTCGTGCTAGACTGTGCGACCAACACCAGCAGGGCTGCGATGTTGTCCGCCCACGCGCGTATCTCTGCCTCATCTCCCGACTGCGATGGCGCCACGTTGCCCAACAGGTCGTTGAGCTGGTCGTGCAGGTCCTTGGACATCTCGTCAGTCACGTCTCACTCCTCTACTCACTTGCCCCACTCCATCCTTGGTCGGTTGTCCGCCCCGCCCATCCGTAGCACCTGGCAGCGGCGGTCCGTAAACCGGGACCGCACGTAGCCGGGCCACTCAGCCGGTTCGTCGTTGCTCGCCACCAGCGTCAGTTTCGACCGCGCCGCCAGGTAGCGGCCATCCACGATCCGAAACATCTGCTCTCTGCCCCAGTCGGTCATGTGCTGGCGCCCGAACTCGTCCAGGGCCAGCACCGGCAACGACACGTACCGCGCCACCACGTCCTCGTGGTGGTCGATGCCCTTCCTGATCCGGTTCATCAGCTCCGGCATGGTCACGTACACCGCGAGGCCGGTGCCCTGGGCGTCATCGCGGCTGGCGTTCACCGCTGCGCTCAGCAGATGCGTCTTGCCAACACCGTACGTGCCGGTCAGCACGATCACGCCGTGCCTCAGTTGCGTGGCCCACCGCACGGCGTGCAGGGCGGCAGCGTTCTCCTCCGGCTCGAAGTTCGCGAACGACATGAGGCGTTGCTCGTCGTTCATGCCGTCCAGGGAGCGCAGGTGCCGCTCCCTGGCCTGACGCCCCGCGTCGCACCGTGGGCATGGCACCAACCGCCCGCCGCCATAGATGCGCGACGCGCTGCCATCGTCCACCAGCACCACGCCGGCGCCGTGACACGCCTGGCACTCGCGCTCAACCCACGCCGGTCCAACCGGGGGCACCTCCTCGCCCCCGGCCGGCCGGCGCGGTATCAGGTCGCTCAGGCGCGTTGGCTCGGGCACCTCATCACTCCTCAGGCGCGGCCGCGGCGTTCGCCTGCCACTGGCGGAACCAGGAGCACCACGGCGCGACGTCACAGTACGAGAGGCACCGCTTCGGTTCGCTGGGTCGCTCCTCAACGTAGCCGCCAACGACGGATTCCGCCATCGCCTCGGCCTCTAGCCGCTGGTGGGCGGGGAACCGCTTCAAGGCCGACTTGCGGCCAGACTTCATGACCGCCCACCACGAGGGGTCCTGGTACCGCTCCTCTGCCGTGCACTCTGGCAGGTACTCGTCCTTCAGTGCCTCAGAACCCCGGTGCAGTCGTAGGCGGGCCAGCAGGTACTCCTCAGCGTCCACGTGCGACCACAGCGGCACCGGCAGCGCTATCACCGCCTTGTCGGGAAGGTCGCTGTTGCCGAGCGCTCGGTTTGCCGAGTAGTCACGGAGGATGGCGACTACCTGTAGGTTGTGGACAGGGAACCCGGTCCAACGCAGGATCGCGGCGTAGCAGTTGAGTTGCGCCACCCAGTCGGGTTTGACCTCCCCCCCCGCCACCGACCACATGCTGGTGACCTTGAAGTCGGTCACCGTGCCGTCCTCCTGGTACAGGTCAGGTTTGCCGGCGATCATCGCGCCGTCGAGCAGCATGCACAGGCGCTCTTCCTGCAGGGCGTTCCCGACCACTCCCCACTCGTTCGTCACGTGGTGCACGGCCGTTCCGAGGAACAGCCAGATGCGATCTGCCACATCCTCTACGATCTCGTCACCGTGCCGCTCCCGCAGAATGCGTATGCGTGGCGGGCTAACCAGGCTCGTCACCGAGTAGGCGCCCGGCAAGTGGTCGTAGTCGTTGTGGGCGATGGCCCGCGCCAGAGGCACGGGCAGCCCGCGGATGTTCGTCGTCTGCACTTCGTTCCTCCCTACAGCAGCGATGGCTGCGACTGTCGCGCTATCTGCGCTTCTCTCTCGCGACGGCACTGCCGATACGCCTCAGCCCGTGGCTTGTGGGTCCAGTGCTGAGCGGCGTAGGCGTGGCGGTAGGCTGCCTTCATGCCCTCCACCAACTCAGCACCCAGGTGATCGGGGTACGGCTGCGCCTCCTGGCCGAACGCGGCCATCGTCTCTGCATCCCGCATGAACGGGACGCACATGTTGGTGCTGGGCGCCACGGCCAACTCAATGCTGCCCATGCCGACGATGCAGGCCCACTCGACGAGGGTCGGCACGTCCAGGTCGCTGCCCTGGGCAACCGCGCGGCACAACTGCCGCACGTGTGTCCGGTGCAGCCCTATCGGCGCTCGTACCGGTATGGCCGGCGAATACGCCACGGCGAACACGTTGTCGATGGCGTCGGCGTGGTCGGGGTAGGCGACCTTCGCCGCGGCTATCTCCTCCTCGGCCACCTCTATCGCCGCGAACGTGATGTTCATCACCTCCACCGCGGCGCTACCGTCGGGGTCGTCGGCCCCGCGCAGGAACGCGACCATGCTGGACATGACGTCGAGCGGCATGGTAGCGTTCACAGCACCGCTCCGGCCATCGCGGTGGCCGCGGCGGCCACCGTCGGCACCTCGTCCATGTTCTGCCACGCCATGCCGAGGTTGCCGTGCACCTCCAAGCACACCCCGCGCGTGCGCGTGATCAGCAGACGCCCCACGTGCACGTCGCTCAGGCGATGCTCGACGGTGGCCGCGCGGTCATGCTCCAACATCGCGATGACCCAGCCACGACGCTCGGCCTCAGCCACCAGTTCCGCCACCTTCCCCCTGGGCATTTCACTCCTCCCTGTACAATGGCATGATCACGCTGCTGTACTGACTCGTGATGATCGTCGAGGCGGAGGCCGCGCCGCCGCACCGCCAGGTCACGGCCGCCTCGTTCCCCGCCAGCAGTAGCGCGTCCAGGACGTACCGCGCGTCCACGTCGAAGTCGGACGCGGCGATGCCGGATTCTATCTCCGTGGAGCCCCAGACCATCGCCGTGATCTGCCTGCCAGCATCCGATATGTCGAGTACCCCGCTGCTGCCCATGTGCACCGTGCACCGCGCATACTGTCCACGGGCAACTGAGTGCACGATCGTGGCCATCACGTCCCGTAGGGTTGCCGTGGGGCCCTGCCACTCTGACGTGTACTGCTGGCGCATGATCCGCGCGACCGGTGGGAACTGCCCATAGACAGTCTCGACCGCCACACCGAGCGAGCCGTCGGGGCTGCTAAGGATGACGTGCGACGGCGTCGCGGTGAGGACACCGTCGCCGTTGCCGAGGTGCCGGGACGCGGCGCGCACCAACTGCCACGGGATCAGCAGCGGCATGCCGCTGGCAGCGCTCGTGGTCACCAGTCGGTACCCGTCGGTGGCCGCCAACATCTCCTCATTCTGGTACACCGACTCCAGGAGCGGACGGGACTCATAGCGGCTGGACGCACCATGAGAGATGCGCGCGACGGCCCGCAGGTGGCCAAACCACTCGCGCGTGTACGGCTGGGCGACGCTCCCTGTAGTGTCCGGGACGCAGGTGAGCTTCGCCGACCCGCCGGTACCGGACCAGCACGGCAGACGTTGCCGGATCTCGCCGCCATCGTCTCCCCAACCGAACTCCAAGTACCCCGGAGCGTCGGCGCCCACGGCACCCGGCACGTGGCGGACCGTCGCGGCGCGGGCTGAGAGGTACCGGCACTCCTCCAACTCGACGAAGGCGTCGAAGTCGGCGCACCCCTCGTTGGGCACGCTGGCCCAGGCGCGCAGGGCCAGGTCCGTGGCGCGAACCGTCAGTGCGCCGGCGCGCTGGGAGAACTGCATGGTGGTCAACTCTGGCATCGGCGCCTTGGCGTTGCCGAAACGGCACATCGCCCGGACCGCGCCGCCAACGTTCAGCACCCTACTCATGCTCGCCTCCTCTCGCTGCCTTGACACCGTCGGCGTATCCCGCATCGTAGCCGGCGTCCCAGGCGCAGTCCTGGGAGCAGTAGTCCTCACCGTCCGCGACCTCACCGAGTTCGCCGATGCCACACCTGGCACACTGGCGAGCAGGCACGGCTTCCACCTCGGGATCGGCACACGCATCACCTACACACGTTCGGTTGCCCACGTTACCTCCTGATGGTCCTAGTTAGCGCGATCAGAACGGGCACTGCTGCGCGGCCGCCTGGCGCAGCAGGTACTCGCTCTGCCCCCCATCCACCCCGTACCAGGACGACGGCCACGAGTACGGGTACTGGCAGGCGGCCGTGAGCCGCCGCAGTTCGTCCATGGCGCGGGCGTCGTGCTCACTGGCCCACCGGCGCCACGCCAACAACCAATCCCCCGACGGGGTGTTCTCCGTGGTCTGCGGCATCACCATCACCTCCCTGACGTTCGTGCTACACCCATCATACCACAATGTTGCGCGCGTGCAATAGGCAGGTGCGGGCAACGTGGCCCGTCATCGCCGCCTTGCCATGATCCGGGCCTTGGCCGCCTGGCCGGCGTGGTCGTCAGGCCCGCCGTCGGGGACCACGTACCGATCCTCGCTTGGTACGTGTGCCCCACGCTGCACCAGCATCGCCGTGGCCGCCTCGACCAGGCACCGCAACTCGTCAGGGTGCAGGCCGATGGCCAGGTCGCCGAGGCGGCGCTCCAGTCGCATGTGCTCGTCACTCAGGAGCGGGTTGTCCTGGCGCCGCGCCTGGCTATCCGCGTCCAGTCGTGCCACTCGTTCGTCCGGGAGCAGGTCCACCAACGTCATCACGTGCCTCTCCCCTCAGCGAATGGTGACGGGCCAGCCGTCGATGATGATCGCCGGCCGCCCCCGGTCGTCAACCCATGCGAACTCCGGCACGTCAGCTGCCTCGTCTGGCTGCGGTCCCTGCCAGTCGGCCAGCGTGAACACCATGCCGGTGCTGGTGTAGGTCACGATGGTGGTCGTGACCTCGTCACGGCAGAATGGGTGAACCTTGACGCGCCACAGCGTGGCGTTGCCGTCGCGCGACTGCCCCAGCGTGGCGGTCACCATCGCCATCCGGCGCGTCCGGTGCAGGTGGTCCCACACCGGGATCGGCATACCATACGCGTCTTCACTCACGATTCTTCGCCTCCAATCTGGCTATTAGGTCGTTCAGGATGCTCTCGCCGGTAGCCGCCTCTGTGCCGTCGGTGGCGGCGTCCACCACGGCACGTTTCGCCTCCAGTAGCGCCTCGATGTCCTCGTCAATCGTGCCGGCGGCCAGCAGGTACCACGCCGTCACGGCGTCGCGCTGGCCGATGCGATGCACGCGATCCTCTGCCTGGCTCAT
>Ga0265297_10001165_pt1 | contig 64384 bp, 48 predicted proteins | sample Munlanlwell13791_FD_192502 | JGI IMG/M metagenome (GOLD analysis project Ga0265297, IMG submission 192502) | Leachate microbial communities from a municipal landfill in Southern Ontario, Canada - Leachate well 137-91 | ecosystem: Engineered > Solid waste > Landfill > Unclassified | place... | reverse complement strand
CACAAATCCGCACAAATCTTTTTTTACCGCGGCCGAGAAAGCTGAAGGCGCGGAGTCATCATCGCCTGGACGGCAGGTCCCACACTGGGTGTGAACGCCAGCGGGGGGATTTTCCCCAGTCCCCAAGCCCACCCGTCCCTTCACTCACGAAGACACGAAGCATGTCCCCGTCCCAGCGGGACGGTGGGACAATAGCCAGCTTAATCAATCGCGCTCGCGCTCGCGCTCGCGCTCGAAATTCGCCGCTCCTCAATCGCGCTCGAAATTCGCCCCGCCGCCGGGTCGCGCCTGCTGCTGCATCCCGACGCTCGCGCTCGAAATTCGCCGTGGGCATGCTTGCAATGGACTGAATCGGCGTTGCTCGCGCTCGAAATTCGCCGCTCCCCAACGCCCCCACCGCGCCAATTTTCCCCCAAATCTTCACAAATCCGCACAACTCTTTTTTTACCGCGGCCGAGAAAGCTGAAGGCGCGGAGTCATCATCGCCTGGACGGCAGGTCCCACGCTAAAGCGTGAACTCCAGCGGCGGCGGGCACGGAGCGGGATGCTCCGGCCACTTTGTCCGATCCAACATTGAATGGCAAATTGGTGTCAGACCGGCTGCCGGGCCGCCAGGGCAGTGCGGTAGTGGATGCGGCTGAACAACTCGCGGTCAGGGTTGCGCTCCTGGCAAAGCCGGCCGCGGAAGGCCTCGACCTCCTCGAACCGGTGCCGCGCCATCCAGCCTGCCAGCTCCTCCCGCATCGCCGCCAGGTGCGGCAGCCCATGCTTGAGCAGGGCCGAGACCACCTGCACCGCCGAGGCGCCGGCCAGCAGCAGCCGGATGGCGTCGGCCCCACTGTGGATGCCGGAGGCGGCCGCGAAGTCCGCGGGAATCCGCTCGGCCAGCAACGAAATCCAGCGCATGGCGGAGGCATGTTCGCCAGGCTGGCTGTGCGGATTCCGCGGCTTCACGTCCAGCCGCTCGATGTCAATCTCCGGCTGGTAGAAGCGGTTGAAGAGCACCAGCCCATCCGCCCCCGCCCGCGCCAGCCGCAGCGCCATTTCCGGCAAGGAGGAAAACCAGGGGGCGATCTTGACGGCCAGCGGAATCCGCACGGCGGAACGGGCGGCGCGGACGATCGTCTCATACCGTTCCTCGACCTCGCGCCCGCCCTGGCCGGGCACGGGCACCACGGCGAGGTTCAGCTCCAGGGCGTCGGCGCCCGCGGCGGCGACCTCGCCGGCGAACTCGCGCCACCAATCGGTGGAGAGGCAGTTCAGGCTGGCAATCACCGGAATCCCCACGGCCGACTTGCAGTCGCGGATCAGTTGCAGGTAGCGCCGGCCGCCAAGCTGCAAACTGAGGCCGGCCCGCAGGAACTCGGACGCCTCCGCATGGACGGACGCCTGCTCCGCCAGCCGCTCGTCGAGCGCCCCCGTTTCGCCGCGCAGCTCCTCCTCGAACAAGGACGGCAGCACCACGGCGGCGGCACCCGCGGCGGCACAGGCCTCGACCGCTTTCACCGACCAGGTCAGCGGCCCGGCCCCGACGATGAAGGGGTTGCGCAGGGGCAGCCCCAGATAGCGAACGGCGGTGTCCATGGAATCTCTCCTCGCCGAAAAGCCTCAGCCCAATCAAAAATCAATCCGTAATTTGGAATCAGTGGCGGCGGCCGCGGTGGGCCATGCGCCCCATGATCGGGTTGAACTGGCGGCCGGCCATTCCGGGCGGCGGCGGCGGGGCCGGCGGCCGCCCCCCCTGCTTCATCAGCTTCTCATAGTCGCCCATCCCGGACATGAGCTTGCGCATCATCTCAAAGCGGTTCAACAGCTCGTTGACCTCCTCGACCGGGACGCCGCTGCCCGCGGCGATGCGCCGGCGCCGGGAAGGGTTGACCACCTCCGGCCGGCGCCGCTCCTTCGGGGTCATCCCGCAGATGATCCCCTCCACCCGCCGGAGCTGCTTCTCGTCCACATTGAGCCCGTCCTTGAGCTTCTGGGTGCCGGGGAGGAAGTCGAGCATCGAAAGGATGCCGCCCATGCCGCGGATCTTGCGGAGATGCGCGAGGAAGTCGTTGAGGTCGAAGCTGTTCTGGCGCATCTTCGCCTCCAGTTCCCGCGCCTCCTCCTCCTCGTACATGGACGCGGCCTTCTCGACCAGGCTGACGATGTCGCCCATCCCCAAGATCCGGGAGGCCATGCGCTCGGGGTGGAACGCCTCCAAATCGGCCATGCGCTCGCCAACGCCGACCAGCTTGATCGGCCGGCCAGTGACATGGCTGATGGAGAGCGCGGCGCCGCCGCGGGCGTCCCCGTCCAGCTTGGTCAAAATGATCCCGGTGATGCCCAAGGCGTCGTTGAAATGGGTGGCGACGGAAACGGCCTCCTGCCCCAGCGCGGCATCCGCCACCAGCAGGATCTCCTGTGGCCGGACGGCATCCCGGAGGCGGACCAGCTCCTGGACCAGCTCGCTGTCGATCTGCAGCCGGCCGGCGGTGTCGAGCAACAACACGTCAATCCCCCGCTGGGCGGCTTCGGCGCGGGCGGCTTCGGCGACGGCCACCACGTCCGGCGTGTCACGCCGGGTGTAGACCGGCACCCCCAGTTCCCGGCCCAAGATCTCCACCTGATCAATTGCCGCCGGCCGCTTGAGGTCGCACGCCGCCAGCAGCGCGCTTTTCTTGTCCCGGTGCCGGAGCAGCCGCGCCAGCTTGCCCGCGGTGGTGGTCTTGCCGCTGCCCTGCAGCCCGATGAGCATGATCACCGCGGGCTTGCCCTCCAGCTTCAGCGGCTCGTTCACCGACCCCAGCAGCCGCGTGAGCTGGTCCGAGACGACCTTGACCGCCATCTGCCCCGGCGTCACGCTCCGCAGCACCTTCTCGCCCAGGCATTCCGCCCGGACCTGCTCGACGAATTCCTTGACCACCTTGAAATTGACGTCCGCCTCCAGCAGGGCGCGGCGGACCTCCTTCATCGCCTCATCGATGTTGGACTCGCTCAGGGCGCCGCGGCCGGTCAGGTTGCGGAAAATGTCGTGGAAACGGTCGGTCAGCTTGTCGAACATGCGTCACCTGAAGCCGCCCCGCCGGCCGGGCCGGCGGCGGCGTTCGTCCTGGAGGAGAGAATGGTGGACCGCGGACAGAGCCGCGGCCCGCCGGAACGCCGGCGGGCGACGGACAATGTAGCCGGCAATGGCGAAAAGCAAGGCCACCGTCAGCCCCGCAGCTTGTGCGTCCGCGCAAACTCCGCCGCCAGTTTCTCCACCTCGTCGGGCGACGTGCATTCCAGGGACTGGCGGAGCAGTTCCTGGCAGTCGGCCAGCGACACCCGGCCGACGATCTCCCGGATGGTCGGGATCAGCCACGGGTTCATGCTCAAGGTGCGGATGCCGGCGCCGAGGAGCAGCGGCACCGCCGGCGGCGACCCGGCCATCTCGCCACAGACGGAGACGCTCTTCTCGCCGTTCGCCGCCGCCAGGCCGCAGGTGAACTTGACCATTTCCAGCACCACTGGGTGCATCTGGCGGAACCAGCGGGCCACCCGGCTGTTGCCGCGGTCGACGGCAAAAGTGTACTGGATCAGGTCGTTGGTGCCGATGCTGACAAAGTCGATGTAGGGCAACATGCTCTTCAACGCCCAGGCGGCGGAGGGCACTTCCAGCATGATCCCGAGCTTGAACGGCGCCACAACCTGCCCGTCGTCCGCCAGTTCGCCCCGGACGCGGTCAACGATCTTCATGGCCTCCTGAAGCTCGGCCATGTCGGCGACCATCGGCAGCAGCAGGTTCACCCGGCCATGCGCCGTGGTGCGGAGGATGGCCCGCAAGTGCGGCACGAAGTAGGAGGGGTTGGAGAGCAGGAAGCGCAGGCCGCGCCAGCCGAGGAAGGTGTTGGTCTCATGGCCGAAATCCACGTAGGGCAGCGCCTTGTCCCCCCCCACGTCCAAGGCCCGGATGGTCACCGACGATTCACCAGCCGCCTCCACCACCCGCCGGAAAACCTGGTACTGCTCCTCCTCCGAGGGGTAGCTGGCGCGGACCATGAACATGAATTCGGTGCGGTAGAGGCCGATCCCCTGCGCCCCGTATTGCTTGAGGATCGGCAGCTCGCTGATCAACGAGATGTTGCCCATCAGGCGGATCGCCGTCCCGTCGGTGGTCATGGCCGGGGCGGCGGGCGCTGGCTTGCCGCCCTTCCGCCGGCCATGGTGCTTCAAGGCGGGCTCGAACTGCTTGAGGATCTCGGCCGACGGCCGGAGGTAGGCGTTGCCGGTGCAGCAGTCGAGGATGACCTCGTCATCCATGCGCACCCGGTCCACCACCTGCGGCACGCCGACAATGTAGGGGATGTGCAGGGCCTTGGCGAGAATGGAGACGTGGGAGGTGGCGCCGCCCTCCTCGCAAAGGATCCCGGCCAGGTTGGCCAAGGGCAGGCGGATGAGCTGGGACGGCAGCAGCTCGCGGGCCACGGCGATCTGCTTGTCCCCCCGCGCCGCCCGGCCGCTCCGGAGCTGCCGGCGGATGCCCGGACTCCCCCCCTGCTCGCGGATCGCCACCGCGGCGTGCCAAATGCGGAGGATGACATCCTTGATGTCGGCCAGCCGCTCCCGCATCATCTCGTTGTCCAGGCTGAGCAGGTCGGCGGCGAACGCCTCGGCGACCATGCGCAGGGCAAAGCGGAGGGAGAACCCCTTGTCGAGGGCATCCTGCAGCCGCTGGCGCAGCAGCGGGTCGTCCAGCAGCAGCAGATGGGCATAGAAAATGGAGACGTCCGCCTCGGAGAGCATGACGGCGGCCTCCTTCTGCAAGGCGAGCGTGTCGTCCCGCGCCAGATCCAGTGCCTCCTGCAGCAAGCTGGCCTCCGCCGCCTTGTCGGTGGAATACTCGACCTGGATCGCCTCGAACAACTCCCGGTCCTGGAGCAGCAGCGCCTTGCCGCGGACCACCCCCGGAGTGATCGCCTTCCCCTTGAGCACCAAGGGGCCATGCATGATCTGGGGCGGCGGCGCGCCCGAACGGAGCTTCTGCTCCAGGCTGAGCCGGGCGCCCTGGACGTAGATCGCCACCGGCGCCAGCATCGCCTCGGCGAAACGCACCTGCTGCTCCGTGAAGCGCGGCCGCCCCTCCGACAGGAAGGTCAGGATCCCGGCACAGCCGCCAATGGCCAGCAACGGCAGGCACATGAAGGCGCCACTGACCTCCGCCCAGGACTCGTCCCGGGTGTCATAGGCCTGGTGCCGGTAGAGCCGGTCCGCGACCACCTTTTCGCGGCCCTGGAACACCCAGCCGCTGATCCCCGCCTCAACCGGCAAGGAATAGCTGGAGGAAAGCCCCGCAATCAATTTGCCGCTGGCGGCAAACAGGACCAGCCGCCGGTTGCCGTCGTCCGGGACAAAGATCGCGGCGGCATCCGCCCGGACATGCTCCAGCATCCGGTTCAGGACCTGGTGCAGCCCATCCCGCGAATCCCCCGCCCGGGCGATGATTTCGCTGATTTCACGAATGACATGGAGGTCGGTCGTCGCCATGCAGCCATCGCCTTGAAACCCGCGGTTCCACCGCCACGTTCCGCCCTGGTATGCTTGGGACACGCCCGGCCAACCTTGGTTGCCGGGCCATGGAAAGCGTTGAAGGACATCGGCAGGTATAAGCCGGATTCTGTCTCCCGCTGGCGCGGGAGGACGACCATTCCTCTAAGCGACCGATACCCGAGGCTCTCCCGGCCCTCGCGGGCCGGCGCGATGCGGACCGCATCTCGCCCCCTATTTGGTCTTGCTCCGGAAGGGGTTTGCCCTGCCCCGCGGCTCTCGCCGACGGGCGGTGGGCTCTTACCCCACCTTTTCACCCTTACCCCACCACTAAACGCACACCACCGGCCGCCCCTTGGCGAGTCCCGGCCCGCAACGTGCGTTTAGTGGTGGGGCGGTATGTTTTCTGTGGCACTTTCCTTCCCGCGGCGTCTGGTCCGCGGTATCCTGCCTTTCGACGGGACTTCCTGTCCTGTGGAGTCCGGACTTTCCTCCCGCCGCCGAAACGGCGGGCAGCCGTCCCCTGCCGATGTCCGCCATACTATAATGCACCATTCGCCCCGCCCCACAACGCCGGCGCCCCGGATTATAGTACGCCGTCCTTCCGGATCGGCCGGAACCCAACCCCACGGCAACGCCTCCCCATGAAACGCATTCGCCTTCTGGCCACGGATTTCGACGGGACCTTGTACGACCCCCTCGCCCGCCTGCCCGCCGGCAATGAGAGCTTCGCCCAACTGCGGGTGCTGATCCACCAGTTCCGCTTCCAGCACCGGCTGAAGTGGGCCGTCATCACCGGCCGGCATGTGGAATCCATCCCCGCCGTCGCCGGCGAACTGCTGCTGCACGGCCTCGTCCCCGACTTCCTGGTGATGGAGGACGCCCACATCTTCGTGCGCCACCGCCACCGCTACCGCCCCTTCTGGTGGTGGAACCTCTGCCTGCGCTTCCGCCGCCGCCGGCAACTGCGCAGCTACCGGCCGCGCGTCCGGCAACTGAAAGCGGAAACCGAACGGCGCCACCCCGGAATCGAGGACCTCACCGCCGGCCGCCTCATTGACTACTGGTATGCCTTCAACCACGAGGCTGACGCCAGTGCCGTCGAGGAGGAGTTGCGCCACGAGTTCGACGGCAACCCCGACTTCTTCGTCTTCCGCTGGGGGCTGGAGGTCTGCCTCGTCCCCACCGCCGGAACCAAGGGCGAAGCCGTGAAGCGCCTCGCCGCCACGCTCAAGGCCACCCCCGCCGAAATCGCCACCGTCGGCGACGGCCCCAATGACATCAGCATGCTCAACGGCAGTTGCGCCGCCCATGTCGCCTGCGTCGGCAACGCCGATGCCGCCGTCCGCGACACCGTCCGCCGCGCCGGCGGCCTGGTCTCCCAGGAACCAACCGTATTCGGGGTGCTGGAGTTCCTGCAACAGCTCTATGCGGCAGCCCCGCCACCAGCCCGCCGGGAGTGACCGCCCCATGACCACCGCCCCAACCTTCGACGCCCTGCCTTCCCTCATCTCAGCCCCGCCCCCCCTGCGCAAGCTCGCCGATGGCTTCCAGTTCCTCGAAGGCCCCGTCTGGCTGCCCTGGGCCGGCGGCCTGCTCTTCAGCGACATCCCCGCCGACCGCCTCTACCTCTGGCGCCCAGCGGCGGGCCTGAGCGTCTTCCGCACCCCAAGCCACTGCGCCAACGGCAACACCCGCGACGCCGCCGGCAACCTGCTCACCTGCGAACACCGCACCCGGCGCGTCTCCCGCACCACCCCGGCCGGCGAATACCAAATCCTCGCCGAACACTACCAGGGCCGCCGGCTCAACTCCCCCAACGACATCACCGTCCGCCGCCGGGACGGCTCCATCTGGTTCACCGACCCCCCCTACGGCATCCGCCCCGACGAACAGGAACAGCCGGCCCAATACGTCTTCCGCCTGGACACCGACGGCACCCTGGCCGCCGTCGCCAGCGACTTCCGCAAGCCCAACGGCCTCGCCTTCAGCCCCGACGAGGAAACCCTCTACGTCAGCGACACCGACAATGCCTGCTGCCACATCCGCCGCTTCCAGCTCCGCCCCGACAACTCCCTCGCCGGCGGCGAAATCCTCGCCCACGTCCACCCCGGCAAGCCCGACGGCTTCCGCCTCGACGGCTTGGGCCGCCTCTGGACCTCCGCCGGCGACGGCATCCAAATCCTCGCGCCGGACGACGGCCGCGTCCTCGCCCGCATCCCCGTCCCGGAACCGCCCGCCAACTGCACCTTCGGCGGGGAGGACGGCCGCTGCCTCTTCATCACCGCCCGTTCCGCCCTCTACGCCGTCGCCCTCTGAGCGCCGGCCACCGCGCCGCTCACCACATCTGCCGGTCCAACGTCCGATACTGGATCGCCTCTTGCAAATGCTGCCCATGCAACTGCCCCTCGCCCGCCAGGTCGGCAATGGTCCGGGCCACCCGCAGGATGCGATGGTAGGCCCGGGCACTCAGGTTCAAATCCCGGATCGCCAAGCGCAAAATCGCCTTGCCATCCTCCCCGAGGACACAGTGCTTCTCAATCTGCGCCGGCGTCATGTCGGCATTGCAGCGGCCACCCCCGTCCTCCCGCAGCCGCTCCATCTGCAGCCGGCGCGCCCGGAGCACCCGTTCCCGGATGGCCGCCGAACTTTCGCCGCGGGGCCGGCCCATCAGCTCCGCCTCCGCGATGGGCGCCACCTCGACATGCAGGTCGATCCGGTCCAGGAGCGGCCCTGAAACCTTGGCCCGGTAATGCTGGATTTGCCCCGGCGTGCAGCGGCATTGCCGGTGCATGTTGCCGTAATGGCCGCAGGGGCAGGGGTTCATCGCGGCAACCAGCATGAAGCGGGCGGGGAAGGTGAAGGAGCCCGCCGCCCGGGAAATCGTCACCGTCCCGCCCTCCAACGGCTGGCGCAGCACTTCCAGCACGTTGCGCTTGAACTCGGGCAGCTCGTCCAGGAAGAGGACGCCGTTGTGCGCCAGGCTGATCTCGCCCGGCCGGGGCACCGACATGCCGCCGAAGAGCCCCGCGTCGCTGACCGTGTGGTGCGGAGCGCGGAACTGGCGCTCGATCAACAGCGGCACGCCCGGCGGCAGCATCCCGGCGATGCTGTGGATCTTGGTGGATTCCAGCGCCTCCTCCAGCGTCATCGGCGGCAGGATCGGGGAAAGACGCTGGGCCAGCATGGTCTTGCCCGTGCCCGGCGGGCCGATCATGAGCAGGTTGTGGCCGCCGGCAGCGGCCACCTCCAGCGCGCGCTTGGCCGTCTCCTGCCCCTTCACATCCGCCAAGTCCAGGAACGGCCGGGCGGCAATCCGCTGGCAATAGTCCTCCAGGTCCATGCGGCGGGCCGGGCCGTCATGCTCCCCCCGGAAATAGGCCACCGCCTCCGCCAGGGTGTGGATCCCGTAGACCCGCACGCCTTGGGCGACCGCCGCCTCCTCGGCGTTCTCCCGCGGCACCAGCACGTTTTCAAAGCCGATGTGCCCCGCATGCAGCGCCATGGACAGCGCCCCGCGCACGGGGCGGACCGTTCCATCCAACGCCAGCTCGCCGATGCAGAGGGTGCCGTCCAGCCGCCGCCGGTCGAAGCAGCCGGTCGCCGCCACCATCCCCAGGGCGATCGGCAGGTCGAAGGCCGCCCCCTCCTTGCGGGTGTCGGCCGGCGCGAGGTTGACCGTCGTCAGCCCAGTCGGAGGGAGATAGCCCGAACTGTGCATGGCGGACCAGACCCGCTGCCGGCTTTCCTTCACCGCCGTGTCGGGCAGCCCCACCACGTTGATGATGCATTCGTTGCCAATGCCCGTGGCGTTGACCTCCACCTCGACGGTGAAGGCATCCACGCCCTGCAGGGCCGAACTCCAGGTTTTCGCCAACATCTGCGCCTCCTTGCCCCATTCCGCGGCCGGGGCGGCCCCGGCTCGGGGCTTGTCCTTCAACACCACCAGTATAGCTGGCAAACATTTGTTTGTCAAATAAATATCGCAAAAATGGGCGGGCGTTGACGAATCGGCGCCCGCGGCCTACACTGTGGCAGGCGGGGAGATTCCACCGCCCCCCGCACCAAACGGGATTGGAGAAACCCATGCCAGCCCCAACACGCCACCGCGGCCCCGCCCCTGGCGACGACCACCTCTTCGCCCCGGCGGCCCTGCCCAGCCTCCGCCAAGCCACCGCCGACCTGGGCTGGCTGCTCGGCCGCGGCTACCCGGCGGACAGTTCCCTCAAGCTCGTCGGCGACCGCTTCCAGCTCACCGCCCGCCAGCGGCTGGCCGTCGGCCGCTGCGCCGCCGCCCCGGCCACGGCCGCGGCCCGCCGCGCCCGCGAACTCCCCGCCGCCGGACTGGCCGGCCAGCGCCTGCTCATTGACGGCTTCAACCTGCTCGTCACCCTCGAAACCGCCCTCGCCGGCGGCCTCGTGTTCCGTGGCCGCGACGGCTGTCTGCGCGACCTCGCCGGCGTCCACGGCACCTGGCGGCGGCTGGCGGAAACCATCCCCGCCCTGGAACTCGCCGGCACCGTGCTGGCGGAGCTGCGCCCCGCCGCCGGCCTCTGGTTGCTGGACCGCCCCGTCTCCAACAGCGGCCGGCTCCGGGGAATGCTCCTGGAACTGGCGGCGGCCCATGGCTGGCCGTGGGAGGCGGAACTGCTGTTCAACCCCGACCGCCGCCTGGCAACCGCCACGGATCCGGTCGCCACCTCGGACCATGCCATCCTGGACCAGTGCGGAAGCTGGTTCAACCTCGCCGCGGCCATCCTCCCCCGGCTGCCGCATCCGCCCCGGCTGCTTGACCTGGCCTGATTCCATTCATGAGAAGTTGGCTGATTGAACCGCGGACGAATTTGCCGACTCGTTGTCGTTGTCAGTGGGCGATGGCCGAACGGTTGTCGTAATCGCAATCGGGTTTGACCGGTCCGGCACCTGAAAGACCCGGACAGCGATTACGATTACGAGGACGAGGACGGCAACGAGGAAGGCCGAAGCCAACAAGTCGCTGGAAAGGGCGATGCCCGTGTAGCCGTGGGTGCCGACCGTGAACTGCACTCCGGCGGTCTGGTCGGCCGTGCCTTGGGCCGGATAGCTGCTGGTGTTCCAGCCATGGTCGTCGCTGCCGTCCACACCGCTGGCGAACTCGCCGCTTGAGCTTGCCTTGGTCCCGCCCACATAACTGGCCGTGCCGGCACCGGCGTTAACGATCAAGTTTTGGTCATTGAAGTTCCAGGTGGCGATCGCCGCGGCGCCGGCGGAACCGGCAAGGGCCGCGACGCCGGCCAACTGGACCAGGAGGCGGAACGGTTTCATCATGGTCGTGATCATGGAACCCCCTCAAGTTCAGCTTCACTTCTGGCAAGAACCCGATGGGCGGTTGGTGGCAGGCCCCGTCCTGGATGCGGTCAGCCAGCCTCCTGGCCCGGCGCGTTGCGCTGGCGCCAGGAACGGGGGGAGAGGCCGGTGTGGCGGCGGAAGTGGCGGTTGAAGTTGGAGAGGGATGGGTAGCCGGCGGAGCGCGCGATTTCGGAGATTGGTTTGCGGCTGCCGTCGAGCATGGCGGCGGCGGTCTGGACGCGGAGATGGTTGAGGTAGCGCAGGGGCGACTCGCCAGCCAGGGCGCGGAAGAGCCGGCGGAACGTCACGGGGCTGAGGTGGCAGAGCCCGGCGAGCCGGTTCATTTCCAGCGGCTCCTGGAGATGGTTCAGCATCCGCTCCAGGGCGGGGCGCAGCCGTTCGAGGGTGAGGTCGTCGAGGGCGGAGGTGCCCTCCGGAACGGCGTCCCGCCGGACTCCGGGCAGGCGGTGGAAGAGCCCCATGAGGCTCCAGACCAGGCCGCGCACAATCTCCCGGTATCCCGGCGCCTGCCGGTGCATTTCGGCGAAGAGCAGCCGCATCAGGCTGGTGATCTCGGGATGGTCGCCGGGATGGAGGACGTTGGTGAAGTCCGGCCCAGCCAGTCCCGCGGCGGAAATCACCCGCGGGTCGCCGCCGGCCGGGCCGAGGAGGCGGATGGGGTCGAGGAGGATCCAGGCGATCTCGCCATCCGCGCCGGGGAGGCTGCCGGCCATGTGCATCTCCCCGCCGCTGAGCACGATGGCGTCCCCGGCCCCGAAGGCCATCATCTTGTGGCCGGCGACGCAGATGCCGCTGCCGCGGTAGCACAGGTTCAGCTCCAGGCAGTTGTGGCGGTGGACGTAGGGGAAGGGCACCTGGCTGAGCCGGAACACGCCGCTGACGACGCAGGGGAAGTCGGCCGGCAGTTCGACCGGGTCGTACCGTGCCGCGACCGCCGCCAAAGATGGTTGTTTTGCGGCGGTTTTTGCGCGTTTTTCGGGAGAATCGGCCATAAAACAAAGCATAGTATGGCAAACTAAGTTTCCCAACATTCCGGAAAGGCGCGAAGATGGGCATCAACCTGGCATTCACGGCGGACGACTGGGCACGGGTGGAGAAGGCGTGGGTGGACTTCTGGAACGGTGACCTGGAGCGGCCGATCGTCTCGGCGGACTATGCGAAGCCCGCCCCGGAACTCGACGGCAAGCTGCAGGGATACCTGACCAACTATCCCTTGGCGATGCCAGCCGAAGAGGTGGTTGACCTGCACCGGCGGCACCTGGAGCGGACGGAGTGGTTCGGCGACATGGGGCCGAAGTGGTGGGTCAATTTCGGGCCCGGCATCATGGCGGGCTTCCTCGGCGCAAAGGTGGTGCCGCAGCCAGGCACCGTCTGGTTCGAGCCGGCGCGGGAATGCGAAGTCGGGGAGATGCAGCTCGCCTTTGACCCGGAGAACCTCTGGTGGCAGCGGGTGCGGGAAATCACCCGCGTGGCCGTCGAGGCCTTTGGCGGGCAGGCCGTGGTCGGGCACACGGACCTGGGCGGGAACTTGGACATCCTGGCCTCGCTGCGGACGTCCGAGAAACTGCTCATGGACCTCTATGATTGTCCGGACGGGGTGGCGCGGGTCTGCGGGGAGATCACCCGGCTCTGGCTCCGCTATTACGACGAGCTGTACGCCATCATCCGCCGCGGCGGCCGCGGCACGGCGCCCTGGGCCGCAATCTGGTCGCCAGGCCGCGGCTACATGCTGCAGTCGGACTTTGCCTACATGATCTCGCCGGAGATGTTCGAACGCTTCGTGGTGCCGGACCTGACCGCCTGCTGCGCCCACCTCGACCACGGCTTCTACCATCTGGACGGCAAGGGGCAGATCCCGCATCTCGACCTGCTCCTCGGCATCGAACGGCTGCGCGGCATCCAGTGGATTCCCGGCGACGGGCAGCCACCGGCGGAGAACTGGCTGCCGCTGCTGAAGCGCATCCGCGCCGGCGGCAAGCGCTGCCAGCTCTTCGTCAGCACCGAAGGCGCCCGCACCATCGTCAAGAACTTGGGCGGCAAGGGGTTCATCTTCCATCTGACCGACGGCACCATCAAGAGCCACGGCCAGTTCGACGCCTTCATGGAGCAGTTGCGCCAGGACGAGCCGCGGTAGGAGAGCGGGAACCAACTCGCGCCCCATTGCCGCCCGGGGCTGCGCCGATCAGGGGGATCGGCGCGCCGGCGAGGAACTCCTCGGCGACGGTCAGCGCTTGGGCGGGCGATCCCCGCCGGCCGGGGCTCATTCCAGGCTCTGGATGCCGGTGACCTCGATGACCGGGAGACGCCAGGTGGCGTAGCGGACTTCGCGGCCGTAGACGCGCACGATCTTGCCTTCCCAGTCGTTCAGGTTCAGCTTGCCGCTGATGAGATAGCATTGGGGATGGAGCTTGTCGCCGGCCCGGGTGGAAAGCAGGTGGCTGGCGGCGGCGGTGGCCTTCTCCTTGAGGGCGGTGAGCACGCCGTCGCGCAAGGTGGCGGGGATCGCCGCGGGGGCCGGCACGGCGGCGGCCGGCACCGGGGTTCCTTCTGCCGTTCCCGGAACGGGCGCGGGCGCCGGAACCGCCACGGCGGGCGAAGCGCCCGTTTCGGCCGGCTTCGCCGCCGGCATTGCCGCTTCCGGTTTCGCCGCCGTTGCCGCCGGGGCCTTCTCCGGAGCGGGGGCGGGGACCGGCGCGGGCGCCGCGGTGGCCGCCTCAGTCTGGTCGCCGCCCTCGGGGGCGGCGGCGGCACGCGCCTCGTCCGGCGTCGCAATTGAGGAAACCGTTTCCTTCACGCCCGGGATCGCCGCGGCGAGATTGTCCAAGGTGACGTAGCGCTTGCTGACCCAAGCGGTGGCGCCGGCGGGCGCCGCGATCCGCTGCCAGCCGTCGGCGCTCGGGTCGCCGATCTTCTTGAGCGGGTCGCCACGCTTGACCATGGCATAGGCGTTGAAGACGATCCCCGGCCCGGAGCGGACCTTGAGCTGGTCAGCCATGACCTTGCCCGCCGCGTCGAGGAAGCTGGCGGAGACCCAGGCATCCACCGTCGGGGGGACTTGAACCGCATACCAGTCGTCCAGCTCGCCCGTGACCATCACGGCGTCGCCCAGCTTGAACTTGCCGATGACCTCATAGGTCAGCCCCGGCCGGGCGCGGATGTTGAGGCTGCTGGTGCTGACCTTGGCGGCGACCGGCACCGCTGGCACCGCCGGCGCCGCGGCCGGCGGAGTCGTCGGAACTGCCTTCTTCGCCTCTTGGGCTCCGGCACCCCAGCCGACCAGCAGCGACAGCAGCAGCAACGATGTAACCACCTGTTTCATGGCGCGACCTCCAGAAGGCTCAACACGATCCGTTTGGCAAGGGGGAAATGTAGCCCGTCAAGCGATCCGGACAAGACCCGGGCGCGCTCGAACCGCGGCGAAGCGGGATTATACTGTGCGGCATGTCCATCCCAGCCCCCAACCGCCACCCACGCCGGCCCCTTGCCGCCTTGGCCGCCCTCCTCCTCGCCCTGGCCGCCGCTGGCTGCGCGCGCCCCGCACCGATGCCGGCCGAACCGCCGCGGGCGGACGGCGGCCGCGCCCTGGCCGAGGCCGAGGCGTTCCTGGCGATCGGCCCCCGCCCCGCCGGCAGCGCCGGTGCCGCCCGCGCCGCCGCCTGGCTGGAGCAACGCTGCCGCGACCTCGGCGCCGAAGTCCGCACCGACACTTGGCAGGAGGCGACGCCAGCCGGCCGGACAACCTTCCGCAACGTGATCGCCACCCTCCCCGGCCGCGACCGCAAGAGCCGCATCCTCCTCGGCAGCCACTACGACAGCAAACGGCTCTGGGACGCCCCCGGCTTCGTCGGCGCCAACGACTCCGGCTCCAGCACCGGCCTGCTCCTGGAGCTGATCCGCGTCCTCGCCGCCAGCCGCCCCCAGCCCGGCCCCACCCTGGAGTTCGCCTTCTTCGACGGCGAGGAGTGCCACACCGCCTATGGCCCGGGGGACGGCCTCCACGGCAGCCGCCGCCTCGCCGGCCAGCTCGCCGCCAGCGGCAGCGCCAAGCAGTACCGGGCCATGATCCTCCTCGACATGGTCGGCGACCGCGACCTGACCCTCACCCTCCCCACCGACACCCACCCCGGCCTGGCCCGCCGCACCCTCCGCCTCGCCGCCGCCCAGGGCGTCGCCCGCCAAGTCGGCTTCGCCAATGGCCCGATCCTCGACGACCACGTGCCGTTCCAGGAACTCGGCATCCCCGCCATTGATTTCATTGACTTCGAGTACGGCCCCGGCAACCGCCACTGGCACACCGCCGAGGACACCCCCGACAAGCTCGCCGCCGCCAGCCTCGGAACCGTCGGCAACCTCGTGCTCGCCCTGCTCCACGACCTCCGCCAAACCCCGTGACCTGATCTCCGTGGTGAATCATTCAGGCCAAAGGAACCAACCATGTCCAACCTGCGTGTGGCCGTCATCATGGCCGGTGGCTCCGGCGAACGCTTCTGGCCCCTCTCCCGCCGCGAGCATCCCAAGCAACTGCTCAACCTCGCCGACCCGCACCGCTCCCTGCTCCAGGAGGCGGTGGATCGCCTGCTGCCACTGATCCCGGCGGAACGGCTCTTCGTCGTCACCGCCCGCCACCTGGTGGAGAGCATCCGCCACGCCGGGCTCGGGCTGCCCGCGGCAAACATCCTCGCCGAACCCTGCAAGCGCAACACCACCGGCTGCCTGGTCTGGGCCGCCGCCCAGCTCCGCCAGCGCTTCGGCCCCGCCACCGACCCCACCCTGGCCGTGGTCACCGCCGACCACCAGATCGGCAACCCCGAGGGCTTCCGCGCCACCCTGGACGCCGCCCTCGCCGCCGCCGAGCAGTCCCCCGCCCTGGTAACCATCGGCGTCCCCCCCACCCGCCCGGAAACCGGCTACGGCTACATCGAAATCCCCGAAGCCGCCGCCCCCGTCCTCCAGAGCGCCGCCGGTGTCCGCGTCTTCCCCGTCCGCCGTTTCCGCGAAAAGCCGGACCGCGGCACCGCCCAGCAGTTCCTCGAAACCGGCCGCTTCCTCTGGAACAGCGGCATGTTCTTCTGGCGCCTCTCCGCCTTCCGCGCCGAACTCGCCGCCGCCAGCCCCGAAGCCGCCGCCGCCCTCGGCCGCATTGATGCCGCCCTCGGCGCCGGCGACGCCGAAAGCGCCGACCTCGCCTTCGCCAGCCTCGACGACATCTCCATTGACTTCGCCCTCCTCGAACGCGCCCGCCGCGTCCTCGCCGCCCGCGCCGAATTCCCCTGGGACGACATCGGCGCCTGGGACGCCCTCGACCGCACCCTCCCCGCCGACCCCGCCGGCAACGTCGCCACCGGCGACCCCGTCCTCATTGACTCCCGCAACTGCATCGTCTACAACGCCCCCGGCGCCGCGCGCATGGCCGTCGGCGTCGTCGGGCTGGACGACGTGGCGGTGATCGTCGCCGGCGACGCCGTGCTCGTCCTCCCCAAGCACCGGGCCCAGGACGTCAAGGCGGTGGTCGCCGAACTCCGCAAGCGCGGCGCGCTCCAGCTCTGAACCGCCCCGCCCCGGGGCGGCCGGCCGCGGCCAACTTTTTTTTGGCTGCCTGGCTTGCAACCGCCCGCTTCAATGCTATAATAATGGCCGTCACTGATTGCGGGGTAGAGCAGTCCGGTAGCTTGTCAGGCTCATAACCTGAAGGTCGTTGGTTCAAATCCAACCCCCGCTACCATATCCGAAGGCCCGAGGCACCCAACCTCGGGCCTTTCCTTTTTCCGCCGCCCGGCCGCCGCGGGCATTGCGGAAGCCGCGGGATGGCGATAGGGTGAGGCAGGGCGCGGCGCCGCCCTGGGGCCGCGCGGCCACGCCACGCCAGGAGCCGCCGGACCATGCCCCACACCGTCGAACTCCGCTTCTACGAAGAGCTGAACGACTTCCTCCCCCCGGGCCGCCGGAAACAGCCGTTCCGGGTGAGCTTCCCGGAGGCGCGCTCCGTCAAGGACCTCATCGAGTCCCAGGGGGTGCCCCATTCGGAGGTGGACCTGATCCTGGTCAACGGCGAGGCGGTCGGCTTCGACCACCGGGTGCGCGACGGCGACCGGGTCAGCGTCTATCCCACCTTCGAGAGCCTCGACATCCAGGCCGCCGCGCGCCTCGGCCGGCCGCCGCTGCGGGAATGCCGCTTCGTGGCCGACGTGCATCTGGGCAAGCTGGCGCGCCGCCTCCGCCTCCTCGGCTTCGACTGCCTCTACAACCGCGCTTGGGACGACCGCGCCCTGGCGGAATGCGCCGCCGCCGAGGGGCGCATCCTGCTGACCCGCGACCGGGGGCTGCTGATGCGCCGCAGCGTCACCCACGCCATTTTCGTCCGGGGCGACCTGGCCGACCAGCAGGTGCGGCTGGTCCTGGCGCGGCTCGACCTGGCCCGGGCCGCCCGCCCCTTCAGCCGCTGCCTCCGCTGCAACGCCCCGCTCGTGGAAGTCCCCCGGGCCGCCGTCGCCGGCCGCGTCCCCGCCTTCACCTGGCGCACCGCGCCGGCCTTCTTCCAATGCACCGGCTGCCAGGCCGTCTACTGGCCGGGCACGCACCAGCCGCGGCTGGAGAAATTGGTCGCCGCCGCCCTCGCCCCGTCGGCGCCGGAACCATGAGCCGCCAGGCGAGGGCAATGCGGACTCCGCAGCCGCCATCGCCGGGCGTGCCGCCCGCTTGGAATCACCAGCGCTGGCCGGCGCCCAGGCAGAAGGCGACCAGCTTGCTGTCGAGGATGGCGCCCGCCGCCTCCTTCTCCCGCAGGAAAGCGCCCAGCTCGGCGGGGGCGACCAAGTGGGTGAGGATGTGCTCGCTCTCGTCCCAGGCCGGCCGGGGATTGCGGTTTTCCGGCAGCTCCTCATCCACCGCCATCACGACTTGGTAGAAGGCTTCGCCGCTCATGCCCGGCGAACTGAGGCAGAGGCGGCTGTGCCAGCGGATGCTCCCGACGTAGCCGGTCTCCTCGCGGAGTTCGCGCCCGGCGGTGGCCAGCGGCTCCTCGCCGGGATCGATCAGGCCGGCGGGGAACTCGACGACCATCGCGTCCATCGGCGGCCGGTACTGCTCGACGAGCACGTAGCGGCCCGAAGGCTGCAATTGGGCGATGACCATCACCGCCCCCTGCTGGTGCCGGCGGCCGGCCGCCTCCCAGGTGCGGACCTTGCCGTCGTGCCCCTGGTATTCGATCTCCATCAGCTTCAGCCAGTTGCCGAGGGCCAGATCCCGGCGGGCCAGCCGCTTGGGCGCATGGGTCATGGACGTCGTGCCTCCGTTCGCGGGGCGGGGCGCACCCCGCAAGGAGCCGCCCGCGCCGCCCCGCCAGCCCGCCAGTGTAGCGCCGCCCCGCCCCTTTGCCAACCCGGCCGGCGACAGGGGTGCCTGACAATTCGGTTGGCGGCGTGGCGCAACCCGCCGACGCCTGCTGCCTGTCCCCATGAGGCACCAGGCGCGGCCCCCAGCGGGATCTTGACACGAACGGCGACCCCACCGAAGTCGTCCACTGTCCCCATGAGGCACCAGGCGCGGCCCCCAGCGGGATCTTGACACGAACGGCGACCCCACCGAAGTCGTCCACTGTCCCCAGGAGGCACCAGGCGCGGCCCCCAGCGGGGGCCAGGGAATAAAGCCCCCGGCTTCAGCCGGGGGTCTGGGGGTTCCACAGGGTTGAGTTGCGCCCCAGCGGGGCGCGAGTGATGGCCGCCCCCAGAGGCGCTGGAAGGCAAAAACCGCCGCACTCGCGCCCCTCCAGGGCGCAACCGGCTGGCTGGATCGCCAGCCCCCCGGCTGAAGCCGGGGGCTTTAGGCTCCGGCCCCAGCGGGGCCGGGCAGCGGCGCCTTCAGGAGGGCCACGGGCGGATTTGGCCACCTGTGGAGACAGCCGTGCTTTTTCGCCGCCGCCCGCTACATTGCCGGAATCCGTTTCCGCACCGCCTGGAGACTCGGCAACCATGGATCCCGTCGCCTTCCATCTCGGACCGCTCAGCATCCGCTGGTATGGCATCCTCTTCGCCCTCGGCTTTGCCGCCGGCTATGCCCTGCTGCAAGCGCGGGCGAAGCGCAGCCGGATCGGCGGCGACCGCGCCGCGGACCTGGTGTTTGTCGCCGCCTTCGCCGGGCTGGCCGGCGCCCGGCTCTGGTACGTGATCCAGTTCTGGCCGGCCTTCCGGGGCAACCTGGCGGAGATCGTGCGCATTGACCATGGCGGCCTGGTGTTCTATGGCGGCTTCCTCGCCGCCGGCCTGGCGCTGCTCGGCTTCTGCCACTGGAAGAAGCTGCCCAAGGGCGAAGTGGCCGACCTGCTGGCGCCGACGCTGGCGCTGGCCCACGCCTTCGGCCGGGTCGGCTGCTTCCTCAACGGCTGCTGCCACGGCCACCGCTCGGACTCCTTCCTGGCCTTCAGCTACGGCCGGGCGAGCGACGTGTTCCGCGCCCAGGCCGAGGCCGGCCTCATCCCGCCCAATGCCGCCGCGGCCCTGCCGGTCCTGCCCGTGCAATTGTTCGAGGCGGCTTTCAACCTGCTGCTGGCCGGCACCCTGCTCTGGGCCGAGCGGCGGCTGCCGCGTCGGGGGCAGCTCTTCGCCCTCTATCTCGCCGCCTATGCCGCCGGCCGCTTTTTCATCGAGTTCGGGCGCGGCGACCATGCCGACTTCATCGGCCCCTTCACCCCCGCCCAGGCCCTCGCCTTGCCGCTCTTCCCCGCCGCCCTCGGCCTCTTCCTCCTCCTCCAACGGCATGGCGAAAGGCGGCCGGCCGAATGACGACGCCCGAGACGGACAGCACCGATGCCGCCGCCCCGCCGCCGCAAATCCTCACGGTCCCCCCGGAAGCCGCCGGCGAACGGCTCGACCTCTTCCTGGCGCACAGCCTGCCGCAAAAGTCGCGCGCCTGGTTCCAGCAGAAGATCAAGGATGACCAGGTTTCGCTCAACGGCAAGCGCGCCCGCCCGTCCGACGCGGTCAAGCCGGGCGATGCCGTGACCGTCCACTGGCCGGTGGAGCGCCCCTTCACCCTCAAGCCGGAGAAGATGGACCTGGACATCATCCTCGAAGACCCCGACTTCTTCGTGATCAACAAGCCCGCCGGCATGGTCGTGCATCCCGCCAAGGGCAACTGGACCGGCACCCTCGTCCAGGGACTGCTCGCCCACGCGGAGACGGAGTTCGCGGAGATGATCGACGAGGAGATGCGCCCCGGCATCGTCCACCGCCTGGACAAGGACACCTCCGGCGCCCTGGTCATCGCCCGCACCCCCGACGCGCTCACCCGGCTGCGGGAGGCGTTCAAGGAGCACCGGACCGGCAAGGTCTACCTCGCCCTGGCCGCCGGCGGCCCGTTTGCGGCCCAAAGCGGGAAGGTCGAAGCCTGCATCGGCCGGCACCTGTACGACCGCAAGAGGATGGCCGTGCTCAAGTTTGGCGGCAAGCCGTCGGAGAGCCACTACGCGGTGGTCGGCGAGGCGCGGGGCATCTCCCTGGTGCGGGTGTGCATCCTCACCGGCCGCACCCACCAGATCCGGGTGCATCTCGCCCACCTCAAGCATCCCGTGCTGGGCGACGGGCTCTACGGCGGGCGCAAGCAAGGGCTCGAACCCATGCCCGCCCGGCAGATGCTCCACAGTTGGAAGCTCAGCTTCCCCCATCCGCGGACCGGCGCCACCGTCGAGGCCACCGCCCCGCCGCCCGCCGATTTCCTGGCGGCGCTGGCGGCGCTGGGGCTGACGCTGCCGGCGGCGTAGGCGACGGGGAACTTGGCACCGGCATTCTTGCCTGTGCCTGCAACTGGGCATCAGGGGGTGGTGGCGGGGCGGTGGCGGACGATCTCCGCCCAGTCGTAGACGCCGGTGATCTCATGGCCGGGGGGCACGACCAGGAACTCGTCCGCCGGCCAGTCGCCCGCCAGCAGCCGTTCAATCAGCCGCAGGGAGCCGGGCAACAGCACAAACTCCTTGCCCTCCGCCGCGGCCTGGGCGCGGCAGCGCTCCGCATGCCCCAGCCCGGCGGTCTCCGGCAGCTCGATGAACAGCGCCCGGTTGGAGTCCGCCCCTCGCGGGTGCATGGTCTCCCAGATGTAGCGCGCGTTCTCCTCGCCATGCTGCTCCACCAGCGCCGCGAAGCCGTCGCCGTATGCCACCTGGGGGGCGGTGCCGGTTTCGCCGGGCGGCCGCAGGAAATAGTCGCCGCGTTCCAGGTAGCCGACGGAGCTGAACGGCGTGCTGGGCGCCGCCGCGAAATGTTGTTCGAAGCGCTGGCGCGAGCCGAGCAGCAGGGTCGCGCAGTCGTGGGCCCGGGGCAACACGAGCGGGACGGCGGTGGAATTGCGCAGGCCGACGGTGGCGTTGCCGCAGAGGCCGTAGAGCAGGAGGATGGCGTCATGGTGCCGGGGATCGCCGCCGGCGGCAGTGATGCGGTCCTGCAAGAGCCGGCGCAGCCCGGCGCTGTCGGCGTGCTGCCCCAGTTCGAGGAATTCGACGTCCACCACCGGCGGAGTCCGCGCCAGGCAATGGCAGGCTTCGCGGAGGAAGACGTTGCAGGAGATGAGCTTGAAGTGTGCCATGGTTTTTTGGGGGTGGCCGTTTTCCGGAGCAGGGGCAGGGGCAGGAACTATAGCCTTGGGCGACACGGACGTCCATTCCCGATTGCCGGATTTGCGCCCCCGCCGCGGCCACCATTGCCAACCGCGCTCATCCGTGATGGAAAGCGGCGACTGGAACGACTTGCCCAATGGCGAAGCACCAGCACCTTATAGTATGCGGAAAGGGTGCGGCCATGGCGAAGGACAACCTGGTCGTCTCCACAGCCTCGGCCTGGCGGCCAGCCGCCGCTTCCAGGCGGACGTCCAGGAACGGCTGGCCCGCCGGGAAACACCCTGAACCACCAAGCCGCCATGGATCTTGAAAGCACCATCCCCTGGATGAAGCGCCACTGGCTGCTGACCGCCAGCGCCGCCCTGCTCCTGACAATCCTGCTCGGACTGGCCTGGGGCCGCCGGCCCTGGCCGGTCATCAACGGTGAAAACCTGGCGGCGGGAAGCATCCTCTGTTTCGGCGACAGCCTGGTCGCCGGCAACGGCGCGGACTCCGCGGAAACGGCCTACCCCGCCCAGCTTGGCCAGCAGCTCGGCCGCGAAGTCACGGCCGCCGGCTTCCCCGGCGCAACCACCGCGGACGCCCTCGCCCGCCTGCTGGACGCCCCCGGACTCCGGGCGCCAGTGGTGGTCGTCACCCTCGGTGGCAACGACCTCCTCAACCGTGTCCCCTTCGCGGCGACCCAAGAGAACCTGGCCCAGATCTTCCGCGAACTCCAGCGCCGCGGCGCCGCCGTCGTCTACACCGGCGTCACCTACCCGCTGCTGCCGCGGCTGACCGCACGCCAGCGCCGGCTCTGCCGGGAAACCGGCGTCCTCTTCGTGCCGGACCTGCTGGGTGGCCTGCTCGGCAACCCCGCCCTAATGGCCGACAGCATCCACCCCAACGGCGAAGGCTACGAGCTGGTCGCCGGCCGCGTCGCCAGCGCCATCCGCAACGGCGCGAAACCGGCCCGCTGAACGGCCCGCCCGCCCCGAGTTCGCCGGCGGCTGAGGATAAAGGTTCGCACGGAGCCCACGGAGGCCACGGGGAAAACACGGGAAGAAAGGTTCGCACGGCGCCCACGGAGGCCACGGGGAAAACACGGGAAGAAAGGTTCGCACGGCGCCCACGGAGGCCACGGGGAAAACACGGGAAGAAAGGTTCGCACGGAGCCCACGGAGGCCACGGGGAAAACACGGGAAGAAAGGTTTCGCACGGAGCCCACGGAAGCCACGGGGAAAACCTCGATTCAGCGCCTCCGCGTTCCCCGTGCCCTCCGTGCGAAACCCCCCAGCGCCTCCGCGTTCCCCGTGCCCTCCGTGCGAAACCCCCATCGCCTGTCCCGATGCGGCACACGGGAAGAAAGGTTCGCACGGAGCCCACGGAGGCCACGGGGAAAACCTCGATCCATCGCCTCCGCGTTCCCCGTGCCCTCCGTGCGAAACCCCCCATCGCCTGTCCCGATGCGGCACACGGGAAGAAAGGTTCGCACGGAGCCCACGGAGGCCACGGGGAAAACCTCGATCCATCGCCTCCGCGTTCCCCGTGTCCTCCGTGCGAAACCCCCACTCCGTGCGAAACCCCCAGCCGCTTTCCCCTGTCCCTCCCCAAGGAAGGAGGCACGGCCCCGAACGGAACAACGACAACGAATCCGGACAAGCCCAATGATCGGTTGAAAGAGGGCTCATCAAAGCTGGAAGGCGTCGCCGGAGACGAAACGGATCGCGCCGTAGCAATCCCGGGCCAGGGTGACGCCCCCCAACCCTGCCGTCCGCAGGCAGGCGCTGGCCGCCGCCCCCTGGTCGCTGCCGATCTCACAAATGATGCGGCCACCGGGCAGCAGCCGCGCCGGCGCGGCGGCGGCGATCCGCCGCAGCAGGTCCAGCCCGTCCGCCCCCGCCTCCAGTGCCAGCCGCGGCTCGAACCCCTTCACCGCCACCGGCAGCCGTTCGTACGCCGCCGTGGGGATGTAAGGCGGGTTGGCGGTGATGGCGCGGAAGCGCAGCCCCGGTGGCAGCGGCGCGAACAAGTCGCCCTCGTGCAGCACGACGTTGGCCAGCCCCAGCCGTTCCCGGTTGCGCCGCGCCCAGGCGAGGGCGGCGGGCGAGAGCTCGACGGCATGCACGGGGGCGGCCGGCCGGGCCTGGGCGAGGGCGAAGGCGACCGCGCCGGAACCGGTGCAGAGATCCAGCAGCGGCTCGTCTGGCGCGCCGGATCCGGCCAGGGCGAGGGTGGCGAGCCCCTCCGTTTCCGGCCGCGGGATCAGCACGCCCGGCCCGACCTCGATGCGGAGTCCGCAAAACTCCACGTCGCCCAGCAGGTATTGCAGCGGTTCGCCGGCACAGCGCCGGTTGCGGAGTTCGCAAAGCCGGGTGGCCGCGGCCGGCGGCAGTGGCTGGGCGGTCTGCCGCAGCAGTCCGGCCCGGGTGCAGCCGAGGAGGTGTTCCAGCAGCCAGGCCGCCTCGTGGCGGGCCTGGGGTCCGGCCCCGGCGGCGGCCAGGGCGGCGGCCGTTTCGTCCCAAGCTTGGCGGATCGTGGTCATGGGTGGGCGGCGGGATCCTTTCCGCTGTTTTCCAGGAGATACACGGCCAATGGCAAAAGTCAACCCCGCGGGGCCGGGCCGCGGCTCTGGCGAATCACCGGTTTGGCCGGCGGATTTGGCCTGAAAGCCAACACCCCGTCCTGGAATGAGGTTGCGGATTGGGGGATGGCGGGTTATCGTTTGGTTTTACGCCGGGGCGGGGGGAGGCGTCCCCGGCCGGTTGCCAAGAAGGGGTTTGCCATGGGCAGTCTGCTGCCAACCAAGGAGCTGATCCGGCGCTGGATGGCCTTCAAGCCGGTCACGGCGCAGACGGGGCAGGTCAACGCCACGGTCGAGGATCTCCGTCAATACCTCAAGGGCGCGGGGGTCCACACCATCCTGGAACGGCTGCCCGACGGCCGGCTGGCCCTGTTTGCCGCGACCGAGCGCCACAAGACGGTGGACGTGCTGCTGAATGCGCACCTGGACGTGGTGCCGGCGGAGGACTCGCTCTTCACGCTGCGCGAGGAGGGGGGGATGCTCTACGGCCGCGGCGTGCATGACTGCCTGGGCAACAGCGCGCTGGCCGCCAACCTCCTGGCCCGGCTCAACGGCAAGGCCAGCGTCGGCGCCATTTTTTCGACGGACGAGGAGGCGGGGGGGGCGAGCACGGCCTTCATGGTGGCGAAGGGCTACGCCGCCCGGCGGCTGGTGCTGGTGCTCGATGGGGCCGGCAACGCGGTGACGGTGGCGCAGAAGGGGATTTTGAACGTCCGGCTCGTCGCCCGCGGCAAGGCGTGCCATGCCGCCGAGCCGTGGAAGGGTCAGAACGCCATTGACTTGCTGCTGGACGGCTATGGCAAGGTGCGCGGCCTCTTTTCCGAGGCCAGGGCCGGCGACGAATGGCACACGACCTTGGCGGCCACGGTCATCCAGGCGGGCTCCGTCCACAACCGCGTGCCGGAGACGGCGGAGCTGAACCTGAACATCCGCTTTGTCACGCCGGGCGAGGATGGGGCGATCCTGGCGCGGCTGCGCGAGCTGTCCGGGCTGGAGGTGGCGGGGGTGGCCGACTGCCAGCCGGTCAGCTTCAGCGGCGAGACTCCGGCGCTCCGCGAGTTCATCGAGTTCATGGGCCGTTTCCTGGGGCGGGAGATCGCCGTGCAGCGGATGAACGGCGCCACCGACGCCCGCCACTTTGTCAATGGCAACGTGCCCATCGCCATCATCGGCGTGCCGGGCGCGGGCGCCCATGCCGTGAATGAAAGCTTGGAGGCGGACGCCCTCGGCCGCTACGAGGAGATGCTGGTGGCCTACCTTTCCGGCGGCGCCGCCCCGGCGCCGTGAGGCGCCGGCACGATCGCCAGGCCCCGGTGTGGCGCACGGGGCGGCAAGGATTACGTTACCGGGCGGAAAGGACGGCCAGGATTCCCGCGGGCGACGGCCGGGCGATGCGCGATGGTTCGCGGCACGCCGGCGCAAGAAGGCGGAGACGGGCCGCGGACGGTCGGTGCGACCATGGGCAGACGGCGCAAGGAGTGGGATGTAGTCACCGGGGTCGAGATCGGCACCGCCGCGGTCAAGGTGGTCATCGGCGAGGTCCAGGAGAGTGGCGTGGTCAAGCTGCTGGGCGCCGGTGAGCGTCCGACCTTGGAAACGGTGATGAAGGGGGTGGTCGTGGACGTGGCGGCGGTTCAGGGGCCGTTCCACGATGCGCTGCTTGACGCGGAAATGGAGGCCGACGAGCTGGCGCAGAACATCTACCTCGCCGTCACCGGCAACCATGTGGCGGCGGCCCCCAGCATTGGCAGCGCGGTGGTCAACGCCCAGGAACCGCATGTTTCGGAGTCGGACCGGGAGGCGGCGCTCGCCGTGGCCTGGAGCTACAAGCTCAAGGATGACCGCGAACCGTTGCACCAGATCATCCGCCAGTTCACGGTGGACGGGCAGGAGGTGGAGAATCCGGTGGGGCAGTACGGCAGCCGGGTCGAGGCCGATTGCCTGATCATCCATGGCAATGCCGCCCGGATGCAGACATTGCGTGGCCTGATCCAGGACACCTTCTCCTCGGATGAGCAGGAGCCGAAAGGGCTGGTCTTTTCCGGGCTGGCGGCCGGCTTGGGAGTGCTGGAGCGGGACGAGACCGAGAAGGGGGCGCTGGTCATCGACCTCGGCGCCGGCGTCACCGAATTCGCCTTGTTCCAGGGCGACGACCGCTGCCTCTTCGCCGGCCAGGTCGCCGTCGGCTGCGAGCATCTGGCCAATGACTTGCAGCTTTGCCTCAAGCTGCCCCTGCGCCGTTGCCGGGACCTGGTGCGGGATCCGGATCTGCGGGCGATCATGACCGACGATGACGCCGCCCGGCTGGCCGAGATCGACGTCGGCTCCGGCAAGCCGGTCCGCAGGGTGCCCATGTCCCTGGTCGAGAAGATCGTGCAACTGCGGCTCGAGGAATTGTTCACCGGCATCCGGGACGACCTGGTGGCGGCGGGGATGCTCGGGCGCATCGGCTTCGGCATCAAGCTCACCGGCGGCGGCGCCCAAATCCCCCAAGCCACGGAGCTGGCCCGGCAAGTCTTTGAATGCCCGGTCGTTGTCGGCCTGCCGCGGCAGGCCATCGGCCGCCGGGAGATCTGCGGTTCGCCACGGTTCGCCACGCCCTTTGGGCTGCTGCGCTACGGGCGGCTGCATCTCGCCCAGACCGCGGCGAATGGGCGCGGCCCGCTCCAGCAGATCGCGGCGGACGCGAACACGCTGCTCGACCTTCTCGGCCGCAGGAAGTTCAAGAAGATTTTCAAGGCGTTCAACTGGTGAATGGGGTGGGCATGGCGATGGATGCGACGCTCAAGGATCGCGTGGTGGTGCTCGGCCTTGGCGGCGGCGGCGGCCGGGTCGTCGCCGCCATGGCCGACTTGACCTTGGCGGCGGACGCGGTCGCCTTGGGCGCGGCCGACACCGACCCCAAGGCGCTGGCCAGCCTCGCCGGCGTCGTCCAAATCCCCTTGGGGGGCGGCTGGACCGGCAACGCCAGCGCCGGCGACAGTGCGGCGCTGGGGGAGAAGGCCGCCATCGCCTCCTTGGACGACCTCAAGCAATTCGTGGCAGACGCCGCCATCGTCATCGTCGTCGCCGGCTTGGGCAAGGGGACGGGCTCCGGCGCCGCCCGCGTCGTCGCCCGCCATCTGCGGCGGGCGGGCAAGACCAGCCTGTTCGTGGTCACCCTGCCCTTTTCCTTCGAGGGAAGCTGGCGCTGCTCGCTGGCGCAGAAGGATCTGGAGGAGCTGCGCCGCACCACCGCCGCCGTCCTGGCCATTCCCAACGACCTGCTGTTCAGCACCATGCCCGCCGACATGGTGGCGGCCGAGGCGTTCGCCGTCGCCAACCAGCTTTTGGCGGCGGACTTGACCGGGCTGATCCGGATGACCCGCGCCGGGGCGCTGCTGTCCGTGGATTTCGTCACCCTGCGCAACCTGTTGAAGGAGAAGCCCAGCCTCTGCACCCTCGGCTTCGGCCGCGCCGCCGGCGACGGGCGCTGCGAAGAGGCGGTCGAACAGTTCCTGACCTGTCCCTTCCTTGGCGGCGAGGAGAGCGTCAGCCGCACCGATGCGGCAGTGCTGACGCTCATCGGCGGGCCGCGGCTGACCAAAGGGGAGATCGAAAGCTGCTTCGACCGGCTCAAGGCCGCCTTCCCCTCCACGGCCCGCCTTTACAACGGCGCCTTCGTGGATCCAGCCCTGGGCGACGAACTGCACCTCACCGGCATGCTCTGCCGCTTCGGCGGCCCCGGGGACGGCGAGCCGGACGCCACCCCGCCACCCCGCGGGCGGATGCATCAACCCCCGGGCCCCGGCGGCGAAACGCAGGGCGTGCTGGACTTGGTCGAACAGTCGGCGGGCATCTTCGCCAACTGCCCGCCAACGGTGCGCAACGGCGAAAACCTGGACATCCCGACCTGGCAGCGCCGCGGGATCAAGATCGAATTGGACGGATAGCCGCATTCGCCACGAGGCCGGCCGGCGGCGGCGGGAGGCCGCCGGTCGGCGCGGAAAGGCGCAGCGGCTTGCACTGGAGCAGGTTGATCCGGATCTGGCCACCGGCGGCCACGGCAACGGTGAACTCCATGTCCACGGCGGCGCCATAGATCTTTTCCAGGGTTTCCAGGAACTGGCGGAGCAATCCAACGAACTCGGTGCGGCGCAGGAGGTTGTTGAAGGTCGGCACCGTCCCGGCGTCCACCGCCCATTGCCACTCGCCCCCCTCCGGCTCCACCAGGGCGGCACCTTCCTGGCGGGAGGCGCAGAGGGCCAGCTTCAGCCGGTGGGTGACCTCGGCCACCTCCCGGAAAGGCAAGGTCTTGGGGCGGTTCGCGTTGAGATCCAGCACATCAACGAGCTGCTGCGGGGTTGGCGCCGCCGCCGCCGCCGCGGCCGCCGCCCCGGGGTGGAGGGAGGCCATCCGGGCCTGGTCGCGGCTGGCGCGGTCGGCCGCCCGGGTGCCAAGGCCGAAGAGCAGCCGGGCGGTGCCGCCAAGCTGGGGCACCCCCGGGGAATAGGCGACGCCGGAGACGATTGGGAAGAAGAGGTTCCCGTGCGGCATGCCGGCGACGCGCTGGATGAGGACGGCCATCTGCTCGTCCCGCTCCTGGACGCCGCGGCGGCGGCGGTAGGCCACGGCGTCGGGGTGCATCAGGCTGGCGTAGACCAGCTTGACGGCCCGCAGGAACTCGTCGAGCCGCGCCTCCGGCGTGCCTTGGTTGACGCAGAACTCGGTGCGGTAGGTGCCGGTGAAGTCATGGGCGAAGCCGTCCTCGAGCAGGCTGCTGGAGCGGACGGCGATCGGGGCCTGGCCGTAATAGTCGAGCAGGACGCGGAACTGCTGGAGAGTCTCGTCGGGGAAGCGCCCCTCGAGGAAGCGGCGTTCGATCTCGGGGAAGCTTTCGGCGTCGCCCGGCTCCAGCCGCAGGCGGAACAGCCCGTTGGTGACGAGGAAGGTGAAGAAGGCATCCGAGCCGATGTAGAAGGAATCGTGCGGTTCGAGGATGGCGTTGACCCGGCTGACCCCGAGCGTCTCCCGGAGCACGGCCCGGGCCAGGAGCATCCCGGCGGCCTTGCCGCCGATGCGGCCGGAGCCGAGCACCCGCTCCCGGATGCCCAGCAGGTCGCCGACCGTGAACTTGCTGTCGGCCAGCCGCTTGAAGTCCCGGTCGGCGCCGAACAACATCCCGATCAGGTCACGCTTGAGCAGCTCGTCCTCCGGCGTCAGGCAATAGATTTCCGGATGCTTGTTCTTCAGCCCCTGGAGCTTGCGGTAGACGGCCTCCCACGGGGCGGCGGCGCCGTCGGAGGCGGAGCCAAAGGGCGGCCGGCGGGCGGCAGTGGAGAGGCGGGCGGCGTCGCCGCTGCGGAAGACCGGGATCCAAGGGCCGCCGGCCACCACCTGGTGCGGCCAGAACATGGTCGGCGTGTAGCGTCCCAGCACCTTCACCGGATGGACGAAGCAGGCGTGGTCGTCGGCGTGGAAGAGGTCCAGCAGCACCTGGGTCGTGTCCCGGATCCGGGAAATGCAACTGTGGGAATGCTGTCCCCGGCTGACGGCGAAATAGGCGACCGTGCGCAGCTCGAAGAGATAGGGGCAGACCACCTGGAAGAAATTGGCGAGCTGCTCGTCGGTCGCCCAGCTCTCCACCAGCTTGGAAAGGTTGTCGAACACATAGACCGCGCCCGGGCCGGTGCGCTTCACGAGCTGGTAGACCTCGCCGCAGAAGAAGTCGAACCCCGGCCGCGGATCGATCGCCACCTGGGTGACCCCCGCCCCTGGGCGGACCAGGGGCGGATGCTCCGCGAACCGCACGTACACGCACGGCCGCCCCGCCGCCGCCGCCCAGGCGGCCAGGGGCAGGGTGAATTCCCGGTAGCTCTCCGGCGCGTCAATCTGCCAGACCACATTGTCCCCGGGCCGGAGCCCCTGGAGGATGGCGTCCAGCGCCGGCACTCCGCTCGACACTTCCTGGCTTCTGGCGGCTGGCTTTTTCATGCGCGAACCGTACCCCTTCCCCGGCCATTTGCAACCCTGGCGGCGGGGGCGGCCCGGGTTGGAGTTCACGCTTCAGCGTGGGCTGGTTGGAGCGTTGGCGGGGTTTTCCGGTCCCACACTAAAGTGTGAACTCCAGCGGGGGGATTTTCCCCTGTCCCCAAGCCACCTCCGTCCGCTACGGGATCCATATGAGATCGCGCTCGCGCTCGCGATCGCGCTCGCGCTCGAAATTCGCCGACGGCCTTCCTTGCGTCCACCACCATGCCGTCGCTCGCGCTCGAAATTCGCCGACGCCGTCCGCTACGGGATCCATCGCGCTCGAAATTCGCCGACGGCCTTCCTTGCGTCCACCACCATGCCGTCGCTCGCGCTCGAAATTCGCCGCTCCCCACCGCGCCCACCGCGCCAATTCCCCCCCAAATCTCCACACAAAAAAGGGCTGTCCCGTGCGCCGCCGCAAAAAAGATTGCGGCTGGCGCTTGACCTTTCTTGGCCGGGCGGGTATAGTCCGTCCTGTTGGTATGCCTTTGGTCTGCCCCACCCCGCCAGCCAACCAACACCCGCAGCCGCGGGCGCCGGACGGCCACGGCGGGGCGGAAGACGGAAACGCAACGCAAAGAACCAGGAACCAGGAACAAGGAGTCAGCATCATGGCACCTCGGCACGACAAGAACATGACAACGGCCACGGCCCGGCCGCAGAGCACCCTGGCGCTGGCGGCGCTGCTGGCGGTGGCGGCCGGCGGCGCGGCGTCCGCGTCCACCTGGACCGGCAACGGCGGCGTCTGGAGCAGCGATGGCAGCCCCGGCTGGAACGGCACCGGCGTGCCGAATGCAGTTGACGCCACGGCGAACTTCATCTCCACCACTGTTGCCAAGGGCATTACACTGGATCAAACCGCGACGATTGGGACCCTATCGTACAGCGGCTCGGGGAACACTGGGCTGACGTTCACGCTCACCAACGCCATCACGTTCGACGTTAGCAGCGGTTCGGCATCCATCAGCAATACCACCACGGGCACAGGAAGCCGGATCAGTTTCGGCAGCGGCACGATCGTGCTGAATGACAATCTGACGATCAGCAACACGAACACCAACATCACGACGCAGTCGATCATAGCCTCGTCGAACTTCAGCGGCACCTCGAAGAATCTCACGCTCTCCAACGCGATGAACGACCTTGCCAAAGGCGTCATCACCCTGAGTGGCGCGAGCTCATTCACCGGTAACGTCCTCATCGAAAAAGGCGCTGTGCTCATCGGCAACAACACCTCGCTCGGCAACGCGGCCAACGAGGTCACCCTGGGCAGCGCGGGCAATGGATCCGCGACCCTGGTCTCGACCGGCACCACCACCAACCTCGCCAACAACATCACGGTCGCCTCCGGCAGTGGTGGGACGCTTCTCCTCGGCTCGAACAACGCGGGCGAGACGACCTCCACCTTCAGCGGCACGATCACGCTGAACGACAGCCTGACCGTGACCAGCGTCAAGACCGGCGCCGGCACCGTGGCGTTCACGAAGGCCATCTCCGGCGGAGGCGGGATCACCAAGGTCGGCAGTGGCGCAGCCACCCTCTCCGGCAACAACACCTACACCGGCGCGACGGACGTCAACGAGGGCAAGCTGGTGGTCAACGGCAACCAGTCCACGGCCACCGGCGCGGTGATGGTTGCCAGCGGTGCCAGCCTCGGCGGCACGGGCACCCTCGGCGGCGCGGTCACGGTCAACGGCACCCTCGCCCCCGGCAACAGCATCGGCACGATCAGCACCGGCAACCTCGCCATCGGCGCGACCGGCGCGCTGGATGTCGAGCTGGGCCGCGACACCGGCACGCCGACCAGCGACCGCACCAACGTCACCGGCACGGTCACGTTCAGCGACGGCGCCGACCTGAAGCTGACGCGCTACACGGGGCTGGACAATCCGGAGCTGGGCGACATCTTCTACCTGGTCAGCAACGACGATTCGGACACCATCGTCGGCGAGTTCACCAAGCTCAACGGCACCAACACCACCCTGAGCGAAGGCAGCGAGTTCACCTGGAACTCGCAGCAGTGGCAGATCACCTACGCGGCGGACTACAACACCGGCTTCACCGGCGGCAACGACTTGGCCATCCAGGTCGTCCCCGAGCCGGCGGCGCTGGCGCTGCTGCTCATTGGCGGCGTCGGGCTGCTCCGCCGGCGGCGGACGGTCTGACCCGGGCCGCGAGGCCCCACCCCAGCGGCGGCCGGCGGGCGCTTCGGAAAAGCGTTTGCCGGCCGCCGTCCCCTTTCGCACCGGCAGGAATGCCGCTGCCACGCCCTTCACCGGCAGGAATGCCGCTGCCACGCTCCGGCGCAGTCCTCAGAGTCCTCAGAGTCTTCAGACCCCAAAAAAGGGGGGGAGAACACCCATGTCTGGCCGTGAATTGGTCCTCAGTCTCCTGCGCGATGGGGTGGCGGCGCGGCCGCCGGTGATGCCGATCACCATGATGTTCGCGGCGGAGCAGCTCGGCTGCCGCTACCGCGACTACGTCAGCGACTACCGGGTGCTCGCCGAGGCCCAGCTCCGGACCGCCGAGCGCTTCGGCTTCGATTTCGTCTCCGTCATTTCCGACCCGGCCCGGGAGGCCCATGACCTCGGCGCCGCCATCCTCTTCTTCGACCAGCAGCCGCCGGCGGTGGACGAAAGCCAGGCGCTGCTGGCCGACAAGGAAGCGCTGGCGCGCCTGGGCCACCCCGACCCGGAAGCCGGGCGGATGGGCGACCGCCTGCGCGGCGTCCGCCTCCTCCGGGAGCGGGCCGGACGCGAGCTGCTGGTGGAAGGCTGGGTCGAGGGGCCCTGCGCCGAAGCGGCGGACCTGCGGGGGATCAACACCCTGATGCTCGATTTCCTGGACGACCCCGGCTTTGTCCACGACCTGCTGGACCGAGTCACGGAACTGGCCATCCGCTTCGCCACCGCGCAACTGGCGGCGGGGGCGGAGATCATCGGGGTGGGCGACGCGGCGGCGTCGCTGGTCGGCCCGGAGATCTACGAGACTTTCGTGCTGCCCCGGGAGAAGCGGCTGGTGGCCGCGATCCATGCCGCGGGCGGGCTGGCGCGGCTCCACATCTGCGGCAACATCACGGCGCTGCTGCCGTGGCTTGGGGAAGTGGGCGCCGACATTTTGGACCTGGATTCGATGGTGCCGATGGCCACGGCCCGCGCCCAGGCCGGGCCGCAACAGGTGCTGCTGGGCAACCTCGACCCGGTGCGGATCGTGCGCAACGGCACGCCGGAGCTGGTCCGCCAGGAGCTGGCCGCCTGCCGGGCCGCGGCGGGCGGCCGCTACATTGCCGGCGCCGGCTGCGAAATCCCGCCCGGCACCCCCGGGGCGAACGTCCGCGCCTTTGCCGCCTGGGCGCGGAGCTTGTTGTGACAGCCGTGGCAGCGTCGCCAACGGCGGCGGGCGGTGGGCGGCGGCGGGGGGTTCCGGTCCCACACTAAAGTGTGAACGCCAGCGGGGGGATTTTCCCCTGTCCCCAAGCCCCACCCCTGTCCCTTCACTCACGAAGACGCCAGGTCTGTCCCCGTCCCCGCGGGACGGTGGGACAATAGGCAGGGGCAACGCCCCTGCACCCCGGCCCCCACCCGTTTGGGCGTGCCATCGGTACGCCGGGACAGCCCGGCGTCCCCCGCGTACCTCCGGCACGCGAATTCCATCCAAACTCCTGATACAGGGGCGCTGCCCCTGCCTATTGTCCTCCTGTCCCTACGGGACGCCAGCGGGGGCGGCGCCAGTACCCGCTTAATCAATCGCGCTCGCGCTCGAGCTCGCGCTCGCGCTCGCGCTCGAAATTCGCCGACGGCCTTCCTTGCGTCCACCACCATGCCGTCGCTCGCGCTCGAAATTCGCCGTGGGCATGCTTGCAATGGACTGAATCGGCGTTGCTCGCGCTCGCGCTCGAAATTCGCCGCTCCCCAACGCCCCCACCGCGCCAATTTTCCCCCAAATCTTCACAAATCCGCACAAATCTTTTTTTACCGCGGCCGAGAAAGCTGAAGGCGCGGAGTCATCATCGCCTGGACGGCAGGTCCCACACTGGGTGTGAACGCCAGCGGGGGGATTTTCCCCAGTCCCCAAGTCCACCTTCCGCCCTGCGAGGGATCGCCTGGACGGCAGGTCCCACGCTTCAGCGTGCGGCGGGCGGGGCGGGAAAAACGGTTGGTGAAGATTGGGGGGGGAAAGTTTTTTTTGTTGTTGGCCGCGCTTGCGGAACGGTTCCCGGCGCGCTAGGTTATGGTATGATTTTGGTATGCCCACTCCGCCCCGTGGCGGCCCCCTGACCCGACCATTCCACGCCCACACCCAACCATGCTCCACCGCCTGAAAACCCTGGAACTGGAGGCGCGCAACGGCGCCCCCCGCTATGTCGCGCTCAAGAACTTGATCGTCGGCGACATCCAGGGCGGCCGGCTCGACAAGGGCAATTTCCTGCCGCCCGAGCGCAAGCTCTGCCAGGAGCTGAAGCTGAGCCGGGACACGGTGCGCCGCGCCTTCGAGGAGCTGACGGCCGAGGGTTACATCGTCCGTGAGCCCGGCAAGAAGCGGCCGATGGTCGGAAACGGCTTCCCCAAGGAGGCGTCGTTCAATTCCGCGATCGTCGGCTACATCACCCGGATTCCCTTGGAGAAGCAGGCGGACGGGCGCTACACCGACCTGGCCAACGTCTATGTCAACCTGACCTCGAACTTGCAGGCCGCCGCCCTCGGGCTGGTCTACCTGAACCCGGTGCAAATGAACCTGGCGCCGGAGCAGCTCATCCGGCAGGCGGCGGAGGCGGGGTATGGCGGGATCATCCATTTCCTGGGCTCGGGGCAGATTTCGGCGGCGGAGATTGCCGAACTGCGGAAGATCGCGGCGCCGGTGGTGGTGATCGAAGGCTACCTGCCGCAGTCGCAGACCGGGCTGCACACCGTGGACATTGACAACCATTATGCGGGCAGCCTGGCGGCGCGCTACCTGGCCGAGAACGGCCACCGGCGGATCGCGCATCTGACCTTTGCCGGCGACCTCGCCTGGGCGCAGGGGCGGGCCCAGGGTTTCGCGGCGGAGGCGCGGCGGCGGCAGCTTGAGCACACCGTCATCCCCGTTGCCCGCGTCCGGAACCCGCCGGGCTTCGGGGTGCCCTATCGTTATGATTTCAAGGACTTGCCGGAAATCACCGAGCAACTGCTCGGCTTCGGGCCCACCGCGGTGTTCTGCGTGAACGACAGCTTGGCGGAGGAGCTGATTGGCCAGCTTTCCGCCCGGGGGCTGACGGTGCCGGAGGATCTTTCGATTGTCGGCTTCGACAACGTCCGCACCAGCGTGCCAGTGCCGCTGACCAGCGTCTCGCACATGACCATGGAGCTGGCGGAGAAGGCCGCCGAGATCATGGTCCGGCAGGTCAAGTCGCCGGAGCGCGACTACCTCTTCCGGGAACTGGTGAAGCCGGTGCTGGTCGTCCGCAACTCGGTGAAACGGCTGGGCTGAGGGCGATTCCCGGATTCCCCCACCGGATTTTTTGCCCCCAGCGCCGCAAGGCGGCACGGGCGGCCAAAGGCCGCAGCGAAGCGTCAAATCTCCACAAATCCACCCAAATCTTTAGCCCGAACCATTCACCCGAGTTTTTGCCCGAAAGTTTTAATTCGTGGGAAAACTTGGGAAGGAATTGCATGCGCTTGGGGATAACCATTTTCGGCTGCTTCTGCTTCGGCCTCGGCGCCCTGGCCGCCGGCGGCGCCACGGCGGGCAAGCCGCTGGGCGTCCCGGAGTTGGACGTCCCCCAGGCCGCGGCGGCGCCGGTGATTGACGGAAGGCTCGACGACCTTTGCTGGCGGGGCGCCGCGGTCATTCCCGGGCTCAAGCCGGCCCGGGGCGAAGACACCCAGGGGAAGATCGCCCGGATCCCGACCACGGTCCGGGTGCTCTGGGACGCGGAGTTCCTCTACGTCGGGTTCGAGTGCGTGGATGCCGAGGTCTACACTTCCGGGAGCTTGCGGCACGACGCCGACCTCTACAAGGAGGATGTCTGCGAGGTTTTCCTTGATGGCAAGGGGGACGGCCGGCAGCAGGTGGAAATCCAGGTGGCGCCCTCCGGGGTGAACACGGACGTGCTCTACGTCTACAGCGGCGAGCCGGAACACACGCCGGAATGGCGGCTGACGCCCAAATTCGTTGAGCGTGAGCGCTGGCTGCTCCGCGAGTGGGAGATGGCGGGGCTGCGCACCGCTGGGGCGCGGCTCCAGCGGGAGGGGAAGGCGGCCGGCTGGAGCGTGGAGCTGGCGATTCCGGCGGCGGCGGTCGTGAAGCGGCTGGGGCTCAAGCAGTTCGAGCCACTGGAAATCCGGGCGAACTTCATGCGCTACGACTGGCAGCCCGACCCGGCAACCGGGGAACGGCGGATCCTGCACATGAACTGGGCGCCGGTCCTGTTTGGCTGCCCGCACATCTCCCCAGCGGCCATGGGGCGGCTGCGGCTGCGGCCAGGACGCTGAAGGATTGGGCTCACCGCGCAAATCCACCCAAATTCTTTTGCCCACGAAACCACACGAAACAACACGAAAAAATCCGAACCATTTTTTACCCACAGCGCCGCAAGGCGGCACGGGCGGCCAAAGGCCGCAGCGAAGCGTCAAATCTTCACAAATCCGCACAAATCTTTTTGCCCACGAAACACACGAAACAACACGAAAGAATCCGAACCATTTTTTACCCACAGCGCCGCAAGGCGGCACGGGCGGCCAAAGGCCGCAGCGAAGCGTCAAATCTTCACAAATCCGCACAAATCTTTTTGCCCACGAAACACACGAAACGACACGAAAGAATCCGAACCATTTTTTACCCACAGCGCCGCAAGGCGGCACGGGCGGCCAAAGGCCGCAGCGAAGCGTCAAATCTTCACAAATCCGCACAAATCTTTTAGCCCACGAAACCACACGAAACAACACGAAAAAATCCGAACCATTTTTTACCCACAGCGCCGCAAGGCGGCACGGGCGGCCAAAGGCCGCAGCGAAGCGTCAAATCTTCACAAATTAAAACTTTCGGTCGAACCCTCTGCGAACTCCGCGCCGCCGCGGTGAGGAGTTGAAACTTTCGTGCGGTTTCGTGTGTTTCGTGGGCAAAATGATTTGTGGGTTAAACAATCTTCGGGGCGGAATCATGAAACGCAAAACCGCATTTACGCTGATTGAGCTGCTGGTGGTGATTGCGATCATCGCAATCCTCGCCGCCCTGCTGCTGCCGGCGTTGCAGCAGGCCAAGGAAACGGCCTATCGCGCCGCCTGCAAGAACAATCTGCGGCAACTGGGGGTGGGCATCGCCCTGTACGCCGCCGACTTTGACGACTGGACACCGCCGTGCGCGGCGGTCTACTACAGGAACGCGTCGCTGAACACCAACCAATTCGGGTATATGTCCGGGATCGGAATCCTTTACCCGAACTATCTCTCCAGCTACAAGTCCTTCTATTGCCCCTCGTCGCTGTATGAGCAGGCCCACATGGTCCCTGAACGCTGGGATCCAGATGTCTACACCGCCCCCTTGGCGGGCGTGGGGCCTGCGATCGGCTACTTTCCGCACCCACGGCAGTACCGGCTTTCCGGGCCGTTGCTGGCCTCGCCCAGCATGACCGACGTGGTGCTGGACAAGATTGAAAGGACAAGCTCGACTCCCACCTACTACTCGAACCATCCCGGCGGCGGCAAAAACGACAAGCGCATTTGGGAGAAGCCGAAGGGCGCCAACTTCCTGTTCCTGGACGGGCGGGTGCAATGGTATTCCACCGGAGCCGAAGACATCAACCTGAGTGGATCCTGGCTCTGGTCCGGCCAGATCCTGTTCCACAACGGCCAGCCGGGCTATGGCGACGCCGCCCATCCGGTCAATGTGCGGGAATGAGCTTTTTACCCACGAGCGCCGCTTCGCGGCGCCCGCGGCCACAAATCACCGGACATCCAACATCCAATGGGAAAGGGAACATGATGATGAAGCGTCGAATCATTGCAGCTCTATTGGGATTGCTCTTGGTGGCCCCGGCGTTGCCGGCGGCGGCCGCGGCGGGGGCGGCGCTGGCGCCGTTTGGCGCCGGGCTGCGGGTGCCGGCCAGGCAGGTCAAGCCCGCGAAGGTCACGCCGGTGGCAGTTGACCCGCTTTCCCAGGAAAACGCGGCGCGCTGGGTGGTGGAACTCCCGCGGGCCGGGCAGGAGGCCAAGACCTTCAGCATCCGGCAGGAAGGCGGTGCGGGGGTCTTGCGGATTGCGACCGATTTTTGCGACCCGGCACGGACGACGGTGCGGATCCTGCTGCCCGGCGACGGTCCGGCCAACGGCAACGTCTGGGCCAAGAGCCTGGCCAACTACGTCACCTTCCAGTGCCAGAGCAACAAGCCCGCACAGATGAGCTTCCACCTGCTCATCCGGGGGAGGACGGCCGGGACGTATCAGGCCGGCTTTGCCGCCAAACCGGGTGAATGGCAGCGGGTCATCCTGCCGGTGACGGAATTCAAGCTCAAGGGGTTCAACAACGTGGCGGGCGTCGGGGTGCGGCTGGCCTCCGCCGACAAAGGCGCGGAGGTTTCCATCAAGGACATCCGCGTGGGCGGCACGCCGTTCAGCGACGCCGCCTGGATTTCCCACCAGTTCAAGATCAGCCTCAACGGCGACTGGCGTTTCGCGCCCGACGCGGGCGGGCAGGGCGAAAAGGAGAAGTGGTTCGCGGACAAGTTTGACGACTCGCAATGGCAGACCTTGAAGTCGGGGCTGGGCTGGCAGCAGCAGGGGGTCGAGCATTACGGCTGGGGCTGGTACCGGCAGCAAATCTTCGTGCCCAAGGAATTCGAGGGGCTGCCGCTGACCTTGACGCTGTGCCCGATCCCCGCCGACGACGAAGTCTGGTTCAACGGCCAGCGGGTCGGCGGCTTCAGCAGCGAATACAAGTACAAGAACTGGCTGACGCGGGCCTACACGGTTCCCGCGGCGGCGCTCCGCTATGGGGCGGAGAACACCATCGCCATCCGGATCTGGGGCGGCAACATCACCTTCATTGGGAACAACAGCGGGCTGATCAAGGGGCCGCTGGCGGCGGAGCTGGATCCGTATCTCCCGCAAATGCGCGCGCCGGGCGGCCAGGCGGTGCCGTTCCAATTGTTCGACCTGAGCGAGGCGCAGCGCGGCCAGCCCTTCGAGGTCCTTTTTCCCTTTCCCGCCGAAGTGGCGTCCGAACCGGGTTCCAAGCTCAACTACCGCTTCAGCGACATGCTCGGCAACGAAATCACCGCGGGCAAGGCGCCGCTGGTGGCCGGGGCGGCGGCCGGGGTGGTCCAGGCGGTGGTGCCGGTTGACCAGGCGACTGCGCAGACCATCTATTTCCGCGGGCGCTTCCGCGCCTCGCTGATCGTCGAGGACGCCAGCGGCACGCCGCTCTATTCCGGGACGCGCGAGCTGGACCAGCTCTCCTTCGCCAAGCGCGACGCGACGCCGCTGCCCGCGTTGGCGGAAACGCTCGAGGACACGCCCTACGGCAAATTGAAGCTGGTGGACGAGATTGACTGCGCGACGCCGCTGCTTGCCGAGCCGCACCCCTGGCTGCAAGGCGGATTCAACCAGTTGACCAACTACATGACGCCCGGAGCGGATGTGGAAGTCAAGGTGACCGACATCCTGGGCAAGAAGGCGCGGGAGAGCGGGTACGGCTGGTTCGCCTACCGGATCGGCCGCGGCAAGCTCAAGCCGCGTTCCACCTACCTGGTCCGGATCGAGTATCCCGAGGACAAGCCGCGCTTCGCCCCGGTCGAGGTCCAGACCGGCCAGAACTTCATGGACGTCGGCTGGCGCAACGGCACCGCGCCGGAGAGCCCCTATGACAACTGGCCGCTGAGCCAGAAGTGGCAGTGGTACGACGTGGTCGTGCCGCTCGACGACCAGACCGTGGGCACCGGCGGCACCGGCACGGCCCCGGCCGAGAACGGCCTCTGGCTCTATTTCATGAACAAGCAGAAGCCGAACGCCTACTATGCCATGTGGCAGGGCGGCCCGGCGGTGGCGCGGATCAAGCTCTACGAGATCGACCCCGAGAAGAACGCGCCGGTGATCCGCAAGCCCCAGGGGCTGCCCCAGCGTGTCCTGTCGTTCGACTGGGAGCGGCAGCCGGACCACGACCCCGCCGACTTCGTCAAATACGCCAAGCTGATGGGCTACAGCGCCATCTCGCCGGTGATTCTCAAGTGGTTCTTTGCCAACTACGGCGAGCCCCTGAACGGCTACGAATCGGTGGCGATTGACGACCACGATTATTGGGCGCGCAAAGCCTATGACCCCGCCAGCGGCAAGGCCGCGGAGCCGCCGATCCCCGGCCGGAAATCGCAGCATCTCCGCTACCTGGAGGCGACCAAGCGCTACGGGATTGACTACATCCCGCGGGTCGAATGGGGTGGCTCGATGGACCTGCCCGTCGAGGCCCGCGCCATCGCCGCCGACGGCAACCCGGCCAAGCCGAACCGCTTCGCCCCGTGGTGCGCCAACCTCCTGCACCCCGCCACTTGGGACGATTTGCAGAAGTTTGCCGACCACCTGGTCAAGCCCTACGTCCAGGACAATCCGCAGTTGACCGGCGTCCTCTGGCGCATCCGCTGCGACCGGATGCCGATCAGCTACGGCAAGGCCGACCTCGAACTCTTCGCCAAGGAGACCAACACCAAGCTCCCCCCCGGCCGGACGGAACAATGGGCGGCCTGGGCGGCGGGCGAAGGCAAGGCGCAATACGACGCCTGGTGGCACCAGAAGCGCGCGGATTTCCACGCCCGGCTGGTGGAGCTGCTCAAGGGTTACCGCTCCGACCTGACGCTGTACTATTACAACTGGGATGGCGACAAGTTTGGCCTGATCCTGCCGGCCAACACCACCTGGGCCTTCAACAAGGGGCTGCTCAACCCCGGCCCGGGCGGGGCCCGCGGCGTCTATGAAAAGGACGAGGCGGAGCGCAAAACGTTCACCGCGGCGGCCTACATCGAGTCCCTGCGCACCGGCAACTTCGGCTTGGCCAGCGGCGGCATCAACCGGGCCGACTACGGCCTCCGGCCGGGCCTCTACAAGGACACCAAGGGCATCCAGCTCTTCGCCCCGGCCAACTACCTCTGCTATGCGGACAAGCCGGAGTACCTGAACTACTTCCAGACCGCCGACGGCCTGGCGGTGAGCAATGCCGTGCCCTATGACGAGATCGGGGCGCGCGCGATCAATCCCAAGTACGAGGGCAACATGGTCACCCCCGGCGGCGCGCCCTTCAGCATGGCGCTGGAGCTGCTGCCCTACTTCCACGGCGACGCGCGCACCCTGAACTGGACGGTCTACACCTACGGCCGCGGCTTCGCCGACGCGCACCGGCGCTTCGCCCAGGCCTTCCTGGCCATCCCCGCCATCCCCGGCACCGTCGTGGACCAGGGGGACGCGGACCTGAAGGTGCGAACCTACGCCTCGGACAAAGGAACCTACGTCGGCGTGGCCTACAAGGGCTATGCCGGGAAAAAGTTCACCGTCAAAATCCCGGCCAAGGCGGGTGTCAAGGTGACCGACCTGGTGACGGGCGAACCCGTGCCGGCGAAGGCCGCCGGGGACACGCTCGCCTTCGAGGTGGATTCCGGGCCGATGGAGCTGAACGCCTACCATGTTCAGTAACCCAGGGCGGCACTTCGTTTGCCCTGGGCTGGTTTGCCATGCGCCTTCGGCGCGAACGCCACATGGCCACGTCCCACGCGCTCTTCGTGGAGCCGCCCGTTGGCATTAACAGATATAGGATATGAATACACCTCCCCACCCAAAAATGAGAAATATGAGACTTCTTCTCCTCGCCACTGTTTTCCTGGCATTCCATGGCATGGCCATCGCCGGCATGGAACCCCTGGAAATCAGCCTGGAAGGCGAATGGCGCTTTGCGACCGCCCCCGGCGAACGGGGAATCCTGGCCAGATGGTTTGCCGCCGATCCGAAAAACGATGGGGTGAAGCGCGGCTGGCACAAGGCGGATTTTGACGATTCCTCCTGGCAGACACTGGTCACCGGCAAGTCGTGGCGGAAACAGGGGGTCGAACATGACGGCTGGGGGTGGTTCCGGCGGGAAATCGTCGTACCCAAGGAATACGCCGGCGTGCCGCTCGTTCTGAAGCTGGGCAAGAACGAGTCCGACGACGATGTCTGGTTCAACGGTGAGCACATCGGCGGCTTGCACGGCAAATACAAATACAGGAATTTGGCCGAACGGGTTTATGCCGTTCCGGCCTCCCTCATCCGTTATGGCGAGTCGAACACCATCGCCACCCGCATCTGGGGCGGCGACCTCACGTTTATCGGCGAAGCCAGCCAGGGACTGGTGCAGGGGGATTTCGCGGCGGTGCTGGATCCGTATGCCGTTTCAATCCGCGAACCTGGCGGAGTGGAGCGGCCCGCCGTGGGATTCGACCTGAGCGAGGCCGCGCGCGGCAAGCCGTTTGAAATGGTCTTTCGCTTTCCGGCGGAGAAGATCACCGGCCCGGCGACGCTGCAATGCGCGCTGACGGATGTTGTCGGCGGCGCGATTGCCACCCTCGAAGCCCCGGTGGACAGGGAAAAGGACAAGGGCGGAACCACCTTCGCCGTGATCAAGCCGGATCCGGACCTGGCGCGGACGCTGGCCTTGCGCACGCGCTTCACGGCGAATCTCGCCGTCCGGGATGCCTCGGGCAAATTACTGTACGAAACAGCCAAAGACCTGGATCACTTTTCCTTTGCCAAACGCGACGCCACCGCGCTTCCGGCGCTTGGCGGCAAATCCGAGGAAACGCCCTACGGACGGCTCAGGCTGGTGGACGAAATTGACTGCGCGACGCCGCTGGACGAGGAGCCGCACCCCTACCTCGAGAGTGGATTCGATCAGGGCCAGTTGTTCAAGACTCCGGGCGTTCCCGTCAAGGCGGGCGTCCGCGAAATCCTCGGCAAACAGGCGCGGGAAAGCGGGACCGGCTGGTTTGCCTACCGCATCGGCCGCGGCAAGCTGAAGCCCCACGGGACCTATCTGCTGCGGATCGAATACGCCGACGACAAGCCGCGCTACTGCCCCATCGAAATCAGCGCGGGGCGGAACTACCTCGACGTCGGCTGGCAAAGCGGCGTCGGCGCGGCGGACGACCCGTACGACCCCTGGCCGCTCACCCATTCCTGGCAATGGTATGATGTCATCGTCCCGCTGGACGAGGAGACCACCGGCACCAGCGGCGCTTACGGCGCGCCCACGGAGCACGGCGTCTGGGTCTATTTCATCAACAAGGTCACGCCCAACAAATACTACGCCCTGTATGAGGGCGGTCCGGCCATTGCGCGGCTGAAACTTTACGAGATCGCCCCGGCGAAAAATGCGCCTGTCATCCGGCAACCCCGGGGCCTGCCCCAGCGCACGCTGATGTTCGACTGGGAGCGCCAGGCCGAAGCGGCGCCGGGGGACGGCGTACGTTACGCGAAACTCATGGGCTACAACGCCATTTCCCCCATCATGATCAAATGGGGGCTGGCCAACTGGGCCGAGCCGCTCAACGGCTACCACAGCTTCGGACGCGACGCCCAAAAATACATGGTCAACAAGGACTGCCAGCCCGGCGAAAACGCGCGGCCCGCCGTGCCGGGAATGGATTCCCAGCATCTGAAATACCTGGCCGAGACGAAACGCCACGGCATCCGCTACATCCCGCGCGTCGAATACGGTGGGTCACTCGACCTCCCGGAGGGACTGCGCGCCATCGGCCCCGACGGCAAACCGGCCAAGCCCAACCGCTTCGGCGCCTGGTGCGCCGACCTCTTGCAGCCGGCGACCGGGGACGACCTGAAGAAGCTGCTGGACCATCTCATCAAGCCGCATGTGAAGGACAACCCGCAACTGACCGGCGTCCTCTGGCGCATCCGCCAGGACCGGATGCCGATCAGCTACAGCAAGTTCGATCTTGAGCTGTTCGCCCAGGAAACGGGCAAACTTCCCGCCGGCCCGGAAGCGGAACAGCGCGCTTGGGCCACGGGCAAGGGACGCGGCCACTACGAAGCTTGGTGGCACGAAAAGCGGGCGCAATTCCACGGCAAACTCGCCGCCCTGCTGCGGAGCTACCGCCCGGACCTGAAGCTCTATTATTACAACTGGGACAGCGACAAGTTCTCGCTGGTCCTGCCCAGCATCACCATGTGGTCGTTCCTCGGCAGACTTTCGCCCTCGAAGGAGGGCGCGAACTTCAACGACGACGGCACCGGCAGCGGCCTGGCCGTTTACAAAGAGGACCGCGAGGCGCGCAAGAAGCTGACGGGGGCGGACTACATCCAGGTGATGCGTTCGGGCAACTTCGGCGCGGTGGCCAAATTGGAGGCGCCACGGGCCGACTACGCGCTACGCCCGGAACTTTACCGCGGCATCAAGGGGGTGGAACTGTTCGCCCCGGCCAACTTCCGCTGCTATGCGGACAAACCGGATTACCTGAACTATTTCCAGACCGCCGAGGGGCTGGCGGTGAGCAACTGCGTCTCTTATGACGAGGTCGGCGCGCGAACCATCAATCCCCGCTACGAGGGCAGCATGGTCACGCCGTCGCCGGCTGCCTTCAGCATGGCGCTCGAACTGCTGCCCTATTTCCACGGCGACGCCCGGACATTGAGCTACACGCCCTATACCTACGCGCGCGGCTTTGCCGCCGCCCACCGCCGCTTCGCCCAAGCCTTCCTGGCGCTGCCGGCCATCCCTGGCACCGTCGTGGACCAGGGGGACGCGGACCTGAAGGTGCGGACCTACGCCTCGGACAAAGGAACCTACGTCGGCGTGGCCTACAAGGGCTATGCCGGGAAAAAGTTCACCGTCAAAATCCCGGCCAAGGCGGGGGCCAAGGTGACCGATCTGGTGACGGGCAAAACCGTGCCGGCGAAGGCCGCCGGTGACGGGCTGGCGTTCGCGGTGGACTCCGGGCCGATGGAGCTGAATGCCTATCTAGTGCAGTGATTTTGCCCACGAAACACACGAAACGACACGAAAAAATCCGACCCATTTTTTTACCCACAGCGCCGCAAGGCGGCACGGGCGGCCAAAGGCCGCAGCGAAGCGTCAAATCTTCACAAATCCGCACAAATCTTTTTGCCCACGAAACACACGAAACTACACGAAAAATTTAATTTTTAGATTTTTAGCGACATTTGGAAGGTTTTATGGGTTTTGATTTGTTGTAAAATCGGTTTAGCGGTTTGATTCGTGTTGATTTGTGTGGATTCGTGGGTAAAAAGGGTTTGGATTTTTCGTGCTGTTTCGTGTGTTTCGTGGGAAAAAAGGCAGGAAAGCTTTATGCGCGTCCTCCACATCACCGACCTGTTCAATCCGCCGGGCGATCCCGACGATCACTTTGACTTGCTGACTCTTCTTTCGATTCCCGATCTGGAAGTGGCCGGCGGCGTCATTGACCACACCGTCGCGCGCGGCGTGCCAGGCACGGCCACCATTGCCAAGGCCGCGGCGCTCTGTGGGCGCGGCCCGATCCCCTGCGCGGTTGGCCTGACCCGCCCCCTGGACTCGGAATCCGACACGGGCATCGGCCAGCCGAAGGAAGCCCAGGCGGCGGTGGAACTGATCCTCGCCTGCCTCGAACGCTGCCCCGACCGCGGCATGATCTTTACCATTGTCGGCTCCATGCGCGACCTGGCGGCGGCCTACAACCGGGAACCGGCGCTGTTCCACGCCAAGGTGGCGCGGCTCATGGTCAACGCCGGCGATTCCTGCGGCGAGGTCGGACCCCAGGATTGGAACACCGCGCTCGATCTGGCCGGCTGGCGGCGGATCATGGCCTCCGGCTTGCCGGTTGACTGGTTCCCGTGCAATCCATCCAAAGGACGCGGTCGCCTGAACCACCACGTTTCCTATTGGAGCTTCCCGCAGAAGGAGATCCTGGGTGATTGTCCCGCACGGGTGAAGGAGTTTTTCGACTCGGAGCAGATTTCTACGGCCGACCCGGTGACGCGACACATGTGGTCCACGGTGAGCTTCCTGGAAACCGCGAAACTGGCAGGATGCGCGACGCCGGAAATCCATGCGGTGAAGTCCTACGAAATGACTCCGGCCAGCATTGAGCTTGGCGGGGACGGCACCGCCCATTGGTCGCTCCGCGCCAAGGGAAGCCCTGCAAACGCCCGCATCCTCACGATTGCGGACACTGCGGCGTATGGCGCCGACATGAACCGTTTCCTGAGAGCCTGCTTCGCGAAAATCGGAGCACGTTAGGATCCGTTACAAAATGACCCCCATGAATATCCTCCCTATCCTGAAAAAGCGATCACTGATGCGCCTTGCCTCGAACCGCGCCCTGCTGAAAGGCGTTGTTGCCGCCGGCCTGTTGGCGGCGCGCAGCCTGCCTTTGGCGGCGGCGGAATTCCCGGCGGTTTCGTCCGTCTATGTCCATTATGCGGCGGACAATCCGGCCAATACAACGCTTCCGCCGCTCCGCCAGGCGTTCACCGTGGGTGACGTGGACCTTGCGAATCAGAAGCTCGCGCTCCCCAATCTCGGCTTTTCGCCCATCGTCTATCCGGGCGGCATCGGCCCGGCGACGCCGGTGTATTTTTCGTCCACCGGAAAGCTGCCGGCGCCTCTGCAACCCGCGACGCCCTATTACGTCGTTCCCGCCGCGGGCGGCGGTTACAAAGTCTTTGCCGCGGCCGTGGATGCGGACGCGCCGTTTCAGCCGGGCGGGGTTTTGGGCGAGAAGGTCCTGCCGGCGCAGAACGTCTCCCAGGGCGTCCGCAGCATCGTGTTCACGGACGCCGGGACGGGAATGCACACGCTTGCCACAAAAACTTTGATCAGCCAGCTCACCGACCTGACGGCCAACGGTTACAACTCCAGCGCCGTGAATGCATCGGACAAACACGCACTTCTCGAAGTGGATGCCGACAGCGGCGGCAGGAAATTCATCCGCACGGCCGGCGCGACGGCCCGCGAGAACTTTGTCGGCAGCTACAGCGCCTACGGCCAGGTCTTCCTCCAAAGTCCCGGTGCCAAACGGTTCGAGGCCCGGCAGCGCGTGGGAGGAAAGCGGGTCGTCTATCAGATCTTTGTCGGAAGAGTCCGTTCGTTCAAGGAGCGCCAGGTGGTGAAGTTCCTGGCCGATCCGGCACTGGTGGATCCCGGCACGGACCGCGTCAAATATGCCGCCGACCACCGGATGCGGGGCAGGCTCGCCACCGGCGACCTTCTCAATGGCAAAGCCGATGCAGGCTCCGCGCTGCCGGCACCGCTCGTGGAAGGGACGGATTATTACGTGCGCAGGAGCGACAACAGCTTTGTCACCCTGCACCCGACCGCCGCGGACGCCGCCAGCAACACGAATGTCATCAACCTCACCAGCGCGGGGACCGGTTCGTTCCTGTTCTGGGCGCCGGAGCGGGTGGGAGACGCGCGGCGGTGGAGTTTCTTTGCGGAGGTGCTCGAACCCGGAAAAGGCGGCGGCAACACGCTTTCCGTCCGCCTGAGCGAGCCCGTGCCGAGCAGTGCCGGTGTGTTGAAAATCGGAAAAGCATTCACCGTCGCCGGGAGCGGCAATGGAAACATCTCCGGCTTCGGAAACCTGCCGGAGCTGAGCCCGGTCGTCCTGTGGACTCCCCCCCGCGCCGTGCTTCCCGCGCCCTTGCGGGCGGGTGTCACGTATTGGACGACGAGGAATCCGGCTTCGCCCGGCACGGGCCGCCTGCATGCGACCCTGGCCAGCGCGAAGGAAGGCGCCGGCAAGGCGACAAGCGATTCAGGCTGCATCAAATTCACCGCGCCGGGCAGCGGCGAGATGCTGACCAGCTACGCCGATGGCGCGAGCGCAATCACTTTCGGAACGCTTGGGCCGATGGAACCCATGACCACCCGCGTCCCCCTCGGGCCGTTGTGCGTGCTGGTCTTCAAGATCGACTTCGCCGATCCGGCGCAGCCGTCGGTGCTCGCCACGCTTGGCGTCAACGAAGCGGTGACGGAGCAAAAATTGCTGAAGAAGATTCCCAAAGGCCTCACTCCGGCGGCGGCAGATGATCACTCCCATGCCTGGACGCTCTTCAACTCCGCGCAAGGACACGTCCCGATCGATCTGGATCTGTATGAACTGGTCTTCGGCAGTTCCGCCGACGCGGTGCCCGACAGCGAGATCCAGGCACTGGTTGGGTACTTCAAAACCAAATACCGCATTGAAACGGAAACAAGCGACTCCATAACAAACAAACAGATCCAATGAAAAGAATCCATTCCCCCAAATTCCCGATGAAACATTGTCTTCTATTGATGATTCCAGCCCTGCTGGCGGCAATCACGCTGCAAGCCGGGGCGGCGGTTCAGCTCCCCGCCTTCTTTTCCGATCACATGGTGCTCCAGACCGGCCGGCCCGTTCCCGTCTGGGGCAAGGCCGATCCCGGCGAGAAGGTCACGGTCGCCATTGGCGGCCAATCCAAGACCGCCGAAGCCGGGCCGGATGGCAAATGGTCCGTGGCGCTCGATCCCCTGCCGCCGGGCGGTCCCCTGACCCTCACCGTGCAGGGCGGCGGCGAGGCCCGCGCCCGCACCATCCGGGATGTGCTCGTGGGCGAGGTCTGGCTTTGTTCCGGCCAGTCGAACATGGCTCTCCCGGTGAGCAAGGCCAAGGATTTCAAAACCGAGCAACCCGCGGCGACCTGGCCGAAGATTCGGCAGTTTCAAAACACCAAGTGGGTTGTTTGCAGCCCCGAGACGGTCGGGAAATTCTCGGCTGCCGCTTATTTTTTCGGCCGTGAAATCCAGCAGAAGACAGGCTTGCCGGTCGGACTGCTCAACGTCTCGTCCGGCGGCACGCCCATTGAATTGTGGACCAGCCTGGAAGCGCAGAAGGCGGTTCCCGAATTGAAGCCCCTCTTTGTTGAGGCAGGCGGGGAGGCCGCCGCCAGCGCGGAAGATGTCAAGCAAGCCGAAAGCGACCGCAAACAGGCCGTGGAAGTCGAGGGCAAGAAGGCCGCCGCCGCCCAGAAGGTTGTTCCCGGCGCCCTCTTCAAAGCCAGAATTCTGCCCGTGGCGCCGTATGCCATTCGCGGCGTCATCTGGTATCAGGGCGAAGCCAATTCCTACACCATCCATGCCAACCTGTACGGGATTCAGCTCGCCACCATGATCAAGGACTGGCGCCGCCTGTGGGGCTACGATTTTGCCTTCATCTCGGTGCAGCTTCCCGACATCGGTTCACCTCAGACCCAGCCGGTCCAGACCCACGGGCGGGTGCTGGTGCGCGAGGGTGTCCTGAAATCCCTGAGCCTTCCCAACACCGGCCTGGCCGTCACCATCGGCACCGGCGAGGAGAAATCCAATCATCCCGTGAACAAGCAGGAAGTCGGCCGGCGCCTGGCGCAGTGGGCCCTGGCGACCGTGTACAAGCACAAGAACGTCGCGGCCTCCGGCCCGCTGCCCGAGAGCAGCCGGGTCGCGGACGGCAAAGTCATTGTCACCTTCTCCCACACCGACGGCGGCCTGGTGGCGCAGGGCGGCGGCGAGCTGAAAGGCTTTGCCATTGCCGGCGCGGACATGAAATGGGTCTGGGGCAAGGCCAAGATTGACGGGAACACCGTGGCCGTTTCCAGTCCGGAAGTGAAAGACCCCGTCGCGGTGCGTTACGCCTGGGCCGTGAACCCGGCGGGCAGCAACCTTTTCAACGGCGCCGGCCTGCCGGCCACCCCCTTCCGGACCGACAACGAGCCGCTCACCAACGCCTTCAGGCAATGACCGCTATTAGCTCAACCGAAAAAGTACGGGTGTTCGAGGTTCCCCTTCTTGGAGAGATTCCATGGTGTTTTTCCGGGATTCCGGCAAAAGATGCCACTCAAAACATCAAGTTTAAGAATCTGGCTGGGATCCCGGGGCGTACCGCGCTATCAACCTTATTTTGTCTATTTACGATACTCTGCTCGGGTGGTTTCGCCTTCGCCAACGGCATCAAAACCGGCTGGCAAGCCTCCGTACAGCCGGTCGCCACCACAGCCATTTCCAAACCAGTTTACTATGCGATTGGTCTTGATCGGATGATCGCGACCTATACCGGCCCAACCTGCCGTATCAACGGCAAGGAAATCGGCGTGAATGCCAACGGCACTTTGGATGAGGCTGCTGCCACAGCGGCATTGGCGGGGCTGCCTCTCGCCGGCGCTCCGGTGGAAGTGGCGGTGCAACGTCCCGGCACGGCGACACCGCTCTGGATGACAACGCCCTCCGGCCAATCCCTGCCGACTTTTGCCAAGGATGCGGCCGGCAACTGGTGCCTCCGGTTCGTCGGCGGTCAAGCCCTGGTGGTTCCTGTCAATGGCATTCCCTTTTCAACCGGCGGCGGCAAATCTTTCACCGGACTAACGGTGAATGGCGAACGAAAGGAAGCGGCCAACGCCGTGGACTACGCCTGGTCCTATCGCAGCAGCACGGATGCAAACCAGATCGATGTTCAACAGGGCGCAGCAGCGGGATCAGCCAGTTTTGTCTGGAACAATGGCGGCACATCGGCCTACACTGATCGCACCCCGCTTCCCCGCGAAGGGCATAACATTCTCACCCTCAACTGCAACAGTACCGGCGCCTTTGGGGTATACCGTAATGGCGTCAAGATCAACAGCCAACAACATGCTCCGGCATCGGGGGTGTTGGATGAAGCGGCTGGAAACATTTCTATCGGCATCAACAGTGCCAAATCTCCCGCAGTCAATACCTCACAGGATTTTTTGTTCTATGGCCTGATCGTTACGGATCTGCTTACTGTGCCCGAAACGCGAACTATGCAGTGGCGGTTCTCCAGACAGGCCGCCTGGCGGCGGGCTCGCACGCTGACCAATCTGGTGTTACCGAATGAGGTGCTTGATTTTGGAAAAACCGTCCAGATCAAGGGACAGACCGCAATACCTGGCCTGCTGGGAAAAACCAACCTGATCCTGAATACCCAAGAGGTGGATTTTAAAGGAAAAAAACACCTTCCCGCCTTGGCACCCGCCCAAATGAGTGAATATGGGATTTCCGGTTTGTACACCGGAGACTATTTGAACCTGGCGAACTCGTTCCAGGCCGACAACGACTTTTTCAGCGACAAGTGGGAATGGACGGTATGGGCAATCGTGATGTTCGATCCGGCAATGGGTCGGAACAGCACCCTGCTTGATATCCTGGGAATGCGCACAGGTGCAGTCACCGACATGAACGCTTCAGGAAAATATGGGGTCGAAGCCCCATGGACGGTTGGCCGGCATCACAACAACTGGACGCTCTACACGAAGCCGACAGTTGCCATTGATGTGCCGCAGGAGATCAAATTCGAGATGGATTTCACCAAATGGCCCTGCAAGGTGGCCCAGGCGCCATCGCTCACTTACTTGAACCACGATCAGTGGGGGGCCGCCCATGTCTTCGCCTACCGTGACCGGCTTCACCTTCAATGGGTCACACAACCCGGAGGCCCGAACGGCATCCCACCGGCGATGTCGGTGGGCGATTCCAACGATCATCAACCGGCCCGCGTGCTCTATGGTGTTCCCTATGTCGTTATCATCAAACACCGTCCCAATCCAAAACTTGATCGCAGTAATTCGGCAACATGGACTGTTTACAAGCAAGGATCCTATGTCCAGCTCAAGGCCGCTCCGCTTACCGAAGTGATGGCTTGGGACCGGATGGATTGCGCCGTGGCCACCCGTCCCGACAAGGGTGCGCTGGCCGCGCCGGTGGCCGGGGCGAGACTGATGAGCTTTGGGCGTTTTCATCTAAAATATGCTTTCCAAGGTTACCGCTTTGCTGCCGGATTCATCGCGGATCATATCACCACCGATGACGAGGACCTGGCGATTTTTTACAACGGAATGGATTTGGCCAATTACACCGACAAAGTTTTGGCGGGGAGCAAGACAAATGAAGGAGTGAAGGTGAATGGTGGCCGCAAGCCGGGAAATTGATTTCGGGGAAGTCAGTTTTTGAATTATGAAATTTAGCCGGAAAGTTGGAATGAAACGGACGTCTGGAATTGTCGCATTCGTACTCCTGCTCGCGATATCAAGTGGGTTGGCGCAGGACATGTCCGTGCTCGTGCCGATGCCCGATGGCGTCCGGCTTGCCGTTGACGTGTATCTGCCGGCCGGGCACGAGGATGCCGCACGCCATCCGACACTGCTCTTGCTCACGCGCTATATGCGCAGCCGGCAGGGCGCCGACGGCAAGCCGGTCAAGTCGCTTATTCCGCTTGATGAGTTCTTCATCGCCCACGGTTATGCGCTGGTCAAGGTTGATCTGCGTGGATCGGGCGCGTCGTTCGGCCACCGCGATGCGGAGTACGGGCCCGCGGAAACGCAGGACGGCAAAGCCATCCTCGACTGGGTGGTGTCGCAGCCCTGGTGCGACGGCAAGGTCGGCGCGTACGGCAACTCGTACACCGGCACGACCGCCGAATTCCTCGCCGCCTCCCGGCACCCTGCGTTGAAGGCCGTCGCCTTCAGTTGCTCCGACTTCGACATCTATCGCACCGCCTGCTGGCCATACGGACTGTATTGCAAGTTCATCGGGGCATGGAGCAGTTTTGTGAGAAGTCTCGACTTGAACAAGGGCAAGGTCGGCGTGCGCCCGGTCACTGCCGATGCCGATGGCAAATTACTAGCCGCCGCCATCGCCGAACACGAGTCCAACATCAACGTCAATACCTGGATCCTTGGATCGCGGTTTCGCGACCAACCCGCGCCCGGCTTCAAAGTGAGCCTGGCGGAATGCGGTTCGTTGCATTGGCGCAAGGAAATCGAAGCTTCCAAGGTGCCGATGCTGGTGTTCGCGAGCTGGCTCGACGGGGGCACCGCCATCGGCGCGCTTGAGCGTCTGCAATACTACTCGAACCCGCAGAAGCTGGTGATGATGGCGTCAACCCACGGCGGCAAGGCGCTGGCGAGTCCGTTCGTTGTCGGCAGTAAATCATTGCCGCCGGTGCCAGCGTGGGACGAGCAGGTCCAGATGCGGCTCGACTTCTTCGATCAGTATCTGCGCGGCATCGACCGCGGCGTCGCGAGCTGGCCGAAGGTGCGCTATTTCCATATGGGCGAAGAGAAGATGCGCGCGACCGATCAGTGGCCACCGGCCGGCACAGCGATGCGCCCTTTTTATTTCGGCGCCGATCATGTTCTCGCTCCCGAACCCGCGGCCGCCGGCAGTGACGACTACGAGGTTGATTTCGGCGTGAGCACGGGACGCACCAACCGCTGGTATGCGCAGACAAGCTCGCCAGTATTGAACCTTGACCACCGCGAGAAGATGGACGAGCGCATGCTGCTCTACACCAGCGAGCCTCTCGAAGCGGATCTGGAAGTGACCGGCTCGGCTGTGGTGCATCTCTGGTGCAGCACGGATCGCGACGACGGCGCATTCCTCGTCTATCTCGAGGATGTCGATGCCGATGGACAGAGCCGCTACGTGACCGAGGGGGGCCTGCGCGGCCTGCATCGCAAGGTTGGGACCAACCCCGACCATCCGCAATCCACACCGTTCCATTCGTTCGCCAAGAACGATGCCGCGCCGATGAAACCGGGCGAGACCTGCGAGCTCGCATTCGAGCTGATGCCGACGTCCGTGAAATTCGCGCGCGGCCATCGTCTGCGGATCGCCCTTGCCGGCGCCGACAGCGACTCGTTTGAACGTGTTCCCGCCAAAGGCCCGGCGAAGTGGCGTGTCGCGCGCGGCCCCGAGCATCCATCGCGGATTGAACTTCCCGTCGTCGCGGCCCTGGCAGTCACGAAACCTGACCCCCTATCCGGATCGCCCACCGACTCAGACCGGCCCGCCAATGGCCGGCCGCCTTCATCCACAGAAAAAAAACTCCTGGTCGTCTCCACGAGCACGCGGAACCGCTTCCAGGCTTCGATTGACGCGGCGGAAAAGGCACTCGTGCGGCTCTCGGAACAGAGCGGGGCGTTCACCCTCGAATTTGTGCGGCAGCCGTCCGCGCCCCAGCCCAAGAAACCCAAACAGCCTGCCGCCCCCAAACCGGGTGCAAGCGAGGAGGAGCAGGCGGCATACACGAAGGCCAGCGAGGCTTTCAAGGCTGCCCAGGACGCGTATCCCGAGGTGGCCAAAAAATTCCAGGATGAGATGAAGCAGGCGCTGCAAAAGCTGTCGCCCGAATCGCTCAAGAATTACGATGGCGTGGTTTTCTGCTACACTTCGGGCGATCTGCCTTTGCCGGATTTCGAGGGGTTCCTCGCGTGGATCAAGGCGGGACACGCTTTCATTGGATTGGGGAACGCGATGGAAACGATGGTCAGTTACCCGGATTACTACGACATGCTCGGGGGGAAGTGGATCCATTTCAAGGGAACACAGAGATGGATTGATGCGGAAATCGTCAACCCGTCTCCACAACATCCCGCCAGCAAAGGCATTCCTGCCAAATGGACGATCCGGGAATTCAGCTATAAAATCCCGAATTTTGTCCTGTCCGATCCGGCGCATACGCAGGAACTGCTTATCATGGAAAAAAGCCCGACCGATCAGGCTCCCGGTCATTACCCGCTCGCCTGGTGTCGGGACTATGGGCGCGGGCGTGTCTTTTTCACGTCGCTCGGCGGCAATCGCGATCTCTGGGACGAGAATCTGGCGACCCGCAAAAACCCGCCCGCAACCGCGAAGATTTTTCAGGCTCACTTGTTAGGTGGCATCCTCTGGGCGCTTGGCCTTGAGGCTCGTCCAGACGCCCCGGCGGAAACCAAGCCTGGGTGGCCGAATCAATGAAAACTTATGACCCAAGACACTCCACCCCATCTCTACGACGCCTTCTATGATCCGGAAGCCTGCCTGGTCCGGGTGCCGTTTCACGGCCCCGGCTATCACTCGCGTGTTCCCGACGGGACGCTGGTTCATCCCACCAACCTCTCGCTGTGCTATGCCTTGGAGCTGGTTTGCCGCCATGCCGCCGCCGCTCATCATCCCCGGTGACGCGGAGACGCTGACCCCCATCCAACAGGGACGGGCCGCGACTGCGCGGCTCCGGGAACTCGGTGTCGAGCACCGTTCCGAGGTGCGGCCGGGCAAGGGGCACGGCTGGCCGGACATGGCTGCCGAGCATGCCCTCCGCGCCGACTGGTTCGCCACGCACCTGAGCCTCTGAAATACCCAACAACCGGAACCCGGCGCCCCTGAAGCTCTCGCCCGAATCGCTCAAGAACCACAAATCCAAAATCGGACTCAATCCCATGCAACCCATTGACTGGATCCTCCTGACCGTCCCGCTGCTCGTGGTGTTCGCTGTCGGCCTCTACACGCAGCGCTACATGAAAAGCGTGGCCGACTTCCTCTCCGGCGGGCGCGTGGCCGGCCGCTACCTGGTCGCCGTTGCCCGCGGCGAGATGCAGGCCGGAGCCGTGGTGTTCGTGGCTTCGTTCGAGGTGATCGCCAAATCGGGGTTTGTCCTGAACTGGTGGGTCTGGATCACCATTCCCGTCATCTTCCTGGTGACCATCACCGGGTTTGTCGTGTACCGCTACCGCGAGACGCGCGCCATGACCCTGGCGCAGTTCTTCGAGATCCGCTACAGCAAGAAATTCCGCTTCTTCACCGGACTCCTGGGGTTCTTTGCCGGGCTGGTCAATTTCGGGATCATCCCGGCGGTCGGCGCCCGCTTCTTCGTCTATTTCCTCGGCCTGCCGCAGGACATCATGCTCTTTTCCCACCCCGTGCCGACCTACATCCCGCTCATGGCGCTGTTTCTCGGCTTCGCGCTCTGGCTCGCACTTGCCGGCGGATTGATCACCATGATGGTGACTGACTGCCTGGAAGGCATGATCTCACAGATCCTCTATCTGGTCATCATCGTCAGCCTGCTCACCATGTTCGACTGGTCCCAGATCAACACCGTCCTGGCGCAGCGTCCCCCCGGCCAATCCTTTCTCAATCCGTTCGACTCCGGCAGCCTGAAAGACTTCAACCTGACTTATATCTTGATGGGCTTGTTTGCGACGATCTACGGCACCATGGCCTGGCAGAACGCCAGCGCCTACAACTCGGCCGCCCTGACCCCGCATGAATCCCGCATGGCCGGCATCCTCGGCCGCTGGCGCGAATTGGGAAAGGTGGCGGTCGTGACCTTGCTGGCCGTCTGCGCAATCACCTACTTGCAGCATCCCGACTTCGCCACCCGCGCCGTCCAGGCCCACCAGGAGATCGCCCAGATCGCCCCGGCGAAAATCCAGGACCAGATGACCGTGCCGGTCGCCCTCTCGCACCTCTTGCCGGCCGGCGTCAAGGGCGCGCTCTGCATCATCCTCTTGCTCGGGATTTTCGGCGGCGACTCCACCCACCTCCACTCCTGGGGCGGGATCTTCATTCAGGACGTGCTGGTGCCGCTCCGCAAAAAGCCGTTGACTCCAAAACAGCACATCCTTGCGCTCCGCCTCTCGGCGGGCGGCGTCGCCGGGTTCGCTTTTCTCTTCGGATGCCTTTTCCGGCAAACTGAATATATTTTCTTCTGGTGGACGATCACCCAGACGATCTACATCGGCGGCGCCGGCGCCGCGATCATCGGCGGCCTCTATTGGAAGAAAGGGACCACCGCGGGCGCCTGGGCCGCCTTGTTCACCGGTTCGACCCTCGCCGTCGGCGGCATCCTGGCCCGGCAAATCCATGGCGACGCCTTTCCGCTCAATGTCGTCCAGGTCTCCTTCTTCGCCACCCTGCTCGCCATCGCCGTCTATGCACTGGTCTCCCTGCTGACCTGCCGCGAGGATTTCAATTTGGAACGGATGCTGCATCGCGGCAAGTACGCGGCCATCAAGGAACAGGTCGGCGAAGCCGTCAAGCCCGCCCCGGACCGGCGCCTCTGGCTCGGCAAGTTGATCGGGTTCGACGAGAACTTCACCCTCGGCGACAAGTGGATCGCCGGCAGCCTGCTCGGCTGGAGCCTGCTCTGGTTTGGCATCTTCATCCTCGGCACGCTCTGGAACTTCGTCGCCCCCTGGCCGCTTCATGCCTGGTCCACCTTCTGGAAGGTGACGAGCATCGGGCTGCCCATCTGCTTTGCCGCCGTCACCGCCGTCTGGTTCACCTGGGGCGGCCTGCGCGACATGCGCGCCCTCTTCCGCCGCCTGCGCGTGCAAAAAATCAATCCCCTTGACGACGGCACCGTGGTCGGACACCAGAACCTCGACGAGGCCGCGCTCCAGCCGGAGCGGCCAGAACCGCGCCCGTCGGAAGAACGGTAGTGCGGTGTGGAGTGCGGCGACTCGGCGCCGCCCTTCTCCGGCGCGCCTCGGCGCGCCGCTCCGGGCTCCATGGCTGTCGCGGCTCAGACGGAACAACGGAAGGACGGAAAAAACGCCTCGCCGGCAGATCCCCTGGACGGCAGCTCCCGTCCCGTAGGACTGAAGGCAATTTTCGGACGGACTTCGTGACTTCGCGTGAATCATTCCGGCTAAACTCCAACCCCGAACCCAAGCCCCCCCCATGACGCCCCAATCCCTGCCCTCCGAACGCTCGACCTACCGCGACCCCCCCCCCCGCCCCACCCTCATCCAGTGGACCCAAGGGCCGCACACCAACCAGCACCTCTATTTCACCAGCCCCAGCGTCACCGCCGACGACCGCTGGCTGGTGTTCATCTCCGACCGCGACGGCAACCCCAACCTCTACGCCATTGACCGCCGCGACGGCGCCATCCGCCAGTTGAGCGCCAATGCCAACGGCCTGCTCCGCAGCTACGTCTACTCCCAAGGCGGATTGCACGGCCTCAGCAAGGCCTCACCCTGCCTCGACCCGCACCGCAACCGCCTCTTCTACATCCGCGACGACACCGTCTTCGCCGTGGACCTCGACGCGGCGGAGACTTCCGAACGCCAGCTCTGCGAACTGCCCCAGGGCTGGTATGGCGGCTTCACCCACATCTCCCCCGACGGGAAGTGCTTCTGCGTCCCCTGCACCGATCCCCGGGCCTTCGCGGATGAGAAGACCCAATGGGAACAGTTGAAGACGGTGCCCCAGCGCATGGACAGGCTCGGGCTGGTGAGCCGCATCCTTCTGGTCGAGGTCGCGACCGGCAACCTCCGGATCGCCGCCGAAGTGCCCTTCTGGGTCACCCATGTCCAGTTCGACCCCGCCGGCAGCGGCCGGATCGTCTTCAACCGTGAGGGGGATCGCCCCGGCGGCGGCCCCATGCCCGACCGCATCTGGTGCCTGGAGCCCACCGGCGCCTTCCGCCCCCTCGCCGACCAGCCGGCCGAAGAATGGCGCTCCCATGAAAACTGGGCCCCGGACGGCAGGAGCATCGTCTACCACGGCGGCCGCGACGGCAAGGCGTTCGTCGCGGCCCGGACCTGGGAAGGGAAGCTCCTCCACGAGACGAACCTCGGCGGCATCGAGTTCTGGCACGCCACCGGCGCACCGGACGGCCGCCGCCTCGTCGTCGACCGCCGCGACGGGATGATCTCCGTGCTCGACCCCGCCGCCAGCGCCAACCGCGTCACCGACCTCTGCCGGCATGACACCACCTATGACGACCAGGACGCCCACGCCCACCCGATCGCCACCCCCAGCGGCAGGAGCGTCATTTTCACCTCCGTCCGCACCGGCAACTGCAACGTCTACGAGGTGCCGTTCCCCGCCGGCCAGTGACGCCAGGACCCCGCCTTGGGGACGGAAGACGTCCCGATGGCCCGCGACGGTTGCCAAACAGCGGCTAGAGTATGGCAATGTCCGCTGCCGCCGTCCGCCACCCCACCCCCAAGGAGATGAGGCCATGGAATTCCACGAGGTCCTCCGCGCCCGCCGCAGCATCCGCGGATTCAAGCCCGACCCGATCCCGCAGCCGGCCCTCGACCGCATCTTCGAGGCGGTCCGGATCGCGCCCTCCGCCTGCAACCTCCAGCCCTGGAAGTTCCTGATCCTGCAATCGCCCGAAGCCAAGGCGCCGGTCCACGAGGTCTACACCCGGGGCACATGGCTGCGGGAAGCGCCCCTGATCATCGTCGCCCTCGGCAACCGCAAGACCGCCTGGCGCCGGGTCGACCACAGCTCCTCGCACATCATCGATGTCAGCATCGCCATGGAGCACCTGGTCCTGGCGGCCGCCGCCGAAGGGCTTGGCACCTGCTGGATCTGCGCCTTCGACCAGCACGCCCTCCACCAGCGGCTCGGGCTGACCTCCGAATGGGACGTGGTCGCCCTGACCCCCCTCGGCCGGCCCGACGCCACGCCCGGCCCGTTCCAGCGCAAGGAACTGGCCGAAATCCTGGAAATCCGCTGACCCACCCCCCGCCGCCACCATCCCCAGGCCCCTTGCCATGCCGCTCCCTGACCCCGACACCCTTTGCCTCACCCCCGAGTCCGCTGCCTGGATCGCCGAACTCCGGCGCGGCCAGCTCCTCGCCACCGCCACCCTCCAGCTCGGCGGCCACACCCTCTGGCGGGCGGCCGACACGGAATTCAACGGCCTGCCGCTCGCCAGCGCCGTCGTCGAAACTTGGCGCTGCCGCCGCGAAGGCGCCACCGCCATCGTCGAAAGCGACGGCTTCTTCCCCTTCGGCGCCGAAATCCGCCTCCAGCAACGGAGCGTCTACGCCGGCCAGATGCTCCGGCAACGGCTGGACGTGACCTGGCCCGCCGCCACCCCCCTGCGCCAGCCCACCGGCTTCGGCAACCTCGACCTCCCTGGACCTTGGGCGCGGCTGCTCCTCCTGGATGCCAACCCCGACGCCGCCCCGCCGGCCTGGCAGCCGCTCCCCGACCCCGCCACCCTGCCCCCCGGCACGCCCCTCGTCGAACGGGCACAACCCCCGCTCGCCATCCTCCTCGAACGCCCCGACGGCAGCCGCCTGGAAATCGGCACCGGCAGCGACCTCTGGCGCTGGCTCCACGCCTTCGGCACCTCCCCCGCCACCTACCGCCTGGAAACCGCCGGCGGCGACGCCCTCCGCTTCCGCCGCACCCTCGCCACCCCGCCGCCCGCCGCCGCCGAACCGACATTCCCCCAGCCCCGCAAATACCGCTTCACCTGCCATTGCGCCTGGGAAACCGCCCCACCACCGCCACCCCCAGCCAGCACTCCCCTGCCCCCGAACCCCGCCGGCGACCCCGACGCCGCCGCCCTCGCCAAGGCCCCCGCCAACGCCGTCTTCCACTACGACTTCGCCAGCCGCGACTGGCCCGGACACTGGCGCAAAAGCGGCAGCCACCTGCCCTGCTGGGAGGAGCCCGGCGTCCAACGGCATGCCCGCACCTTCATCCGCCGCCTGGCCGCCGCCCGCCCCGCCGGCGGCACCCTGATCCTCGGCGGCCTCCTCCCCGGCCGCTGCCTCGATGCCGGCCACCTGGAGAAGAACCGCCAACTGACCCTGCCCCACTGGGACAGCAACGGCCTCCACGACTTCGCCACCTGGGCCGCCCACCAGCTCGGCGCCGCCTGGACCATCCACCCCGCGCCCGCCCCCTTCCCCTGGTGCGAACTCCCATCCCTCCGCCACCTCTTCGCCCTCGGCGGCTTCGCCACGCCCGGCACGGCCTGAACCCAGAGGCCGCCGCCCGAAACCCTGTACGAAACCGGCAATTCCCGCGCAAACAAGGGCGAACCTCCACCCGATTTTCGCCTGAACATGCAACCACCCTTGGACAATGCGCCGCCGGCACCGCCACCGGAACCCGCCCGCCACAACACGGCCGGCGAAACCCTCGCCATCACCCCCGAACTGCTCGCCACCATCCGCGGCGGCTGCCGGCGGCAGGTGGCCGGCGCGCCGCACCTGACCTTGCCGGAACTGGAAAAGGCCGTGCGGGAACGGCAGGCGTGGAGCGGCTACTGGGAAATGCCCGCGCATCTCGCCACCTGCCCCATCTGCCTCGAACTCTTCAACAGCCTGCTCCAAGGCGTGCCCCCGGCACCGCCCGCCGCCATCGCCCGCTTCACCCAGCTCCAGGCCGCCCGCCACCGGCGCTTCCGCCTCCTGCCCGCCCCCGCCACCCTCGCCAAAGCCGCCGCCGCCGTGCTCCTGCTCGGCGCCGCCCTCTGGACCGCCCTCCACCTGCTGGGCGCGGCGCCGCTGACCGTGGTCGCCGGCACTGTCGCCAGCGCCGGCTCCGGCAGCGAATTCACCACCGGCACCCACATCCCGGGGCAGGACGCCATGCTCGCCCTCCGCGACACCATCGCCCGCTTCCCGGACGGTTCGCGGCTCAGCCTCGCCAGCGGCACCCAGTTCCGCATCGCGGCAAACCGGCTCCGGGGCGAGACCATCCACCTGGACGAAGGCAGCGTGGAATGCGAGGTCGCACCCCATCGGCACGGCCGCCAATTCCAAGTCGCCACCGCCGCCGGCGTCGTGACTGTTGTCGGCACCCGCTTCACCGTCACCAGCCGGAGCGATCCCGCCACCCGCGCCGGCGACCTGCCCCTGCTCCACCCCGCCCGGATCGGCCAGGGAACCGCCATCGCCAATGCCACCGTCACCGTCAAGGTCGCGGCGGGGCGCGTCCGCATCCAAAACCCCTTCGGCCACCTGGTGGAGGCCGGCCCCGGCCAGACCGCCGTGCTCCAGAACAACCTCCGCGTGATCGACCTCTTCGAAAGCCGCTGAAGCCGCTTTCGCCGAGCCAATTCCGGGTTGGCGGCCGCCGGCCCACCGGCGGGCGGCTACAGTAGGGCGCAACCCACGCGCAAGGACGCCCGCCTCATGCCCCTTTTCCCCGAGCCCCAACTGGAACTGGTCCGCCACGGCGACCTGGCGACCATCGCGGCCCTGGATGCCCGCGGGCTGCCCCCCGGGCCCGGCGAGACCGCCGCCGCCTTCGCCGAACGGCTCGCCACCCTCGGCCGCAACCTCGACCGGCTGGCGGCGGACCTGGCGGCCAACGGCACCATCACCCTTGCCGGCCTCACCCTTGCCGCCGCCGACCGCATTGATCCCACCCTCTACGCCGAAGCGGCGGAGGAGACGGAACGGCTTTTCGCCTTCCAGAGCGACTGGGTTCCCGGCTTCTATGTCAACCCGCGGTTCGCCTGGCTCTTCGGCGGCTGCGCCTATTTCGACACCCACGACTTCTTCGCCCTGTTCATCATCCGCAAGGCCTTCGCCCGCCAGCCCCGCTGGTTCCTCTACAACCGCCGGGAACTGCTCGCCCACGAACTGACCCATGTCGCCCGCATAGCGCTCAACGCCGAACGCTTCGAGGAACGCTTCGCCTACCAGACGGCGGAGACGGCGTTCCGCCGCGCCCTCGGCAGCGTCTTCCGCACCCCGGCGGACAGCGCCCTGCTCCTCGGCGCCGTCCTCATCCTCGCCGGCTCCCGCCTCCTCCAAGCCCTGCTGCTGCCCAACCTCGTCGCCTGGCCCTTCTGGCTGGCCGTCTTCGGCGTCGCCTGCCACCTCGGCTTCCGCCACTGGCTGACTGGCCGCGAATTCCAGCGCGCCCGCAACCACCTCATCCCCACCTTCGGCGAGCGCGCCCTCGCCGCCCTCTGCCGCTGCACCGACGCGGAAATCCGCGCCCTCGCCGCCCTGCGGACTCCGCAAACGGTGGCCGCCTGGCTCGCGGCAAAGCGCGCCGGCGGCGAACTCCGCTGGCAGCTCCTCTTCCACCGCTTCGCCCAGCCCGAAGCCGAAGCCGCCGCCCCGCCCCCAGACGCTCCCCCTCCCACATGAAACTGCCCCCCTTGCTGGACGCCCTGCGCACCCTGCTCACCGCCGCCGCCCTCGGCTATGGGCTGCTGCTCCTGGCCGGCTGCGCCTTCCAGAAACGGCTGGTCTTCTTCCCGGAACGGGAGCTGCCCTTCACCCCGGCCAGCGCCGGCCTCGCCTTCGAGGACCGCTGGCTGGCCACGCCGGACGGCATCCGCCTCCATGCCTGGTGGATCCCCGCCGCCCCCGGACCGGAAAAGGGGGTCATCCTCCACACCCATGGCAATGCCGGCAACATCGCCCACCGCCTCGACAAGGCCGCCGCCTGGAGCCGCGCCGGCTACGCCACCCTCCTCCTCGAATACCGCGGCTACGGCCGCAGCGGCGGCGCCATCACCGAAGCCGGCCTCTACCGCGATGCCGCCACCGCCTGGCGGCACCTGACAATGGAAAAAGGGATCCCGCCCCGGCGCATCATCATCTTCGGAACCTCCCTCGGCGGCGCCGTCGCCGCCCACCTCGCCCAAGGGAAAGGACCTGCCGGGCTGGTGCTGGAATCAAGCTTCCTCTCCCTTCCGGACGTCGCCGCCCACCACTACCCCTGGCTGCCCGTGCGGCTGCTGCTGCGCTACCGCTTCCCCACCGGCGAATTCCTGGCCAAGGTCGCCTGCCCCGTGCTCGTGCTCCACGGCCCAGCCGACGAGATCGTCCCCTATGCCAACGGCCGGCGCCTGTACGAACGCGCCCATGGCCCCAAGCAGTTCCTCCCCCTGCGCGGCGGCCACAACGACGGCCGGCTCGAGGAAGACCCCGACCTCCGCCAAAACCTCCTCCGCGTGCTCGACGCCTGGACCGCCGAATCGGCCACCGAAAAAAATTGCGGCCAAGGGTTGAATTCTGGCGTTGACGCCGCATATTAATGCTCAGACCGTTTTTTTGCAGCCACGCCAAATGGATTCTGTGGCCCGCAACCTTCGGTCTACGTTGGGTTTGAGCGGTGTTGGTCCTTGTGGTTCCTCGGATGTCTTCGGGGTGGGGACGGCCGGCCGGCCCGGTTCGAGCAGGCGAAGAAGAAGACCTGCGAGGAGTAGTAAGGTACATGAACATCTACGTTGGCAACCTGTCGTTCAAGACGACCGAAGACAGTCTCCGCACTGCCTTTGAACAGTTCGGCGCGGTCCGCGCCTCCCGCGTCGTGACGGACAAGTTCACGGGCAAGTCCAAGGGCTTCGCCTTCGTCGAAATGGACAACGCCGAAGAGGCCAACAAGGCCATTGCCGGCATGGATGGCAAGGATCTGGACGGCCGCACCCTGCGCGTCAACGAGTCCCGCCCCCGTGAAGAAGGCGGCTTCGGCGGCGGCGAGCGCCGTGGCGGCGGCGGCGGCGGCTTCGGCGGCGGCGAGCGCCGCGGCGGCTTCGGTGGCGGCTTCGGTGGCGGACGCCGCTAAGCCTCACCCAGCTTCAAGCTGAAAGCAGCGGAGACGTGCCAACGTCTCCGCTGTTTTTTTTGGCTCACCCGGCCCGGGCGTTGGCGGCAGGCCGGAAGCCTACAACCGCGCCCCACAGCTTACGGTTTACGGTTTACAATTCACCATTCCCGCCGCCCCCGCTGGAGTTCACGCTTCAGCGAAGCCACCGGCACGGCGGCCTGAAACCATAGGGAGAGACTTGATTTATTGCCCTGGCGTGCTTGGCTATAGGCGTGACACCCGCCGCCGGCATCTTGTGCTCGTCT